>SAMEA3663095__coassemble_827_pt1 | contig 50015 bp, 38 predicted proteins | sample SAMEA3663095__metabat2_high_PE_014 | metagenome-assembled genome bin SAMEA3663095 (sample SAMEA3663095) | pig gut metagenome | biome: pig gut; feature: pig-associated habitat; material: faeces | place: France | collected 2012
TTGCACTTTCAGAAGTCAGCTTAACCGTCCGCTTCGTAACGGTCAGCGTTCCGCTGGCAGTCTCAATTCCGGAGAACTGACTTGTTACATCTTCATTGCCCTTCCTGATGATGACTGAAGTAACCTTGTTTTCAGCTGAACCAGCATCTGTGATACTTCCGCTTACTGTCACTGCCGCAGTGAATCCTTCCGGGAGTCCGGCAATGCTGTAAGTGTTCTTGGTCAGAGCGGTACCATTATAAACCTTGGTATCACTTCCTGCAGTCACCGTAATCTTGTCAGCATTCTGCGTAATCGTCAGGGTTCCTTCGGACTTAGTGATTTCATAGTTGCCAGCCTTGAATCCAGCCTCTGTGGTATAAGTGATCGTATTCTGGACGCTGCCAGCTTTAGTGATGCTGCCAGTTGCCTTAAGCTCACTTACTTCGCCAATCACAAAGCCATCGCCCGCAATCGTCACTTCCGGTTTCGTCAGAGCGATACCGTCATATGCCTTGCTTGCGCTTTCGGAGGTCAGGGTCACTTTCCGCTTTTCAACGGTCAGGGTTCCATCAGCTGTCTGGATCCCGGAGAACTGACCGGTAACATCCTCGTTATTCTTCCAGATCGTTACGGAGACCACCTTATTAGCCACAATTCCGACATCAGTAATGCTGCCGCTCACTTTTACGACCGCCCGGAATCCTTCCGGCAGTCCGGTGATGGAATATTCATTCTTTGTCAGTGCAGTACCATCGTATTTTTTGCTGCTGCTTCCTGCAGTAACTTTGATCACTGCAGTATTGGCAGTAATCGTCAGCGTTCCTTCAGATTTCTTGATCTCGTAGTTACTAGCCTTGAAGCCAGTACCTTCGGTATAAGAAATGGTATTTGCGACGCTGCCGACATTGGTGATCGTGCCGGTTGCCTTTAGATCGGTAACTTCACCAGTAACGAATCCATCACCAGTCATTGTGACATTCGGTGCTGTCAGTGCAATGCCATCATATTCTCTGCTCACGCTTTCCGAAGTCAGCGTGACACTCCGCTTGGTAACGGTCAGCGTTCCGTTATTCTTTGTAATCGTCTTGAACTGATCGGTCACATCTTCGTCACCCTTCCTGATGATTACTGATGTGATTTTGTTTTCAGCAGTTCCAGCATCTGTGATACTGCCGCTGACTGTCACTTCTGCGGTGTAACCGTCAGGAAGACCAGTGACATCTGAACCGCTCTCAGTCAGGGCCGTGCCATCATAAGCTTTGCTTGCATTCTTGGCATTGACGACAATCTCATTTTCATTCTGAGTAATCGTCAGAGTTCCTTCGTCTTTATTGATCGTGTAGTTTTCAGCTTTGAATCCGCTATTCTCAGAGTAAGTAATGGTGTTCTTTACGCTGCCAGCCTTGATGATTGTTCCGGTTGCTCTGACATCAGTTACTTCGCCCTTCACGAATCCGTCACCAGTAATTGTTACATTCGGTGCAGTCAGTGCTGTGCCGTCAAACACTTTGGATGCACTTTCAGACTTCAGATTCACGGTACGCTTGTTCACTGTCAGCGTTCCGCCTGCAGTTTCAATGTTTGCAAACTGATCAGTCACATCTTTGCCATCCTTCTTGATGACTACAGATGTAACTTTGTTCTCAGCAGTTCCGACATCCGTGATGCTTCCGCTTACTGTTACCTCAGAAGTGAATCCTGCCGGAAGACCGGTAATGGTGTAGCTGTTCTTCGTCAGTGCCGTTCCATCATACGTCTTACTAGCGCTGTCAGCAGTCACCTTGATTGCAGCAGTATTCTGAGTGATCGTCAGCGTTCCTTCATTCTTAGTGATCTCGTAGTTGCCAGTCTTGAATCCAATTCCTTCCGTATAAGTAATCGTATTCGGTACACTGCCGACATTCGTGATGCTGCCAGTCGCCTTAACATTACTTACTTCGCCTGTAACAAATCCATCACCAGTAACAGCGACTTCCGGTAAAGTCAGAGCAGCGCCGTCATACGCCTTGCTTGCACTTTCCGACTTCAGGTTCACGGTGCGCTTATTGATTACCAGAGAACCGTCAATAGTATTGACAGTGAACTTATCAGTGACATCAATCTCTCCGTTCTTTACTACATAGGTCCCGGAAATCTTATTGGTATAAGTTCCAGCATCCTTCTGTTTTGGGCTTTCGGTAGAATACCCGCTGACATTATAGGTAACACCGTTAATCGTAAATTCATTGGTCTTAACACCTGAAGCCGTATGCTCAAAGCCATCATAGGTTGCCGTCTCAGAGTTTGCTTCCAGCGTGATTACTTTCTTCTGTTCCCAGACTGCATACAGATCGTTTGCAGAAGTATTGTCTATTCCGATTTTCGTTCCAACCGCATACTGCTTTCCGGAAGCATCTTTCCAGTGTGCAAAATAGTATCCAGCCGGCACTTCAAATCCAGCCTTCTCAAGCGTAATCGCAGTGTTATTATCTTGTCCGTCAACTGCGGAGGTTTCATCAGTCAAGTCAGAGCCTGCCGGATAATTAGAATGATATGTGATAGATGTTTTCTGAGCGGTATCTCCATAGACCGCAGTAAGTGTAAGATTCGCTGCAACCTTTACTTTATCTCCAGGATAGTAAGCATTATTGCTGCCATCCTTCCAGTAAAGGAATGTCTTTCCCTCTGGAGCAGTAATTCCAGCTGCCGACATAATGTCTGCATAGGAATTCTCTGCATACTGTTTGCTGTCTACCGGAGCTGTCCCGGTTCCTTCACCTAGACTATAGGAAACGGTATATTTCTCTCCGTTGATATAGTACGGATAAAGAGTGATGTCACTATATACTTCTGTGTTGAAGTTATAGATCGTATAGTCATCGCCTGACTTTGTTGCCCAGCCAGCCCATGTATATCCAGCTGGTACAGTAACGGTATTAGAACCATTACCTTCCCGAATCACATTGTGGTCAGCATCTTTTACGGTCGGCATATCATTTTCGTTGATCTTGTCGCCGTAATTGATGGTGAGTTTCATCGGGGTTCCGGTTCCCTCAATATTCGTATGGACCGTTCCCGTATAGGTCGGAGCTGCCCACTTTGCGTAAAGCGTGATGTTATATGCGGGCATAGTTCCTGTCAAAACTACGGGGCTGCCTGCTCCAAGCTCATTATCAAACCACCCCGCAAATGTATAACCCGAAGGTGTTCCGTCAGGACGCTCCGGAGCAGTTTGCAAATCAACCTTGCTGATGTCCTCTCCATATTTGAAGGTCCGCGATGAAGTAGAATCTCCATTTACAAAATTAATTGAATAACTATTTCTGCTATATTTAAAGGATACTTCATAAACATTCCCATCTACTCGTTTGAAGGGACTCCCATCTTCTACATTATTTGTATAGGTAAAGCCCTCAATATCATAATGATCTTCTTTAGTTGTTGTCCAGCCGTTATTTTTGGATTTAAAGCTATCCGTATGGTGCAAGGAATGCGTTCCATCCAGGCCTTCCAAATAGTAATTCAGGTTCATCGTATAGTGGCCATTCTGGCTGACATAGTAGAACGCAGCACCGTTCAACGGCATCGTGGAAATACCGCTTTGATATGGCGATGTCCCTTGGCCATTGTCTCCTTGTTTGGTGCCCCAGATTTTGGAAGTAGAGGTTGGCCACCGGTTGGAAATGTTTGCTCCGTATTTGGCGGAAATGCTCAGACCCGTCATTTCGTCCCAAGAATAATATCCTCCGAACCCGAGCCATTTACTGTGCCATTTTCCTTCAAAGAACTTAATCTCGTAGGTGTTTCGAGAATAGTAGACATTCACGATCGTCGATCCGTCACCGGCAATCACTGCGTCCGCATTTGCTGCGTTTGTCTTCTCAGTATTCAGACTAAAGCCATCATAACTTCTGCTTATCCCGGTCAGATCAATCTTGTTTCCAGTTGTCCCGGTTTCAACGCTGTTCTCGTGGTAGGAATAATTGCTGTCATTTGCATTCTCCCACCAGTAAATGATTGTATATTTAGTGTTACTGTTCGCTTCCCATACTGCATAGAGCGTAGTGTCTTCTGAAATCTGGCTGCCGAACGAGTATTCGGAACCGCCTGCTGCTGCCGACCAATGACTGAAAGTATAGCCAGGTCTCGCAGGTGCTTTCGGCTCTGCTGTTGTATGGTTCGCCGCAACGAACTCCGGCTCAACATAGCTTGCACCTTCTCCTGAGGCGAAGTACAGATAATGACCCTGTTCTACCTTTGGATAAAGGGTAACGTTATGATCTGAAAGTATTACTGACTCCACTTTATTAGTAAATGCTGTTTCTGTATACCAACCGGTAACTGAATGCGTCGAATCCAGCGGAATCTTCACATCGGAAACAGTAATGGTATCGTTTCTGACGCCTTCCTTCGTCGTACTGACTCTGCCCTGATTGTCCAGGAAGAAGACATAATATGCCTGCTGGAATACCGGATACAGATTAACAACACTGGTGCTGCTGACCGAAGCAGTGATCTGATTGAAGTCACCAGGATCTCCATCCTGAAGTGCTGCTACATCCTTGGTATAAGACCAGCCCAGGAATTTGCTGCCGGTTTTTTCAGGGGTCGTCGGTGCATAGACAATCTCATCATTTTTTACTTTCTGTGTATAACCCGCAAGCACGTTTCCTGCTGCATCATAGAAATGATAAGTAGCGATTGCAGGACTATCCTTGCTTGAAATGACATAGATCGAGAAGTGGTCCGCAGAGAATTCCGCACCATCCGCGGATACATCCGCGTTGCCGACAACCTGCACATTTCCGTTGTCCTCTTTATGAAGCACTTCCTGTGTGCTGGTTTCTGTGCTTGCAAGAGCTCTGCGTGGCTCCAGTGATACCGATACTGCTCCTTCCGGCTGTACTTCATTGCCATCTGAATCAGTGAAGGTAATATCTACTGCCATTGCATCAATGACTTCCTGATCTTCAGAAGCGGTCTGTTCCGCTGCTGCGATTGCTTCTGAGCGGGAAACATATGCAACCTTCATTTCTGTTCCGATCTTGAAGGTTTCTTCCCCATAGCTTACGCTGACTGTCATCTGGCTGGTGGAGCCGTTGAAAGTACCTGCAGGAAGGTATTCCGGTTCATCCGGTTCAGGTGTAGCAGCTGCTTCCGGAGTTGCAGATGGCTCCGGCGTCTCGGATGCTTCCGCAGCTGCAGAAGCTGCTGGTGTTTCTTCCGGCACAACCGTTTCGACCGGAGCCGCTGTCTCTTCTGTTACCAGAGCTGCATCTGCAGTCGCAGTCGGCGTCGGAACTGCAGCTGGCGTAGGAGCCGGTGTCGGTGCGGGTGTTGCCGCAGGCATCGGCGCTGGTGTTGCTGCCGGTTCTGTTTCCTGAACAGGGACTGCCTCCTCGGCCGGTTCCGTTACAGGTTCTTCAGCAGGAGCTTCTGCAGTGACGACCTGTTCTTCCGCAGCAGGTTCTTCTGCAGGCACTGCAGTTTCAGCGGGTGCTTCCGTGCTCACGGGCATGCTCGTGTCTTCTGCAACGATCGTCGTGATCGGCGAGAGGAACATCGCAAGTGCAAGTGCCGAATTCAGGCACGAATGCAGGATTGAGTGGTGCTTTTTTCTGTTCTTCTCCATAGTCTTACCCCCTCCTTATAGAGAATTCATTCTTGTTAAGGCGATTCATTGAATCCTGTAGAGAAAAAAGTTCTTCTTACAGCTTCTATTATCTGGAATTCGTCCCTCCAATTCCGGCATTTCACGTCGCAGACTATGCATTTCACGCTATCCATTCAGAAAGCGCAGAATTTCTATGAATATTCAAGGGCAGGAATAAGAAAAAGCGCATTCTGAAGCGCTTTTCTGGCAATTTATTTCAATGCAGCTATTGCAGTTTGCATGCTCGCATGTTTGGAAACTGTTTTATTATTTGAATTCGTATTTTGCTTTATTTATCGCGTATTTTAAGAAACTTATGGGACTTTTCGGACATGTTATCAGAAATCCGCCTCAATCATAGAAGGTTCTGACCCGATTTCCGAATTTGTCCCATCATTATGCAAAAAGTTGCAGATTCTTAGGATGAATCCGAGATGCAAAAAGCCGGCGCCTTCCGGCAGCCGGCAGAGGGGGGGTAAGCTCAGTTAGGATGGCTCAGGTCCAGAAGAATTCTGGAAGTGAAGCTATGATTCGGCTTGTCAAAGCGGAACTTGGCAGAGCCTCCGTATTTCTCGCAGATATCGTTTACTGCATTCAGACCATAGCTCTTTCCGAATCTCACGGACTGGAATGCATCTGCAGTCTGATAAGTCTTCTCCGGCTGATAGGAGGCAGAAGGATGGATCTGGTCGCATGCATTCTCAACCAGAATGGCGAGGCTGGATCCCATGATTCCCGCTTTGATCCGGATCCATCTCTTCCCTTCTACCGTCTCATTGGAGAGAATTGCATTTTCCATGATATTGCCCACCAGGATCGTCAGATCATTGGCATCAATCGGAAGTTTCGGCACATCTGCCATGACCTCACATGAAATCTCATTGTCCTGGGCCCAGCCGGCATAATACTGAAGCAGATTGTTCAGAACCGGGTTCTCGCAGAACTTCTGCTTCGATACCAGTTCCGCTTTTTTTGCAATCTGCTCGATATATGCTTTTACCTTCTGCGGATCGCCTGTATCTGCCAGCTGATAGAGCCGGTTCAGATTATGCGTCAGATCATGCTGCTGACGGCGGGCTGCTTCAATCTCATGCTCGATCTTCTGATACTGCATGACCTCTGAATCATGAATACGCCGCATCTCTTCCTGTTCGCTTCGCATCACGCTCTCCCGCATCAGGAATGCATAGTAGAGCAGAAGCACCAGGCCGGTGAACAATAAGAGCGGAGTAATTTCCGTAAATCTTCCATCCGCCGAACCGAAGTAGATCATGTAAACAACGATGATCGCAAAATATGCGAAGATCAGATAGATCAGAAGAATGCTGTCGCTTTGCAGCACTCTGGCATTGTAAAGCTTCAGATACTTGCGCAGAATCTCACGGTTGATGATGTAGCACACCGGCGTGAGGATCATCATGATCAATAGCAGAATCAGAATATCGATCGGCTGAAATCCGTCGATGACCAGTGTCGGGTGAAGCGGCTGCAGCAGGCAGCGCACCAGGAACTGCTCCACGACCATGAAGATCGAATGGACCATGACCAGCATCTTTTTCTGAAACGGTTCCCGGATCAGGAAGAAATACACGCCCATGAACCCGAACACCAGGATCAGCATATATACGTCAGTATAAACGTTGATATCCACCTCAAGAGGTTTTGACAGCACGATTGCAAGGGCCGGGAACAGAACCGTAATGACGATCAGCGATGCCGATGTGATATAGATCGTCTTCTTCCGGTCATACCGGAATGACTCTTCATCAAACGGAATGAATGTCATCAGAAATGCCGGAAATATCTGCAGGAAGAATCCCAGCGTCTGAAGTACATACTGTTTATTCATACCGTGAAACCGGTTCTGCCGGAAAGATGGAAGAAGATGAAGTCATCATATGCCGCCCGGATCTCATCGCGGTCTTTTCTCGACAGCATGATCTGAACTCCGTTCTTCAGCACGCATACATCTCTCTGCATGCGTTCAATGAAGTCAGCATTGACAATGACTCCTCTCTGCACCTTCAGGAAGCTGTCATTCAGCTGCTGCTGAATATCGGAAAGTCTCATGTAGACAGACAGTTCTCCGCCCTTGCGCAGGAAGATCTGCACCTGGTGATTGTCGCTGCTGATATAAGCAATATCTTCCAGATAGATCATCTGCGAAGTCTTCCCGGTCTTTAACAGCAGGGCTTGTCTTGCATTCTGCTTCCTCCGGATCCGGTCGAATACATCGCAGATCTTGTCCGTCGTGATCGGTTTGACCAGATAATGCAGGGCATTCATCGAGAACGCTTCAATCGCATGTGAAGTGCTGGTCGTCGTGAACACGACTTCTGTCTTCGGAGATACTGACATCATCTGTCTAGCGGCGTCCATGCCGCTCTCCTTCGGCAGGTAGACATCCAGAAATGCCACCGTGAAATACGGTTCTTTCCTGGCTTCCGCAATCAGATCTTCGATCGAGTTATAGCACTCAGCAGTGCGCGTCGGATCCCATCCCTGCAGCGCAGAGATGAATTCTTCTTTTTCCTGCTGGTCATCTTCCAATAATGCAATTCTCATATAGATACGCCTTTCGGTTAGTCCTATTTTATAACTTCCTGCGAAAAAGAAAGATCTTCCTGCGCAGGATGCACAGATTTCCGACGTAAAACGCTTTTTTTCCGTGCAGAAAGCTGAGGATTACTGCAAATTTTTTCCAGGTCTGCATTTCTGCATCAGAATGATTCAAGCAAAGATGCAGGGTGCGGTACAATAATAACGGAGAAAATAACATGGAAATCGTGTACGTGAAAACCCTGAAAGAGATGAAGGATCGTCTTCAGAATGCTCCGGAAGATCGTTCCCGGTGGATCATTCTCGGTGATCCGATTCACCATAAAGCCCAGCTCATGATTGCGCTGGAAAAACCGATGGAGAAAGGCGCTCCGAACGGATATTCCGCTCAGTATGACAATTACGAAACCGGTGAAACCAGATGGAGCGGAGAAAAGCCTCTGACCTATGAAGAAGCGAAGAACCAGGCCCTTGCCTGGCTTGACGAACTTCTTTAGCTGAGCAGAAAGAGAGGGGGCTATGAAAACTGCTGGTAAGATCATGACAGCGGCAGCTGCCATTGCCGGTGTCTCGGGAATCATGTATCTGGGATCAGAAATCACACTGGATGATCCTGATGTCATTGCAATCTACGGAAAAGAAACGGCTGAACCCTCTTCTTTTGAGGCTGTGCTCTTCGGAAGAGATGTCAGCAACCATGTAGAGATCGATACCGATCTGGATCCTGATCGAGTCGGAACGTATGTGACAGATTATACGCTGAAGCTGCTAGGGATCCCGATCCGCAGGGTTCAGGGAGAAGTATCCGTAGAAGACGTAGAAGCACCGGTCATCCTGATGGCTGATCACCCGACCGTCTTCACGAAGATTCATGAGCCCTGTTCGATGCCTGACTATACCGTGACAGATAACTACGATCAGTCAGATCAGATCTCGGTGCGGATCGGCGGCGGGGCAGATCTGGATACGGCCGGCACCTATGAATGCATGCTGATTGCCACAGACACTTCCGGAAATTCCAGTTCGAGAAAGCTGACGCTCATTGTCGGAGACATCCGCGATGAAGACTTCCAGCCAGGCAGGTTCAATCTGGCCGATTATGATACTTCCGGAGTGATTCTCGGCCCGCATGGCGATTCCATCTCCGATCAGGACTTTGAAGGCGTCATCTTTTCCGGAGACTCCAATATCGTGAATATGAGCATGAGCGGCCGTGTGCCGAGCGATCAGGCTCTGGCAAGGTATGCAATGTGTCCTTCCACATTTGATCTTCCGGTATTCTACAAAAACGAGATGACATATAAGAACCTCACCCAGTGGACTGAAATTCTGAAGCCGGATATTCTGGTTCTCGAAATGGGATTATCAGAAGTCAAAGAAGGAGAAACCATCCGGGAAGCGGAAGCATATGAGTCCTGCATCGATCAGCTGCTGAAAGCTTCGGAAGATACGAGGCTGATCGTCTGTTCGATCTGGCCGGTCAGAGATGACGATAACGAATCAGGTGCTTCCCAGGAACTGATCAACCGGCTGAATTACTGCCTGCTGAAGCTGTGTGAAAAGAAAGGTCTGCATATGATTGACGCAGATATGGTTCTGAAAGATCAGAATGGCTATGGTTGCAGCGATTATTATGCGGATGATGGCTATCATCTTAATTCGATTCAGTTTCCAGTCTTCATCAATTATGCAAGGGAGGTAATTGCGCCATGAAACAGCTGAAGATCCTGGCCTCATCGCTGCTTCTGATCAGCCTTTCTGCCTGCAAGGCAGAAGAAACTGCCGCAGAAGAAGATCTGACGGTTTCAGAGATTGCCGATGCATTGCTGGAATGCTATGATGTCCCGATGGCGGAGGAAGACTCCGCCTCACTTGAAAAACTGCTCAGCATTTCCTCGGACAGTTTCCGTGATGCAGAAGGATATCTGTCGGAAGATCAGGATGGACAGCTGCTGTTTGTCGCTGAAGCAGATGATGAGGAAAAGGCAGCTGAGATCTCTGATGCGATGAGCTATTACCTGTCATCTCTGCAGAACAATGCTTCGATGTACAGCCCTGATCAGCTGAAGCTGCTGAATGACGGATATCTGGTCACGAGAGAGAACTTCGTGATTCTGGCAGTCTGTGAAGATCGGACTGCAGCGGAGAAACAGGTAGCTGCCTTATTCTAGAAAACAGGAAGGAACAATATGGGAACAATACTGATCCAGAGTGAAACAACCAGAGACCCGATCAGCCTGATCGGCAGAGAAGCAGGAGTCTGCTGGAATGCGGATATTGAAGATGCAGAGAAGAACTATAAACGCGGCATGAACTGCTTATCTTCCGGACATGGAAGAACCTGGGAATACCCGCAGGTCTATATGGTGCTTGATGGCTACAGTGCAAGAGTCATCCGGGAGCTGTATACGCATATCGGAGGTTCTCCGACCAGATTGCAGGCAAGCACCAGATACATCAATTATGAAAAGGGCTTCGCCTATGTCACACCTCCTTCCATCGAAAAGGACACAGAAGCGAAGCATATTTATGGCGAAGCGATGGCTTCTATTACCGATGCCCTGCAGAAGCTGGAAGCACTCGGGATCCCGAGAGAAGACTGCGGCATGCTGCTGCCGCTTGGCATGGAAAGCAAAGTCGTGCTCCGGACGAACCTCCGCAATCTCATCGACATGGCCCATCAGCGCCTCTGCACCAGAGCGTATTGGGAATATCGTCAGCTCATGCAGGATATGGTCCATGCATTAGCAGTGTATTCAGAAGAATGGCATTACCTGACCGATCATTACTTCGTCCCGAAGTGCGAGGTGACCGGTTTCTGCCCTGAGGCAAAGTCCTGCGGCAGAAAGCCGAAAAAATCAGAAGTTTAACTTGTCTCTAACAGAACTCTGCTATCAGAATTCTATGAGAGATGCTATCTTATCCTTGCAGGGTGAAGAGTAACCTGCAGATAGAAAAAACAGAAGTCCTGCTGTCCGGCAGGATTTTCTATTTGCAGAGACTCATATAGACTTCTGTTCCTGCAAGCAGGTCATCATGCGCAGCTCCTAATGCCTTCATCAGATCTTCACACGCGTCAAAGTCTTCCGGCAGATCTGTCATGATCACCAGCAGGAACGGATGGTCAGGTTCATAGACGATACCGCCGTCAATGGTTGCCTCAAGATCTTCGATGTCATCGTGATAGGTGATCCATCCTGCCTTCGTACGAGTAGTGATGCCAAGTTCGCTGTAATATGGATGGATGATCGAATAGTTCGGAGATTCATACCAGGATGATACTGCCTGGCCGATCTCACCATCCTCAAACCACACTGCATTCACCGCCCAGAGCTTTGCCAGCTCTCTGGCGGTATAATCCGGATACATCTCTTCCGCGATGTCCGTTCTGACGCCTGCTTTCAGGCACCAGTCGCGGATATATTCTTTTCCGTAGGTATCTCTGAGATACTCATAGGCATCATTGTCACTATAAAGAATGGCTCGCATCATGGCATCAGTTTCAGTGCTCAGGACCTGCGGGTATTCTGCCGCAAGGCTTGCCACATAGAACGCCTTGATGGAACTGGCCGCATAGTACATCACATCCGGCTGATACGAGAGCTGGGCACCGGTATTGAGGTCTTCCAGAATGAAGCTCACAGAATATCCCGCTTCTTCCAGTTCTGATACCGCATCAGATAGTGCTTCCAGAGTTTCTTCATCAAGCGTGATCCCATCGGATAATTCGATCTCATCAGAGTCAATGAGCGCATCGAGATCCTCCTCCAGCATGCTCAGGGTAATATCATCTCTATTCTCAAGCTGCACGGTCATGGTCACCTGCTCTGCCGGCCGCGAATTGATGACAGCCGCAGGGGCCGCGGAAACACCGGCCTCTGAGATCACCAGGCAGATCAGATAAAGCCCTCCCGAGAAGACCAGTCCCTGGAAGGCTTTTCTGATCTGATGAAGTTCACCCTTCAGAGTGTCCTTCACGCCGTTTCGAGCTCCCTGCCCTGAGCCAGCGGCTCAATCAGCTTCGTAACGACGAGAACTGCCTGACGATGCGCCTGATTCTTCAGGCGCTCCAGGTCAGCATTCTGCTCGACATCCTTGCGTGCTGCCTTGATGGCTTCGGAGATATCTTCTTTGTCATTCCAGTTGAACAGCGCATTATGCTCATCATAAAACCGAAGTGAATCCGTATCCACATCGATGGACTGAATCGTCGTCTCCGGCAGCGTCACCGTGATCTTCTGCGGAGTAACCGTGACCTTTGCCATGGAAAGATCAATCCCGGCCCGGATCACCGCTGAATAGATCATCGAAAAGCTTCTCTTCGTCAGCAGCGGCAGAGAGCCTTCCTTATACTTGACCAGATTCACATACTCGAGGCTGCATGTCGTCAGATCGCTACACTCACTCAGCTTGGACTCCAGGAAATCCGTCGTGATCTCCGCTTTTTTCTTTTTCGCTGACATGGAATGGCTGATCACCATGCCAAGCACAAAGCTCAGCGCAATCACCAGAATTGTCAGAATCACATTGTTCATAGTCTTTCTTCATCCCTCTTTCCTTTTACTATAGGGATTTCATCCGATTCTTCAGTATACACAGAACTCAATCTGATTGTTTTTCTGCGAGAAATCCATTCACATACGTCTCATATAGCTTCAGAGCTTCTCCATCCGTCAGCTCTGCTTTATCATTGCCGGTCCCGTTCACTGCACTGATCACCGTACCATCGCGGATGAAGAAGACCGCAGGAACATACAGCTGTGCTTCGCCGTTCTCATCGGTCAGAAGAAACTCTGACAGTTCTTGAATCACACGATCATATCCGGTCAGATCCTGATTGCTTGTCCAGTCCGGATCTTCGCGTGTATTGATATAAAGGACTTTGCTGGAGGTATCTTCAGCTGCCTTCTCCAGGAGCGGAACAACCGTCTGACAGAAGGGGCAGTTTGGAAAGCCGAAGTATACGGTCATCGTTTTCTGTTCATCTATCGCTTCCAGAAAATCTGATGTCTCTGCTTCATAGAAGACCTTCTGCTCCCCCAGGCTGTACCCGCTCATATCTGCATAAGACTGCGAAGCACATCCGCAGAGCAGCATCGCTCCCGCAAGCCTCAGCATTCCCTGTTTTCTCATTCCGTCCTCCAGCTCTCAGAAAACATTTTCTATAATTTACCGCACCCTGCAGAAAATGTCGATCCTCTCATTTTCTGATTCTGTTCGTTAAATCGGCGGATAATACTTGCAGTCTCATTTATTTTGTGTAAAATATATTTGTGTAAAATATAAAAGGAGGCCAGAAGGCTATGAATATCTATGACTACACTGTTCCTGCTGCAGATGGCAGCACCGTTTCTCTGAAAGACTATGAAGGCAAAGTGCTTCTGATCGTGAATACCGCAACTGGCTGCGGCTTTACCCCGCAGTACAAGGATCTGGAAGAGATCTACCACGAAGATCACGAGAAGGGACTTGAGATAATCGATATTCCGTGCAACCAGTTTGCCGGACAGACTCCGGGTACCGATGAAGAGATTCATCAGTTCTGCACCCTGAAGTACAACACGGAGTTCCCGCAGATGAAGAAGAGCGATGTCAACGGAGAGAACGCGCTTCCTCTCTATGGCTATCTGAAGAGCCAGAAGGGATTTGAAGGATTCGGCAAAGGCGCCAAGGCACTGGCAATGAGCGCAATGCTGAAGAAGATCGATTCCGATTACAAGAACAACCCTGAGATCAAGTGGAACTTCACGAAGTTTGTGGTAGACCGCAAAGGCAATGTCGTTGCACGGTTTGAGCCGACCGCAGACATGAACGACGTAAAGGCCTGCGTAGAAAGCTTATTATGAGCGAAAATCTGAGACTGGACCATCAGCTTTGCTTTCCTCTGTACGCATGTGCCAGAAAGGTGACAAGCCTTTATACCCCGTATTTCAAAGAGCTTGATCTGACTTATACGCAGTACATCATCTTCCTGGTGCTATGGGAACAGGATGGCATCAGCGTGAGCCAGCTCGGAGAGAAGCTCTACCTGGACAGCGGCACCCTGACACCGCTGCTCAAGAAGATGGAAACGAAGGGATGGATCAGACGCACCCGCAGTGAAGAAGACGAGCGGGTCGTCATGATCACCCTGACAAAAAAAGGAAAAGAACTCGAGAAGCAGGCAGAAAAGATTCCCGAAAAAATAGGTGCCTGCATTCCGCTGAAACCGGGAGAAGCCAGAGAGCTCTACCGGCTGCTTTATCAGATTCTGGAAACCGGAGATGAGTGTCATGAGTGAGCAGAAAACAAGAGAACAGATCATCATACGTACCAGTGGCATCGGCATCGCCGCCAATGTGCTGCTGGCCGGATTCAAATTCACTGTCGGAACAATGAGCAATTCCATTGCCATCGTTAACGATGCAGTGAATAACCTGAGCGATGCAATGTCTTCCGTGATCACGATCATCGGAACCAAGCTTGCCGGCAAGAAGCCGGACAAAAAGCATCCGATGGGCTACGGAAGAATCGAATATCTGAGTGCACTAATCATTTCCGTGATCGTGCTGTATGCCGGTGTTTCTTCTCTGGCCGATTCAATTAAGAAGATCATCCATCCGGAAGTCTCTTCCTATACTTCCGTCACGTTTCTGATCCTGTCTGCTGCGATCATCGTGAAGTTCCTGCTCGGCCATTACTTCTCGAAAGTAGGAAAGCAGGTCAGCAGCGGATCTCTTGAAGCAAGCGGTTCTGATGCATCCAATGATGCGATCATCTCGCTCTCAGTACTTGCTTCCGCTCTGCTGTACCGGTTCTCAGGCATCTCCATTGAAGCCTGGGTCGGTGCGGTCATTGCTGCGATGATCATCAAATCCGGCATCGGCATGGTTCAGTCTACGCTGAGCATGATTCTGGGCGAGCGGATTTCTCCGGAGCTCTCGAAATCCATCAAGGCTGCAGTTTGCAGCTTTCCGGAAGTCAGCGGAGCTTATGATCTGATTCTGAATTCCTACGGACCTGATCAGTATGTCGGTTCCGTGCATATCGAGATTCCGGATACGATGACAGCCGGACAGATCGATGATCTGGAACGTGAGATTGCCGCAAAAGTCTACCAGGAACATCATGTCGCACTGACCGGAATCTCGGTCTATTCCATCAACACGACCGATAACCTGGTAAAAGAGATGCGCACGAAGATCACCAAGCAGGTCATGAACCATGACGGTGTTCTTCAGATGCATGGCTTCCACGTCGAAGAAAAGACGAAACAGATTGTCTTTGATATCGTGCTGGACTTCTGCTGCGACCGCAAGACTATATATCAGACGATTCTGAATGAAGTGCAGGCGCTTTATCCGGATTACAAGATTCAAATCCAGATGGACGTGGATATCAGTGATTAAGAGCCGAAAGAATTCGGCTCTTTTTCATTCTGCAGTACCACGTATGGATTCGGACAATTCTGTTTCATTGCATTCCGACTGAAATATCATTCTTTTATGTTCCGCTGTCTATCGGCTAAATCAAGTCTTGAAAACACCGCCTCTGCCGATCTCACAGATTCTATATCAGCTTTTTGCAGGTGCTGAAACGATCAGCCGGACAAAAGCAGCGAATCAAGCAGAACTCGAAAAAAACAGATTGCAGATCCGGAATCCCTGAGTTTCTCAGCCAGGCCCTCAGCTGTTCCATTATTCCGTTATAATGATTTCATGAAACTTTTTTCGCAGTATCAAGATCTTCCCTCACAGATCTATATTCTTTTCTACGGCAGAATTGTTACGAGTCTCGGCTCGATGGTCTGGCCGATGCTGACCATGATTCTGAATCAGAAGATGAGCATGTCGGCCAGTCAGATTTCTCAGATCATCGTCCTTGCCGGCATCATCATGATCCCGGCTTACCTGCTCGGCGGAAAACTAGCGGACCGTTTCAGCAAAAAGCGGAACATCGTCCTGCTGGATTCTTTATCTATTGCGTTCTATATCATCAGCGCATTCCAGCCATTATCGATGACTGTAATATGTCTGATCATCGCTGCCGCAGTCTTTCAGAGCATGGAGCAGCCAAGCTACAATGCTCTGGTTGCCGATCTCACATATACGAAAGACCGTGAGCGGGCATATTCGCTGCTTTATCTCGGCAGCAATCTTGGTCTGATCCTGTCTCCGACGATCAGCGGATTTCTGTTCCGCAATTACCTGTGGCTTGCCTTTCTGATCAGCGGCATCTCCATTGCCAGCTCCACGATACTGATTCAGCTGAAGATCAATGACATCACTCCGGTCCAGGATGATTCTGAAGAAGCCGCATATCAGACAGCCAGAGATGATGCCAGCCTGCTTTCCATTCTGAAAGAAAACAAAGTGCTCCTCCTGTTTGTGATCTGCACTGGTCTCTATCAGGCAGTCTATATGATGTGGGGTTATCTGATGCCGCTGGACCTCGGCAGAATTCATGGTGAAAATGGTGCCGTCATCTACGGCACCATCAACAGTCTGAATTGTCTGATCGTAGTTCTGTTCACCCCGCTGATCACAAGGCGCTTTGCCCGCTTCCACGAGCCTCAGAAGATTCTGATCGCGGTATTGCTGATAGGTCTTGGATATCTCATATTCCTCCTGAATGAAGGCACGATCCCGTTCTACTACATTGCCATCATTCTCTTCACCTGGGGAGAAATCTTCGAGACCATCTCGGATGCTCCATACACCGCCAACCGGATTCCTTCCAGCCATCGCGGAAGGATCAGCGGTTTCTCCACGGTAATCCAGGCCCTGATTGCAGGATTCTTCCAGATAGAATCCGGGCACCTCTATGATCGAATCAGTCCCTCAGCCGCATGGATCTTCGTGCTTTCTGCTAATGTCCTTGCGGCATCCCTCTGCGCAATCCTGATCCATAAGGACCGCAAGGCTTATCCGGATCTTTACGAATGATCTTTTTCAACTGCAAAGTTTCCGACTACTTCATCTCCGGATGCACTGACGATGTAGGTCCCGGGATCCGGGCTGATATGATAATCATTTTCACCGCTGATTTCTTCTTCTGAAGAAACCGGATTCAATTCTTCATCCAGCAGGGAAACCGTAAGGCTTCCCTCTTTCAGATCTGTTCTGATATGCAGCGTATCTCCGCTTTCAAATGTCATCTTCTGCTCAAGATACGTACTTTCCGGCTGTTCTGAAACAAACGAGATCAGATCGGCATTCATGGTCTGCACCGGAAGCTCTTCCGCCTGTCCTGATGGCGCACAGCCCGACAGAAGAACAATTGCCAGAAGGTATCCCTTCTTCATCCGACCAGCTCCCTCATGACCTGTTCAATCTCTTCTGTCCCTGCATGCAGGGCACCCTGGATCATCTCTGCGCTCCCGCCGCCGCGGCCATTCAGCCTCTGATTGAGCACTTTGCCTAGTTCTCTGAGATTCACTTCTTCGGAGAGAATGACATAATGCACCGCATCAGGGTCCTTTGAGAAGACGGCTGCAGTATGGCAATGTTTCTCTTCTATCAGCCGGTTGGCAAATCTGCGCATCGAACCAGAATCCATGCCGATCTCAAAATCCGTCAGCAGTTTCTGGTTCATTTCAAATAAATGCATTCTGCTTTCTGCATACGCAGCGCTCAGCTCTGCCATCGCTGCTTTCTGCTTTCCCTGCTCTTCAATCAGCCGGCTGACTGCAGAAGCTGTCTCATATGGCTTCGCTGAAAGCAGATGAGAGATCTCACGATTATTGCCAGAAACTTTCTGATAGTCTCTCAATGCCCTTCTGCCTGCTGTCATTTCAATCCTTGCCCCGTCTCTGCGGTTCTGCAGTGACAGAAGCTTGATCACGCCCGCTTCGCCAGTCCTGGCCAGATGCGTTCCGCAGCAGGCACATACATCCGCTCCGGGAATCGTCACGATCCGCACCACCCCATGAAGCTCCTTCTTGGAACGAAACTCCAGGGTTTCCAGTTCTGCTTCTGAAGGAAATGAGATTTCCACCGGCACATTTTTCCAGATCATTTCATTTGCCGCATCTTCAATCTCTTTCATCATCTCTTCATTCATCGGCCCGCTGAAATCCAGGGTGATCACTTCCGGGCCCAGATGAAAGCCGATATTCTCATATCCGTACCTCTGATGAATCAGACCGCTGACAATATGTTCTGAAGTATGCTGCTGCATGTGGTCAAAGCGCCGCTCCCAGTCCAGAACCCCATGAACCTTCTGGCCAGCCTCAAGCAAAGCATCGGTCACATGAACAATCTCACCGTTAACACGATGCGTATCCAGTACTGCAATGCCATTCAGCGTTCCATGATCTCCCGGCTGACCACCACCCTCCGGATAGAACGCCGTATCTTCCAGAACCACTTCGAAGTATTTTCCCTTCGGAGTGCACTTCACCACCTTTGTGTCAAACTCCCGGCAATAGGGATCGCGGCAGAACAGCTCATTCATTTCCTGCATCGTACGTTTTCCTCGCTAAGCCTATTCTACAGGATTCTCATCTTTTCAGCAGTGGAAGCGTGCTGCCGCCATATGGCATCACGATCACCGACGCCTCCGGTCCCTTTTCCTTAAGCGCATGATCCAGTGCTGCCTGAACACTTGCATAGGGAATAAGACAAGTCTCTCTGACGATCTCTGGATCCATCTCGCTGACCAGGTCGATTTCTCCTTTCAGCACCTGCTGGGCAATCGCAGCCGCCTTATGCCCGCCGAGAATGAAGTGCTCCTGGATTTCCTGAACCATCGCAGCAGGAGAACGATGCCTCATCCAGTCTTCAAAATGAGATTCTCCGAACCCTTCTCTGCACGACCCGGCAAGAATGATGATGCCGCCAGGCTTTACCGCATGCCCGGCATTTGCCAGCGCCTTCTGCGTCTGATACAGGTTCAGGTCCTTCGGAGCTCCGCCCTGGCTGACAATCACGATATCTGCCCGTTCTGCAATTGGAACCTGATAGATTGAATCCAGAAACCGGCAGGCATCCCGATGTGCCAGAACTGCATCTCCTGCACTTGCATGCAGGATTTTCTTCTGCGGACTCACCACGACATTCAGAATGAAATCGATGCCCAGCATCTTTCCTGCTTCTTCGATATCTTCCCGGACCGGATTGCCATCCAGATGTCCGGCATAAGACTCCGGATCCGTCATGAACCGATGATTGCAGGCAATCGCTTCCCGTACCAAGCAGCCAGGCATAACCGCCTTAGCACCTCCGGAATAGCCTGCAAAATAGTGATACTCCACATTGCCGAGACAGATTACGCGATCCGCATCCGCAACTGCTTTCGATAAGATGACTGGCGTGCCTCTGCTTGTTGTGCCAAGATTCTCAAAGCCGCCCTCTGAAGAATTGACGCCAGCAATTCTGCCATACGCTTCTCCCATCAGATGCTGCATCTCTGCTTCTGTCATCGGCCGATGGCTGCCTAGCGCAAAGACCAGAACGATATCCGAATCCAGAATTCCTGCCTGATTCAGTTCTTCCAGAAGTGCAGGCAGCACTTTCCACGTGGGCATCGGCCTTGTCAGATCGCTGGTCACGATGGCAATTTCCTCTCCCCTGGAACAGATCTCTTTCAGATGCTTCGATCCGATCGGATGTTCCAGAGCTCGATGAATGAGCACCTGCTCATCTTCCGTTTCCGGAAGATCTGACAATTTCAGAATCTGCTTCAGATTCTGATCAGGAACTTCGATCGATTGCGTGCCATTGCCGAATCCTATTTCCAGCTTCATAGGAGATACCTCTCTTACAGCTTCATTATAGATGAGTTCAGCCGGCCCGTTCCTGCATCCGTTCTGTCATCATTCCTTTGGATCTCAGAATTCCGATTCCTGCGCCGATCAATGCCGGAATGATCCAGCAGAGATCTGCCGAAGGAGGAATCGAAGCAATCGCATCACTCAGGAACGGAATGGAAATCCCAGCTGACTGCAGCCCAAGCAGAACCGAAACCGCAGCGGTAAACCCGATGGTCCACGGGTAGATCCTCGGCACCGAAGCGATTTTCTCATTCAGCAGGCCCAGAATCACAAGCACAATCGCGATCGGATACAGCGCAACCAGAATCGGAACGCTGAATGCAAGAATCCGATCCAGACCGCCGATGCTCATGGCAAAGCTCCCTGCCGTGAACAGAATGACCCATGCCCGATATGAAATCTTCGAGATTCCTGCAAAGAATTCTGCACAGCTGCACAGCAGCCCGATGCACGTCGTGAGACAGGCCAGCACATATACGATTCCAAGCACCAGAATCCCGGCATTGCCGAACAGACTGCCGACAATATTGGTCAGCACTGCCGCACCATTCGATGCCTCAGAATACAGAGATCCGCTCATCGCTCCGACATTTGCCATTGCCGCATAGATGACAAACAGCAGAATCCCGGCAATCAGTCCTGCATAGCTGGAAGCCTTTACGAGATCCTTCTTTTCCGTTACATTGCGGTTCATGAGATTCAGAACAATGATATTTCCGAAATTCAAAGCCGCCAGCGTATCCATTGTGTTATAGCCTTCCAGAAATCCTCTGATGATCGGAGAAGTCTCATATCCTCCGCTTGGTGCACCGTAATTTCCGGAGAAATTCATGAAGCACCCGCAGACCAGGATCAGAATCAGAGCCAGGAGCACCGGTCCGAGAACCTTTCCGAGTGTATCCGTGAGGCGCTCCGGATGAATGGACATCCGGAATGCGATTGCAAAGAACACTGCTGAATATGCAATTCTGACATAGAGCGGAATTTCCTTCATAAAAGGAGCTACTGCCATCTCAAATGACACTGCCGCATTTCTCGGGATGGCAAGCCCCGGTCCTAAAGCCAGGAATACGAGAATCGTGAAGATCATTGCAAACCGTTTTCCGACTCTCGAAGCAAGCTTCATCAGATCTCCAGAGTGGGCAATTGCGACGATTCCAAGGACCGGAAACAGAACCGCTGTTACCGACATCCCAGCAAGTCCTTTCCAGGTTTCCGTCCCTGCCTGGAACCCAAGGTAAGGCGGGAAGATCAGATTTCCGGATCCGAAGAACATGGAAAATAGGGTGATGCCGACAAGCAAGATGTCACGTCTGGTAAGTCTTTGTTTCATGATAATCAGTCTCTTCCTTTCTCTGCCGGATTCAATCAGCCCGAGAAAAGAAAACATCGTCTCAGACTGTATTGAGACGATGTGATATACACCGCGGTACCACTCAATTTGCATGATTCTTCATGCCGCTCTTCCGGCTCCGACAAGCCATAGGCCGATAACGCAGCCATGCGTGACAGGCTAGCAGAACTCCTTCACCTGCAGACTCCGAAGTGACTTCCCTGATGCGCATATCATCCGTTCCCACCATTCCGGACTCTCTTGGCATTGTATGCAGCAGGACTTTCTTCCTCAACGTCTTTCTGGTCTGATCATAATCGGAGCAATCATTCATGTCAATCGCATTTTCCTGACAAGACCGAGAAAAAAATTCTGCAGAAAGAAAGAAGATGCAACTTCTTTCATGACTCATCGTAAATGCTTCTTCTCTCCTGTTTTCGCCTGACATATCCTTCAGCGTTCAGCCCTGCATCTTGAAGTTCATCCGGATATCCTGTCGTTTCTTGAACGTCTCCCTTCAGGACATGACTCATTGCTGTTCTTACAATGAATATCACTATGCTGCCTGTGCAGCTAGATACCTGCAGAGCCGGTCTCAGAGAATCTGTGATAAGGCAGCTGGCATCAGATCATATCAGCCGGTCTCTCTTGAGCTCTTGAAATAGTTCACTGACAAAAAGCAAGAGTTAATCATGAAAATTGTAGAATTCTACAGAAAAGGCGAATAAATGATAAAACGGGATAAATATCTGAACCAGCTGATTTCAAACAAGGATAATGGATTTCCGAAAGTCATTACAGGAATCAGAAGGTGCGGAAATTATGTAAAGTTGGAAATAATGTAAAGTAGAGCTCAGAAATACCGGTAAACAGGGCATTCAAGTCGAATCTACTTTACATTATTTTTCTGATTTCTGAGCAGCAAGCAGTGACGCATTCAAAAATAAAGAAGAGACAGAGTGCTTCTGAAAGTATCTGTGCCGGTTCTCGCGAAGATGGCATTCTCCAGGAGAAAGACTTCTGTTGGCAAGACTTAGCAGACATAGTTGTTCCCCATAATGATTGGTTCAGCTGCAGCCTCACTCATGATAAAGAATTAACGATGCCGATGTTTCCGAGATCAGTGCTTCTTTCTTTTGTTCGATAGGACCTGCCATCTGGATTGTGATAATAGATTGCCCGAACCAGTTTTTCATGTTTGCGCAGTCTGCGACAATCAATGACTGGCTTGATACGAATATCCTCGCATACATTCAGATCATCAGATGTGCGTCATGCCGCATGTTTTTTCAGCAAGGAATCAGGATGCCAGAACAGAGACGCTAGTTGCCCCCCCTATCATAATCTGCTATTCTTACCACATGAGAACACACGGTCATTTTTATATCATTGCTTCTTCCGTGCTCCTGCTTTGCGGCTGTTCATCTGCCAGAATTCCGGACTGCAGCGCTATGCTGATTACCCAAGATCAGTATGTTTACACTGATGAGAACTTCTCCGCAGTTCAGACAGCGGTTCGGAAGAAAGACAAAGGCCTCAACTATTTCGGCGGCAGATTTCTTTCTGAGAATGATGAATATTACTTCACGCAGACATCCGCAAATCGCAGAAACAATTCTGAGATAGCACTGATCGATAAATCATCACTGGAGATCAGCCGCAAAGAAGGCAATTACTATGCGCAGACGATCGATGACCAGTACTGCTATGGTGTCGAAGTGCTTCCTGATCAGTTCATCATTCACCGTTTTGACTTCAGCCTGGAAGAGACTGAATCCAAGACTTTCAGTGACTATTCCGGAATAGCGGTCGTCAATCAGATCCTATCTGACAGTGAAAAGATTTATCTGCTAGTCGGAATTGTACCGTCTGATGCACCTTATGGAACCGCAGAAAACCATCTCTATATTCTGGATGAATCCATGAATCTGATGCAGGATATCGATCTAGGCCTGTATGATGGTTCTTATACCAGCATGGCAAAAGCTGGTAATCGTCTCTATCTCTGCAGTCCTGCCCGAGGATTCGATGCCGCGACTTACAGCGCCTATCCCAACAACGAGCTGGCCATCTTCGATCTGGATTCTCAATCGATTACCAGTACTGTTTCTCTGGAGCTCTCTGCTCCGGAATCCATTACGGTCTGCGGATCGTATCTGGTGATCGCGGCAGATCCGTCCGTCTATGGCAGCTACGCCTGGGAAATCTATTCTCCTGATGATGGCTCTCAGCATCTGCTGCAATTCCCGGATAACTTTGAAACGCAGCCGCAGACTCCGTTTGCTCTCATGCATGATGACAAATGCTATTTTGTCTTTCAAAGCCGGATTGAAACCTATGACCCATTATCTGGCGAGCAGAATACCATCACGCTTTCAGACACCGGCAGTGCTTCTTCACTGTTTTTCCGGAACTGAGCATTGAAATGACCGTCCTGCGACGGTCATTCTTTTTTTATGCATGCATGATTCAGAAATTGCGGTCCATCAGCTTGCTATCATGGTAAATATCATGCAGTTTCTGATAGAGCGGTTTCAGGTGCCCGTAGGTACGCTGATAGACATCCGTATAGAGACGGTCATAGATTGCAGTGACTTTCTCACGAGGCTCAAAGGTATCTTTATAATGTACACAGCCCCTGACTGCCTCTTCATAGGAGTCAAAAATCCCCATGCCGGTCATTGCAGCCATTGCACAGCCGATACCAGTTGCTTCATAGGACTCTGTGCGCAGAATCGGAAGTCCGAACATATCTGCTGTAATCTGACAGATCTCATTGCTCTGAGAACCGCCGCCTCCGACTGCTACCGAAGCGAACTTGCTGCCGCGGCGCTTTTCGATATGGCGCATCCCATCAATCAAAGCAAAGTTAATGCCTTCCACGATTGCCCGATAGAGATGAGCCCTGGTATGCACATCACTGAAGCCGATGATTGCGCCTCTTGCGGTCGGCATCGTGACATTCGGAGTGAAGTATGGCTGCATGATCAGTCCATCGCAGCCCGCCGGAATCAGCGCGAGGCTGCGATTCAGAATCTCTTCTGCCGAGATGCCGAGTTCCTCTGCCTTTTCCATCTCATGGGAAGCAAATTCTTTCTTGAACCACGAAATCAGCCAGTAGCCGCGGAAGATTTCGATTTCCGGATTCCACTTTCCCGGAATCACTCCTGCATAAGCAGGTATGAATCGTTCCGGCTCCTGGTACGTATCCGACATATAGGAAATGGTTGCCGTCGTGCCTAAGCCGATCGCTGCCCGGGACTCTTCACAGCAGCCAAGTCCGAGCAGTTCGCAGGCCTTATCTGAGCCAGCAGCATAGACAGGCAGTCCTTCCTTCACGCCGGAATCTTCTGCCATCGATGAACTGATCGTTCCCAGCACAGTACCCGATTCCTGAACCGGATAGTATTTCTCAGCTCCGATCGGAAAAACCGGATAGGTCAGATCCCGTTCTCTCATCCACCGGCGGTGCTTGTGATCAAACGGAATATGGCCAACCATGCTTGCAGATGCGTCTTTCAGTTCCCCGGTCAGACGGTAGATCAGGTAGGTGCTCAGCAGCACGAAGTATGCAGTCTGATCCCAGATTTCAGGTTCTTCTTCCCGGATCCAGTTGCAGTGTGATTTCTGATACTGCATCACAAAAGTCGGATTCATGCCTGCTGCACGGATTGCTGCTTCACTCAGCAAATGGGCGTTCGGCTTCCCGGCAGCAGTCCGCTGATCCAGCCAGAGAATGGCTGGCCGTAGCGGCTTCATATGCCGGTCCAGGCAGACAACTGTATCCCGGATTGTGGTGATCGAAACTGCTTCCGCTGCTGCAAACAGATCCGGATGCTCTTTTCTGCATTGCTGTGCCGCTCTGCAGATCGTTTCATAGTAATAATCTGCATCCTGTTCTGCCCGGTCAGGTTCCGGAGAACGATAAGCCGGTTCATGATGAAGTTTTGCGATCGCCCGGACCATTCCCTTCTGGTCCACGATCATTGCACGGGAGCTCTGGGTTCCGACATCAAATACAAGAACGCAATGGTCTGACATGATGCATCACCTTGGAATATCCTCGCGTTCGAAGTGCTTCTTGTCTTCTGGCACATCCAGCCCGAGCGTCCCGCCCGGATTCATCATGTGCTTGGGATCGAAGTAATCGCGAAGGACCTTGATCACACCATATTCCTTGTGGCCGAGGCTGCCTTCCAGCCACGGCCCGAACATCTTGCCGATGCCATGATGATGGCTCATCGCCGCACCGGATTTCTGAATCGCATCCAGGATAGATGCATGGTATTTCCGGAACTCTTCGGCATTGTCCATGCGCGTGATGAAGATGAAGTAAAGATTCGCTCCCTGCGGGTAGCAGTGCGACATATGGGTGGTCACAATCGTATTCGGCAATGCATGGCATACTTTCCGTACATCCCGGTGAGCCTGCTCCATATTGCTCCAGTTGACCGTGCATTCCAGCGTATCGGTCATGATTCCGAAATCCAGCATCGTATCTCTGAGATACGGATCATTGAATCTGCCTTTCTCCCAGCTCTTCGTGACAAACGATGTCAGGCTCATGCCGCCATACTGATGGGCAATCCGGCGAATGTTCTTTGCAACATTTGCCGAATATCCCTTCTCACCATCTGTATAGCCGAGGAACAGACATCTCTGCATATCCTTGAACCCTCTCAGATCCAATAACTTCCAGAGCGGGGTCTCATCGACGTTATACAGCCTCAGCATCAGATTGGTCTCTTCCGGATCAGAAAGACGGAACACAGAAGAAAAACCAGCCTCGCATTGCATCATTTCTCTGGCAGCAGCCATCGCCGTCGGCCAGTCCCGGAAGATATACGAGAATCGCTTCCGGTTCTCTGGCATATAGCGATGCACCTTCAGCGTCACCTCCGTCAGGACACCGAATGTTCCTTCCGAACCCATCATGATCTGATTCAGATCCGGTCCGGTTGCCTGACGCGGATAATGAGAAGTCTGAATCTCACCGATCGGCGTTGCATATTTCTGCGAAAGCACGATATCCGTGATGCAGCCATAGTACGTGCTGTTCTGGCCCGCGCCTCTGGTCACGGTCCAGCCGCCGACGCTGCTGTATTCAAATGACTGCGGGAAGTGTCCGCTGGTATAAGCACGCTTCGCGCCGAAACGCTGTACCGCCTCATTGAGGTTCTTCTCCAGATCCGGCCCCGACATTCCTGCCTGGACCGTGATCGTCTGATCAACCTCATTGAATTCTATTACCTTGTTGAATCTCTTCCGCATGTCCAGAGAGATTCCGCCCAGTGTAGGCTCCACGCCCATCGTGACGCTGCTGCCGCCGCCATACACATAAAGCGGCAGATGATGCTCTGAGCAGTATGTCACGATCTTCTGCACTTCTTCATGCGCGCTCGGATAGACCACCGCATCCGGAAGCGAATCAACCTTGTGCTGGCGCAGACGAAGCGTATCATATCCCGTCTTGCCATAGGCCACTGCAAGTCTTGGATAATCGTCGGTCGTCACATTCTCTTTTCCGACAATCTCCTGCAGTGCCTTCAGATCTTCCGCAGAAATCTTTGACGGCTGATCCAGCTTCACTTTCTCCATGCCGATCGATCCGTCATAATGAGAGAAGTCTTCATCCGTCATCTTGAACGTTTCCTTGATCAGCTTATACAGAGACTCCTTCGGATACTTCACGAAATCCGGATCTCCCCAGCGGAAGATGGACCGCCAGCTGTCAGCAGGCGCCGCTTCCTTCACCCATTTCGGTTCAAACCCCTGATACGGTTTCACTGCCATGCCTCTATCCCTCCTTCAGAATATTGCTGGTGACGATCACATCAGCCTCTAAGCCAAGCACATTGCGGATCACCGGATCCCCGGTTCCGATCCGTTCCGTTACGGTTACCCGATTGATCTCTTTCATCACATCGAAGATCCTCTCCTTCGGGATTTCGCATGATACCCTGACCGGCAGCACCGGTGCCTCCGGAAATACCGTCCGCACCGTCGAGCAGATCGTCCGCATCGGGCACGTCACTTCACTCTCTCCGAATGCCTTTCCCCTAGGACATTTGTTGCCTTTCACCGTGATCGTTCCGTTTTCTTCCCGCACCGTCAGTGCACATCCATTCGGGCATACGATGCAGGTCAGTTTTCTTTCACTCATTCCGTCACCTCCTGCAAAGATGCATGAAGCGCACTGCTGCTTCTGAGTCCTTCCAGATTTCCAGGCAGAATCAGTCTCTGCATTTCAGGAGGTCTCAGATGCGTGAACGTTCTGCTGAACAATTCCTTATTTCCATCAGAGATCACAAAGCGCGCTTTTTTCATTGGCTTTGCCGTACGGAAATACACCGTGATCGTCTTCTCCTCAGAATCCGTGCGAATCCGCTGCGGCACCAGGTACTGCAGCGAAGCATCCGCTTCCGCCTTGATGCATGCATGTTCTCCGCCGGCATATGCAGCAGCTGCTGCGCCTGCCGTTTCTCCGCTTTCGGAAACATAATCTACCAGGTCATTCACATGCAGGGCATTGCCGCACACAAATACGCCTGGTACGCTGGTCATCAGCTTCTCATCCACCGATGGTCCCTTCGTGCGGCGATCCATCTCTGTCCCGATGGATTCCGCAATTTCATTTTCCGGAATCAGTCCTACGGAAAGAATCAGCGCATCACATTCGATTCTCTCCTCAGTACCAGCAATCGGGTGCATCTGCTCATCTACTTTGCTGATCTCAGCCGCTTCCAGACGATCTGCTCCGAATACTCTGGTCACGGTGGTTGAAAGATGCAGCGGAATATTGAAATCCTCCAGGCACTGCACCAGATTTCTCGTCAATCCGCTCGGCGTGCTCTTTGCTTCATAAACGCCAAGTACTTCTGCGCCTTCCAGCGTCAGTCTTCTTGCCATGATCAGGCCGATATCGCCGCTTCCGAGAATCACGCACTTCTTTGCCGGCATGATGCCCTGCAGATTGACCAGATGCTGGGCAGTGCCGGCAGTGAATACGCCAGCCGGTCTTGTGCCATGGATGAATACCTGTCTTGCCGTACGTTCCCGGCATCCGGTTGCCAGCACAATCGTCTTTGACAATAGAGAAGAAACACCCTTCTGATTCACATACGTGATTTCAAACAGATTTTCTTTCCGCTCGATCTTCGTCACGTACGTCAGAACTTCTGATGTAATCTCCAGCTGATGGAATTCCTGGATAAACCGTTCCACATACTCCGGTCCGGATAATTTCTCATGAAACCGCATGAGTCCGAAGCCATCATGAATGCACTGCTTCAGGATGCCACCGAGTCTGGCCTCTCGTTCAATGAGCAGTACTTCTGCACCGGCTTTCTTCGCTGCAATCGCCGCTGCAAGTCCGCCTGGTCCGCCGCCGATGACCGTCACATCAATCTGCTTCATCAGATGCACTCTCCTTTGTCTTACCCCATGCAATCCAGGAACGGCTGCCGCTCTTTTTCACTTCTTCCAGCGGAATATGCTTCTCTTCAGCAATGATCTGCATGACCAGCGGCATGCAGAAGCCTCCCTGGCATCTGCCCATTCCTGGTCTCACCCGCTTCTTGATGGAATCCACGGTTGCTACGCCAAGCGGGTTATGAATCGCATCGATGATCTCGCCCTTCGATACTTCCTCGCACCGGCAGACGATAATTCCGTAATCAGGATTCTTACGGATCAGCTCATCACGCTGCTTCAGCGGAAGATCCTTGACACGCGGGATCCCCTTTCGAACCGGATTGAACGACTCATTCTTCTGAACACGCATGCCTGCATGTTCAAGCATCTGCTCTGCCATATGACTCACATCTACCGCAACAGCAGGTGCCGTTGTCAGACCAGGCGACTGAATTCCCACCACATGAATCAGATTATGCGTCTTCCTGCCTTCTTCGATGATGAAGTCTTCTTCAAATGTGGCAGCTCTGACCCCGGTGAAATACGTGATGATATCTCTCCGGTTCAGATCTGCACACGTAATATCCTGTTTCCGAAAAACAGTATCGATCGATTCCGGATTGGTAGCGAAATTCTCTTTCTCATAAGTCTCCACTGCATCCGGTCCGATCAGCAGATTGTCGCTGACGGTATGCACGATGCCACCGCCCTTGGTATGCGCATGGTCTTTCTTCAGTGTCTTCCAGGATACAATCCCTTTCGAAAGATAAGCCGTCTTATGATCCATGATCAAATTCGTTCCCCGGCGGGGATGAATCGAATAGAACCGATCCTTGGCCATGCGGGCAATCTCTTCAGCAAAGACTCCTGCCGCATTGATCACAATCTTCGGGTAAACTGTTCCGCGGTTCGTATGAACGGCAGTGATCACGCCATTGCTGACATCCATTCCTGTCACTGCAGTATTCAGGGATATTTCTGCCCCGTTCTGCAGCGCATTCTCGGCATAGGCAATCGTCAGCCCGTACGGACATACCGAACCGGCCATCGGATTGTACAGGGCGAACTTAAACTCCGGATTCAGATACGGCTCTGCTTTTTTCAGTTCTTCCCCGCTGATCAGCCTCGTATCATCTACACCGCAGATATGCTTCCGCTGCCATGCATACGCCGCCAGCACCGGATACAGCTTCTGATCCAGAAAACCCACATACTGTCCGCAGCGATGAAATGGAACATCCAGTTCCCGGCAGATCTGATCGAACATCCGGTTTCCGCGGACCACATACTTCTGCTTCAGGGTCCCTTTTCCAAGATCCACGCCCGGGTGGACTTCACCATCATTTCTGCCCGAGGCATGCAATGCAACATCTGCCTCTTTCTCCACCAGCAGCACATTCAGCTGATACCGCATCAGTTCTCTGGCAATGCTGGTACCTGAAATGCCTCCTCCGATAATCAGCACATCCGGCTTCTTTCCTTCCAGTGACTGGTCGTTCAATTCCGGAAGACGCATCTTCGGCATGGTGACTCCGGAAAGCTGAATGTCGTTGACGACATGCCATCCCGGCTTCTTAAAGACGCACATCGAGCAGGCTTCAACAATGTCCTTCCAGGAATTCAGAGTTCCGGAAACGATGATGCTGCGATCTTCAATCCGGACATTCAGATCCGCATGGAAGCGCGCATTCAGCTTCTTCTGCAAAGATTCTGTCTGCATGATTCTGGTCCTTTCTCTTCAATGATGTTAGAATGTCTATAGTCGGCCATGCGACCGACTCTCTACGCAAGCATCATAGCATTCTGCTATCATGGTGTCAATCAGCGAAAGGAGGGACTCACTGATGGCTGCTCCCCGCAATGATGATGTCCAGAAAGAAATTCTCGATGCCGCACAGGCATTGCTTGAAACAACTGCAAGTGCAGATCTGTCGCTTGCCGCAATTGCAGAAAAAGCCCACGTTTCCAAAGGCACGCTCTACTATCACTTTCCGAATAAAGAAGATCTGCTCTTTGCACTGATGGACCGCTATCTGGAAGAGCAGCAGGCAGAACTGGATGCCTGGACATCGAACACTTCAAAAGACACCTCCCTGCCGCGGCTCGTCAAATATGTGCTGCAGAGGGATACTGAAAACGTCGGCATCCGTCTGCACTTCATCTATGAAGCAACGGAGGGCAATGAGCAGGCAAGAAAGAGACTGCTGGAACGCTATCAGCTCTTTGCTGAAGAAATCGGAGAACTGATTGCAGAACGCAATCCCGATGTTGATGCCCGGTACGCTTCCTGGCTGATCCTGATTCTTTCCGATGGTCTTCTGATCCATAAAAACCTGAAGAATCCTTCGGTGGATACCGAAGACTTCATCCAGAAGACTGAAAGGCAGATCCGAAAATATATATTCTGAATGTTTCTTTGCAGATTTACATTAAGCAATGAATGCCGATTCTAGTTATTGCAAACATGCGTTTTCTGATAAAGCGCAGGAGAAATGCCATAGAACTGTTTAAACACTTTGATGAAATGTTTTGAAGACGTATATCCTATCTTCTGGGCAACATCATATATTTTTATGGAATCATAAGTATCAAGCAGAAGCTTCGCTTGTTCCATTCTCAGCTGTGTCAAGTATTTCGAATATGGCAGATGCATTTCTTTATGGAAAAGATCGGAAAGATAACTGCTAGTGACATTGCATTCTCTGGCAACATCGCTAAGAGAAATATTCTCCTGGTAATGAAGTTTAATGAATTCAACTGCTTGCTGTATCAGCGGAGTATCAAAATCTTGATTCTTTCTCTTCATCGTCTGCAAGAAAGCTTCTATTATGAGATTTCTGAATGTATCTGCTCTGATTTCGTTTTTATGAATTGCATAATATTGATATGGCACAGGAGCACTTGCCTTCTCACAAAGATAGCCCAAAATCAGGATAAATTCATACTTATTCATTGAAAGCGGTACATTATCAAGCATTATTTCCAGGTGAATTTTTACCTGTTCAAAACTTCCGCTTTTATATGAACTAATGACCTGATTGCAGCATTTCTGAAATGTCTGATATCTTGATAATAATAGTTCTTTTTGCCATTCGAAAAATTCCCCTTTCTCTGAAATCAGCACCATTGTCCGATCTTTCAGAATTTCCTCATGTGATCTAGCCAGCAATAACGGATCATCAACAGGATCAGAAACCACGACAGACAATGCATTCTCTCCATGGAGAGCAATTATTTTCGAAGATATTTCTGCAGCCCGGTCTTGAAGATTCTTTGAAGTGTTCCCTTCCAGATAAACCAGGGAGTATTGATCTGCTGTGAAAATCGGAATCATATGATCATCTTTCACTAATTCACAGAGTTCTGAAAATAACTGATATTGGAAAAACTCAGAAGGTTTTTCAATTGTCTGGACGCGTTTGCAATTCATCAAACAGAAATACTGTTTTCCAAGTTCACTTTCTATCTGATGTTTATCTATCATCATCTGGATTGTTTCATTATCCTTGTCAAGAATTGCTTTTATTGCACTTCCTTTTTTCGGGTTTCCCGGACTATACACTTTCAAAAAACTCGTACTATCTTTTTCTGAGGCAGATAGGCGCTTACTGATTTCCCTCAGAACTCCGATAAGCTGGCTATCAACCAGAGGCTTTACCAGGTAATCAATCACTTGGTATTGTATCGCCTTCCGAGCATATTCAAAGTCTGTATAGCCGGAAATAATAATCACAATAATTTCCGGATAATGTTCTCTGACATAGCGAGTCAAGTCGAGCCCATCCATACCTGGCATCTTGATGTCAGTAATCAATACATGAAAGGTCGTTTCTCTGAGTTTTTTTACCGCATCAACACCATCTGGAGAAACTGCCGGGACATCAAAATCACCGCAGCAAGCCGGAATGCATCTGGATAAGTAAGTTCGCATCAAAGGCTCATCATCAACAACCAGGACGTGGTACATATATTTATTCTCCTCGAGGAATATATGGCAGCGAGAGGATTACAGTTGTTCCATTAGAATTAGATGTCACAAGAATCTTACCTCTTTCTCCATATTTCAAACGCAGTCTTTTCTGAATATTGATTAATCCGATATTGCCTGACAATTCATTCTCCGGAGTTGTATTGATCTCCTCAAGTCTTCTATTGATTTCCGAAAGCTTTTCTTCAGTCATTCCTGGCCCGTTATCGCTGATTACAATCTCATATGCCTGATCGTAAAAATTTGAAGTTACCTGGATGTCTGTTACACCCCTGTTATACTCACAAGCATACTTCACTGAATTTTCAACAATAGGCTGAATGGTTAGTGCCGGAATATTCTGTTCGATAAGATCCGGGTTAATATCAATCGTATATTCAAGGCGATCCTGATATCGGATTTTTACTATGCTTAGATAAGAATTGCAGATCTGTATCTCTTCCCCTAGAGTGATAATCTTGTCAGCATTCATTATCCCTTTCAGATATACAGAGAACAGTTCAATTGCTTTAATTGCCTGATCTTTTTCATCACATTTGATAAGAAGAGAAATTGTATTCAAAGTATTGTAAAGAAAGTGGGGACGAATCTGTGCATATAAAGCATTATATTGAGCTTCCTTCTGCAAATACTGTGCTTGATATACATCTTCTGCTAGCCTTGTGTTCTTCTCAATATACAATCGCAGATTATCAACCATCTGGTTAAACGAAGAAGCAAGGTAACCAATTTCATCATTTGATTGAACCGTGGAATGAACAACAAGGTTTCCTTTCTGAACTTCCTTCATCAGCTCCACAATTGAAAGTATTGGCTTCAAAAGATGGTTAATAATAAGGATAAACACCACGCTGATTGCAGCAATGAAAATCACTGAGAAAAGCATTGTTCTGACCAGGTTCTCTCTAAGCGGAGAAAGTAGAGAAGAATAGGACTGCAGTGCAACAATTTTGATCCCGTAATTATCAACTATTGTTGATGCAGAAGAATATCTTTCTCCATTTTCATCATATATATAGCTGCTTGTCAGAGCTGAAGCCAGAGAAGCTTCTTTGAAGTTTGCAGTATTTCTTGTTTCATACATAACCTGGTTGCCGGAATCAAGAATGTAGATAATCCCATCATCTCCAAGATTAATCTGATCACAGATTTCTTTTATGCCCGAAAAATCAGCGTCAACTTTGATCACGCCTAAAGTTGAATAATTACCATCCATGCTTCGAAGCTGGCGAACAAGTGAGAAAACAGGAGTTTTTTTCTCTCCATACACATGCTCAAAACGCGGTTCAATGAAGATTGGTTTCGTAGATTTTGTTGCATTAATATACCATTCGGAATCTCGATAGGTCGAAAGTTCCGGCATATCAAAAGGAGTTCGTATATAAGAATAGCTTTTCTGATCTGTCAGAATATACGCTCTAAGCACTTCATTTCTAGGAAGGGTCATTACCGATGAAAGAAAGGATTCAATCTGTCTGCTATGATTCAGTATCTGAGAGGGATCCTCTTCAGGTTCTCCTATGACTTGCATCAGGCTTTCGTCATAATATGGCGCCAATGTGATTCTGGAAAGTTCATCAATATAGTTAGAAATATTTGTGGAAGCTTGCTCAATGATCTGTGTCGTCTGCTTGGAGGTCTGTTCAAGAAGCTTGCTCGAGTAAAAAGTATAATAGTAATAAGAAGAAATTGAAACGAAAGCAAAAACGATAGCAACAGCAGGAAAAATGAGCTTTGTTCGGAATGATAAATTTATCCAGTTTTTCATAGCTTTAGTATATTCAATCCTGCCTCCAATAAACTATTGATCGAAAAAAACGACACCGAAATCAAAAATAAGTGGAACCTTTCCACGAACTATTAAAGCTAATATAAAATCACAAACCGCGGTTTATAAGTCTAAGGGAGAAAGATATGACAACTGACAATTTTTTTAAACGTGGAGCAGCAATCCTTCTGTCTGCATGTATTCTGACAGGATGCTCGTCATCACAGGCTTCTTCAAGTGGAACCGCTGACGCTTCAGAAGGCTCTTCAAGCCAAACAGGTGAAAAAGTACATCTGAAATTCTTTACTGGCAAAATCGAAACAATTGATGTCATGAATGAAATCATCAATGACTTCAATGCATCTCAAGACCGAATCGAAGTTGAGCAGGAATATCAGAAAGATGCTAGCAATGTCATCAAAATCAAATTTGCCTCCGATGAAGTTCCAGATATCATGACCACCTATGAGCAGGAATTCGTTGATGAAGGAAAATACATGGATCTTACCGACATGAATGAATTCTGGGATCGAATGAGTCCTGAGATGAAAGAAGCCGTCACCGATGTTGATAGCGGAAAAGTATATCGAATCTGCACAAACCGTACCATGGCAGGAATCTTCTATAACAAGGAAATACTGAAAGCAGCTGGATATGAAGAATTCCCTTCCAATTTCGATGATTTCAAGACGATGCTGGAAAAGATCAAGGAGACTCAGCCAGATGTAACCCCACTATTCATCTTCGGAAGTGAAGCATGGCATCTCGGTCATTGGATTGAATTCGTGCCGCATGGTTATATTAAGTCGACACTTGGAACAATAGAAGCTAAAAAAGCCATGCTTTCAAACGATCAGAGCAAGCTGAGATTTGATGATCCGGATGGCCCGATGGTTGTATTTGCCCAGGATATGCTGGATCTCCAAAAAGAGGGCCTCATCAACGAAGATGTTCTAACCGCAACAAGTGATAACTGTGTCCAGGACTTCGCGTCAGGAAAAGCAGCAATGTTCTCCAATGGCATGTGGGTATTATCTAGCGTTCTAGAAGCTAATCCGGATATTATCGATAATCTGGGATTTGCTCCTTATCCAGCTTATATGCATGATTCTAAGCCTGTGGTCCTGAGCGCTGAAGATTCCGGTTATTCTATTTCTTCTGATACCCCATATAAAGATGAGTGTATTGAATTCCTAGAATTCCTGTTTTCTCCGGAAAATCAGAAGAAATATAGTGAAGCGGCCAAAGCTCCTAGTGCATTTGACGATGTTGATGCAGAATGGGCACCTAGTGTGATTGTTGAGGAAGTTAATACTGCTCTGAATAGCGCCGTGAATATTGGATTCACAAATGAGAAGCCTGCAGGATTCTCTGGTGATGATGCAGGTCGCCTGCTCCAGGGTTTGTTTGCAGGGCAATACGATGCTCAAGGGTTTGCAGATGCATATACAAAAGCTTGGAATGAAGGAATGGGAAACTGATTAGATTACTAATCACGGTCTTAATGGCATGCCTGCAAAGGCATGCCATATTTCAAACAATATAGATCAATACATTCTTTCTGAGGTAAACCGCATATGAAGCAAAAATTCAATTATAGTAAGCTGATGATTCTTCCGGTAACAATTCTCTATGGATTATTCTTTGTCTATCCATTATGCAAAGGCGTTGGAATGAGCTTTACAAACTGGAATGGAATTTCTGCCCCGGAGTTTATCGGCTTCCAGAACTTCATCGACTTTTTTCATGACCAAAGAGCACTTCACGATATTAAGACTACCGTGCTATTTGCTCTTGGGAGTGCTCCTCTGCTCAATATTGTCGGCTTAATTTATGCACTGCTTATGAATGATTCTTCAATAAAAGGAAGAACGTTTATTCGTGCATGCATTTATCTTCCTGCTGTTATTTCCCCATTAATCATGGGCTATATCTGGTATCTGCTTCTTCAGCCAGGAAGAGGTGTATTCAATAATCTCGCGCAATTTCTTGGCCATCCAGAGTGGTTTGGAAACTGGCAGTCAACCTATTCTTCGAGCATGATTGTTCTGATTCTTGTGAATGTATGGCAGTATGCCGGCATGACAATGATCATATATCTTGCTGGTCTCCAGAATATCTCTAAGGAATATTTTGAAGCAGCAAAGATTGATGGTGCAACAAGCTGGCAATGTTTCTGGAAGGTAACTCTCCCCCTTCTTATGCCTGCAATCAGAATCAATGTCGTTACAAATATCATCGGATCACTTGGGGTATTTGATATCGTGATGTCTCTTACAGGAGGAGGCCCTGGTTATCTGACCGAGACACTCAGCATTTATATCATGCGTATGTGTTACGGTGCTAAAACCGGATATTCCACTGCTGTTGCGCTCATCATGTTCATCATCGTAGTGATACCAGTTGCGATCAGTCTTCATTTCACAAAAAGTCAGGAGGCTTAGTGATGAAACGTACATGGAAAATATTAAGAACTATTCTTGTGTGGGCAATCTGTCTCATGTCTTTATGCCCCTTTGTAATTCTTTTAATACTTTCCCTTGATGAACCAGGGAAAAATATGTATGACATCAAGGCATTGATTCCGGATTTTTATCTTGGGAATTACCTAGAAGGATGGCAGAAATCCAATATCTCAAGAGCTATGCTAAATTCAGGGATCATTACATTTACTTCCCTGGTTATGATTGTTATTTTTGGAGCAATGGCAGGATATGCAGTAGCACGCATTCCAAGCAAATTCAATAAAACGGTTTATGGAATTCTACTTGGATGCATGATGGTCCCCGGAATAATCATTACGGTTCCTCTTTACACTTTGATGATTCGTCTTAAAGCTGTAAATACGCTCTGGGGAATGTCTGTTGTTCTGGCTACCCTCGCTTTTCCACAAGCAGTATTTGTTTTCTCAAATTTTATCAAAGCTCTTCCTAAGGAATTAGAGGAGGCAGCTATGATTGACGGCTGCAGTCAGATCAAAGCATTCTGGCATATTATTTTTCCTCTGCTCAGACCATCTGTATCGGCGGTTGTAATTCTGAATGGATTCGGAATATGGAATAACTATTCACAGGCTGTGTTTTTCCTTCAGAGCAGTGAAAAACATAATGTTCCTCAGGCTTTATCAGTATATTTCCAGCAATTTGCAGGTGCCCATTGGAATCTGATGGCTGCAACAGCAGTGATTGCGATTATTCCCGTTGTAATCGTATTCCTGATCTTCCAGAAGAACCTGATCAAAGGGCTTAACGAGGGAGCGCTGAAAGGATGAGACCAGATCTCTATACATGTCGCGGAACTTATACTTCTTCTGATCCGGTGATTCTGCATCTTGATGATGTGCCCGATAATGAGGTAGCCGAAGTAAAGCTATTTCATCTAGATCAACATGTTAAATCCGAAAAATGGAAGATTCATTCAGGCAAGAATCAATTAAACCTCGGCGTTTTCAGTGAACGTTTTCAATGCTTTGGCGTCCAGGTCTCCTTGAAAAACAGTACATTATTTACTGCCTTCGAAATCTGCAACCAGAAAGAAAAGACGATCAGGTATGGATTCTTATCTGAATTCAATACTTATAATCCTGACAGTGTCGCGTGGCTTGCTAAATTTCATATTAATGCTGTCCAGTTTTATGACTGGTCTTTTCGCCACGATCACCTGGTTTCTGATCGCGAGGAGTATGAAGACATGATGGGGAAGCACATTCGGAGACAAGTGATTGATTCCCTGATTTCGCAGTGCCACTCCTCGGGAATTAAAGCTCTTGGCTATGGAGCTATTTACGCTGCAAGTAAAGACTATTATTACGCTCATGTCGATGAAGCTATGCTGAACTCATCATTACTCCCTTTTATTTTCATTGAAAAATTCTATCTCATGGATATTTCGCGGGATGGAAATTACCGGAAGCATATTATCAACGAGTTTCAGACAGCAGTCCGGCAGATGAAATTTGACGGAATCCATATGGACACTTATGGATTTCCGAAAACTGCATTTGTCCATCGAGAAGACGGGCACAGATTGATTTACCTCAGGGAAGAAATTCCTTCTCTGATTAACGAGACAAGAAAGGCACTAGGCCCGGCAGACAAAGTCTGTCTGATCTTTAATAATGTCGGAAACTGGCCTTCCCAGGAAACAGCCCAATGCAATCAGAATGCTGTATATGTGGAAGTATGGCCTCCTTATGAGCAATACTGTCACCTTCAGCAGATTATCCGTGAGATACGTTCTGTATCAGATAAGCCAATCATACTTGCCGCATACCTGAAACCGTTCAGAGAAACAGATCCAGTTCAGGCAATGTATTCTTCCCTTTATCTTTCTGCAGTCTGTATGTCTTTAGGCGCAACTTGCCTTCTTCTCGGAGATCATCATGGAATTCTGACACAGGGATACTACAGCGATCATTCTATTCTGAATCAGGTTCAGGAAGCCTTGCTGCAAACATACAGCGACTTCATGATTCGTTATGAAGAACTATTCTTTGATGATTCCATGACAGATGTGACTTACACTCATTCTTACTGGGATAATTATGAATACCGCTGTATTTCTCATCCTGTAAGTCCCTGTGGAGAAGCGGGCAAAATATGGATGATTCTAAGGGAAAATAAACATAGAAAATGCATATTTCTGATTAACCTTTCAGGCAATTCAGATTCATATTGGAACCAGGGAAAAAGCAAGCCTGTTCTTCAAGAAAATATTGTTTTCAGAGTCCAGGTTGATATGATCCCTGCTCACATCTGCTGTGCATCTCCGGAACAGCCTAACGCCGTTCCAGTAACATTCCGTCAAGAATCCGATAATCATGGACTCTTCGTTACATTCACGATCAATAAACTTAATATCCTGAAGATAATCTGGTTAGACTACAATGATAAAAATAATTAAGGAAATATTCTGTTCAGTAATTTCGGTTATCATTGCTTTTCTAATTTTTCCAGTAGAAGCAGAAGAGTCCATCACGCTCACAAAAGTCTACACTGATCGTGCATTTTATCAGCCAGGTTCCATTGCCCAAATCATCAGTGAAATTGACTTACAAGGAAATTCAGATTCTGTTACAGTCCATTATCAGATCACTTCTCCATATGGCTTTGTCCTCTCGCAAGACGAGAATTATTCGCTCTCAGGCGGGACTAATAAAGTATCATCCCAATGGACTGCACCAGCAGAAAATAGGCAAGGATATCTCGTCAAAATTTCAATCGGAGATCAGGAAAAGTTTACCGCAATCGACGTTTCTGAAAATGTATATCAATTCCCTCGATATGGATATTGCGTGGATTTTTCCCCCTGACGAAAGCAGTGAAACAAGCATTGAAATGATGCGTGTATTAGCTCAGGAGTATCACATCAATCTTGTTCAGTATTATGACTGGATGTATTGTCACGAACAGATTCTTCTAGTTGATTCAGAAAGTTTTATAGATATGTTTAACCACACACTTTCAAAGGATACGATCACTCAGCGAATAAACGCCGGTCATCAGTATTCTCAGCTTGCGATGGCATATCAGATGTCCTGCATGGCAAGAGAGAACTATCAAGTCCATGGTGCAAGTCCTTCATGGGGTTTGTATTCTCTTCCAGATCACCATAATATTTCATATAATCCTTCAGATCCTCAGAGTCTGAATTCAATTAATCAGTATTTCTTTCCACTTAAAGAGAAACCAGCACCACTATTAATGGTGATGAATCCCTTAAATACGGATTGGCAAAATTACATGGCAAATCAGTATTCCAAAGCAGTCAGCACTCTTGATTTTGACGGAATTCCGATCGACCAGATGGGCAATTTCCGGGGAGATGCAACCTATTATTCCGATAACGGTGATACCGTTGACAATGAACCAGTTCGGCACATTTATCTAAATGGGAATGATGCAGGATACATTCACTTTCCAGTAATTTCAGACTGGGAAACGTTGAAAGAGAGCCATGTAACAATTCACGTAACACCCGGTTTACATCGTTTAGTTCTATACACAGAAAATGCAGATAACGGGTATATAAACCTTGATCAGATGGAGATACAGTAAATGGAATGGTGGAAAAAAGCAGTCATTTATCAGATCTATCCCAAAAGCTTTATGGATTCTGATGGAGATGGATTTGGAGATCTGAACGGCATCACATCAAAACTTGACTATCTTGAAGAACTTGGAATCGATGCAATCTGGCTATGCCCGGTTTATCTCTCTCCCCAGGTGGATAATGGATATGATATATCTGATTATCTGCAGATCGATCCAATGTTCGGCACCATGGAAGATATGGATCTTCTCATTTCAGAAGCAAAGAAAAGAAATATCCGGATCATTATGGACCTGGTGCTAAATCATACTTCTGACCATCATCCTTGGTTCCGCCAGGCGATCCAGTCACCAGACTCCGAATTTCATGATTTTTACGTTTTCCGTGATGGTAATCCAGGCTCTCCGCCGAATGACATGCGTGCTTGCTTCGGCGGATCGGCATGGACTTATGTACCTTCTCTCAAGCAATATTATTTTCATCAATTTGCAGAACAGCAGCCGGATCTTAACTGGGATAACATTGAAGTTCGCAAGCAGCTTTATGAAATCATCAATTTCTGGATCAGAAAAGGAGTAGGCGGATTTCGTTTTGATGTAATAGATCAGATAGCAAAAGAACCTGATCTTGAAATTACCGCGAATGGACCGCTGCTTCATGCTTATATCCGTGAAATGAACCAGAATACTTTCGGCGGAAGAAATATGATTACTGTCGGAGAAACATGGAGTGCTGATATTCAGAGTGCCAGAGAATTCAGTGATCCGCGTGGCAAAGAGTTCTCAATGGTTTTTCAATTTGAACATATTCAGCTCGATCAGCAGAAGGGAAAAGAAAAATGGGATCTTGCTCCGCTTTTCCTCAGCGATCTGAAAGATGTAATAAACAAATGGCAGACTGGTTTGTATAACCATGGGTGGAATAGCCTTTTCTGGAATAACCATGATCTTCCGAGAATTGTCTCAAGATGGGGAAACGATCAAGAATATCGTGAAGTATCTGCAAAGATGCTTGCAACATTGCTCTATGGACTCCAGGGAACACCATATATTTATCAAGGTGAAGAACTCGGAATGACAAATATTAAGCTTCCTATCAGTGAATATAAAGATCTTGAAACATTGAATCTATATCATGACCGCATTGCAAAGGGATATTCAGAAGCAGAAGTCATGCAATCCATATATGCCAGAAGCAGAGATAATGCACGAACTCCGATGCAGTGGTCGGATTCCAGTAATGCCGGATTTTCAAAAGGAAACCCATGGCTGAAGATCAACCCGAATTTTCGGAAAATCAATGCGGAACACGAACTTTCTGATCCGAATTCCGTATTTCACTATTATCAGAAGCTGATTAAGCTGCGCAGACAATATGATATTTTTACCGAAGGAAAATTCCATCTTCTTCTGGAAAATCATCCGCAGATTTTTGCATATGAGCGGACCTGCAAAACAGAACGGCTTCTTGTAATCTGCAATTTCAGCAATAAACCAGCAGATTTTCCAAACAACCTGTTAGGTGATTCTCCGGAATTACTCATTTCCAATCTGCCATTTACTAGAAGCACTCATCTCGAACCATACCAGTCCTTTATGGTCCTTAATCATCTTCCGAAATAAACACATTTCCTGGAAATTTCAATTCAATTATCATAAAGAGTACATTCTGTTTCTGCTATCATTATTTTACATTGACCAGGAGGAGACATAATGTACCCGAAGATGAGAAGATTCAAGCAGCAGATGACTGATGAAGCATGCATCAGAGTTCTGGAATCAGAACGAAGAGGTGTGCTTGCAGTATGCGGAAGCGATGGTCAGCCTTATGCCATCCCGCTGAACTTTTATTATGAAGACGGAAAGATCTATTTCCATGGCGCGAAAGCGGGGCATAAGATCGATATCATCCGGGAAAACCCGAAGGTTTCCTTCAATGTATACACGCATGGAATCCCATCAGAGATCAAACGCGGACTGGATGTGGAAAGCGTCACGGTCTTCGGCACGATCCGTGAGATGGAAAACAGCGAAACAGCAGTTTCCTTCCTCAGAAAATTAGGACTGAAGTATTTCCCGGATGATCGGGAGTATATTGAGAATGAAGTAAACAGTACCAGGGCAGCCGTTCAGATGCTGGAACTCACGATTGATCAGATGACTGGCAAGAATGTCAACGAATCATGAAAAGACCGATGCAATCGCATCGGTCTTCTCTTATTTCTGAAAGGATGATCAGTCCAGCGGCTTCCACTTCCAGTTCTCGATTTCAGGCATATCTCTGCCATACTCATCGATGAACTGCTTGTGAGCAACCAGCTTGTCACTCATCTTCTGATACAGATAAGCAGTCTTGTTGCCATACTGCGGCAGTCTCAGCAATACATCCTGCACGAGGTGGAACCGATCGATATCATTCTGCACACGCATGTCGAACGGTGTCGTGATCGTTCCTTCTTCTTTGTATCCGCGTACATGCAGATCACGGTTATGACGGCGGTAGGTCAGCTCATGGATCAGCGTCGGATAGCCATGGAACGCAAATACGATCGGCTTGTTCTTCGTGAACAGCATGTCGTATTCTGCATCAGTCAGACCATGCGGATGCTCCGTAGCCGGCTGCAGCTTGAACAGGTCGACGACATTGATGACACGGATCTTGAGATCCGGAATCTCTTCATGCAGAATCTGCACTGCTGCCAGCGTCTCCAGAGTCGGCGTATCGCCAGCACATGCCATAACGACATCCGGTTCTTCGCCGCGGTCCGTAGAAGCCCAGCTCCAGATGCCGATGCCCTGCGTGCAGTGCTTGACCGCTTCTTCCATGCTCAGCCACTGCGGACGAGGATGCTTGGAAGCGACCATGACATTGACATAGTTCTTGGAGCGGATGCAGTGATCGAAGCAGGAAAGCAGGCAGTTTGCATCAGGCGGTAAATAGAGACGGACAACATCTGCCTTCTTGTTTGCCATATGATCCAGGAAACCAGGATCCTGATGCGTGAAGCCATTATGATCCTGCTGCCAGATATGAGAAGTCAGAATGATATTCAGAGAAGCAATTTCTTCTCTCCAGCTCAGCTGGTTGCATACTTTGAGCCACTTTGCATGCTGAGCAGCCATGGAATCGATGATGCGGGCAAAGCTCTCATAGCTGTCAAAGAAGCCATGACGGCCCGTCAGCAGATATCCTTCCAGCCAGCCTTCGCACATATGCTCCGACAGCATGGAGTCGAAGAATCTGCCATCTCTTGCCAGGAACTCATCATAATCATGCATCTCGCCATTCCACTGACGATTCGTTGCTTCAAACGCATAATTCAGACGGTTGGACAGTGCTTCATCCGGTGAGAAGGAACGGAAGTTTCTTGTCTTCTCATTGGCCCGGAACACATCCCTGACGAACTTCCCGAGTTCAGTCATATCCTGGGCTTCAACTGCACCATGTTCCTTGACATCAACACCATACTTCCGGAAATCCGGGACTACCAGATCATGCAGAAGCTTGCCGCCATTGGCATTCGGATTTGCACCCATGCGCTGATCGCCCTTCGGAGCAAGCTCCTTCAGATCAGCACGCAGAGAACCATCCTCATTGAACAGTTTCTCCGGATGATAGGACTTCAGCCAGTCTTCTACCATCTTCGTATGTTCCGGCTTGGACATGTCGATCGGAACCTGATGCGCACGGAACGTGCCCTCAATGTTCTTGCCATCAACGACTTTCGGTCCGGTCCATCCCTTCGGGGTGCGCAGCACGATCATCGGCCATCTCGGGCGCTCCGCATCGCCGGTCTCACGCGCATGTTTCTGGATTGCAAGAATCTCCTCAATGACCTTGTCCATGGTCTCAGCCATGAGCCGGTGCATCGTCATCGGATCATCGCCTTCTACAAAGTACGGCTTCCAGCCATAGCCCTTCAGCAGGTCTTCCAGCTCTTCATGAGAGATTCTCGAAAGAACCGTCGGATTAGCAATCTTATATCCATTCAGATGCAGAATCGGCAGAACCGCGCCATCCGTGATCGGATTCAGGAACTTATTGGAATGCCACGACGTTGCCAGCGGCCCCGTTTCAGCTTCGCCATCGCCGACCACTACGGTTGCGATCAGGCTCGGATTATCAAATACCGCGCCGAAGCCATGCGCCAGGGAATAGCCCAGCTCGCCGCCTTCATTGATGGAGCCCGGTGTTTCCGGAGCACAATGGGAAGGCATTCCGCCCGGGAACGAGAAGCGCTTGAACATGCGCTGCAGGCCCTGTTCATCCTGTGAAATATTCGGATAGACTTCTGTATAAGATCCGTCCAGCCAGTCATTGGCAATAAAGAAGTTGCCGCCATGTCCCGGACCGGAAAGCAGGATCATGTTCAGATCATAACGTTTGATGACTCTGTTGCAGTGAACAAACACAAAGTTCTGTCCAGGCACTGTTCCCCAGTGTCCGACAATCTTGTGCTTGATCATGTCTCTGGTAAGAGGTTTCTTCAGAAGCGGGTTGTCCAGCAGATACAGCTGAGCAGCTCCGAGGTAGTTTGCCGCATTCCAGTAGTCATTCATTCTGCGCAGAAGGTCATCGGTGATCGGCCCTTTTTCTGCACACTGTTCCGCGGGTACTGCGTTGGGTTTCTCCGTCATGCAAATATCTCCTTTCGATTTGAATCTGTGACGTCAATAATAATTTATTGGACAAGAAGATTATTTCATACCAATCTGAATTCTTCCATCATATTGCGTTAACACCTTCTGATATTTGTCATAGATTGCCTCATGATCCGCCAGCTGGCTGTCGTCCAGATCCCTCATGAGCACCACCTTGAAGTTCCTGATATTCGAATCATAGCAGATAAATGTCAGATCTGCCCTAGCATCCGAAAGAGAAATCTCCGTTTCCCCATCCGGCTGCACGGTCTTGGTGACCGTGACTGCACCGATCATGCCGATCCGATCTTCCGTATCAAGCTGTGCGGCAATCAGATTCCCGAAGGAATAGAAACAGAGCGTATCCCCGAAATACTCAATCGGTTCAATCACATGGGGATGATTGCCGATGATGAGATCCGCCCCTGCATCTGCCAGCTGCTGAGCCAGGTCCTTGACTTCCTGCACTGGTTCAAGCGTATACTCCACGCCCCAGTGCATGGCCACAATCACGAGATCTGCCTTCTGATCTGCTTCTCTTACCTGTTCCAGCAGTTCTTCTTCATGATCGGTATAGATGTTCACGAGATAAGGCATATCAGAGGGAGGGTACAGACCATTGCAGCCATACGTCCATGATAAGAAACAATAGCTGATCCCATTCACCTCATAGACCGGAATGGAATCTCTCTCTTCTTCAGACAGGCTGGTTCCGGCATGCACGACCTGTTCCTTGCTGTTCCAGTACTTCATGGAACTTTCAATTCCGGACACTCCTCTGTCCAGGCTGTGATTATTCGCCAGCGAAACCAGATTGAACCCATTGTCAGTCATTGCATCTCCGACTTCCTGCGGACTGTTGAACATCGGATAGCTGCTTAGCCCGAGCTTTGTACCTCCAAGTATGGATTCCTGGTTGTAATAGCAGAGATCATAGCCATCCGTCCACGTTTTAAGATTCTCCAGCATCGGATGGAAATCATAGCTTCCATCTGCCTGCCTGGCATCTGCGTAAACTGCTCCATGAATCAGACAGTCCCCGGTCATGAAGATATCTGCGGTATATACTTCCGGTTCTGCAGAAGGAAGCGGTGTTTCCGAAGGAGACGGTACTGCCGCAATCTCTTCTTCCTCGGAAAGGTTAAGATGAGTCAATGTAAAAATCCCTGCCGCAGCCAGCAGGACAATGCTTCCCTTTACCCAGGGGCGCAGCCTCCATTTACCCATGATCTCTTTTCCCCTCTGAACCGCTTTTACTTTAACATACCTTCCCATCAGACGGTAAAATACTGTACATGAAGAAGTGGTTTCATACCCTGTCTGCACAGATTCTGAATACCCTCCTCTGGGTATTTCCATATCAGCTGACTGTCTCGATTCTGCTGGCTGTCCTGACCGCATTGCTGAATCGCATCGGCCTCTTTTTCGTTGCCTCGGCAGGCGAAGCCGCCATCACGAACGGCAACTACCGCGTCTTCTTCTCCAGGTGGCAGGGGTGGGCTCTCTTAGCACTGGGGGGTCCTGGCATGTGCTCTGTATATCTGTCTTGATATCGGAGCTCTGATCCGCATCACGGATCTGAAGATTCATGGTCAGAAAGAACGCATCCTGACTTCCTGCATGCATAGCCTGAAACTCCTGCCGAAGTTCTTCACTCCTTCCGGTCTTCTGATTCTTCTGGCTGTCACATTCGGGGTCCCGCTGACCAATATCGGCTTCTCGATCACGCTCACCGAAGGCTTCTATATTCCGAATGTCTATTCCGTCGACCTCATGAGCAATCCGGTTACAAGAGCTATTTATGATATCGGAATTGCCTGTCTTGCCATTCTGATCACGAAAGGAATCTTCACGATTCATTTCATGGTTCTGCAGAAAGACAGTGCGAAGAATGCATTTCTGCATTCTGCCGAACTGACGAAGTCCTTCTTCATCCGGTTTCTGATTCTGTTCCTGCTGCTGACAATTCTGTTCTACGGACTCGGGAAAGGAGTCGACGCCCTGTTTCTGACTCTGCCGGACTGGCTGATTTCCAGATATGTCTCTCATGCCGGCATTCAGAGATTTCTCTATCTGCTCTTCAATCTGAACGGAGTCATCATTCTGTTTCTCTTCCGGGTTATCTCGACTCCATTGTTCATGTATCTGATCACCCGCTGGTATTACCGGCTTCTGAAGCAGCCCGCCGGGTTCCAGGAAGAATCGCTCCCTTCTTTCCTGCACCAGAGGAAGCTCAGAGTGATCATTCCTTCTGCTCTGCTTGCCGCATCCATCGTTCTGGATCTCGGCTTTGATACCTTTTTCCCGCTGGAATCACAGACCGAGATCATCGCTCACCGGGCGGGCGGCAACCTTGCCAGCGAGAACACGATGCTTGCCCTCACCAAGGCAGAAGAAGCAGGAACAGATGGCAGTGAAATCGATGTGCAGCGCACGAAAGACGGGCAGTACATCATCTTTCATGACACAACCTTCCGGCGTCTGTGCGGAGTTTCATCTGCTCCTTCGGATCTGACCTATGCAGAGATTCAGAAGCTGAAAGTCCGGAATACCACCGGCAATGATCTTCCTGATCAGCCCATTCCCACGTTTGAGCAGATGCTGAAACAAGTCTCTGAGATTCCTTGCTATCAGCTTTACATTGAACTCAAAGGGGTCCACAGCAGATGCTCAGATGGCAGAAGATGTCACTGCCCTGGTAAAGAAATACAGCCTGGAAGAAAGGACCGTGATCACCTCGATCTCCTATGAACCGGTTGCATATATTGAAGAAAATTACCCCGAAATGGAAACCGGCTATATCTATCACTTCTCATTCGGAGATATCGGCTCCATGAATGTCGACTGGCTTGTCATTGAAGAAGAAGTGGCAACCGATGAAGAAATCGCAGCAATCCATCAGATCGGAAAGAAAGTCAGCGTGTGGACAGTCGACAGCAGAAGCTCGATCCGTCACTTTCTGATCAGCGACGCAGACTCCATCATCACGAATCAAGTTGACCGTTCCCTGGAAGTAAAAGAAGAACTCAGTCAGAGAACGGATCTGCAGCGGATCCAGGATGTTCTTCTGAAGAAGTGATTCTGCTATAATCCCTTCAGACAGAAGAAGGACGATCTATGAAGAGAAAATCTGAATCCATGGATATGGTGCATGGCCCGCTGCTGAAGAATCTTCTGATCTTCTCTGCTCCGCTGATGGCAAGCTATCTGCTGCAGATTGCTTTCAACGCTGCCGATACGATCGTGGTCGGAAAGTTCAGCGGTGCAGACGCATTGGCAGCAGTCGGTGCGACCGGTCCTCTGGTCAATCTTCTGGTCGCTCTGTTCAATGGTCTGGCTACCGGCGCCAATATCGTCATTGCCAACATGATCGGAAGAAAAGACCACAGAAATCTGTCTTCAGCCGTTCATACTTCCTATTTCCTTGCGCTTGTCGGAGGACTCATTCTCACTGCTGCCGGCGTCTTCATCAGCAATCCTCTGCTTTGGGCAATCGGCACTCCGGAAAACATCATTGATCAGAGCACCCTCTACATGCGCATTTACTTTGCCGGCAGTATTCCTCTGCTGGTCTATTCATTCGGATCTGCGATTCTGCGTTCCAAGGGCGATACTGCAAGACCGACTCTGTACCTGGCGGTATCAGGAGTACTGAATATCATCCTGAATCTGTTCACGGTCATTCAGCTTCATATGGGGGTCGCAGGCGTAGCAATTGCGACGGTGATCTCAGAAACAGTATCGGCGGTCATGGTTACGATTGCCCTGGTCCGTGAAACGGATGATACGCGTCTGGTCTTCTCTGAAATCTCCATGGATCCGATGATCTTCCAGCGCATCATGAAGATCGGCATTCCTGCCGGAATCCAGGGCATGATGTGGTCAATTTCCAATATTGCGGTTCAGACTGCCATGAACACATTCGGCTCCATCATCGTTGCCGGAAACAGTGCTGCCCTCAACCTGGAAGGATTTGTCTATGTGGCCATGGACGCCTTCAACAATGCGTGCATCACCTTCACTTCCCAGGCAGCCGGGGCAAAAGACATGAAGCAGGTCAGAAGAGTCATGCACGTCACGCTGATTCTGATGACCGGATCCTCTGCAGCGGCAGGATTGCTGGTATCCGGCTTCGGAAACCAGCTGCTATCCCTGTATACCAATGACCCGGATGTCATCTCTGCCGGTATGGTCCGCCTGCATTATGTCGTGCTCTGGCTCTGGATCAACGCAGCCCTGGACATTCCCGCCGCCTCCATGCGCGGCATTGGCTACAGCAATACGCCTACTCTGGTCATGATGATCGGCATTGTCGTTGTCCGGGTATTCTATATCCTCACGATCTGGCGTGCTTATCCGACTCTGGAAGTTCTTTATCTCTGCTTCCCGATCTCGTGGGTCATCACCGCAATCGCCATGTTCCTGATCTGGCCGAAGCTTTTCAGAAAATTATGCAGAGAATACTGAGATTCAGTTGATTTTTTGAGAATGAATTTGCTATAATAGCAAATGCTGAAAAGCACGGGAATTAGCGCAGTTTGGTAGCGCGCTTCGTTCGGGACGAAGAGGTCATGGGTTCGAATCCCGTATTCCCGACCATAGTGTTCAAAACCGCATAGCTATGCGGTTTTCTTATTCTGCGGCACTAAAACGGCACGATAATTCAATGAAAATGCGTCATAGCTGAGCCGCATCATGCATGATTCTTTTGGATTTCTTCTCGAATCAGTTTCCGCAGGTACTCCGGATTGCTGCCGACGCTTCTCAGCTTCGCAATCACGTCACTGTCCTTTTCACTTCCTGAATATGACCATCACCTTTGCTGCGTGCAGGTTCTTCCAGCTCAAAGTCAATTACCCCGTCCCGTAAAGGGCCGAGGCTTGTGACTGGCTCCACC
>SAMEA3663095__coassemble_839_pt1 | contig 47094 bp, 47 predicted proteins | sample SAMEA3663095__metabat2_high_PE_014 | metagenome-assembled genome bin SAMEA3663095 (sample SAMEA3663095) | pig gut metagenome | biome: pig gut; feature: pig-associated habitat; material: faeces | place: France | collected 2012
TTATCAGCACCGACGGCATAACAAGAATCTGCTCATGGTACATCTGATCTTTGCGGCAAAGTATCGCAAAGCCTTACTGTTCGGCAATATAATCCTATGGATAGTATCACTGGTATCGTTTCGGTGTTCAAACAATACAGCACATATCAGGCGTGGAAAAATCATGGGCATATGCTGAAAAAACATTACTGGAAAGAAAAAACGTTATGGTCAGATGGCTATTTTGCTGCATCGATAGGACAGGTATCTCAGGAAACCATTGAACACTATATTGAGAATCAGGGCTAAACAACGTAAAACCGCCCCGTAAAGGGGCGTGGCTTCAACCGAATTACATTTTGTGAAGAGGCTGATCAGCTGCGGTGCTTCCGCATAGATCAGAAGACTGAGAACTTCTGTCATGACCATGCACAGCAGAAGACAGAACCGGATACCCTGATAGGCACGGTCTTTCTGCCCGGCTCCGATATTCTGCGAAACAAAGGTGGAGACTGCCATCGAGAAAGCTGTCGTCGGCAAGAAAGTCAGACTTTCCACTCTGGTTGAGACGCCGATGCCGGCAACTGCAGCACTGCCGAAGCTGTTGATATACGACTGGATCAGCATATTCGAGAAATCGATGATGCATCCCTGCGCCGCGGTTGGAAGACCGAAGCGGATCATCTGCGTCAGGATCTCTTGATCAAAACGGATTTTTCTGAGGCTGAGATGGATAGAATCCTTCCGGTGCATCAGGTTTGCCATTGCCAGCAGCGCACTGATGATCTGAGTCAGGACCGTCGCATACGCTGCCCCGGCAACGCCGAGATGGAAATTGCGGATGAAGACAATATCGAGAACGATATTCAGCAGCGAGCTGATGATCAGATAATAGAGCGGATTCCGGCTGTCTCCCGATGCCTGCAGCGTGCTCACGAACATGTTGTACATGATCAGACCGACGGCTCCGGCAAAGTAAATGCTCAGATACGTCACCGCATCGTTCAGGATATCAGACGGCGTATTCATGAGCTTCATGATCGGCTCTGAGATCAGAACTCCCAGGATCGAAATCAGGACGGTCAGCGCAAGTCCCATGGCCGCGGAAGTATGAACACTTTTCTGAACTTCTTCTTCTTCATGTTTTCCGATATTGCGGGCAGTCACGATCCCTGCACCTACCGAAAATCCCTGGAAGAACCCGACCAGGATCGAGATCAGCGCACTCGTAGAGGATACATCCGCCAATGCTTCTGCGCCGACATAGTTTCCGACAATGAAAGAATCTGCAGTGTTGTAGAACAGCTGAAACAGATTTCCGAGGAAGATCAGAAACGCAAACGTGATAATCTGTCTGCGCAGATCTCCTGATGTCATGTCAGAACTGACGGTTTCTCATGAATTGTATGATAGTTGTTCATTTTCTCCGTTTCAATGAGAATCAGGATTCTGCCGGAAAAACAAATAAACGCCCATAAGATTCTGACTTCAGATAAAATTAGAGGATACGGAGAAACTGATGTCAAAACTTGATGATCTGCTTAGGAGCCTCAATCCGAGTACGGTTGAGATTGCTCAGATGGTTCTGAATTACAGGGGAATTAGGAATCTTTCATACACGATCGATAAGCTCCCTGTGATTGAAATGACCGGGGACGTGAAAGATTTCAGCACCGGCCGGATCTTCCGGACGACGCTGCGCTACAACATCTCCATGAACCGGATCATCGATTCCAGCTGCGACTGCCCGGACTTTAGATTCTGGCATCCGTGCCAGCACGCGACTGCCATGATCATCATGTTCCTTACAGCGGTTGAAGAAGGCCATGTAAAACTGCCTGACTGGCGGGAAAAAGATACTGATCCGGATCTGAAAGACTTCATTTCAGATACACTTTCTGTTTCAGCCACGGATCAGTCCGGCGATGTTGAGATTGAAGTCCATCTTTCAGAAGGAAATCGCAGTGCGAATTCCGTCGCACTTGATATGAAGATCGGAAGAACTGGCTTGCGGAAGTACAAGCTGAAAGATGTAGGGAAACTAACGTCCGCAATGGCAAATCATACTGAGATCCGCTATGGCAAGGAACTGGATTTCTTCCCCTCCATCGAATCGTTTGTTCCGGAGTGTCAGCCTCTGATCAATCTCCTGTATCAGAAATTTCTGACCAGCCACTCGGAATATTACTGGGAGAGTTATACGTCCGATATCGAAAGCGGCTATCTGATTCCTAAAAACCAGGTAGACGCCTTCATGGAATCTGTCTGGAACATGAAGCTGTTCGTAAGCGAACCGAAAGGCAGCACGTACCCGGAAACCATCCGGACCCTGGTAGACGGGAATCCGGAGTTTGGGTTCTCTCTTGAGAAGACGAAAGACGGCTATACGCTGTCGGGGAAAAACAATCTGGTCTTCTCCGGACTCCGGTATTTCTATTTCATAGCACCGGAAGAAAAGAAGATTCTCCGTTCTCCGCTGACGGATCATTCCAGAAACTGCATCCGCCTGCAGAATCTCGTCAGCAGGAAGAAGAAGCTCTTTCTTGCTGAGAATGATATCCGCGGATTCCTGCAGAGCACGATGGTTCCTTCGAAACAGGAACAGGTTCATGCGATCGGCTTCAGCCCTGAACCCTATCTTCCTCCGAAACCGGAATTCCAGGTCTACCTGGATATGCCTCAGGACAGCTTCATCACCTGTGAAGTCTATGCAGTTTATAAAGATCAGAAATTCAATCTCCTCGAAGGCTATGAGAAAGGCCGCGAATACCGGGATATCCGGTCTGAGAAACAGTTTGATCAGATGATTTCTGCGATGTTCACCGGCTTCGATCAGGAACACCATCGTCTTGTCTTAGCTGACAATGAAGACAAGCTCTATGATCTGCTGACCAAGGGCATCGATCAGATCCGTCAGAAAGCAGAAGTATTCATCACAGACGCACTGAAGAAGATCACCGTCCGCACGATGCCGAAGATCTCAGTCGGCATCTCTGTGAATCATGATCTGCTGCAGCTGGATCTTTCCCAGGATCACAGAACCCTGGAAGACCTTGCGGAGATCCTTTCCCGCTATACGCCGAAGAAGAAATACTACCGCCTGAAGAACGGCACATTCCTGAACGTTGACGAAGACGAGATGGCAGAGATGGCAAAGCTGAATGAACAGCTCCAGCTTTCCAATGCCCAGATCAGGAAAGGAAAAGTGTCCATTCCGAAATACCGGGCCATGGTTCTGGACCAGGCAGCCGAGAATGATACGAGCCTGCTGATTTCCAGAGATGAATATTTCCGGAACCTGATCTCGCAGATTCATTCGATTGAGCTCACGGACTATCCGATTCCGGAAGAACTGGATCAGGTACTTCGAGACTATCAGAAAGCCGGATTCCGCTGGTTCTCTGCCCTGCAGCACAATGGCTTTGCCGGACTGCTCGCGGATGAGATGGGCTTAGGAAAATCCGTCCAGGTCATCTCCCTGATCAAGTCTCTTCCGAAGCATCACACCCTGATCATCTGTCCTGCTTCGCTGGTCTACAACTGGTCCAATGAGTTCACGAAGTTCGCTCCGGATCTTGAAACGGTCATGGTCATCGGCAATGCCGCCCAGAGAGAAGAACTCATTCATGCTCATACTGCCAATGAGATTCTGATCACCAGCTATGACTCCATCAAGCGTGATGTCGAACTCTATGAAGGCCATCACTTCGATATCGAAGTCATCGATGAAGCTCAGTACATCAAGAATGCGGCTACCCAGGCAGCATCTTCCGTCAAGGAAATCAATGCCTCCTTCCGCATTGCCCTGACCGGAACCCCGATTGAAAACCGGCTCAGCGAGCTCTGGTCGATCTTCGATTATCTGATGCCCGGATTCCTGTTCACGTACCGCCACTTCCGCAATGCCTATGAACTGCCGATCGTCCGGGATCAGGATGAAGAGACCATGAACCGCTTGCGTGAGATGATTGCCCCATTCATTCTCAGAAGACTCAAGCAGAATGTTCTCAAAGACCTTCCCGACAAGCTGGAAGAAGTATCCTATGCCCCGCTGGAAGGCGAACAGAAAGAGCTCTACGATGCCCGCGTGCAGCGTCTGAAGATCATGCTCGGCAAACAGAGCGACGAAGAATTCCGCAAGAACCGCATCGCAGTACTTGCCGAACTCACGAGACTCCGTCAGCTCTGCTGCTCGCCTGCGCTGGTTTATGATACATACAAGGGAAACTCCGCAAAGGAAGACCTCTGTATCGATCTCATTGACCGTGCCGCCAGCGAAGGTCACAAGATCCTGCTCTTCTCCCAGTTCACCACCATGCTTGATCTTCTGGTCAGGCGCCTGGAAGAACGCGGAATCCGGTATCACCTGCTGACTGGCTCCACCACCATCAAAGAACGCAGCAAAATGGTAGAGCAGTTCCAGAACGATGATGTTCCGATCTTCTGCATTTCCACGAAAGCCGGCGGAACCGGTCTGAACCTGACGGCTGCAGATATCGTCATCCACTATGATCCATGGTGGAATACGGCTGTGGAAAACCAGGCAACCGACCGCGCTCACCGCATCGGTCAGGATAAGATTGTCTCCGTCTACCGCCTGATCGTCAAAGATACCATCGAAGAACGCATTCTGAAACTTGCCGAACAGAAAGCAGACCTTGCCGGAGAAATCCTTTCCGGCGAAGAGATGAGCAGTGCATCTATCACAAAAGAACAGCTGATGTCCATCCTCGGCTGATACAAAAGGCTGCCTCAGCAGCCTTTCATATACTTCTCTTTCAGGACCCGGACAATCTCCTGATCAGCCGGCAGCCAGTTCACATCATCCAGATGCTGATAATCCAGCCAGCATGCAGCTTCATGTTCCAGCAGTTCTAAATGATCGTCTGCAAGAGAAACCAGAAACGCATCCATCGAGAGATGAAACTCCGGATAATCCATTTCCACCGTCGTGATCTTCTCATTCACGATCACTTCCGCATTCATCTCTTCTTTCAGCTCGCGCTTCAAGGCCTCTTCAGCAGTCTCACCCGATTCGATCTTTCCTCCGGGAAATTCCCAGCCATCCCTGAACTCTCCGTACCCGCGCTCTGCTGCCAGAATCTGACTTCCTCTCTGGATGACTGCAGCCGCAACCCGGATGGTCTTCATGACTTTGCGTACTTCTTCAGAAGGGCTGTCAGCTGACGGAAATACGGAGGCAGCACCCCATCTCCGCGATATGAAATCTCCTGATCCTCTCCCTGCAGAATCAGATCGAGACGCCATCTCTGCCCGATCAGAGGTTCAGAACCATCATTGACCGGAAAATACTGACGATCCCAGTCGCACACAAACAGATTATAGATCAGCATATGCTTCAGCTCGTTCCACTCCTTGAGGCTGATGACATCTGCTTCCTTGGTAATCTTCCCATTCTCCGCAGTATAGAACTCATATACCACATCCGGAACATTCTCTTCTTCCGCAAAGCGCATATGAATACTGCGATCTTCTGACTGTTCATAGCTGAACCGCAGGCCAGTCATGACCTCTTCCAGATTCAGGCCATCATCTGTCTCATGATCCCTGCCGAAGACCCGGTCGCAATCCTTGCACTGATAGCTTTCCCCGTTCTTCACCGTTTCCTTGCTGCCACAATGCGGACACATTACTTCTCCCATGATTTTTCCTCCCTCACAAAATACCGATATGCTCAAACGCATTCCAGATCCCGTCATCCAGAATATCGGTTGTGACCCAGTCAGCCTGTTCCTTCACCGAAGGCATTGCATTGCCCATCGCAATTCCGATGCCGCATGCATGCATCATCGGTATATCATTCTCGCTGTCGCCGATTCCGACAGCCTCCGAACGATCCGCATGAAAATATTCCAGCACCCGCTGAATCCCGGTTGCTTTATTGATGGTCTTATCCGTGATCTCCGCACAGTCGAACATCTCCGGAGAATGATAAGAAAAATTCAGCGCATACTGATCCGGCAGGCTGTTCCTCAGCCTGCTGTAATCACTGTCATACGGAGCATAGGCACAGAACTTGTAGATCTTCTCATCAGCGTCTTCATACATCTCCGGATAAACGTTATGCTTCACGCAGAGATACCGTGCCTCATCCGGATCCGTCACTTCATGCCCTGCATAATACTTGGCAATGTAGTACTTGGAGTCTTCATCGTAATAAGCACCTGCCGCACCTTCTGCCATCCAGCAGAACCCGCAGGAACGGATCAGATCCTTGATCTTCTGCACCTCACTGCTTTCAAACGGATGATCATAGATCCGTTTCCCATCAGCATAGATCATCGCGCCTGCTCCGAACAGGAATCCATTCGTATCAAAACGGAAATAATCTGCACACTCAGCAAGACTTCTGCCCGTGCATAAGAAAATCCGGCTGCCTTTTTCTCTGGCGATCCGCACTGCTTTCAGCGCAGATTCCGGAACTCCGTTGATTCTGGAACTGAACAGCGTTCCATCAATATCCAGGAATATATATTTCATACTTCTCCCGCACGAAAAGTATAATCGATTCTCCATATCATTCCTATCCTTTGTACCAAGAGAAAAGACCCTCGCGGGTCTCTCTCTTCTTATTATATAGGGGATAGAATCGCTGAACTACTTGCTAAAGGGGGGAGCGAGTATTTCAGGGCAACCATTTCTGATTGCATTATCATAGTACTCAGCCGGTATCGCAGAAGTTTGTCAGAAATGTGTGAGATTATGTGAATGCGCTTTCCTGATCTCCGCGGACCCTGTCTTTTCTCCACTGTTTTATGATCAAATTTTGCTTTTTTGTTCAGCAGACAATTTTTCCGCTTGAAAATCGAAACTTACCTGTGTAATATGACTGTGCTTTGACCACGGCGTCATTTTAGTGGTTTTCATTCATCCCCTGCCTGATCAGGGAGAAAGGACAAGCAGAAGTTCTCTTCTGCATAAGCAGCTACATGAACGCAAGAATCCCTGTTGGCCTCAGCCAGGAAGAATGGAATACTGTCACCGAAGGACTTGAATCCCATACCTCCACCGTCAATGATTACCGGAAGGTTCTGAACCTTCTCCATTCGTATGACAACGGCAGGCTCCGCATCACCACGATGAGCCATGAAGATGCCGAGGAATATTTCCGTTTCCTGGATGAACGCCAGGAAGCCGGAACACTTTCCCCGAACACCGCCCATCGCTACAAAGCAACTCTGCGCGCAATCAGTGCCAGAATTGCAAGCAATCCTGACCTCTGGCCTGATTATAAGAATCCCTTCAGCGGCTTATTGAAGAATGAAGAACGCAAGCGCACGGAATACACGATGGAGATGTTCCCATCTCCTTCTGATGTTGCCAAGCTGCGTGCAGTTCTTCCGAAACTGGATAAAGAAGACGCCCTGATTCTGAGACTCATGATGAATATCGGGCTGACGCCTACGCAGGTCCAGAATCTGAAGATCAGCAATTTCACCGGCAGACGCCGGCATGAATCCGGTCCGATTTCCGTGCACCTCGAAGAAGGAACCTTCCTGGAAAACACTTCGAAGTTCTGGAAAGAATCCTCTTATTTCCTCGATAACTATCCGGTCCGCTATGTGCGCCGTTCTTCTGGCCGCACGATCACCTGGAGCTATACCGGAACATTCTGTTTCTCAGAAGACTTCGAGAAGAGCCTGCTCGATTACTATTCCTATACCGGAGAGTCCACGGATACGAGAAACTTCTTTCTGACTTCCAGACATCTGGAATACAACTACCGGGCGATGCACCATATGCTGCTGAGCGCATGTCAGGAAGCTGGAATCTCTTCCTGCATCACCCCGTATCAGCTTTCCAGATACGGTCTCGTCCGTTCCTATGTGATGGATCAGGCCCTGCGGGAAAATGATGCAGGACTTCGTGAGAAGCTCATGAAAGAAGACTGGATCGGCGACTGGAAAGACCGCTATCCGATTCCGCAGAGAATTCAGATCGAATCCATCCAGAAGACCCTCGGCAGTGATGCCCTTCTGAAAATCATCGGGCACTGATCCCTGCCGGCTTTTTTTACATCTCTTGCTGATCTGTATTTGAACTGAATCCTGTTCACTTTTATAATGACTGTAATGCAATACGAAGCGCTTTACCTTGAAATCAACCTATTCTGCTGCATTATTGTCGCAGTGATCATGATACATTCCAATACCGCTTCTCAGATGAAAGCCCAGAGAGTCTTTCTCTATTCTTCCATCGCCGTCCTCCTGTTCTTTATCACGGACACGCTCTGCCAGCTGATGCTTGCCGGCATCATTCCTTATGCTGCAATTTCTCTGCTTCTCCTGAAATCCATCTATTTTCTCTCTTCCACCCTGATGTGCATGAGCTGGTTCTGGTACTTCGACGCCCTGTCCAGAAAAGAACCATCTGAGAAAGTTCCCTTTCATACGCTGCTTCTGGCAATCATCCAGTTCATTCTGAATCTGTTTAACTTCCGGTACGGATTCTTCTTTTCTGCAGGTGCAGAACGCATCTATTCCCGCGGGCCGCTGTTTCTCCTCCAGTATCTCTTCTCTTATTCCTTTGTCGTGCTGGCTGAAGTAAGAAGCCTGAAGGCAGTGCTGAAACGGAAAGAATATATCGATAAAGATTACCTGCGCATGCTGGCAGTATTTCCGATCATGCCTGCCGCCGCCGGAATCATTCAGTATTTCTATCCATTCCTGCCCGTTGCCTGCTGCTGCATTACCCTGGATATGCTGATGCTGTATCTGGATTCAATGGAAGATCTCATCTCCTTGGATTCTCTGACCGGCCTCAACAACCGCAAACGTCTGCTCAATTCCATTGCTGATCGTATGCATGGACAGTCCCGCAGCCATCAGTATCTGATGATGATCGATGCAGATCACTTCAAAGCAATCAACGATACCTACGGCCACCTGGAAGGAGACAATGCGCTGCGCACGCTGGCCGATGTGCTCCGCCAGGCATGCATTCCCTTGAAAAAGCGGGCCATCATCGGCCGATATGGCGGTGATGAGTTCATCATCTGCATGGAAGCTGATACCGGATTCGAAGCATCCGGGACTGCTGACTCCATTCATTCTCTGCTGAACGAAACCTCAGCGCTGCACAATCTTCCGTATACCCTCTCTGCTTCGATCGGCATTGCCAGATGCACGGATGACATGAAAACAGTATATGATCTGATCAATGCGGCTGATCAGAAACTCTATGAGAAAAAGAAAAGCAGAACATGATCATTCTGCTTTCTCAGATAATTCCAGCCAGCGATTCTCGGCAGCTTCTTTTTCATTGCGCTTACGGTCAAGCTCTTCACTGAGAGACTGTATTTTTTCATAATCCGTGATGCCTTCCATCGAAGCCTCCAGCTTCCGGATTTCTTCTTCCATTTCCGGCAATTTCTTCTCGAGATCCTGAAGCTCTTTCTTCTCTTTGTAAGACATCTTCGCAACAGGTTTCTCCGGCTTCTTCTGAACCGGAGCTTCTTTCTGCTTCTCTACTTTCTCTTCCTGTTCCAGGAAATCTGAGTATGCCTGCTGCACGACTCTGATTTCCCCATTGCGGAACACAAACAGACGATCTGCTGTCCGATCGAGGAAATAGCGATCATGACTCACTTCCAGAACTGCGCCCCGGAAGTCTTCCAGGTAATCCTCCAGAATTGTCATCGTATCTGTATCCAGATCATTCGTCGGTTCATCGAGAATCAGAATATTCGGAGCCTTCATCAATACGGAGCAGAGATACAGTCTTCTCTTTTCTCCGCCGGAGCATTTCGAAATCGGCAGATACTGCTTGTCTTTCGGAAACAGAAAGCGCTCCAGCATCTGTCCCGCAGTAATCTCTTCACGATCTGCAGTCATCACGACTTTTCCGGACTCTTCCAGATAGTCGATAATCCTCTGGTCTTCCTTGAACACTTCATTCTGCTGAGCAAAATATCCGATCTTCACGGTCTCCCCGATCGATACCGTTCCGGTATCGGGCTGCACCTGTCCCATCAGAATCTTCAGCAAAGTGCTCTTGCCGCAGCCATTGGGTCCGATGATTCCGACCCGATCCATGCGATCCAGATTGAAGCTGAAATCCCGGAACAGAACCTTATCTCCATAAGCCTTAGAAATATGCTCAGCAGAAATCGTATTCCGGCCAAGCCTGGAAACCGCAGACTTCAGTTCCAGAACACCTGCTTCCTGGAATTCCTCCTGTGACGCAATCTTCTGATACCGCTCGATTCTGCTCTTCTGTTTCGTGGAGCGAGCCGGTGCACCAGCACGGATCCATTCAATCTCATGACGCAGGAAATTTCTCCGCTTCTGATCTTCTGCCAGCGCCTGCTGTCGTCTGATCTGACGCTGTTCCAGGTAATCTGCATAGTTTCCATCATACGTATACAGATGACCGCGATCGATCTCCACCATATGATTCGTGATTCTCGACAGAAAATACCGATCATGCGTCACCATGACCAATGCCCCGGAGATATGCGACAGATACCGTTCCAGCCAGAGAATCATCGACTGATCCAGATGGTTCGTCGGCTCATCCAGCAGATACAGATCTGCTTTGCGGATCAGGGCAATCGCCAGTGCTACCCGCTTCTGCTGACCGCCGGACAGCACTTCAATCTTCTGTTCCTGATCTGTGATTCCGAACTGATTCAGAACCGAACGGATCTGATAAACCTCAGCCGGTTCCTTCAAGGCACTGCTCACCGTCTCATAGACCGACTTTCCTGGTTCAAACTGCATTGACTGCGGGCAGTAGGAAACCCGGTACTTCTTCAGTACCGTCACGGTTCCTGAATCCGGCTTCTCCGCTTCTGCCATGATCTTCAGCAATGTGGACTTGCCGGCTCCATTCAAGCCGACGACGCCCCATTTCTCTTTCTCATTCACGACAAAGTTCACATGATCCAGAATCGGTTCTGTCTCATAGCGATAACTGACATCTTCCAGCGATAAGATCATTGGTTCAGTGCATCCTCCCACATCTGCCGATTCGTTTCTGCATCGATGATCAGCGCCTGCTGTTCACCGATATAGCCCGAGGTATAAGTACCGTCCTGCGGAATGGAGAATTCTTCAATGGAATACGAAGAGAAAGAAAGCAGTACCGGCAGCAGTCTGATCAGATCCTGCTCCGTAAAGTCTGTGACAAGCTCCGGCATGATCTTCTCCATTGCCTGCAATAACTGAAGTGGATTCAGAGACCGGACCTGTTCCATGCATGCCTGCACCATCGTGCGCTGTCTCGACGTACGATCGAAATCAGAGCGAGCACTCGTGCGATCTCTTGCATAAGCAAGTGCCTGCTTGCCATTCAGATGAATCTCTCCCGAGGTTTCCAGCAGATCATAATAAGCAGGCTCAGCAAATACTTCCTGATTCATGATCCAGATAATCTGGTTCATGGCAGCCATCTCTTCATCATCGATAGTCACATCGATTCCGCCGATCGCATCTACTGCATCTCTGACGGTCGTGAAATTCACGATGACGGCTCGATCAAAACTCAGTCCGAGATGATTCTCCAGCGTCTCATGCAGAAGATCGATGCCGCCATATGCATATGCCGCATTGAGCTTGGCAGTTCCGTATCCAGGAATCTCTGCTGCAATATCTCTCATCACGGACGTGATCAGAATCTTTTTCGTACTTCTGGAAATGGTCACCATCAGCATCGTATCGCTGCGGCCTTCATAGTCGCTGCCTCTGGTATCGACGCCGACCATCATGACGGAAAAGACATCTGCAGAAGCAGAATTTCCTGAATAAGTGCTGTTCAGCGGCTGTGTCAGGGAAAAAAGATGATTCACTTCCACTCCCAGCAGCACACACCCTGCAATCAGCAGGATCAGAATCACCCGGAAGAAATTCCGGACCGGATGTTTCTTCTTCCTTGCCGGCTGTTCTTCTTCCTGTTCCTCCTCTTCCTCTGGTTCTTCTTGAGGTTCGGGTTTGGAAACATGAGGATGTGCATAAGTCTTTCCTGGTTTTCTTCCGGTCTGGTGCTTGCCCTCATCGAGCTCTTCCAGATATTCGTTCAAATCAATATAAGTTTTCTTCATAAACAAAGCCCGGAATGCTATCCGAGCTGTAATTTTAACATGCCTTCTGCCAGAACACGAATCAGGCATTCCCGTCCGGCTTCTGGAACAGACTCGTGATCCATGCCGTGTTGACTGCCGGGAAGTTCCGGTTCTCAACTTCATACCGCTCCGGATTCTGATTCATCTCATCCTGCATGAAGGAAACCGGGATGATGAATGCCATGCCCTTATCTCCCTCAGCACCGGTACGGACATTGATCTTCATGACTCCGTTATCCAGGCTCTGATATTCCACTGCCGCAACATCTTCTGCCTTGCCCTTGCCGTTATCCACAAACTCGATGAAGCTGTCATATTTGGCAAGTTCCACCATGCGGTCATCCGCCCCGTCTTCCAGGATCTGGATCTTCTCCGAGAATTCCTGCAGCGTCGGGCATCTGCGCAGCGTATATCCCCTGGAAACCAGCGGATCCGTCAGGCTCTTCAGATCAGAACCTGGTTCATTCTGACTCAGCCAGAGCACGAACTTATGGTCCCTGTCGATATAGACCAGCGGGAACTGCACCATAAACTCTTTCTTGCAATGCGGACACGAAACCCGGAACAGATCTCCGGAAACACACCGATCTCTCAGATCCGGATCTTCATCGGCATCGATCGAATCCCAGACTTCGATCTCAAATTCCTTGCCGCAATACGGACACGTATACTTCACATTTCTGGAAACACTCATTCTTCACTCCTCAGTTGCGGAAGAACCTGCCAGCAAATCCGAATCCCGACGCCATTCCCTCACGGCTCAGTCGTTCCATAGCCTCTTCATCTTCATCTGAAAGCGGATCCCCGGCAAACACGCACAGCAGCCGGAATCCCTTTCCTGCCTTATAGGGCAGAGCTCTCAGCAGCTGTCCCTGATGAAACCCGCGGATTTTCGTCTGATCCAGCAGTCTTCCTTCTACAAACGGACCGTTGAATCCGTCTACCTGCATATCATACTCCCGAATCCCTGCTTCTGTCAGAATTCCGGTTCTGACGATATCCGGGTAGAAATCATTCCGGACGCCATCCAGCATCTCATTCTCTCTGGTCTCAGCAAGCCTCTCTCCGGCATCCTCTTCCTGTTTCCGGATCCACGGGATATTCTTCTGCTTCATTGCCTCTTCCGGAATGATCTTCCTGGTCCTGAGGTTTCTCAGGATATACGGATCGAAAATGCTCAGCATCTCCTCCTGTTCCAGCCCCTTCCGGCAGTTTGTCCATGTGCTTCCGATCGAAAGCACGTTGAAAAGAAGCGCACCGGTTCTGCTGATATAGCTGGAACACAGCATATAGCAGTCCTCCTCCGCAACAGCAATCTTGTCTTTCAGAGAATCCGTTAAGGTATCGGCCTCCAGAACTAAGTAATTATGAAAATAATCCCGGAAGCCAAGTTTCGAAAGAATCATGCTTCCCTCCGCCCAAAGAATAATATCGGAATCAGAAAAATACGATAGTTCGGATCTTTTTCAAATAAAAATTAATTTTTCAGAGGGTTCTTGCAGACTATGCAGTATGGTATCTTCCTCCATGCATTCCTCTGCTGAGCGGATGGAAGCACAAAAGAAAAAACTGCTGACATCGGTTAGCCATGAATAATGAGAAAATGATCTGCAGGTGAATCCTGAGATCTGAAGTTTGATTCGCGTGAGAAATGAAGCTCGGTATTTTTGATTTCGTAAATCTCTTCCATGAGGTGTTCGGCCCTGCAGCTGCACTCCCTTTCCCCGTTTTCCGAACGGAAGATGCTCGACGCTTCCGCATACTTTTCGCATTCCGTACTATTCCTCTGTGGACAGCCCATATTCTGGTTTTCTGTTTTCATAGCATCTCCTTTCTTTCAATCGTTTACTCAGGATTCATACTGATTCGGTCTTTCACCACCTAGTTATCGCCCATGATGGGCACACAACGATGAAAATCCCCGGACAATACCGTCCGGGGATCGTGTTCATTTCTTACTGATGAATGCTCTCAGTTTCTGTCAGATCTTACGCCTAAGATTCTGAGCACATACAGGAACACATTGATGAAGTCCAGGTACAGAGAGAATGCACCATATACGGCAAGCGACTCTCCGGCAACACCATAGCCCTCATTGGTTCCATAGTAGTAGCTCTTGATCTTCTGCATATCCCATGCCGTGATGCCGAGGAACAGAATGATGCCGATATAGCTGATTGCGAGATTCATGCCCGGAATGAACATTGCGAATACCAGTGCCACCAGCATCGCAATCATCGCACCCATGAACAGACCGCTGAACTTCGACAGATCCACATTCGTCGTATGACCGATCACTGCGCAGGCAAAGAACATGACTGCCGCATATGCAAATGCATAGAAGATCGTGCTGACATCAAAGACCAGAGGCAGAATGGAGAAGGTAACACCGGTCAGTGCCGCATATCCGTAGAATTTCGCGGTCATGCCCTGGGCATCCATTCTCGAAAGACTTGCACTGAGGCTTCCGCACAGAACCAGCTGCACGATTGCAACAATCAGAAACATCAGGCTGCTGGCAAGAACCACATACAGGCCGCTTGCATAGACTGCGAACGCTACTGCTGCCGTAATGACCATCGCAATGCCCATCTTGGTCATCACTTTTGTGATATATGCCTTCAAGCCGCCAGCTTCGCCGACATAAGCTTCACGATTGAACTCACTCATTTCAGATTCCATCCTTTCCGGAACAATCCCCTTTGAAGGGATATTCTCATCATATTGAAAACCAGGTCTGTTTCAAGAAATGTGAACAAAACTTCAGATAAGAGAATACAGATCTGCAATTCTGTCAATCCAGGGGACTGCCGCACCAGGCACAGTACTTCGCACCCGGATCATTCGGTGCTCCGCATGCCCTGCATACTTTCTTCTGAGGCACCGGATTCAGCCATTCTGCCAATAGATCCGCCGCATCCGGATTTCCTGCCTCATAGCCCAGGATCTCAAGATCCTGCCGGTTCTGCAGCTTCACGCTGAGCCATACCTTGACTCTCTTTCCGCCATGTTCTCCATAAGGATCAATGGATTCAATCGAATTCCGGTAATAGATCCGGCAATCAAGTCCTTCCCGGTACAGCAGCCAGGCGCCGCCGGTATAGAGCGTGCCGCTGTGATCCACCATGCGGAACTCTTCATCGTCAAACGAATCTTCATGTCCTGCCTGCGCCCGGAAGAGGCGGCGCTTCAATCCCGACCACTTCGATCTTCCGAACAGCAATCCGACCACAACGCTGACAGCCGTCATCACGATCGCAAGAATCCGGTAATCCTGCTGAAACCAGGAAGGCAGTTCCAGCGCATAGAGCAGAATCACGATGCCGATCAGACATCCCGCCTCGAGCCCATTCAGAAGATATACCTGCATGATCTGCTGTCTGATCTTTCTGCTGTTACTTCTCATCCGTTCTCCTCCAGTCCAGAATCTCTTCTTTCATCCGGCTGCGTTCTGTTTCCTCAAGACTATTGAACCAGTGCACCGGCATCTGATGATTCAGCCATGTATACTGCCGCTTTGCATAATGCCTGCTGTTCTTCTGAATCAGCTCTTTCGTTTCCTCCAGGCTCATGCTTCCGTCAAAGTATTCCCGGAATTCCTGATACCCGATTCCCCGCATGCCCGGATCATCAAACGTATATCCCTTTTCCAGCAATCCCTTCACTTCTTCTTCCAGGCCATCCCGGAACATCTGCTCTACCCGCTGATTGATCCATTCATAGAGGACATCCCGATCCATCGTGCAGCCGGCAATGAAGACATCATAGATCGGCTCATGTTTCTGATTCTGCTCCACTTCGCTCTGCCGATGCCCGGTCCGCTTCAGAATCGTCAGCGTTCTGAGAATTCTTCTGCGGTTATGCGGATGAATCTTCTGTGCCTGAATTGGATCCTGCTTCACCAGCATCGCATAGAGCTCTTCACTGTCAAGCTGTTCCAGTTCCGGATCTGCCGGAGAATCTCCTTCTTCTGCTTCAAACGTATAATCGTAGAGACATGCTTTCAGGTAGTATCCAGTCCCTCCGGCAATGATCGGAAACGGATCCTGCTCCTCAATCAGTGGTCTTGCCATCTTCTGAAACTCACAGGCACTGTACGGCTCATCAGGATCCAGAATATCAATCAGCTCATGCGGAATGTCTCCGCGCTCTTCCTTCGTCACCTTTCCGGAGCCGATATCAAGTCCGCGGTATACCTGAATCGAATCGCCGCTGATGATTCTGCCATGCAGAAGCCTTGCCATCTCAAGCGAGAACGAGGTCTTCCCGGAAGCAGTCGGGCCGGCAATCACAAGCACCTTCTTCATCGGAACTCCTTTGCCAGATCCCTTTCCTCGATGATCACGAACGTTGCATGCCCCGAAGGACTCTGATACGGATTCGCACAGGCAGAGAGATCCTTCAGGAACTGATTCATCTCAGCCAAAGCGAGCTTCCTGCATGCATGAATTGCATGCGTGCTGGCAAGCTCTGCGATCTTCTTTCCGGCAATTCTTCTGATCCCTGCCTTTTCTTCTTCCGCAAACAGATCAAGCACATCATAAAGCACTTTTTCTTCTTCCAGGCCGCTCATCCATGCAGGAATGCTGCGGACCAGCAGCGTATCCGGGCCGAAGGATTCAAAAGAGATCCGCAGGTCTTCCGCAAAGGCATTAAGCTCAGCAAGCCTCTGCACGACATCATCCGACGTCTTCAGAGTCAGCGGCACCAGCAGATCCTGCATCGTCTCATTGTTCTGAATCTGACGTTCGATTTTCTCATATGCAATTCGCTGGGAAGCAGCTTTCTGATCGATGACCGCAAGTCCCTGCTCTGTGCTGCAGAGAATATAAGAAGAATGCAGCTGCCCGATGACCGTCATCTCAGGAAACGTACGTTCCGGATACTGCCCAGCAGGTTCCTGCAGGGTCTCTGCCATGATCGGTTCCTGCTTTGCTGGTTCTGCGAGATCTTTCTTTTCTTCAGCGGGTTCTGGTTCTGTCTTTTTCTCAAGAGCTGCTTGGTGACACAGCAGGCGCATGCTGAAACGCGTCAAATTCCATCCGCATCTGCGCTGCTGCAGGTGCTTCCTGTGCACGCCGCACTTTCGGTGCCAGCATCTGCCTGGAAAGTGTTTCTGCTACGGAATCCCGGATCAGATATTCCAGCTGATTTTCCTTCGAAAGCCTTACTTCCCATTTGCTTGGATGCACATTCACATCCAGCAGGTGCGGATCCATCGAGATATTCACCACTGCCAGCGGATACCTTCCCTGCGGGAGATATGCTTCATAGCCATCCAGAATCGACTTATACAGCCGGAAGGTCTTCACCATTCTGCCATTCAGGAATACCTGCATGAAATTCCGGGAAGCACGGTTCACTTCCGGCTTCACAAGATAACCGCTGCCCTTGTAATCGAAGTCTTCCATATTGATCGGAATCGCCTTTTCCGCAGCTTCCCTTCCCCAGCAGAGATACAGGACTTCCTGCAGATCTCCGCTTCCGGAAGTACGGAACGCTTCTCTGCCATTTGAAAGAAACGTAAAGGCAATTTCCGGATGAGACAATGCGAATTTCATGATGATGTCCTGGATCAGCGAATTCTCATACGCTCCGGAACGCAGATGCTTAAGTCTTGCCGGGGTCCGGTAGAACAGACCCTCCACGCTGATCTCCGTGCCCTGATCCGAAGGATAGGGCTCTGCAGATTTCAGTTCTCCATACTCCATCTTCACCCGGGTGGAATCCGTGCCATCACTCGTCACCAGCGTCAGCTTCGACACACTGGCAATACTCGGAAGCGCTTCGCCCCGGAAGCCGAGCGTACTGATATCCCAGAGGTCATTCTGCCCTCTGATCTTGGAAGTCGCATGCCTGCCGAAGCAGTTCACGGCATCCTCGCTGTCCATGCCGCAGCCATTGTCGCTGACCGTGACCCGATCGATGCCGCCATTCTCTGCAGAAACCGAAATCCGCGTGGAACCTGCATCAATCGAGTTTTCCACAAGTTCCTTGACGACTCCCATCGGCCGCTCCACCACTTCTCCGGCAGCGATCATATTGGCAGTCTGTGCATCCAGCTGATGTATTCTTCCCATAAGTGAGAAAATTATAGCATGGTTTCGTTTCTCTCTGACCGCAGAGCTTCCGCTATAATAGGCTCATGAAACTGAGCCAGGAATACCGGGAAGCAGAAGTCATTCAGAAATCCAGATTTCTTGCCTGTGCTGCCCGCACCGAAACCGAAGAAGAAGCACGTGCCTACATTGCCCGCATCCGCAATGAATTTCCTGATGCCACGCATGTATGCACTGCCTATCTCATCGGTCCTTCCAACCAGATCCAGCGCTCCAGCGACAACAAGGAGCCATCCGGAACCGCCGGCATTCCGATTCTGGAAAGTCTCCTGAAATCCGGGCTCACCGATACGACCGTCTGCGTCGTCCGCTACTTCGGCGGCATCAAGCTCGGCACCGGCGGCCTGATCCGGGCCTATGGCGGCATCGCTGCTTCTGCTCTCTCACATGCCCCGAAAGTAAAAGAGGTTCCTGTGAACCTCTATCGCGTCGTCTATCCTTATTCCCTTTCCGGCACTCTGGAATCCTGGCTCCGCACCAATATGATCCAGCCGGAATTCTCCTATGCAGAAGAAGTGACCTGCACGTTTGCCAGCATGAGCGATGATATTCCGGAACAGATCCGGGATCGCACCCGCGGAACGGTCCAGGCAGAATTTCTGGGTACCGATACCCAGGAAACTCCGGTCTGATCACTTCGGAATCAGCCAGAGATCCAGATCACAGTTTCCTTCAATCCCATCAATCGTTCCGGTATTGGAATACTGCCATATCACAAACGTATAGATGAAATCCGGATAGTCTTCCCCATACCCAGCAATCCAGAAGTCCACTTCTTCCTGCAGGTCTTCCATATGGATCGACGTATACATCCAGCTGTCAGACCCATATACCAGAACAGAATACCCAGCTTCTTTCATCACTCTGCAGAACGCTGCCGCAATGGCAGTTTTTTCCTCTGCAGTCAGATTCTGGATGCGGTCATGATCCGACACGATCTCCATGTCAAACGCCACCGTACCGACCGTATACGGAGAAATCAGATTCAGCACATACGCTGCTTCTTCCTGTGCTTCTTCGACACTTACTGCCTGCGAAAACCAGTAGACATCTGTCTCGATTCCCGCTGCGGAAGCACCCTCCATATTCGCCGTGAAGTAATCATCCGTATGCAGCTCACCTGTCTCATAGCCCCGGTATCCAGCCCGGATAAACGCAAACTCCGCACCAGCTGCCGCTGCCTTCTGCCAGTCGATCTCCTGCTGGCGGAAGGATACATCAATTCCGAACTTCGACGTATAGGAATCATCTTCAAATGCCAGATGACCATCCTGCTCCTTCAGCGAAGACCAGTCATAGTCATTACGCCAGATCGGATCCGGGATTGCTGTGGCGGCTGCTTCCGAAAACTTCTGTTCATACGAAAAGAGTGTCTTTGCCAGCATGACCAGCAGAAATACGGTCAATGCAAGCACTGCCACTCTGGAGATTCTGATTCTTCTGCGCCGCTTCTTCTTTCTCACCCGGGCATTATATCATGCTGAGACTCCTGTCTGCGGCAAGCCTCCATGCAGAAATGGGCAGAAGGAATCTCTGGCAGCCAGAAAGCGAACCTCGAAAGCAGACTGCTGTCAATTTCCAGGAAAACCATGCGGCCATCTGATTTCAGCCGATGGCAGATTATGATCTGGCGGTACATGGCATGCATCCAAAGATCCCTGCAGGACTTGCAGGGATCAGGATGCTGATTCATACTCTATGCTTCATGAAGGCTTGCCCGCACCTTCTCTTTCACCCGCTGCAGGCGGCCGTCATAAGCCTTGTAGGAAAGATGCAGGCGCTGACAGGATTCCTCATATGAAGACCCGGACTCCCATTCTCTCAGCACCTTCTGTTCCATCGGCTTCAGTCCCTCTACGGTCTGATTCAGACGCAGATTTGCTTCCTTGTAGCTCAGTGCATACTCCGGTTCCGCAAGCAGATCACGCGACTTCACAACATCATAGATCGTCGTGTTTTCGCAGATCTCGCTGTCTAAAGAAACCATGGTATGAAACGGAACATCCGCACTGCTGTTGTAATGCTTGATTCTCTGGAATATCTTCCGCTTCGCAATCAGCTGCAGATAAGAACGGAATGAACAGCCTTGATCAAACCGATAGCATTCTGCTGCCGCCACCAGCATGATTCTGGATTCCTGCAGGAATTCCTCCCGGTACAGTGCCATCATGCGATTGGACGCAACAATCTGATTCACCTGTGCTCTCAGCATCGGCTCATGTTCGGCCGCCAGCACCCGCAGACCATCGCTCTGATTCTGATGATAGAAGTAAAGCAGCTCATAGGAATTTCGTGCCATAGCATTCCTCCCGGAATCAGCCTAGCCCTTGTTCCTGCGTGCGCTTCCTCCATCCTTCCGGTTTACTCCCCGGTTTCTCACCGGTTTTCCACTCAGAGCGGATTCCTGCTGCTCCAGATCTGATACATCAGGATGCCCGCAGATACTGACGCATTCAGAGAAGAAATCTTTCCCTCCATCGGCAGCGAAACAACATAATCGCATTCTTTCTGCAGAAGTCTGGAAACTCCCTTTCCCTCATTGCCGATGACCAGCACTGCATTGAAGTCATACTTCAGAGACCGGTAATCCACGCCATCCATATCAGCTCCGATGATCCAGTATCCCTTCTTCTTCAGATCCTGGGCAGTTCTGGTCAGATTCGTCACTGCTGCACACTTCACGGTATCCGCAGCACCAGCCGAAACCTTTGCCACTGACGGAGTCAGACCGGCATTATGTGTCTTCTTGAAGATCACTCCATCGGCCTGAACCGCATCTGCTGTTCTCAGCACTGCACCGAGATTATGCGGATCCTCAATCTCATCCAGCATGATCAGAAACCCATACTGATTTTTCTTTTCCTTCACGAGATCATCTACGGTATAGAGCTTATAATCCTCAATCTCGGCAGCCACCCCCTGGGTATGATCGCTCCTGGTCATCTTTTCCAGTGCATGCTTATCCAATAACTTCACCGGAACATGTTTCTTTCCTGCCAGTTCCTCGATTTCAGGATCCTTCGCAGCCAGATAAACCTGATAGACCTTCCGATCTCCCATCAGCAGCTGTCTGACTACATTCTTTCCATACATCAGCTGAGTCATAACGTATCCTCTTCTGTCACTTTCCGGAACAGCTCTCTGATCCGTTCCTCTTTTCCCTGCAGATCCAGCATGCCGATGATCGCCTCAAAGCCCGTCGACTTCCGGTATACTGCGACCGAAGCACTCTTCGGCACGACGCCGGAATGATCATTCCGCCCCCGGCGGAACACTTCTTCCTCTTCTTCCGTAAAGAACTGTTCTTCATGAAGACGGTCGTAGAACGAAGCCTGTGCCCCGGCACTCACAAAATGAATCGTCTTTTTCTGCAGCTGCGAGCCTTTTCCTTCGCCCTGTTCAATCAGATACCGGCGCACCAGATACGACCAGACTGCATCTCCGAGATAGGCCAGCGTCCTTCCGGAACACTCATTTACATTCATCAGAGCAATCCCTTCGCCATCAGCTCTGCCCGATAGCCATCCGCTGCCGCAAAATCCTTTGCCTGCTTTGCGTCATTCCACTTCGCAAACAGCTTCCGGTCTTCCTCGGTCACTTCCGGTCTTTCCACCTTGATGCCAAGAATGTCCAGCATCTTCACGACGCTGTTCCGTAACTTTCCGGCTTCTTTCCAGTCCGGCTCTCTCGTCCTGAGCATGCTGTTGAGCTTGCGCACCGTTTCGAAAATCACCGTATACGCATTCGGCGTATTCATATCATCATCCATCTGATCCAGGAAGGCTCGGAAAGAAGCCTCCTCATATCCTTCCGGTTCTGCTTCTTTGGCAAGCTGCGACTTGATATCGTACTGACGGATCGGCGTCAGAACTTTCTCCAGTTCCTTTCTGGCAGTTTCAATCGTCTCTTCACTGAAGTTCAGTTCCTTGCGGTAATGCACCGAAGACATCAGCCATCTGGTCAGATTCGTGCCAAGACGATCCAGCACATCCTTTGCCCATAATGTATTGCCAAGCGACTTCGACATCTTCTCGCCGTTGATGTTGATCATCGCATTATGAACCCAGTAATTCGCCAGCGTATTATGATGCAGCGACTCCTGCTGCGCGCACTCATTCTCATGATGCGGGAATCTGAGATCGGCACCGCCGCCATGGATATCAATCTTCTCGCCGAGATTCTGATTGATCATCACAACGCACTCGGTATGCCAACCCGGTCTTCCTTTTCCCCACGGGCTGTCCCACTGGATGCCCTTGTCTGTCTTCTTCCATAAGGCAAAGTCATACGGATTTTTCTTTCCCTCATTCACATCGATGCGGGCACCTGCCTCCAGGTAATCCAGCTTCTGATGCGAAATCTCACCGTACTTCGGATCGCTGTCCACGCTGTAGTACACATCGCCATTGTCAGCGACATATGCAGCCCCGGCTTTCACCAGATCCGCAATGAAGGAGATGATGCCATCCATCGTCTCCGTAACTCTCGGCGTCACATCCGGAAGCTCTGTATTCAGCTGCTTTCTCAGATCCTGATATGCCTTGATATAGCGATCCGTGATCACCGATTCGCTGACATTTTCCTCAATTGCCTTATTGATGATCTTGTCATCCACATCCGTGAAGTTCGAGACATACTTCACCGTATATCCCTCTGCCTCAAACAGACGCTTCAGCACATCAAAGACGACCATCGGCCTGGCATTGCCGATATGCGCATAGTTGTAGACCGTAGGTCCGCATACATACATATCCACATGTCCCTCATGAATCGGCTTGAATTCCTCTACCTGAAGATCCTTCGTGTTATAAAGTCTGATCATTGTCTCCTCCCGAAAAGAAGCGCCCATAAAAGGCGCTTCTGCTTTTCCACTTTTACTGCGGCTGCCCCTTAACGCAGGACATCTACGTTCTGCCCTACCTTATCGGGCAGTCCCTCCCGGATGCATTCCCTGCAGCTCTTCCGCCAGGCACTTCCACCATGCATGCCACTCTCTTGCGCGTTTTCCTGCAGATACTAGTTCCGTTCTCAGGTTTATCCGAATTATATCCTAACCCGTCAGAGTTTACCAGGTCTGTTCCGTTCCTTCTTCACTTGCCGGTGCCGTCGTCTCCGGAGCAGTCCAGATCGTCGGCGTAGGGGTCGGAGTCGGTGTCGAATAAGTTGTCTCTTCCTTTGCCACTTCCGTTCCGTTCATCGCGGTTCCTTCCGTATATGCTTCGCCATTCACGGTCAGCGTGAAGCCATTCAGTTTCACTGCCGTCTTTGAACAAGTCAGCCCGCTGACGTAGCTGTCTGCGGTCAGCGTCCACTCTGCATTTCCTTCCAGGTCTACATATACCTCGCCACCATAGCTGCTGTAAGGATTGACCGCCCCATTGAATACCGTTCCGTCATTGAGCATCAGGTTCAGCGTCGATCCGCTGCTGATCGTGAAGTTTCCATTCAGCTGCTGATTCTCAGCCGTGAAGTTCACATTGGCACCGCTTGAGCCAGCTCCCTGCGAAGCAATCAGAAGATTGCTGTCATACGGATTGATCGCCACATCATTCAGATACACATCCGCACTGGAATAAGCCCGGAAAACCGTTCCGTATTCACAGTTCAGCGTTCCGCCGTTCATCGTGAACGAAGCAGACTTCCCATCCGTATTTCTGGATGTCTGATAGAACAGCACTGCCTGATACTCATTGACATCCACATAATTCGAACCGCGCTGATACGTGAGATAGGTGCTCGGATGAATATCTTCTGCTGTCCTTGTATGATCTCCCGTCACGGTGCAGTTCACCAGCGTGACCTCATGCGGCCCGTCAATGATCACAGCCGGAGATACGATTGCCGAAAGCTCGGCACCGGAAACCGTAACACTGCCGCTGCTCTGAATCGCCGGAGCAAGGATTCCATATGCTGAATAGGTCCCGCCATCCACGGTCAGCTTGCTCTGATCTCCATCCGCCTGCAGCGCTGGCGAGTAATCGCCATGCGTCGTAACAGCCAGATTGGATGCCGATACCGAAGAACCGGAAGCAGCCCGGATTCCATCTGAATACGAAGCACTCGTGAACACCGTGGAATCAGAAATCTGAACCGCTGTGCCGATGCCGATGCTGCAGAGTCCGTATGCATACGTTCCATTCGTCTCAATCTCCGCATTGGAAACTGTCGCCTGTCCGCTGTTCTTCACGCTGATCGCCGCATTATCCGCATTCGCTTCGGATTCTTCAGTGCCATCGCCGATCTTCGTGACGGAAATCCTGTCATAAGCAGCCTTCTTGCCATTCACCTCCAGAGCATTCCCCGGGGTCTCATTGTTCGTATATTCTCTGCGCGGCCCCGGTGCAGCAGCCACACCAGCCGGCTGACTGCTCGCAGAAGGTGATGCAGTGGCTTCTGCTGAAGAAGTGCTGCCTCCGCATCCCGCCAGCATCACACATAGTATTCCTGCAAGCAGTTCTTTCCCTGTCTGTCTGTTCTTCATCGCCTGATTCTCCTGAAATTCTCTCCTATTATACGACACCCGGAACCACGCAAAAAATTTCTTCTCTGCCAGGCTGCCAAGTCAGAAAAAGGATCCTGATCATGTCGATATCAGCAATCCTTCTTCACTTCTGAATCCGGTATGTCTGCGGCATTCGGGAAATCTCTGATGAACTCTTTCGCATCTTTCTCAGAAGAACGGATAGTCAGTTCCGGTTCACTGATCTTCTCCTTCCTTTCAGACTCCTTCTGCATAGGAATCTCCTTGAGAGGCGGATCTTTCGGCTCTGCGCGTTTCAGCTGCAGATTATCTACCCACTTCGTGGTATATTTGCGCATTGAAAAATAGCCGAACAGCGATACAAGAGCAGCACCGCATACATCCACGATAATGTCTTTCATCGTATCTGCCAATGCGGCTCTGCCGACAAACGGAACCCCATCCTCAGTCATGAACTTCTGCATATTCAATCCGAGAATGCCATCAAACGTGAATTCATAAATCTCCCACAATGCGCCGCAGGTCACTGCAAAACAGAATGCAAACAATGCGATGAACCCCGGGGACAGATTGAATGGCACATGCTCGCTGTCATTCAGAATCGAGATGATGGAGAATGCAAGCGTACCCAGCATGCCTGCACTGAAGAAATGCAGGAATGTATCCCAATGCGGAACATTGTAATAGAAACTTCTTGTCTCTCCCAGGAAGATTGCACAGTACAGGAAGATCTCAAACGGAATCAGCATTCCGGATGGAATTCTGATCTTCAGATTCTTCTCCACCTTCGACGGCAGATTCATGCAGATGACGCCGAGAATCGACTCGGTGAACATCAGCGTATAATACGCCTTCGGATGCACATACTCCGGTGCCCCATCTGGCACTTCCGATGGCGCAGTCGCAATCAGAATGCCGATGATGATCACAGAAGCCCACATCGTGATATTCACAAAGCTATAAACCAGCTTCTGCGTTCTTTCCTGTCTTTCCTTCTCTTCCGAAAAAGGATCTCTCTCCATCCTCTGATTCAGTTTCATAAGCTATCCCTGATAATTCCAAGTATATCTTCTCTGCTGAGATTCACGAAAGCAGAATCGAATCCTTTCATACGGATTGCCTCATCTGTCATCGATTCTGCCAGAGAATCATCCGGAATCCCGATCTCGCGAAGCGTTGAAGGAAGTCCGCACGACGCAAAGAAAGCCTGCAGTGCATCAATTCCCATCTCTGCTTCCTTCATCGGATCTTCTTCCTGGATATTCCATACCTTCTCTGCAAACCGATCGAATCTCTTCACGGTCGCAGGTGTGAGGATTCTTCTCATCCAGTGCGGAGTGATGATCGCCAGGGATTCGCCATGATTCACATCATAAAATGCACTCAGCTCATGGCTGATCGGATGGCAGCTCCAGGATCCTTTCTTTCCGGCAGAAGTGATCTGACTGATGCCGAGTGTTCCTGCCCACATCAGATTTGCCCTTGCAGAATAATTATGAGGATCTCCCAGTGCCTTCGGAAGTTCCTGGATCACAGTCCTGAGCAGTCCTTCGGCCAGCTCATCGGCAATCACCGCATCTTCCACCCGGCTGAAATAGTTCTCCATGATATGACTCATGATATCAGCAGAACCAGCCGCAGTCTGTCTTCTGGAGACCGAGAACGTATAAGAAGGATCGCAGATTGAAAGAACCGGATAGTGATACGGAGACTTGCAGCCCTTCTTCAGCTTCTTCTCCGGCCAGGAAATCACAGCCGTATTGTTCATCTCAGAGCCCGTAGCCGCAAGCGTAAGCACCGTAAACACCGGCAGTGCCCCGTGAATCAGAGCAGGATTCATGACCATCTCCCATGGATCTGCATCATTCACGGCACAGTCCGCAACCATCTTGGCACAATCCAGCACCGATCCTCCGCCCGCTGCCAGAACAATCTTCACCTGGTTTTTACGGCAGAGATCCCTTCCCCTGATTACCGTGGAAATCCGGGGATTGGGCTCAATGCCCGATAATTCCACGATCTTGAATCCCTTCAGCACTCTCTGAATGTCGTCGTATACTCCGTTCTTCCTGATGGATCCTCCGCCATAGCAGAGCAGCACCGTATCCCCATACGGTCTCATCGCATCCGCAAGATGCTCAATCTGTCCTTTTCCGAACAGCACTTCTGTCGGTATTCTGAAATCAAAGTTTTCCATGCCCTTACAGTAACACAAAAGAGGGTTCTGAACCCTCTTAATGTGTGAGATAGAAGCTGTAAATCGAATTGCCGACCGAAATCCAGTCATCCAGGTCCGTCATCCAGATCAGATCATTCTCGGACAGGATTCCGTTCCGGATCAGTTTGATCAGTTCTTCATCGGTATACGGGCCATACTTCTGCCCATCTTCCTTGGCGTAATACCAGACCTTGTCACTATTATCTGCAATTGCCATGACGGTCTCCTTTCAATCAGTTGCTGCCACTCGGACCATCGCCGCCGCTGCCGCTCTCCGTCCCCTCATTAGGCGTTGGCGTCGGGGTTGGCGTCGGAGTCGGATCAGTATACTGGTAGGTAATATTTCCGAGATTGCTGGTAGAAGAAGAATACTTTGTCGTATCAGCAGGAACTGCTTCTACAGCAATGGAATAGCTTGTGCCATTGCTCAGCGCATCCGTCCAGGTAATGGAATTCGTCGTCGTATTATGGGTCACGTTATTGATCGTCACATTGTACGAAGCAGCCCCTGATACAGCATTCCACGTAATCGTCCAGCTGTGATCCGGATTGACTGCATAAGAGTTCAGACTCGTCGTGCCGAGCGGCGTTGTGATCGTCTTGACCTCAATGGACACTGAACCGGCATCGCTGCTTGCATACTTCTTCTCGCCATCTGCAGGGTTGGCAATAACCTGAATCGTATAGGTTCCGACAGGCATATTGCTCAGGGTGACGGAAGTATCCTTTACGGTATTCGAATAATCCTGGAACTGAACGGTGTAGGAATCCGCGTTTGGAACTGCATCCCAGCTTACTGTCACATCCGTATTCGAACTGCTCTGCACTGCCTTGGCACTCGGAGTTGCCAGCTTGATCTGATTTGCGGTGTAAGTATAGCTGACAGACAGAGCATCGGAATTCGCATACTTGTCTGTGTTGTTGGAACATGAAGTGATCGTGATCGTATAAGTCGTTCCGTTGTCGAGCTTATCAGAAGAAATGCTTGCGGAATTCTTCGCCGCCTTCACAGAAGTCTGCGGAGTCGTGCTGACAGTCACCGTATAATAATCCGCATTCTGAACTGCATCCCAGGTAATCGTGAGATTTGCGGCGGTCACGGAGAACTGCACATTCGCAGCCTGAGCAAGCTTCTCTGTTTCTGCAGAAGGAGTCGGAGCAGCTTCACTGCTTTCCGTATACACGCTGTAGTTGTTATCGCCGGCACCGACAATCGTGCCGGAAGAACTTAATGCGACCAGCGTATTTCCTCTTGCGGCAATATACTTCACGCCGCTGAAGTTCTTAACGCTATCGCTGATCTTGCTGTCATCAGAATCTGAAATCACGGTGATCTTGCCGCCGGAAAGTCCTGCCACGAAGGTATTCCCAGCTGCCACCTGCGTCATGCCGCTCCATTTCGAAGTATCAGGCGCTGTTCCGCTGATGCTGTAGCAGCTGACGGTTCCGTTCGAGAACAGAACGAGAATATACGAATCGCTGATTGAAACACTCTGCACCTTGGTCAGAGACTCCAGCTGAGAAGAAACACTGAGCGTTCCTGCAACCTTGAGCGTCTTGTCCGTCGTCAGGCCGATCGTGAATTCATTGCCTGCATAAACCTTGCTGATATTCGTCCAGTCGCTGACGGAACATGCATTGTCACTGCCCGAGCAGACGACTGTGCCATCAGACTTCACGGCAGCAGAATGAGAAGTTCCGGCAGCCACCATGGTCAGATCCGTCCATTTGGAGACCGAGCACGCACTGCTCGATCCGGCACAGGTAGCCGTTCCGTCCTTCTTCAGGCCGATTGCCCACGTAGGACCGGCACTGACCTGAACAAGATCTCCGGTTTCAATTGCCGGAACCGAAGTACCCATCTTTGTGACATCTCCGCCATCTTCGACATAGATCGAGAAGGTATTGCCCAGAGCCAGACGGTTTGTATCACCCGCCGAGAGCGTATCGCTGCTTCTGCCCCCGAGCATATTCACGATCATGACAATCAGAATCAATGCAGCTGCCGCAATCGCAATCAGAAGATACAGTCTCTTCTGATCCATCTTAGCAGGCTGCTTCTTCTTCGCAGCTGCCTGCTTCGGCTTGCGCGGAGCTTCTTTTACTTCTTCCTCTTCTTCTGCTTCCTCTCCCTCTTCGGAATCATCATCAACAATCCTGTTGACAGTTGTGGACTCAAAGGAACCGGAATCTGCAGAAGCTGCATCTCGGAGATCTCTGGTCTTAGTCACTTCCAGCGTATCATCTGTCTTGGGCGTATTCTCCTCAAACCGCATGGTCTGATCGATATCCATGCGCGTCTGATTGATATTGCCAGGCTGTGCATCCGGATTCATCAGATCCGCAAATGGAATCTGCACGCTGTCAAAGTCCTCATCCAGCCTCGGCAGAGTAACCGAACGCGCATTATCCGCCAGATCCTGCAGAGGAACCCCGTACAGATCAGCCAGAGCCTTGAGAAGGAAAATCGAAGGAACAGAATTTCCATTCTCCCAGTTCATATATTCCTGGACGGTCACGCCAAGTCTGGCGGCCAGATCTCCCTGCGCATAATTCAGGTGCTTGCGCAGAGCAGTCAGTTTTTCAGGAAGCCGATTTTCCATAGACAATCTCCTTATCCGGTCTTCATTTTAATGACGCTATGACCGCTTTTCAACTTTTACCGATTGACGCTGCGGATGCTGTCACGCATATATTCAATGATGCCGATTCTCACCATTGTTGAAGCTGCTCCATATGCAATTGAATAGCCCGCTCTGGTTTCCGTGATCCGGATGCTGCCGAGCTCACGCAGCTTATTGACATTCAGTTTCGTCGGATCATACAGGCTGACCACAACCCGGTCTGCCGAAGAATGAATCAGCTTCACGTTCTCGATTCCGCCAAGTGCTTCAACGGTTCCCATGACCAGCCGATCCTTTCCGCCCGTATGGAATACGTCCAGGGCCAGACGGCGGAAATAGAGCCTCGTGAAGAAAAAATAGATCAGGAAGGAAATTCCTCCGACAATCAGGATTTTAATCAGCGTATCAGTCAGTGAACTGTTTCCGATATAGCTCAGATACTCCAGCAGCGTTCCTGGCATTGCCGTGATCGTGCTTGTCCCGCTGTAATTGAATCCGAGATACGTATGCATTGACTGGAATACCCCGAACAGAACTCCGGTATATCCGATATGAAACAGAAACAGCAGCGGGCAGAGGAAAAACAGCATCAGTTCCACCGGCAGCAGCGTGCCGCTCAATAACGACATCGCTGTGACAAGAATATAAAGCATTCTCGTTCTTCTGCGCTCCAGCCGATCTGTCTGCATCGAGTACATTCCCCACAGAAGCCCTGGGATCGCAAACATATTGAGCACATAATATGGCGTGATGAACCTTCCGGTCATTCCTGAAATCGATCCTGCCGCAAGCTGCGCAGTCCAGATATTCACATCACCGGCGATATTCGTGCCAGCCATGGAAATCCAGGACCCGCCGCTGGTCCCGTACCAGAACGGCGACCGGATGATCGTGCCGAGATTCAGCACACTCAGCATACGCTCCATGATTCCAAATACCGCAAGATTCGCTGGATTCGTCGTATCGCTGGCAATATAAGTGATCGCTGCCTGCAGAGCCTCAATGATATATGGCCAGATATAAGCGATGATGATGCCGAAGATCGTGCTGAAAAACATCGTTCTGATCACGCAGAACGTATCTTTTGAAATAAACGAGAAAAAACCGTATTCACTGCGGATCCTGGATCTCGAATAGCTGCGCAGCGTGATAATCGAAACAATGGCCGTAGCTGCGAGTCCCGTCTGCAGCGGATAATGCACGCCGCCGCTCATCAAGGCCGTCGAAGCAGCCGTGAATGAGATTCCTAAGATCGAGGAATAAGCCGTCGTCGGCATAGAAGACGTTGCGAAGTACATCGTGACAATCTGGAAGACCACATAGCCCGAAAATGCCGAGATGATCGTGGTCGCACTGCCATTCTTTCTCGCTACCAGCCTGATCAGAAACAGCAGTGGGAAATTCACCAGCAGAAACGTGCCGAGACGCATTCCGGTCTGAGCAAGCAGGGTGATGAATTCATTATCAATCCGGATAAACGATTCGAATACTTCATTCGTAAGCAGATTTCCGAGTCCGAGCAGAACCTGTGCTGCCAGCATCACACAGATCGGAAAGTACAAGATTTCATACAGCGAATGCCAATTGCGCATCTGAAAGCTCCTTATTGACCTATTTTATCATGATTCTTCAGTCCCTAGAACAGACTCTGCAGACGATCAAAATAGGAGATATCTCTGCTCTTCAGCATTCTGACCTTCTTATGGTCTGAAACAGCAATCTTCACTTCATGCATCGCATCCATGCTGAACACCTCAGAATCCGCTCCCAGAAGCGCTCCCGTGAAACTATGCGACTCCAGCCTGATTTCCGTCTCCCGCTTCATCACGAACGAAGCCCCGAGAGAACGATATTTATTATGATGAATCCCGCCGATCTCGGACATCTGGATCAGATCCAGACCATCCTGGATCACCGCTCCGCCAAGGGAACGATTATAAGCAGTACTGCCCAGCTGAGTAGAGATGCATAATCCAGTACCTCTGAACTCCTCGAACTTCCTGCCATTGATGATGACATTCATATCCTGCGTTCTTGCCGCATTCTCTACCCGGATCTCATTGACTCCATAATATGTGCCGAGATCCGTATCCGCTCTCAGCATCGGATAGTCTTTCTCCCAGCATGAGCCATTCAGATATGCATTCAGGAATAATTTAAATTCGCCATCATGATAATCCGTATAGAATCCCAGCGTCCCGGTATGAATCCCATAGAACTGCACATGATCCAGCTGTTCCAGATAATAGTGAATCGCATAGAGGAACGTTCCATCCCCTCCGACTACGAACACGATCTCAGGATGTTCTTCATCCAGCACATGATCCTTCCCATTCAGGCGCTGGATCAGTTCTTTTTTCAATCTCTCGGATTCCGGATCCGGGCGTGCAATCACCGTAAATTTCTTCATAGCAAAAGTATAAAACACCAGTCCTCGTTCCGGTATCCTCTGCGCTCAATTCTTTCCGTTAAATAATAATGGATATATCTCATGTCTTGCAAAACCGGAAGCACTTCATCCGAACACTGCCGAAAAAAGAAAGAAGACAGTCAAGATTCAACTGTCTTTCGTCTTTATGAATGCATGTGACCCTCAGAAACCTGAATTGTCAGAAAACTGTCCTTGACAACGGGGCCACTTCAACAAGCTAAGAACGGTTATACCCGAAAAGGGATGCTGAAATCATCCGGCATCAGTTCCAAGATAACTTTCAGCTCTCTGCATGGAATCCTTTCTTGCCTGCCGGTATCCGTCTGTTTCTGAAGCAGACAGAACCTCCGAAGCATAGTTCTCTGAAAGTACCAGAACTGTCTCATACTGCCGATCTGCCCCAAGCGTCATGTCCTCACTCAGCTCTATGGTACTGAAGGCGGCTGCAGGATAGCACCCAAGCTCATTTGCCCGGATGGCATACAGATTTCCGGAAAGCCTGGAAAGGTTCAGCAGATACTCCTGGTTCATCATCATCGGAAGATATCCCGAATAAGTGGATTCCATCTCTCCAGCCAGCGAATATGGTTCAATGACCTGAATCATCTTTCCTGCTTCCAGTTCTCCTGAAAATACCTGGCTGACCTGTACGGTGGTGATGATGGAAGTTCCGGAACATTTTCTGGATAATGGAGTTCCTTCAATGATTTCTCCCTGCAGAAAGGAACTGCTATATTCTTCCGTGCGATCTGTATACGAAAACACAGCAGCAAGCGGACTTACTGTGACCGGATAAACCTGTTCCAGTTCCTCAGATGGTGTGATCGGGTAGCTCCCGCGCAGAAAGTATCCTCCGCCTGCAGAAAGCAGAGAGAATACCAGCAGTCCTCCAGCTATTTTCTGAAATCCCATGGCCGGATCTCTCCTTTCTCGATCGTGATGATGGAATCGCTGATCTCCTTCAGTTCTTCCAGGTCATGATCTACCAGCAGGATCACTTTTCCCTTTGCTCGTTCTTCCCGGATCACGTCAAACAGAATCTCTCTTGACTGCAGATCCAGACTATTCGTGACCTCATCCAGCAGAATCACATCCGGATCTTCCATGAATGCCTGAATCAGCATCAGCTTCTGCTTCATCCCAAGGGAATAGTCTCCAGCCTTCTTGTTCTTAGCAGAGCTCAGTCCGAATCGTTCAAACCAGGCCTGAATCTGCGCATTTGAAACCACTTTGCGGAAAGAAGCCAGAAACCTGATATTAGCAAGTCCGCTGAGATCATTAATCAGTTCCGGCTTCTCAATGGACACGCCGAAATTGAAATCAGAAATCGTATCGGAAGAAACGGCTTTCCCGTTATACGTAATGGTTCCTTCTGAAGGAGCCATCAGTCCGCACATGCATTTCAGCAGCACGGATTTCCCGGAGCCGTTTCTTCCCTTCAATCCCATTACGGTTCCTCCGGAGATCGAGAGATTCACATTCCGGAGAATTTCCTGGTTTCCGAATCGCTTGCCGACCTCAGTCAGCGTCAGTTCTCTTCTGATCATAGTCCCACTTCCTGTTCATTAAAAATAAGAAATAACCCAAGATACTGATTCCCCAGCGGATCCATACTCCTGCCGGAGTATCCAGCAAGGGAGTCCCGGCAAGAAACACCCAGTTGTTGATCACTTTCAGCACAATATGAATCAGAACTGCCAGAAACGCTGCCGTGCTGCAATTCACCGCCTGCATCAGCATCAGTCTGAGAGCTCCGGCAAACAGCATCATGCACATACTGCTGTTCAGAAACCAGGAAACCATCGGTGACTGAAACCCTGCGATCATGACGGGAAGAACCAGATAAAGAGCCATGTACTCGGCAAGAATGAGCATCTCTGTCAGAAACTGATCCATCTTCCTGCCAGTACGATCTCTTCTGACCTGCACAGACTGCAGATGAAGAACATGATCTGCTTCCATGCATGCAATGAAATACAGCGGTACCATTATCAGGGGAATCACATACTGACCGCAGGCTGTCAGAAACGAATCCCTGCTATTCCAGCCATAGACTGCAAACAGATATGCAGAAATCACAAGGATCAGAGAAACAATCAGCAGAATCTGAAACCGTCTGATTTTCTGCAAGAGCCGGAAACTTTCTATTGCCATAGCTTCTCCTTTCCGGCAGCAGACCTGATCAGCAGCCGGAAAAGCACAAGATAGATCATCGGGCCGATAAAATTGAAAAAGGACTGAACAGGCTTGGAAACATAGTTCAGAGTGCTTTTACGAAGCAGCGAAACGGAAGTGAAATCAAACAGCATCCCATATCCATTCGGAATCACCATCAGTCCGATCGAAAGAACAATCATTACCGCAAACGGGCCAATCGCAACGGCAACCCTGTTTCTGGTAAAGCAGCTGATCAGGAAACCGGCCATGCCGAAAGCAGCTGCATATCCGGAAATCATCAGCACATAATAAGCTAAATAGAGGATCGGATGTGCATAATACAATTCCGGAAACATCACGCTGTCCAGATTCAGAGAAACCCCGAAATGGATTCCCGGGCAGGCAGTTTCTGCAATAATCACATCAAAGAGAAAACAGCAGAGATAGAAAAACAGCACCAGAAGAAATGAACTTACTGCTGACTCTGCCGCCTTCTGCAGAACGAACTTCTTTCGATCCGTTCTGGTGAAAATTGCTTTTCTGAGCGGATAATACGCATTGAACTGCTTGCCGCAGGCGAATGCCGCAAGCAGCGGCACCAGCCAGCAGAGCAGGTTCTCAACCAGAGAGCTGTTCAGTGCATTCAGCACATAGAAATCCAGAACAGAAAGATCCGGAATGTTCCGCTGAGACAGGAACCGATAAATCTCTATGCCAAATGCCAATGCCATAACTGTCACCCATTTATCTGGATCAACAATTCTATTCTTCATCTCTTTACCTAAAAGGGCTCTATGCAAGCAGCCCCTTTCACTTTCTAGTATGTCATCGTGCCGTTGATGGTATATCCGCCCCAATTGTATTCGGCACTCTTGAAATATACTTTGTGGACTGTTCTTTCAACTCTGTTATCAGTGAAGGTAGCAGTTGCCCTTCCTCCTCCTTCTGCTGCCATTCCCCAAGTAGTCAGCTGTGTTTCAGAGCTGTCAACCGCCCGGAAATTTACTTTGTCAGTTTTACTCCCCGTTTTCACCAGGTTTACAAAGAGATAACTTCCATGGCAATATGCATCGAGGTAATATTCCGCGAGTTTCTGTTGTGCAGGAATATAGAAATTTACCAGATTCACATCTGTATCTCTAGCAAGAACCGGCACACAGAAGATAGAAAGCGAAAGCAATACTACGGTGAGGACTCCTCTGAGTTTCCTCATAATCGTCCCTCTCCTAATCTTGAATCTGATGTCAGAGAAATTGAATGCCGGTTCTTCTCATCATAACCTCCATTCTTCTTAGATCTATGTGACTATATCAATTCTGTGCAATCTCGTATTCAACATGCATTTTTTATTGAATTGTTAGCATCGAATTGGAACAGATTCCATAAAAACATTATCTATTTCATTCGTGTTCATATGCATAGTTTACTTCATTGTCGCAGTTTCTTTTATGCATGTTATCCCGATAATCAGAAACATATCACAAGGGATTTCAGATAGTCTCTGGAATCCAGCACTGAGTTTCATCTCTATTCTTCGTTATGATGCAGGACAGCGAATGCCACGAACTCCTCATTCTCTTTTTGAAATGAACAAGTTCCGCCATATCTGGATGTAATTGATCGTATTGCCGAAAGCCCGAATCCGTGGATTTCTGAATTCTTTACTTCAGCAGTGTCTGCTTCTGCTGAATTCTCTATTTTCACTATAAATCTTTCTCTGTTGGAGAAAATTTCCAGCTTAATGCGTCGTTCTGCCCCGATATGTTCGATTGCATTATCCATCAGATTGACTAGCAGAACATAAAGATCATCATCCGTCACGAATGGTTTCTCCGGAATATTCAGCACATAACTCACTTCGATTTTATTCTGTGCTGCTTTATGACGTTCTGCATTCAAGATCAGATTGACTGCAGAACTTGGAGTCGATACCGGAATATCCGTCTCTTTCAGCTTCTCGGATAATGCTATGATGTTTTCATCGTCCGCATACTGATTCTGAAGGAGCGTGATCACATGTGATAAGTCATGACGAAGAGAAAGCAAGTCTGACTGCGCACGTACTTTGCCTTTTGCCGATAATAGCTCGGAAGAAATCATCATATTTTCTTTCTGCTGTTGCTGCAGCAGTGTATTTCTCTGATTGAAATGGACAAGCACAAAGATTACCAGCATTGATAATGTGCCGATGCAGAAAATAGTAACCGCAAGACTTGCAGGATCATAAGCTTTATAGAAGAGCATCGCTTCAATAGAATCAATGATTGCAACACACAGAATAAGCATGCTTCCGATCAGATACTCCTCAAGTGCATTCAGCTGAATAACCGATTTCTTCTTCAGGACTCTTGCTATTGCTGAAAACATAAAGGTTTCAGCAATCTTTGTAAGAACAGTCATCTGCACAGAATATGAACTCACCAGCTTTGGCCCATCAACTTCATGGAACAGAATAATCGATCCCATCACGGTAATAGTTGTATTGAAAACAGCAACCAGCAAGTCTGGCAGCACAGCAAGAATCAGGCATTGGCTGAATCTTTTTTTTGAAGCCGCAAGCAAGCACATGATTCCAGCCCCATCCACAATCAGCTGATAAAATCCAAGTGTAATCGATACTCGATTTGCATATTGCACGAAAATGAAGGTGAAAATCCAGTATATTCCGCATGCGATCAGTTTCTGCCTGGAGGAGCTATCTGAAACACGATAAAACAGGGCCGCGAATAGGAACGTCTCATATAAATTGATTACCGTATTAAAAGTATTCATAATCTGCTTGCCAGGAATTGATCGAACTTCTCCAGAACTGCTTTTTTCCTTGATCTTGAGATCTGAAGCTTTTTCCCATCACTCAATATGCAATTCATCCCTCTGACATCCTGCACATAGCTGAGATTAACCACACAGAATTTTGAGATCTGAATAAACTGATCAGATGGGACCTGTTCTAATGCTGACTTCAGTGTTTTTCGTGTCTCAATTTCTTTGCCATCCTGAAAGGTAATCGTCAGATTATTTCCTGAAATTTCCAGAAATAAAATCTTTGCCAGCGGAATACGACGATTATCGCTTATCTGAAAAAAGCCGAGATAACATGTTCTGAAGTATTTATCAAATGCTTTTCTGAGATCTTCTTCCAGATGATCTTTCCTGACAAAATAAAACGTGTTGATTTCAAACGCACTGAATACGAGATCATTGTGATTGGTACAGAAGATAATTTTGCTGAACGGATAAGATGCCGACAGCTTCCTGGATAACTCAAATCCGGATATCTCCGGCATATCAATATCGATGACATAGATATCAAACGGCATCTCCGGAAGTAAATCTGAACTCAGAAATGAGGAACAGCTAAATAGAATATTTTTCTTTTTCGAAATCGAATTGATCTTTTCATTGATTATTTCAATATCCTTCTTTTCATCATCAATGATTGCGACTTTTAAAGGCTCCATACCAATTATTAATCCCCTCTTTCTGCAATAATACCTGAATCGCTGTTATAGTGAGCAGAAATACCGCTATTCTGAAAAATATTCTGTCATAAAGTGATGGTATCGGAATCATAAATGGAAGTATCAGAAGCAGAATTGTTTTTCCTGATAAACCTGGAACATTCAATTTCAATCTTATGGATTGTCTGAATGTCTTTCCCTTTCTGCTTTCTTTTGCCCGGAAGCAGAAAGAAGCCACCCCAAAGCCTGAAACAATGAACATCTGATTGATTAGCTGAGCGAATACCATGCATGCATAATATATTATCAGTCCTGTGCAGACACATCTCGGCAATGTTTTTGCATGCAGCCCGCCAAAATAATACCGAAGCGCAGAAGAAAGCAGGATATAAAACGCCACCGTACCTGTTGTATTCAAAATGAAAGACAATACAAGGATAGGAAAAAAATCAGCCGCATCACATAAGACTACTAGGATCCCTCTGAATAGATTCTCTCTATCAGCATCACTCAATTGCAGCTGCGAATCGAAATGATCCGCAATATTGCCTGCCCGCTTTTCAATCATTGATTTCAGTTTAACAGACAGAGTAAACCGTTCATCACGTTTTTTGCCATTTCATCACAAGTCATCACTGAAGTCAGTTTTCTCAATTATTATTAAAATTATGAAATCCATTTCAGCTTGTTTATTTTCACTAATAGCTCACTTTATGATCTTCGTTGGAAAAGCCGAATCCGCCTCGCTTTCCTTCCACGGTTTTTATCAGCCAGATTTTCGGAAATATCGAAGGATTGAGAAACTTGAAGGTCTGAATAACTTTGAACATCACTGCAAGTGATCGTGGCTATCTGACTTCTGGCTTTGAGGCATTAGATTCAATGAATCATGTCAGAATTTGCAAGACCACCTAGCCTCTGGTTTTTACAACGCATCTCAGCCTGAGAGTTTCACGATGGCATTAACTTTGAGAATCTATTTACCTCCCAAGCATGGATAGTCCTTTTCATGAAACGGTATGGGATATCGGCTGATTCAGACATGATCATTCCTATCGCAAGCACCGATATCCTTTTTCTGAAGAGGGAGGCCTATTCTCATGAATGCACTCAATCCTTCAGATGAAAAGAACACCTGATCATATAAAACAACTTGCGGCAGAAAACGTTCTTAGAACTTCAGAAACGCATGCTGCCAGGATCTGGTCTGGAAAGGAGCACTCATGTCTCATTCAAAAAAAGAGAAACGAGCTTTACGTCTTGCAATCATCATTTCAGCGGGATTCATTGCTCAGTGGATCATGATTCTCGACATGAAGAGGAATTATGGGACACACTATATCAGCATGTTTGACTGGTATATCCTCAATTATTCTGCAGCGAATCTGATTCCTAACTTCATGATCTGGGGGATTCCCCTGCTATGCGGATTTCTGAATGGGAATATGTTTGCGTTCTATCGTCCTGCTGCCCAGTATCTGTTTGTGCGAACTCCTCAGAAACCTTTCCTTCTCTGGAAAAGAAATGAAGTAATCAGAAATACCGCTCTGGATGTGGTTCTGTTTTTTCTGAGTGCGGCTGGATGTCTCTTTATTACGATGAAGTCCGCCGATCCATCGATGGCAGCGGTGGTATCAATTCCTTCTTCCAGAGTCGAGTTTTCTCTGGCCTATTTCAGTCATCCTTTTATCTTTATCAGCTACTACGTTGCAGTGATCTGCATTTACAATATTGCATTCTCTCTCTGCGGGTTTCTGATCTCGACCTATTCTTCTAACGGTGTCCTGATCCGCTGTGCTCCATTTCTGGTCATGATTCTCGATTCGATTATCGCCACCTCGATCCCTGGAATCGGAACATTGGTGAATTATTCGGATTCTGCTCAGATCCTTGCCAGAAGCAGTCCGCTCGGATTTGCAATGGATAGTCTGTTTCGTCTTCTGATTCCGATTCTTCTTGTGATTCTGCTATGCCGTGTCATTCGCAAGCGGTCAGACCAGGATATCGCGATATGAAATGGATTCTGAAATTCAGGATGACCAGGATCCTCTTGCTATGCAATCTGGTACTGATCGCTTCCGTATTGATGCCAGGGATAAGTTCTCCGGTTGCTGAAATGATCTCGATCTATTACACCGAGAGCATCTTCACGCTGATTCCGATCCCCATGATGATCATCAATGAGACTTCTGCCTACCGCTTAACACACTCACAGTATGTCCATGTACGCATGCATGGAAAGCGTGATGCCATGTTCACCATGGTGGAGCTGGATCTGCTGATCTGTTTCTTGTATTTTCTGATCAGCTTCATTCCTCTGCTGGTGTTTGATCTGTTTGCAGGCAGTATCACCAATTGTTCTTTCTGCATGATGAAGATTCTGCTATGGTCATGTTTCTGGACACTGCTGAAAGATTTTCTCTTCTGCATGTCTGGCAGATACGCCAATGCACTGCTGATCACTCTTACAGCAGAATTGTTTCTGCGGATTCTTTCTGCATTTATCGAAGGAGTCAATCTATTCGAAAACACCCCGCTGTCTCTTGCAATGCTATGCGGGTGTCTTGGCTTTGCAATTGCAATCATTCTGAATGCCGGAAAAGGAGGTAGCGAGGATGCCGGAGATTGAGATCTGCGGACTATGCAAAGGATTCAATGGGCTTGTCATATTCGACCATGCAGACATGCATGTGACAGGCGGAAAGATCATCGGACTGACTGGTCCAAACGGAAGCGGAAAGTCGGTTCTGCTCAAATGCATCTGCGGCCTTATGACTCCAGATGCTGGCAGAATCAAGATTAATGGAAAGCCTGTTCTGCGCACGGACGTCTATCAGAATAATATCGGCGTCAGTATCGAAAAGCCTTCTTTCATTGAATCATTTTCCGGATTGGAGAATCTGAAATATCTGGCAGGATTCCGCAAAAAGGTCACAAAAGAAGAGATGCTTCAGTGGATGAAGACTTTCGGAATCTATTCAGCAAGAAATATGCCGGTCGGAAAGTATTCCCTTGGAATGAAGCAGAAGCTTGCGATCATCCAGGCAATCATGGAAGAACAGCAGATTCTGCTTCTGGATGAGGTTTCCAACAGTCTTGACAGAAAATCAAAAGAATTGCTGATGAGCCTTCTGATGAAGCTGAGAGAGGAAGGAAGACTGATCCTCTACGTCAACCATGACGCAGCAGAAGTTGAAATGCTTTCTGATGAAATCTACGAAATCGAGGAGCATCATATATGCCGCATCTGAAAAATCTGAAGTATGCATGGCTTCTGCTGTTTCCTGCCTGCAGCCTTCTGTTCGGAAGGATTCTTTCAAAGGAGGTCAGACCGCAAGAAGAAATCACAGATGATCTGCCTATTTCCGAATCTCTGAATGTGCTGGGCACAGCTGATTCTCTGCTTCGCAACCCTGAAGAATATGCAAGCTTATTTGATTCTGATGGTACAGTAATACGATTTCGTCCGCTATCCTTCAGAACTGCCGGACGTTCGATTCTTATGAAAGTTCAGGTTGAACAGATTTATGAAGGAACTCTGAATAAGCAGGAAATTGAGATTGTCCAGGATTGCAGCATTTCTGATCTGAACTCTGATGTTCTTTCTCTTACCTGCAATTCGGGATGTCAGAAGCTTCTTGAAATCGGCGCAGAATATATCGGTGATATCAAAGGCAATTCGCTCAGCAGTGTCTATACTTTCGCTACCGCGGATTTCAGCTGCTGGAAAATCTCTGATGCCTATCGGGAAGAACCAGCCACACTTGAGATGGAGATTTCTTCTTCTATTTATGACCCTGTTCTCTACCAATTTGACACTCCCGAACTGAAAGAATTTCTGCAGCAGATCTATCCGGATGAAGAACCCCAGGAAGTGGTCAGTCGGCTGAATGACGCACAGCAGGTTTCTTATAACCGGGCAATGATGCTTGCAGAATCTTAATGGATGAATAATCTCACGCAGAAAAAGCATCGGACAGACCAGTTCAGACAGTCTGCCCGATGCTTTTCTGCTGGCAAATCGTTTGCAGGATGATCTGCCTTCTTCCGGATCAGGGATGATACAGATACCCCTTGCCCCAGGCCATCAGGATATGTTGCGGACAATCGGGATCCTGCTCAATCTTTGCACGCAGATGACGCACATGGACATAGATCGTTCCTCTGCATGCATAGGGTTCCTGAGCAAAGACTTCGCGGTAGATCTGCTCACTGCTCACGACACAGTCCGGGTGCGCCATCAGCACCGACAGGATGCCGCACTCACTTTTCGTCAGATGCAATGCCTCGCCATCCGCATAGACAATCCGGTCTTGTTGATTCAGACGAAGATTCATGTTTACTTTCCGATCATCTCACGATATTCATCGAGCGTAAGCTCTTTCTCCATACCCGAGGAATAAGAATACTGATCGATTGACAGGGTGCCGTACTTTGCCAGTGTGCAAAGATCATCGATGGAAAGCGCATCTGCCGCATTGATGTCATAGGTCCAGCTTCCCTCATCTGTTTCAATGGAGAGCGTGCCATAGCTGGAGAACTGATTCTCCAGATCGTCTTCCTGTTCTTCCCTTCCGCCGTAAAATTCATCAATGCTTTTCTGACGCAGCTTATCTAACATTTCTGCGGCCTGTGTATCGCTGTCATCAACCTTCAGATCTATTTCCAAAGTGACGCTGCCTTCATCATCATCGTTCCACGTATAATAGGAAATCGACTGTGCATTGCTGTAATCAATCGGCCGCTCTGCCATGAAAAATCCTTTCGTCTGCCAGCCGATGCCAGCGATCGCAAATGCACTCGCCGTCAGAATCAGAAACTGGATGATCATCTTCCAGCTCGGCCGAATCGTTCTCCGATAAACAAACTGCGAGACCAGGAATGCCGCAAAGATCAGGATAAACATCATGAATTCCACATCGCCTCTGAACGTGCCTGCTGCCAGGATCAGAAGACACAGTGCCGTATAAATCCGGATCACCAGGGGATAAGCAAGAGTATTGTCTGAAAGCTGTTCAGCCCGCTCAAGTCTGCGGTCAAGATAGTTTGCCTTCAGAAGGAGAATGGAAACCAGCAGGAACCCGATGAGGATCAGTGTCCGAGGAAGCAGGGAATCCTGCCCAAGCACATTCAGATTTCCCGGCAGTGCATCTGAAATAGCACTGCCCACCAGACTGCCTGTCGTGTAGACTGGTGACAGCCAGCTGATCTTCTCCAGGTCAGGAGTGCTGAGCCCTGCCACAAGGTTCGAAAACACATTTCCTGCCGTCAGCATGATCATCACCGGCAGAAAATGATACGCTCCCAGCATGACCACCCCATCCAGTGCATTGTTGGCAACCAGATATAACCCGGTATTGAACAATAGCAGGACAGCACTTCCCAGGGCCATCTCTGCTAGTGCAATCAGATAGCCAGACAGATACAGCTCCCCGTGTGCCAGCCCAATGATCGCTGGAATAATTGTTCCAAGGAAAAAGAATCCGAAACAGACAAGGAAGGCAGCAGTCATTGACGTTATCAGCATCTCTTTCCGCGTATAAGGAAGAGCTCCGTAAACATCGCAGCTCTTCTTGGTGTGCATCCAGGTGAAGAGATAAATGGGAATGCCGAACGTCAGCAGAACGCTCATGACCATGCATGCCGTAAACGTACTGGACAGAATCGAATTCATTCCGTGATCCGGTGCATAAAGAGACGGACCTGTCATGAAGGAAGACAGCGCAATCGTCATGTAGAAGATAAAGAAGAACACCAGCGGCACCCGATGATACCGCACAAGAAATCGGAAATAGCTTTTATTCATGATGCTCTCCCTTCTTTTCCACTTCATAGATAAACAGTTCTTCAAAGCTCACCGGCAGCACATCGATCAGCACCGGCTTCAGCGCTTCAATCTTCTTCTGAACCTCACTCTGACTGCCCCGGATGACCGCCTTGACGACACGCCCTTCAATCTCCAGATGCAGCACATCCAGATCCTTGAATACATCTGCCGGCACATTGCCAGCAAAGGCAGCCTGATATTTATTGATATTCTCCCGGGAAGCGATCAGGTCTCCGTACGTGAGCATCACACCATCTTCCAGAATTCCATAGCTGTCACAGATGTCTTCCAGTTCCCGCAGATTATGCGACGAAATGATTACCGTCAGCTTCTCATCCTCCACCAGATCTGCAAGAATCTGCTTGAAATGCAGCCGGGCAATCGGCTCCAGACCATCGTAAGCCTCATCCAGCAGCAATAGCTTCGGATGCGTGCAAAGCGCAAACAGCAAGGCCGTTCTTCGTTTCATCCCTTTGGAAAGATTCAGAATCCGCATCGATGGATTCAGCCCGAAGATCCCACAGTACTTCCTAAACGCCGCCTCATCGAACTGATAGAGCGAGGCATAGAAATTCTTCATCGACGCAATCGTCGCCCCGATCGGATAATACGGCTCATCACTGACAAAGGAGATGGATTGGCGGATATTCGGATCCCGGAACGTATCATGGTCATTGAAAGAAACGGTACCCTGATCTGCTTCATAGACACCGGAGATCAGTCTCAGCAACGTGCTTTTGCCTGCCCCGTTGACCCCGACGAGGCCAAAGACGGAACCTTCCTGTACGGCCAGATTCAATCCTTTCAGAACTTCAGTTGTACCGAAGTTTTTATATACATTTTCAATTTTCAGCATCTGTCTTCTCCCCATACGCAGCATCTGCGCATGTCAGAATCGTCTCTTTTGCGATTCCTTCCTCTCTCCACTGTTTCATGACAGCCATTACCCGATCATCGATCATCCGTGTCTGCTTCACTTCTGCCACATAAACCCCTTTCTTCGGGATGTTATTGACATAGCCATCCTGCTCGAGCTTTGCATAAGCCTTGGCAACGGTATTAGGATTAATCCCGTTATCGATCGCCATCTGTCTCACCGATGGCAGCCGATCCCCAGGTGCCAGCACCCCCGTTTCTATGAAACGCATGATCTGTGTCTCAATCTGTTCAAAGATCGGAACTTTGCTCTGAATATTCAATAAGAACATGCGGCCTCCCTTCGATCATCTGTCTTATCTGTACTATCTGATTGAACTGTACCATCTGTATTATCTGATGTCAACAGGAACAGAAAAAAGCCGGATTCACAGGAATCACTGAATTCCCGCAAATCCGGCTTCATTTTTTCGCAGATGACACCTGATCAAGTACACTGTTCAGAAATTCTGAACAGTTCGTTTTACTGAATTCTTGTGCCCGGTTCAAGACCGTTTACTTCGACGACTGCAATCTCGTCTTTGTTCTTTCCTGCCAGCAGCATTCCCTGGCTTTCTACCCCGCGGATGACTGCAGGCTTGAGGTTGGCAATCACAACGATGCTCTTGCCGATCATCTGGCCAGGCGTATAGCTTCCGGCAAGACCCGATACGATCTGACGGATATCGCCATTGCCAAGATCTACTTTCTCGATCAGCAGGGTATCAGCCTTCGGATGCTTCTCGCAGGAGAGCACTTTGCCGACCCGAAGATCCAGCTTGCCGAAATCTTCCATTGCGATTTCCGGCTTCTTCTCCGTCTCTTCCTTCAGCTTGCGCATAGCCTCCTGCTGTTTCTCTTCAATCACCGCAACCTTGGCCATGACCTCTTTCTCATCCAGTCTCCGGAAGAGAATTTCCGGAGTCGGAGTCACGGAGATCAGAGTCTCCATCCGGCCCCATTCCTGAATGGAATCATAGTCACGCTTCTGCGTATTCAGCTGATCAAGAATCTTCTCGCTTGTCTCCGGGAGATACGGTCTCAGAAGAACTGCAGAAATACGGATGGCTTCAAGCAGATTGTAGAGCACCGTAGCCAGGCGGGAAACCTTCTCAGAATCCTTAGCCAGGCTCCATGGCGTGGTTTCATCAATATACTTGTTGCTGCGATCCAGCAGCTCGAAAATCGCATCGATCGAATCAGCCACCCTGAGCTCGCTCATCTTGGCATCAACCGTCTTCACGGTTTCCATTGCTTTCTGCTTCAGTTCCTCATCCACCGGTTCAGAAACACCAGGATTCGTCACCTTGCCATTGAAATACTTGTTCTGCATGGAAATCGTGCGGTTGACGAGATTGCCCAGGTTATTAGCCAGATTGGAATTGATCCGGTCAATCATCAGCTCATAGGAAACATGACCATCCTGAGCAAACGGCATCTCATGCAGCATGATGTATCTCACCGCATCAACACCGAACAGATTTACCAGATCATCTGCATAGATGACATTTCCCTTGGACTTCGACATCTTATCCGAGCCAGTCAAAAGCCACGGATGACCGAATACCTGCTTCGGCAGCGGTTCGCCAAGTGCCATTAACATGATCGGCCAGTAGATGGTATGGAAGCGGATGATATCCTTTCCGACCAGATGCAGATCCGCCGGCCAGTACTTCTTGTAGAGCTCGGTATACGGTTCATCCGGATCATAGCCAAGACCGGTAATATAGTTGGAAAGCGCATCAATCCATACATAGATCACATGCTTCGGATCAAACGAAACCGGAATGCCCCAGGTGAAGCTGGTTCTCGAAACACAGAGATCCTGCAGACCCGGCTTCAGGAAGTTGTTGATCATCTCGTTCTTGCGGCTCTCCGGCTGAATGAACTCCGGATGATCTTCAATATACTGAATCAGTCTCGGCGCATATTTGCTCATGCGGAAGAAGTATGCTTCTTCTTCCATCGGCTTGACATCAGAACCGCAGACCGGGCACTTGCCATCTGCCGTCAGCTGGCTCTTTGTATAGAATGCCTCGCACTCCTGACAGTACATTCCCTTGTACTTGCCTTTGTAGATATCACCCTGGTCATAAAGCTTCTTGAAAATATGCTGCACCGACCGCTCATGATCCTCATCCGTCGTGCGGATGAACTTGTCATAAGAGAGATTCATGACATCGAACTGCTGACGGATCTCTGCAGAAACTTTATCCACAAACTCTTTCGGGGATACGCCCGCCTGCTTTGCCTTCTCTTCTACTTTCTGACCATGCTCATCGGTTCCGGTCTGGAAACGGACATCATAGCCGATCTGCCGCTTGTAGCGGGCAATGGAATCTGCCAGTACGATTTCGTAGACATTTCCGATATGCGGTTTGCCGGAAGTATAGGCAATTGCAGTAGTAATGTAATAAGGTCCCTTATTTTCCATGGTTTCCACCTCCCTGGAATTTCAAAAAGAAAAACGCCCTGCGAAAGGACGCCTTGCACGCGGTACCACCTTTGTCTTGCCTGATTGCTCAGACCACTCCATGCGCGTTAACGGGCAATCCCCGGACTCTGCTCTTCACAGAATCAGCTCCAAGGCCATCTTCATCCGGATTCCTGCCGCAGATTTTCACCAGATTTCTGCTCTCTGGAAGACCTTCTTCCGGACTACTCTTCTTTTCGTCGCTTTTCGTGAAAATATTATAGTAAAGAAACGCTCCTTTGAAAAGATACGAGACGCCGAAAACCGCATAGGACTCAATTGCAGAAGTGAACGCAAGGGATCTGTTGCATTAACTTAATTGAAACA
>SAMEA3663095__coassemble_870_pt1 | contig 40859 bp, 48 predicted proteins | sample SAMEA3663095__metabat2_high_PE_014 | metagenome-assembled genome bin SAMEA3663095 (sample SAMEA3663095) | pig gut metagenome | biome: pig gut; feature: pig-associated habitat; material: faeces | place: France | collected 2012
GGAAACGGAGAAGTCGAAGTTCTTATCGATAATTGCTTCGAGCTCTTCGTTGGAATACTTCGAGGTACCGAAAGTCTCGACATTGACAGACAGCGGCTTCGGTTCGCCGATTGCGTAGCTCAGCTGGATCTGGCACTTATGAGCAAGTCCGTTAGCAACGACGTTACGGCAGACATAACGAGCATAGTATGCTGCGGAACGGTCAACCTTGGTCGGATCCTTGGAAGAGAAGCAGCCGCCGCCGATCGGGGCATATCCGCCATACGAGTCTACGACGATCTTTCTGCCGGTGGTTCCGGAGTCGCCCCAGCTTCCGCCGAGAACGAAGGAACCGGACGGGTTGATCAGATACTTGGTGTTTTCATCAACCAGCTTCGGATCGACAACCGGTTTGATGACTTTTTCCATGACGCACTTTCTGACTTCTTCCTGGGAAACGTCAGCAGTGTGCTGGGTGGAAACGACGATGGTATCGATGCGCTTCAGTTTGCCATTATCATATTCTGCAGTGACCTGGGTCTTTCCATCCGGACGCAGGAACGGAGTCTGTCTGCGGACTTCTTCCAGCTTCTTTGCAAGCTTATGAGCCTCGTCAATTGCAAACGGCATCAGATCTTCAGTTTCATCTGAAGCATAGCCGAACATGATGCCCTGGTCGCCTGCAGAGATCTGATCATGAGCGACAGCGCTGTTGATTTCAGAGGACTGCTTGTTGACCTTGACTTCTACATGGTACTCTTCGTCGTAGCCGATTTCCTTCATGACGCCGAGGGCAATCTTCTCATAGTCGATGTCTGCCTTCGTGCCGGCTTCGCCGTATACGAGAATCAGATCGTCTTTGATGGTTGCTTCAACAGCCATGTGGCTTTCCGGATCCTGACGGATCGCTTCGTCCAGGATGGAGTCTGCGATGAGGTCGCAGACTTTGTCAGGATGTCCGCTGGTAACGGACTCAGAGGTGAAAAACATCTTGCTCATAAAAAAAGCTCCTTTCAATGTTTGTCTTTTCAACGAACTTTGAGAAAGAGTCTCCTGCGTCCTCTTTCTTTATCGTTGTCAGCTTTACCACCTTACGCTTCTTGTCTCTTCGCAGGTTGGTATGAGGCCGACGAGCTGACCCTCTTGCCTCATTCTTGATAAAAGACAATGTTATTCTGTCATTCTGTTTTTTTGAAGTCAACGCGGTTCCGTATACAGATCGGTCAGAATGTAAACAAGCGCAAAGATCCGGAATTCGTCTGTTATAATGATGCCATATGAAAATCAACTGGAAAGAAGAAATGAAGGACAATGTCCTCACATATACGGCTAGCGGCGCGATCATCTTGCTGATCTGGTTTTTCTTTCAGAGATGGGATAGTGTAGCATCGTTCTTAGGAAAGTTATGGAGCACCTTATCGCCATTTATCTGGGGATTTGCGATTGCATTCATCCTCGTTCCGATCCGGCGGACTGCCGAAGAAAAATGGCTGAAGAATACAAAGCTGAAGCCGAAGGCGAAGCGGAGAGCTGCAGTTGCGATTGCCTTTGTGATCTTTGCAGCAGTGCTGGTACTGTTTTTCAGCATTCTGACTCCGCAGATCATCAGCAGTGCGAAAACGCTGGTGGATTCTATGGATTCCTATCTGAAGACTGCGGAAGACTGGGCAAATGGACTGAATGCCAATTCTCAGTACGGAGAACTCTTTGACAGCATCATGAATTCAGTTCTGAATGCGGTGAAGAAAGCAGTAGATGGCTCCAGCGGCCTGATTGCGACATTGCTGTCCTATTCGGTATCCGTTGTCAAAGGCATCGGCAATTTCTTCATCGGCATGATTGTTGCAATTTATCTGCTTGCCGATCAGGAACGGTGGAAGCGTCAGCTGAAGCAGGTAACTTATTCCATCTGGTCCAAGGATCATGCAGACTACCTCGCTTATGTAGGCAGACTGACCATCCGGATGCTGAACAGCTTCATTTTCGGCAAGGCACTTGATTCGCTGATTATCGGCATTGCCTGCGGCATCGTCTGCGGAATCATGCAGATGCCGTATACGCCGCTGATTGCCTTCGTCGTCGGCTTGACGAATATGATTCCGGTATTCGGTCCGTTCCTCGGGGCAATTCCGTGCATCTTCATCCTGCTGATCATCAGTCCGTATAAGGCAGTGGAGTTCGGGATCTTCATTCTGATTCTGCAGCAGATCGATGGCAACATCCTAGGCCCGCGCATCCTCGGCGATTCGGTTGGCCTGCCGGCTCTGTGGGTCATGTTTGCCATTATTCTGGGCGGTTCGTTATTCGGAGTGCTCGGCATGTTCTTAGGCGTGCCGCTGTTCTCGGTGATCTATGTTCTTGTCCGCGATCATGTGAATAACCGCCTGCGTTCGAAAAAACTGAGAATATCGTAAGAGCAGATGAGGTCTGCTCTTTTTGCAAAGTATGGAAGACTTCTGGACTTATGAAACGCAATTGACCGAGGACAGCGGATACGGGCAGTACAGCCTGGCGCATCAGCTGTGTCTGATTGTTTTCTTTTCGCTGCAATACGTGTTCTGCCATCACTTTGATCAGAAGACCGAAGCACAGAAACAAAAGATGATCCGAAGGGCGGCAATTGCCTGCGCATGCATGGAAGGAACCCGGGATGTCTATCTGGTCTCCATCGGAGTCTTCCGGATCGAGCATCTTCCCTTTCATCTCTGCGGGCAGGCGATCTTCATCTATCTGATCCGGGAATTCTGCTGCGGGAAGAAAGGAAAGGCATTTCTCGGGGAGATTGCTGTCACGCTGAATCTTCCAGGAGCGATTGCGGCAGTGCTGTTTCCGGATTGGACGGAATATCCGCTGTTCAGCTTCATGAATCTGATGAATTATGCCACGCACTTCACGTTCGTGCTGTATCCGCTTCTGATCTACCGCCATAAAGAGGTTCATCTGGCGTTTAGGCATATGTGGTATGAGGCAGTGTATCTGGCTGCAGTGTGCATTCCTCTTTACTATTTCAATGTGCATTTCGGAACGAATTTCATGTTTCTCAATGAACCTGTTCCGCCCCTGGATCAGATCACGGCAGTATTCGGACCACAGGGCTATATTCCGGGATTGTGTCTGCTGATGCTGGTATGGCTCATTGCAGTATATGGTGCAGAAAGGAAACTTCGGACATGGCGGAAGAACTGAAGATCGGCATTATTTCTGATACGCATAACCTGCTTCGCAAGGAAGTTCTGGCAGAACTGTCTTCCTGCCAGGTCATTCTCCATGGCGGAGATATTTCAAAACCGGAAATTCTGCAGGAGCTGCAGAAAATCGCACCGGTCTATGCGGTACGAGGAAACAATGACAAAGAATGGGCAGAAGGAATGCCGGAGATTCTGAATCTCCGGATTGCCGGTCTTTCCATCTGCATAGCGCATAAGAAGAAAGACCTTCCGGAAGATCTGAAAGACTTTGATCTGATCATCTATGGGCATTCGCATAAGTATGAACTGATTGAGAAGAAACATCAGATCTTTCTGAATCCGGGCAGCTGCGGACCGCGGAGGTTCTCGCAGCCGATCACGATGGCAGTCGGGTATGTGAAGAAAGGAAAGCTCCGGATTGAGAAGATCGAGATTCCGCATGAGGAGCAGAAATGAATCGTAAGGAAGAACTGCTTCAGCAGGCAATGGATCTGCTTGGTTCTTATGGACCGGAACCGATTCAGACTCTGATGAAGAAGTATCAGGAAGGAGTTCTGTATTCTGTGCTCGAGAGCAGAGAAGACCTCGACTATCTGGTGTTCTGCTGGCAGGAGAGAGAGGATCTTGAACGGATTGTTCTCTTAGCTTTCCGCAGGAATCAGATCCTTGCGGATTGCTCGGCATTGCATTGTACCGTCGGTTCTCTGCTAGAAAGCAGAGAACTCTATGACTTCTGCAGCGAGGAGTCGGACTGGATGTATCTGGAGCATTATATTGTGTCGCAGATGTTCTTTGATGACTGCCCGTATCCTCCGGATGGAACTCCGTCTGAAAAAAATGGAGAAGTTCTTCTGTTCTGCAATGCGTACGTGACAGAGGAAATCAGAAGGAATGGCATATTCCGGACGATGATGGAGATGATGAAGGAAGCGGCTCTCAGAACTTCAGAGGGCAGTACATCTCTCTATCAGGTGATTTCTCTGGATCCGGATATTGCCTGCTATGGTCCGGATGCTAAAGAGGAAGAATATCATTATTCGATGGAAAAGGATGAACCGGCCAGATTGAGAAATGCAGAGATCATGAAGCACCTCGGTTTCCGTCCGCTGCAGCTGGAAGAAACAAGTCCGGAGCCAGGTGAAGACGGCACGAAGATCTGGTTTGCGGTATGCAGGGAAACGGATCGGGTCGTGGACTATGATCCGGAACTTCAGGAAATGTAGAAGGAAAATATGATACTGGATAAAGTAATGAGGCCTGAGATCAATTTCAGAGATCTCGGCGGATATCAGACGGAAGACGGGAGAGTCCTCCGGAGCGGAGTTTTCTATCGCTCTTCGAATCTTTCTCGTTGGAATGAGCAGGAGCTTCATGAGCTTGCGCGCTTAAATGTACATACGATTCTGGACCTCAGAACGGATTATGAAGTATATGAGGATCCTGACCCGATTCCTTCGGATGAGATGGAATATTTCCGGGTAAGCGGGATGCGTGATGTGAACGATGCCGGAGTGGATTATTCTCCGGAAGGGATCCGTCGCATGGTTCACGGAGACCAGGATCTTTCAGATCATATGAAGGATCTGTATCTGAATATGATGTTTCATAACCAGGCGTTCGAGTTTCTCTGGATTCTGCTGCAGGAGGGAGGGCATCTGCCGCTGCTGTTTCATTGCGCAACCGGAAAAGACAGAACTGGTGCTCTGAGCTTTCTGCTGCTGATGGCACTCGGAATCAGAGAAGATGAACTGATGGAAGATTATCTCTACTCTAATGTATCATTCCGCAGCCGGATTGAACATGCATTCATGGACCATGAAGAAGAGCTGAAGAAGAATCCTTCTCTGGCCCATGAACTGCAGATGGAGAATGGGGTTGAAGAGTCCATGGGAAGAGCAATGCTGAAAAAGGTTAAAGCAGAGTACGCTGATCGGAATGCCTTTTTCCTGGACCAATATGGAATCACGGAAGAACAACTGACCGCCTTTCAAAATCGGTTTCTTAATGCTAAGATGTAGTCAGGCAGGTTGTTATGGAATACTTCGATAAATTGCTTTCAAAGAACGGACAGGCCGCGATTGCGCTCTCACGGGTCTTTCTCTGCTATGAGCCGGGTGAAAGAGTACCGACAATTTCTGAGCTGAGCGAGCGGCTGAATATTGCCAGGGGAACGATTCAGAATGGAATGAGGACGCTGGAGTCTTCAGATGCGATCACCCTCGAGAACCGGGGGCATCTGGGATCATTTCTGAGACAGAAAAATACTGTCCTTCTGCTGCAGATTATCGGAGTAAATGGAATTGTCGGGGCGATGCCGCTGCCCTATTCAAAAAAGTATGAAGGATTGGCTACCGGACTGATTTCAAGTCTTGAGAACCAGTATGGCATTCCTGCTGCGTTATCCTTTATGCGCGGTGCAAAGAACCGGATCAGCATGGTGATGGAAAATCGCTATGATTTCGCGATTGTTTCGAAATATGCAGCGGAAGAGTACCAGAAGAAAGATCCAGATATGCGGATCGTGGTGGAATTCGGAAATGGGACGTACTGCAGTTCGCATGTGATCATTTTCCATGATCCGGATGCCGATGTTATCCAGGATGGAATGAAGATCGGAATCGATCGTTCTTCAATTGACCAGGAGAATATGGTCCGTCTGGCGTGCGGAGATAAAGAGGTTCAGCTTGTTCCGGTTGAATATAATTCTCTTCTGGGAAGAGTGATGAGCGGTGAAATTGATGCTACAGTCTGGAATCTGGATGAAGTGAAAGACCGGATGGCAAAGATCAATTACCGCAAAATCTCTGAGATGCATGATTCAGATACCAATGCAGTGATGATCGTGAATGGTACCAGAGAGGAAATGGTTTCCATTCTGAAGAAGATGGTCAGTGTGGATGATGTGCTCACAACGCAGAAAATGGTTGAGAATGGCACGCTGACACCGAGCTACTGATCTAAGAGAAATTGTCCAATCATAATTAACTGAAAGCCAGTGCCTGGGGTCCGGAAGGATTCCAGGCACTATTTAAAATTGACAATTCATGGAACCTGCAATATGATCATCATGAAAATACAAAATTATGTATTTAGTGGTTTCTTGAAATGGGGGATCAGTATGAAACAGAGATTTATCATTATCGTGCTGGATGGATTCGGAATCGGAGCAATGCCTGACGCGGCTGTGGTAAGACCGGGCGATGAAAAGGCGAATACGCTTCGCAGTATTCTGAAGGATCATCCGGATCTGAAGCTTCCTACTCTGGAAAAACTGGGTCTGATGAATGCATATGGCAGTGAAAGTGAGTTCATGAAGTTTTCTCCGGAGGCCAATTACGGAAAGAGCGAGCTGATGCATTTCGGTGCAGACACCTTCATGGGTCATCAGGAAATCATGGGGACGCTTCCGAAGAAGCCGACGGTAGATCCTTTTCAGACTCACGTAAATGCAGTCGCAAAGATTCTGAAGGACCACGGGCATAAGGTTGAGATCATCACACATCATGGATTGAGCTATCTTGTTGCGGATGATTATGTGACGGTTGCGGATAATCTCGAAGCAGACCTCGGTATGTGCTACAACGTCACGGCACCGCTTGACTATATCTCGTTTGAAAAGGAATGCGAGATCGCAGAACTCGTCCGTCAGGTTGTTACGGTCGGAAGAGTGATTGTGTTCGGCGGAACCGGAAATAACATGCAGGATCTGTTCAATGCAGAAGAAATCCGCCAGGGAAAGTTCATCGGAATTGCAAGTGCCAAATCCAAGAGCTATGAACACGGGTATCAGTGCAGACACCTCGGCTACGGGGTTGATAAGAACGTTCAGGCTCCGACAATTCTGACGAAGGCAGGTGTTCCGGTTACTCTGATCGGAAAGGTTGCGGATATCGTGGCAAATGATGGAGGAACAAGTATCTCCTGTGTTCCGACTCCGGAATGCATGCAGCTGACGATTGATGCGGTGAAGAAAATGGACCGCGGCTTTATCTGCACGAATGTCCAGGAAACAGATCTTGCCGGGCATTCGCAGGACAGCACGCGTTATAAAGAAGTTCTTGAGCAGGCAGATGCAGGCCTTGCGGAATTGCTGCCTCTGCTTGGAGAAGACGACATCCTCATCGTTCAGGCAGATCATGGCAATGATCCTGATATTGGTACGAGCCGGCATACCAGAGAGTGTGTTCCGCTTCTGATTTACCGGAAGGGATTGAAGAATGCACATGTCGGAACCCGGAAGACCATGTCGGATAATGGCGCAACCTGCTGCGATTATTTCCATGCAGCAGCACCCGAAAATGGCACGTCTTACCTGAATCTGATCGGCGGTTACGCGTCCGGAAACGAAGAATGAAAATCACTGACCTGAAAATATATCTTCTTGATGTTCCTCTGAGAACACCGTTTATCACTGCCCTTCGCAGAGTGGATCAGCTCACGGATGTGATTCTGGAACTGCATACCGATACCGGAAATGTCGGCTATGGAGAAGCTCCTCCGACAAAAGCAATCACAGGCGAAACCCTGGAAACGATCTGCGCGGATCTGAATGGCCCGATCAGAAGTGCTCTGATGAAACGGGAGATTGAGGATTTATCCGGGTGCTTCCGGGCGCTTGATGCATGCATGGAACATCATACCAGTTCCAAAGCCTGTGCTGATATTGCTCTGTATGATCTCTATGGCCAGCTGAAAGGAAAATCCGTTGCTGAGATCCTCGGCAGGAAGCGGGAGATGCTGGAAACAGATCTCACGATTTCCGTCAATGATCCGGAGACTATGGCAGAGGATGCAGTAAAAGGAATCAGACGCGGTTTCCGGACACTGAAAGTAAAAGCAGGGATTGATCCTGAACTTGATACCAAGAGACTGGCAGCTGTCCGCAATGCTGTCGGAAGCAATATTGCGATCCGGATTGATGCCAATCAGGCATGGACGCCGGAACAGGCAGTTTCAATTCTGGAAGAAATGCAGAAGAAGGGAATCAATCTGGAACTGGCAGAACAGCCGGTGAAAGCTGATGACCTGGATGAAATGGCATTTGTTACGGCACGTTCGCCTATTCCGATTGTTGCGGATGAATCGTGCTTTTCGCCAGATCAGGCAGAGTATATTTTCCGGAATCACTGTGCGGATCTTGTGAATATCAAACTGATGAAGACCGGTGGAATTCATCATGCGCTGGAAATAACTGATCTTGCAGAGAAATATGGTGCTTCATGCATGCTTGGATGCATGCTTGAGGCCAAGGTTTCAGTGAATGCAGCTGTGCATCTTGCATGCAGCAGAACATGCATTACCAAGATTGATCTTGATGGTCCTTTGCTCTGTGCAGAAGATCCGGTACATGGCGGAAGTGTTTTCAAAGGACCGGAAATTTATCTGAGCAGGGAACCTGGATCAGGAATACGGAAAATTGATGGACTGCATGTGCCTGAATTCTGAGCCATGTTTTGCGGAAATTCGTGATTTCTGAAAGAAATTATGATTTTTTTCGGGAATATCGTTATTTTTTCGGATAAAGCGTCTTCAAGCACTTGTTCTGGGACTGCAGATATGTATAATTTAATTATACAAAAAAATGTATTTTGAGATATGAAATGTGTGAGATGCGGTACTGAGTGGCAGACGGACAAGCCGAAGAGAATTGTGACGTGTCCGCATTGCCAGCAGATGATGACTCTGGATGATGCGGCTGAAAAACGTCTGAAGCACAGCGGAGCGTTTCTTATTTTTGTGATAGCTACGGCAATGGGCTACGGACTGTGGGACTGGTCAGAAAACGGGAAGATTCTGGTTATGTTCATTTCTGTTACAGCCGCCATTATTCTCTTGAATTACATTAACGGTCTTGCACTTCGCCTGACCGCGTGGAGAAAACCTCTGACGTATCGGGCAATGACGAAAGAAGAACGGGATCAGATTCTTCGGAAAAGAAGCACAGAAAGGAAAAAGAAATGAGCAGAACAGATTTTTCTGAAAGGCTCCAGATGTATCGGGATGCCGATATGATAAAAGATCAGGATGTTCAGGATGTGAAGAATGTCATTCAGATGTTCCGGAAGGAGTATGGCGTGGAACTCTGTGAAGAAAATGCGGACACGTTTATTGCACATCTTTGCATGGCATGCATGCGCAATACAACAAAAGAGGAGGTTCCTCCGCTGACTGAAGACAACCTTGCGGAGCTTGCAGCGCTCCCGACTTATCAGAAGTCACTGGAGATTCTCAATAAGATGCAGGAAGTGATGGTCAATCCTCTGAGCAGCACAGAGAAAAACTATGTGCTTCTGCATCTGAACAATCTGATTCAGAAACTGAAAGACCTCGGGGAGTGGCCTGAAACAGCTTAAGAATCTGATAACAAAGGAAGGGGAAAATAATCCATGTATCCATTACTTGCAGAGCAAGCATCAACGATTGTTCAGAATTTCGATTTCCCGGTAGCTACCAGGGCAATCATTCTGATCGCGATCTCAGCATGGGCAAGTCTTCTTGCTCATAAAGGAATTTCTAACTTCAACGATGGCGCCCGCCCGGTATTCCCGGAATTCATTGAAGGACGGATGACCCGCCCGGAATTTGCGGCGGTTGTCACCGGCATGGGCGTCGGATGGGTTCTGGCCGGATTCACTCAGTGGATCGGTACCGGACTGATCGCTGCACATCTGATCCTGATTGCAACTGATATTATCGGCGCCTGGTCCCCGAATCGCTTTGTAGCAATTATTCTCGGTGCTGCATATGGTGCCCTGGCTGCATTCGGCACCAACATGATCAACAATGCATTTGCTGCGCTGCCGTATAACTTCCTCAATGATCTGACTCAGATCACGACTCCGGTTCTTCCGATCTTCGCTCTGTATCCTGCAATTGCAATTGCAAATCAGTTCGAAGCTAAGAAGGGTCTGCAGACGGCTATCTGGGAAGCAGTGATTTATGTTGCATGCTCTCTGATCGGCAAACTCACGATCGGCACTGTCAGCATTTCTCTGTATCCGTATTCCTTCGCTATGCTGGCTGGCATGATCTTCCTGGTTGTCTACTCTGTCAAGGCAAGCAAGAACCAGGAAACCATCAATGATGAAGAGCAGGAAAACATCTTTTCTAAGAATGCTGAACGCATCAAGAGCAACTGGGTATATCTCTGCATCCAGGGCGCTCTGAACGCACTTGGCATCCGTACTCTGGCAATGGCTTATCAGCCGTATATTCTTGCTCCGTGTGTCATCGGCGGTGATTACAGTGCATTCTATATCGCAATGGTCGGTGTCATCATCGCTTTCATTCCGCTGATTGTCTCCACTGCTCTTTCTACTGGTGTCTATCAGGCTGTTGGTCTTACAACCTGCATGCTGGTCGGACGTCTTGCACCGACTTGGTGGCTTGCTCCGATCTTCGGATTTGCAGTTGAATTCATTGAACTCCAGCTGCTCGGCCTGCTTGGCAAATGGCTGTCCCGTTATCCGGAACTTTCCAGATCTGGCGATCATATCCGGAATGCAATGGTAGAAACTCTGAATCTTGCTCTTCTCTGCGGCTCATTCCTTGCTGCTAATGCTACCTGGGGCGGCATCGGCATCATGATGGTCGGCGGTGCTTATCTGATGAATGAACTGCTTGGCCAGAAGATTCCGCGCACGGCTATCGGGCCGCTGTCTGCAGCTTGTGTAGGTATTCTGTATAATATCTTCATCGCATTCGGGTGGATCGTATTAGCTGCCTGAATCCTGAAAGGAGAATGTTATGAAAATTGAATGCTGCGGATTATCCAGCAAGGAAACTGCGAACATTATCAAGCAGAAGTTCCCGGAAGTAGAAGTGCTTGAAGATCCTGATTCCATCGCTGCCCGGAAGGTCAAGAAGGGAGAAGTTGATTTCTATCTTGGCTCCTGCATGACTGGCGGCGGCGGATCGCTGGCAACTGCAATTGCAGTGCTCGGCTATGGAAACTGCCTCGTTGTTACCCGGCAGGGAAACATGCCGAAGCCTGAGCAGATCCGGCATCTGATCTACGCTGGAAATCATAAGGCGTTCGGGTATGTGCAGTCACATACCGAGAAGGTTGTCCCGGTAATTGTACAGGCACTTGTAGATAAGACATCCGGTAAGCCGGAATAAACAGATTCAGCAGAAACGGCATCTGATGGCTTGCTTGTCCGGAAGATGCCGTTTATTGACTACAGGAGGGATTTGAAATGATTCGTACCGTTTTGGGAGATATTCCTGAAGAAGATCTTGGACTGACAATGATGCATGAGCATTTCATCGTCAACCTGGATAAAGTTCGCCATGATGGATTCTCACGTATCGATACGTGTGAAGAAGTGGAACCGGAGATCCGGAAGATGATGGGCTTCGGCGTGAAAGCGGCCGTTGAGGTTTCCACGATTGATTTGGACCGAGATGCAGCAAAGCTGAAGCAGATTTCCGAAGATACAGGTCTGAAGATTGTCTGCTCAACAGGTTTCTATCTGCAGCCGTTTCACCCGGCATTTCTCAGAGATGCCACTCCGGATGAAATCGCAGACATCTATGTGAAGGAACTGACTGAAGGCATCGGAGATACAGGCGTGAAAGCAGGCATCATCGCTGAGATTGCTTCTTCGAAAGACGGATTCACGGAGGAAGAAAGAAAGTGCCTGATCGCTGCCGGAAGAGCTGCTGTGCGTACCGGCTGTGCGGTATCCACGCATACCGGTCCGGTTACAGCACAGGAGACTGTTGATATTCTCCTTTCTGAAGGAGTGGACCCGGATAAAGTGGTGATCGGTCATCAGGATCTAGTGGATGATCCGGAATATCATCGCAATCTTCTGAAGCGCGGTGTGAATATTGCTTTTGATACATGCGGAAAATCTGCCTATATGCCGGATGAGAAGCGGGCCGCAAACGCAAAGATCATTGCGGATGAGGGCTATGCGGATCATCTCGTATTCTCAAATGATGTTTCCCGCCGGACTTACTTTTCTACCTATCCGGGGCAGTGGGGATATACTGCGGTGATGAATTCCGTCGTTCCGCTGATGAAGCAGGCTGGAGTCACGGATGAAGTGCTCCATAAGTTTCTGACGGAGAATCCTGCCAGAATTCTGAATAACAAGAACTGGAAGTGATCCGGATGTTTCTGACAAAACTGAAAGAAAATAACCCGGCACTTCTGGATTTTGGGTTCTATGCACATCAGAATGGTCTGATTCTTCCGGATACCTATCTCCTGGATCTTGATACGATTACGGACAATGCTCAGAAGATTCTGGAGGAAGCAAAGAAGAATCAGGTACATCTGTTCTTCATGCTGAAGCAGATCGGGAGAAATCCTATCGTTGCGAAACGGCTGATGGAGATCGGGTATGAAGGGGCGGTATGCGTAGACTTCATCGAGGCAATAACGATGATCCGAAACCAGATTCCGATCGGAAATGTCGGCCATCTGGTTCAGACGCCTAAGGCTGCACTGCCTGAGATTCTTGCTTCGCATCCTCGTGTGGTAACTGTTTATTCACTGGAGAAAATCCGTGAAATCAATGAGGCGGCAGAAAGACTTAACATGGTACAGCCTCTGCTGATCCGGATCACCGATGATGACAGCGAACTTTACAGCGGACAGATTGCTGGCTTCCATTCAGATCGTCTGGAAGATGTTCTGAAGGAAATTGATTCCCTGGATCATGTCTGCTTCGGAGGACTCACGGTATTTCCTGCATTGCTCTATGATGCAGAACAGCATGCGATTGTCCCCACCGCAAATATGAAAGCAATGAATCGTGCCAGAGCGGTTGCTGAGGCATATGGGCTGAAAGATTATGTGGTGAATGTTCCGAGTGCAAACTGCTGTGCATCAATGAGTCTTGTTCATGAACTGGGCGGAAACAATGCAGAGCCAGGTCATGGTCTGACCGGTACTACTCCGCTGCATGCTGCAAGCAATCAGCCGGAGCGGGTCGGATATGCTTATGTGACAGAAGTTTCTCATAACTATGAAGACCATGCATACTGCTATGGCGGTGGACATTACAGAAGAGGCCATCTTGCTTCGGCATTGGTAGGTACTTCTTCTGAGAATGCACAGCTGATCCCTGTTTCTGCACCTGATAATGATTCTATTGATTATCATTTTGAATTAGGCAGAAATGCAGCAGTCGGAGATACTGCAATCATGTGCTTCCGGACGCAGATCTTTGTGACCAGAAGCAGAGTTGCAGTGGTGGAAGGATTGTCTTCGGGAAATCCGAGAATCATCGGGCAGTTCAATCATCTCGGAGAGCGCGAAGACTGATGAAAGAGACGTATGAACTCCAGCATCGGGTGGCATTGCTGAATCCATATGGTTCAGTCGTCCGGGTTCTGGAACCTTCTCCGGATTCGATTCTCACGGGCATCAAGAATACTGCGACGATTCCGAATTCTCTCATGCACAAGCTTGAGAAGTATGGATTCGGTCTGCATACGATCGATAAGAAGTCGCAATTAGCCGGCCGGGCTGTGGACACGCAGCTGATCAATCCGATCTCCGGACATGTGATGTCTGGCTCCAGTTCCGGAACTGCAGTGAATGTATTTGCAGGAATCAATGATCTTGGCATCGGAAATGATGGCGGAGGCTCGGTTCTTGCACCTGCAATCTCCGTGAATATTTATGGGTTCATTTCTAAACTGATTGAAAAAGATCGGGTGTGCGGCCCTCTGAAGCCCAATACGGATGGAATGACTGCGCCTTCTTCCCTCGGTTTCATGGCAAGGAGAAGAGAGATTCTTCTGAAGGCTATATCCTGTTCCATCGGTATTGAGGCTGGAGCTCATTGCGGAAAAGTTCTTTCGGATCAGGAGTATGAAGGACTAGAGTCGGAAGTGGTTTCAGTCATGGATCCGCTCGCTCCAAGATCAGAGCTTGTCCCTTATCTCAGAGAACAGCTTTCGAAGTGCGATGTGATGGTTGTTACAGAGGGACCGATTGATCTGGAAGGATTCGGAGACTCTCTGTTCGGACATTTCGATGAGCGCACCAGAGAAATTCAGAAGAAGTCCTGCAAAGGATATGTCCGGGTCTGCAATATTGCCGGGGCAACTGCGCTGGCGATTCCTCAGAAGGGGCTTGGAATGGCAGTGCTTCTGATGTGCGAATCCGTGCCGGAGAAGATTGCATGCATGCTAGAGGCAGCAGAATCTTTCCCGGAGATTCATGATGAACTGATTGAACGCTATTTCCTGAATCTGAACAACTATTTCCTGGATGAATACCAGATCGACTGAGGGAGGCAAAATGAAAACCTATCCATTGGAAAGTATCAGTCTGCGTGAAGCAGAAGAAAAACAGTTCCGCATGGTGGAATGCATCACGCATCATTTCACGGGAACAGAAAGTCTCTCACGAGGAGATCTGGGAGTAAATCAGCAGAACAACATGCCGGTTACAACCCGGAAGGCAGAACAGGCAATTGCAGAGTTCTTTCATACCGAAGACTGCATCCTGGTCAGAGGCAGCGGCACGAATGCAATCCGCTATGCACTGTCTTCGGTGATTCATCCTGGGGGAAAGATTCTGGTTCATAAAGCACCGGTCTATTCCACAACCGCAACCTCGTTTGAAATGTTCGGCCTTGTTCCGGTTGAAGCTGATTTCAATGATCTGGGCAGTATTCACAAAGTCATGGAAGCTAATCCGGATATCGATGCTGCATTGGTTCAGTATTCGCGTCAGAAACTGGATGATTCCTATGACATTGCGGAAGTACTGAAGGCAATCCGGAAAGAGAAAGACATTCCGATTGTCACCGATGACAACTATGCAGTGATGAAAGTTCATTCCATCGGAGCAGAACTGGGAAGTGACCTTTCCTGCTTCTCTACCTTCAAGCTGCAGGGGCCGGAAGGAATCGGCTGCATTGTCGGGCGTGAGAAGTATATCCGCATTATCCGCAAGATGCATTATTCCGGCGGCTCACAGACGCAGGGACATGAAGCAATGGATGTGCTCAGAGGACTTGTAACTGCGCCGGTTCTGCTGGCAGTGCAGGCGGAAAGCGACGAAGAAATTCTCCGCCGTCTCCAGAATCATGAAGTTCCGGAAGTGAGGAATGCATTCATTGCAAATTCTCAGTCCAAGGTGCTTCTGGTGGAATTTGATCAGCCGATTGCACATGCGGTACTGAAGGAAGCCGAAAAGCTCGGAGCACTTCCGAATCCGGTTGGCGCAGAGTCAAAGTATGAGCTTGCGCCGATGTTCTATCGCTGCAGCGGTACCGTTCTGAAGAGTGATCCTTCTTTAGGAGAGCGGATGATCCGGATCAATCCTAACAGGAGCGGTCCTGATACAGTAATCAGAATTCTGAAAGAGGCAGCAGCATCAGTTAAATAATGACAAGGAAAAGCCGTGCGGATGATCGCACGGCTTTTCTCAGGAGGGAGGTCATTAAGAATCATTATTACAGAGAGAACAGCATATCTTCGTAAGTCGGAAGCTTGTAGTTATCAGGAGTAGCGATGACTTCATACTTATCGATGAAGGAGCGTACTTTTTCCATTTCAGGGCAGATGTCATAGTACATCTTCTTGCCTGCTTCTTTGGTGATGCCTGCTGCATTGACTTCGGTGAAGTCCTTTTCCAGCATTTCAGAAGCCTTGTAGGTTTCATCGATGAGCTCGCTGAGCTCTGTGACTCTTGCTTTGAGGTAAGCCGGAGCAGCCTTGCCTGCTGCAGCGTCAGCGTCAGAGTAGAACTTCAGATCTGCAGTCATTGCCGGCAGAATATCTTTTCTGGTCATGGAGAGCAGCGTGCGGACTTCGATGCCGATCTGCTTGATGTACTGCTCACGATAGATTTCTTCGCGGGCTGCCAGTTCCTTCTCGGTATAGACACCGAGGTCTGTCAGCATCTTGACGGTCTTCTTGTCTTCGAGGACTTCGATGGATTCCACGAAGGAACGTACATTCGGGAGTCCGCGGCGCTTCGCTTCCTTGACCCATTCGGAGGAATAGCCGTCACCGGAGAAGAGAATGCGCTTATGATCGTGGATGATGTTGCGGCAGATATCAAGTGCCTTTGCACGGACATCCTGCAGATACTTGATGCCTTCGAGTTCTTCAGCAATCTCATTCAGTGATTCTGCCATGATGCTGTTGAGGACGATGTTTGGTACAGCAGCGGACATCGAGGATCCGAGCATACGGAACTCGAACTTGTTGCCGGTGAAGGCAACCGGGGAAGTACGGTTGCGGTCGGTGTTGTCATGCGGGATGTAGGACAGACCGCTGATCGGGTTGAACTCGGCCGGTGTAGCTTCGCGGTTCTTGCTCTGGGAAGGATGCTCCATATAGAGACCATAGAGGATCTGCTCAATGTAAGAGCCGAGATATACGGAGATGATTGCCGGCGGAGCTTCGTTCGCACCGAGACGGTGATCATTTCCTGCGGAGCTTGCGCTCATGCGGAGCAGCAGAGCATTGTCATCAACTGCCCGGATGAATGCGCAGATGAAGGTCAGGAAACGGATGTTTTCAGCTGGCTTTTCACCAGGTGCAAACAGGTTTGACCCATTGTCGGTCAGAATGGACCAGTTGTTATGCTTGCCGGATCCGTTGATGCCATCAAATGGCTTTTCATAGAGCAGGCATGCAAGTCCATGCTTCTCTGCAGTTTTGCGGAGAATGTCCATGGTGAGCTGGTTGTCATCGACAGCTGTATTTGCTTCGGAGAATACCGGGGCAAGTTCGAACTGGGAAGGGGCGACTTCATTATGTTCGGTCTTGGCATAGATGCCGAGCTTCCAGAGTTCCTTGTTGACATCCTTCATGAATTCCGCAACACGGGTCGGGATGGATCCGAAGTAATGATCGCTGAGTTCCTGGCCCTTGCTTGCCGGAGCACCGAACAGAGTTCTGCCAGTCAGGCGCAGATCCGGACGTTCTTCAAAGTACTTGCGGTCAATCAGGAAGTATTCCTGTTCGAGTCCTACATAAGGCTTGCAGGAACGGACGTCTTTTTCGCCAAGCAGGTTGACGACCTTGGTTGCTGCATCGCTGAGAGCCTTGATGGACTTCAGAAGCGGATCTTTCTTATCGAGCGATTCGCCATTATAGGAGACGAATACAGTCGGAATGCAGAGCACGCCATCTTTGATGAAAGCTGGTGAGGTTACATCCCAGTAGGTATAGCCTCTTGCTTCAAACGTTGCTCTTAAGCCTCCGCTTGGGAAGCTGGAAGCGTCAGGCTCACCTTTGATCAGGTTCTTGCCTGAGAAATGCGTGATCGGTTCATGATCAGGTCCTGGTTCTACGAAGGCGTCATGCTTTTCAGCAGTTGCGCCAGTCAGCGGCTGGAACCAGTGAGTATAATGGGTTGCTCCATTTTCGAGAGCCCAGCGTTTCATTGCGTGTGCAATTGAATCAGCAGTCTGCCGGTCCAGTGTCCCTTCGCTGGATACCGTTTTCTTCCAGGCGGTATATACCGGCTTTGGAAGACGCTCCTGCATCTGTTTTTCGCCGAATACCAGTGATCCGAATTCTTCAAACGGTGCTTCCATAATTTCGATTCCTCCCTGTTATGCAGATTATTAAAGTCTTCCTTGGCCTGTGAGTCAATCAGAAAAGGAATGTGATGTAAGAAAAAATTCAAATAATTACAAAAAAACAGGAAAATTATTACATTTTTCGGAGAAATTTCCGGAATTCGAGGAAATTTCCGGATTTTACGGAAACAGGGAAAAGAATCTGGAAGACCGGAAAAAAACCTGCAGGTTTTTCCTGCAGGCATTCTGTTCAGTACCAGGAATAATCGCCGCCGCCGAAGCCGCCATATCCAGTGAATGTGGTATCCAGCTTGACTTCTTTGACTTCCGGAATCTCATCAATCAGGATTGCCTGAATGCCATCGGTCAGCGTGGAATCAATGGACATGCAGCCGGCGCATGCGCCAAGCATGCGTACTGTCACGACACCGTCTTTATAATCAACGAGCTGGACGTCGCCGCCATCCTGCTGGATATACGGGCGGATCTTATTGATCACTTTCTCGATTCTCTCCAGAAGATCCGGAGATGGTGCTGTTTCAGCCGGCGCAGATTCTTTCGCTGCTGCCGTTTCATTTATCTCAGTTTTGCTCTCACTCATTGCTCTGCCTCTTTCACCACACATTTATAACCCGAAATGAAACAGCAATGCAATCATTGCGCCCAGAAACATTCCGGCAACGACTTCTACCCATTTGTGGCCGAGCACGTCTTTGAGCTTGATATTGTAAATCGGGTTCTGGAACCTGGTGTGCAGATTGTCCTGAACATCTTTGACCAGCTGCTGCGTGACTTTGATGTTCTGGCCGCTGTAGTAGCGGACATTTGCAGCATCATAGATTACGACAACCGCAAAGGTCAATGTCACTGCGAAGATTGTGGAGCTGAAGTGCTCCTGGATGCCTACGGACAGCGCAAGGGCTGTGACGAGAGCGGAATGGGAACTGGGCATGCCCCCGCTGGCTTTGACCAGGGAGAGTTTCCATTCATGCTTTGAAATATAATGAATAATCGGCTTCAGAACCTGCGCAATCACAGCCGACAGAATTGCAGACCAGAAAGGATACATCGTCTTGATCATCTGAATTACCTCATGAGAAGTATATCACATGAAAAAATGCAGTGTGGTACAATGGCTTCGTTGAAAGGACGCAAGATGACTTATCAGACCGGACAGATTGTGGAAGGAAAGATCACTGGCATTCAGCCTTATGGTGCATTTGTTGCACTGGATCGGAATACCAGCGGCCTGATTCACATTTCAGAAATCAGTGATGGATATGTGCGCGATATCAGCCGATTCGTGAAAGTCGGAGATATCGTGAAGGTCAAGATCATAGATTATGATCCCAAGACCAATCAGACCAGGCTTTCTCTGAAAGCTTTGCATCGTACCAGGATGAGGGGACATCATCGTTCGATGAACCGGCGGGCAAGTCTGCCGCCGATGAAACTGGGATTCAGTTCAATTGCGGCAAAGATGCCGGAATGGATCAGAGAAGCAGAAGGAGGAGATACCAGATGGTAATGCAGTTTGATGCTTCACACGGATTTCTGAAAGAAGACATCGGTTCTTATCAGAATGAAGTCAGCAGAATTCACAAGATGATTCACGAGAAGACCGGTGCCGGGAATGACTTTCTCGGATGGGTTGACTGGCCAGTGAATTATGACAAGGATGAGTTTGAACGGATCGTTAAGCTTGCTGAAAAGCTGGATGGCAAGTTCGATACGCTGGTGGTCTGCGGAATCGGAGGTTCTTATCTGGGGGCCCGTGCCGCCATCGAGATGATCAATGGTCTGTATCCGGATAATGGCAAGGAAGTCATCTTTGCCGGCAATACGTTCTCCAGCACGTATATGAGCCAGGTGCTCAGCCACATCAAGGATAAGAATGTTGTGGTCAATGTCATCTCCAAGTCCGGAACCACGACTGAAACTGCTCTGGCATTCCGCATGCTGAGAGAGTTCATGGAACAGAAGTATGGCAAGGAGGGTGCTAAGGAGCGCATTATTGCCACAACAGATAAGGCAAGAGGCACGCTGAAGGCACTGGCAGATCAGGAAGGCTATGAATCCTTCGTGATTCCGGATGATATCGGCGGACGCTATTCTGTCATCACTCCGGTCGGCCTGGTTCCGATGGCTCTGATGGGAATCGATATCCGCAAGGTCATGGAAGGACTGCTGGCTGCTTATCAGGAACTGAATACAGATGATCTGGAGAAAAACCCTGCATACCGCTATGCAGTTGCGAGAAGAATTCTGCAGAATCAGGGCTACAATGTCGAGATGTTCGTGACCTATGAACCGCAGCTGAGCATGCTCAGCGAGTGGTGGAAGCAGCTGCTCGGTGAGTCTGAGGGCAAAGACGGAAAGGGCATCCTGCCGGATTCTGCAACGTTCTCTACCGATCTGCATTCCCTGGGCCAGTTCATCCAGCAGGGCAGCAAAGTCCTGTATGAGACGATCTTCAAGGTTGAGAAGCCTACTCTGGATGTCACGATTCCGAGTGATCCGCAGAATGGCGACCAGATGAATTATCTGGCCGGGAAGAATCTGGACTGGGTTAACAAGATGGCATGCGAAGGAACGCTTCAGGCTCATGTTGAGTCCGGCAATGTTCCGAACCTGATCATCACGGTTCCGGATATGAAGGAATACAGCTTCGGATATCTCTGCTATTTCTTCTTCATCGCAACAGCAATGACCTGCTACATGCTGGATATCAATCCGTTCAACCAGCCTGGTGTTGAGATCTACAAGAAGAATATGTTCCATCTGCTCGGCAAGCCTGGTTACGAGAAATAATGAAATGATCAGAGGGTTCCGGATTCCGGAACTCTTTTATTTGTATTCTGAAAGATCGGAATCAAAGGTGCAGCTGAGGGAATCTTCCGAAGAAAGGATTCCGGCAGCTTCCTGCATGGTAACGGTATTCCACCTGATGGTTCCGAACAGGATCAGGTTGTTGGCATTGAGATAATCATAATCAGAAGAAGCCAGATACTCTGGCAGGATCGTGATCGTGACAAGCAGCAGATGGTCCTCCTCCTTGCTGGTGACTTCATAAGAAACAGTTACAGCTTCTGAGTTCCGGATTTCTTCGATCTTCTCCCCGGAGATCTCCATAGCCTGTTCTGCAGCAGCAGCTTCATCTCTGCTGACCTCTTCTGAGATTTTTCTTGTGATTTCCAGTCTGATCTCATTGATGTGGCTTTGATTTCCGTAGAGGTGATACGCATAATAGGTATCTCCTTCCTGCGCATTTTCCGCACCGCACGCTGCATGCATGGTGACAGTATGGCTTGAGTGATAGTAAACCTCAAACAGGAGAACGACTGCAGCAATGAATGCAAGCAGGACATAGATCCAGAAATTCCGGGATTGCTTTTTCACTGGCATGTTCCTATTATATCGGGAGTCTTCTGAAATCGTGCAATTCTGTTTGCATGTTCAGGCGGGCTGTATTATCGTTTCTGCATCAGAAGAGAGGGGACTTGTCATGAAAGATGCGGTGCTGTTTGATCTGGACGGAACGCTGACGGATTCCGGGGAAGGAATCATGAAAAGCGTGAAATATGCATTTGAGCAGATGAAGGTACCTGCCCCGGATGAGGAGCATCTGCGGCTGTTTGTCGGCCCGCCGCTGGCAGTCACGTTCCCGCAGTTCGGCATTCCGGCTGATCAGATAGATGAAGCGATCCGGCAGTATCGGATTGATTACAATGAACACGGGTCAAAGTTTCTGAATCAGGTATATCCGGGCATTCCGGAATTGCTTTCAGAACTTCAGAACGAGGGGTATCAGCTGTACGTGGCAACCTCGAAGCCAGAAGTTCTTGCAAAGGAAATTATGGATCGGTTTGATCTTTCCCGCTACTTTATCCGCATTGCCGGGGCAAGTCTTGATCATTCCCGCGAAAGCAAAACAGATGTGCTGCGGTATCTGCTGCAGCAGACGGGCAGCAGCGGACGTGAAGTCATGGTCGGAGATACGCTGTCTGATATCCGCGGGGCTCATGCGATTGATATTCCATGCATTGCTGTGAGCTGGGGCTATGGAGCAGAAGAAACGCTCGGCGAAGCAGAGTGCATTGCAAGGACAATGGAAGAGCTGAAGAACCTGCTTGAAACAAGAGCGTGGGCGAGGGTCAGCAGATGAGCACGAATCAGAAGCAGGCAGAAGAACAATTTCGCCGGATGACGGAAACGCCTGTGGGAAAGCTGATCCTTGGCCTCAGTATTCCGACGATCATTTCGATGATGGTGACGAATATCTACAACATGGCTGATACGTACTTTGTCGGAACGATCGGAACGTCAGCCAGCGGTGCAACCGGGGTAGTATTCGGGCTCATGGCGATCTTCCAGGCCTTCGGATTCATGTTCGGACATGGAGCTGGTTCCAATATTTCCAGAAGACTCGGATCGAAGAACATCAGGGAAGCCAGAGAGTTTTCTTCTACAAGTTTCTATCTGTCTATTCTTGCCGGGCTGATCTTCATGGCAGTCGGTCTGATCTGGATGGATCCTCTGATGACATTGCTTGGAAGCACGGATACGATTCTTCCGTATTCCAGAACGTATGCGTTCTATATTCTCATTGCCGGACCGGCAATGACATCGAGCTGTGTCATGAATAATATTCTCCGGTATGAGGGTAAAGCATTCTATGCGATGATCGGCCTTACTGCGGGCGGAATTCTGAATATCTTCGGAGATGCCTATTTTGTAAGAGTATGCGGCATGGGCATTGCCGGAGCAGGTCTGTCCACGACGATTTCCCAGTATATTTCGATGGGAATCCTGCTGATTCCGTATCTGCAGAAAAAGACACAGAGCAGTTTCAGCATCCGGTATTTCACTCATCGTTTCTCCGTGGTGGAAACAATCGTCAAGGATGGTCTGCCTTCCCTTGCTCGCCAGGGACTTAATTCTGTTTCCACGATGGTGCTGAACAACTATGCTGGAATTTACGGAGACGCGGCAATTGCGGCAATCTCGATCTGTACTCGCCTTGTGAATTTCCTGTTCTGCATCGCAATCGGCATCGGTCAGGGTTTCCAGCCGGTCAGTGGTTTCAATTTCGGCGCAAAGCTTTACAGCAGAGTGAAAGCGGGATTCGACTATGCGCTGAAATCCGGCTTTGTGATCATGCTGGGGCTCGGAGTACTCGGCTATCTGAATGCAGAACCGCTGGTCCGCATTTTCCGGGATGATCCGGAAGTGACTGCGATCGGAAGAGTAGCACTCAGATGGCAATGCTTGTCGCTCTGGTTCATGCCGATGTCCATGTACGGGAATATGCTGTTCCAGTCGATTGGCATTTCAAAGACAGCAACCTTCCTGGCATCTCTGCGCAGCGGAATTGTTCTGATACCAGTCATTATCATCTTCACAAGCTGTTTCGGATTGAGCGGTCTGGAAATGGCCCAGGCAGTTTCGGAAGCAATCTCTTCGCTGATTACCTTGCCATTCGTGTGGTCATTCTTCCATCATCTGCCGCCGGATGGCTGTGAATATAGCTGATCTTCAGAAAAAGGTATCTTAAGGAGAATGAGAGACGAAGAATTTATCAGCAGATATTTCCGCGGATTCAATGAATAGCAGATTGAAGCAATTCGTGCCGTCCATGGTCCTCTGCTTCTTTTAGCAGTGCCTGGAAGCGGAAAGACAACGGTTCTTGTGGCAAGACTTGGCTATCTGGTTCTGGCTGCCGGAGTGGATCCCTGCCGCATTCTGGTCATCACTTATACCGTTGCAGCAACCATAGAAATGAAGAACAGAACTGCTGCATTGTTCGGCGCAGAGTATGCTTCAAGGATGTCTTTCCGGACGATCAGCAGTCTGTCCAATGCAATTATTCAGCGTTATGCATCCTCGATTTCCCATAACAGTCCCATGGAACTGAAAGATGACGGCGAGATCGGGAAGCTGATCTCCTCTATCTATCTTTCGGTCACGAAAGAATATGCCAATGATAATATCCTGAAGAATATCCGGACTGGCATTACTAATGCAAAGAATATGATGCTGAAGACCGAAGAGATTCAGAAGATGCATATCAAAACTGAACAGTTTCCGGAAATTTATGAGGCATATATCCAGGAGATGCAGAAGCGGAGATGGATGGACTATGACGATCAGATACGATTTGCCTTCTTGTTTCTGACTCGGAAGCCGCTGTCTTATATCGGAACAATGATCGTGCGATTTCGCTGATTGATTTGCTGGAGAGAGCGGGGATTTCCTATTGCACAAGACAGATGGATTCGCTGTTCTTCTCATGTCGTCTGGCGACCGATATAACTGATCTGATTTCGTTTGCACTTCATCCGGACTTGGCTGAGCTTTTCCGCAGAATTTATTGCTAGCTACCCCTGAAACTGTCGAGGAACGAATGGAGAAGATGATCGCTGCTGCATCAAACAGCTATGTTCCGATTCTGAACGCGGTATTGAAGATGAAGGAGATGCCGCAGGGGGATGATCGGAGATTGCATGTTTCTGTCCGAGCAGCTGGAACAACTGCAGCAGCAGCGGGGACAGAGCATTGTGGATTATCTCTGGAGTCAGATCGGCTACGGTATTTATGCAGTGGAGCATCATCTGGATCGCAATCGTTTCAGCATCCTGCAGAACATCGCGTCGAGAGCAGAAGATCCGGAGTCTCTTCTGAAACGGCTGCAGGAGCTGAATAATTTCATCGGGACTCATGTCAATGATCCGCATGCCCATTCATACTTTCTGCCATTCATTCTTCCAAGGGCCGGGAATACCATCGGTTATTTCTTATGGATGTCCTGGATGGCATTCTTCCTGCCGTGAAAGAAAAGGACAATGAGCAGGAATATCAGGAAGAGCGAAGACTGTATTATGTGGCAATGACAAGAGCAGAAGATGAGCTGTATCTGTTCCATATCCAGGAAAAAGAATCTTCTTTTAACGATGAGATCATCCGGAAGCTCCTTGAAGAAGTAATTTCCTGTTCAGACATGTTCTCTTTTCTGAATAAAAATCTGATTGAAAAACAGTATTATTCCTCTGATCAGCAGACGTATCGGATTACTGTACTATGCGGAAAAAAACTGCTATTGCAAAATCAGAAGGGGGGAATATGAGATCCGGGAATTAGCAGAAATGTTTCGTGAGAGGGGGCATTGCTACGAACAGAAATCTTCTGCTTCGGCTGCAGAGAAAAGACTCCATAAAGGAGTCTATGTCATTCATTCAGAATTCGGAATCGGATTGATCCGGAAAGTGAAGCATGGAATCGCCTTCATTCATTTTGAAGATCATCCGGATATCTGGATTTCTCTGCAGGAAGCGGTCTTTCAGAATCTCATCCGGTATTACGGCAAAAGGAAAGGAGAAGCTGAAGAAGACTGAGGCTCCAGGATCAGAGAATGATCCGGGGACATGGTTCTTTCTGAAGGATCGGCAGCAGATCATCAAGGACCCCTGGTGTTCCGGCCGCAACCTCACGAAAGCCGAAGACTTCTGCCTGATTGCCATGGAAGTCAGTGACTTTTCCTCCGGCTTCTTCGACCAGCAGCATTCCGGCTGCCCGGTCCCAGGAATAGACATGCTCGAAGTAGGCATCTGCTCTTCCGCAGGCGGTCCATGCTAAGTCGAGTACCGCGCTGGCCGTGCGGCGGATATCTTCGCAGGAATCGAATACTGCATGCATGGTGTCGAAATACCAGGTGGAGAGTTCCCGATGATAGGGGCTGGTGCCGCAGAAGACGATGGCGTCTTTCAGGTGCAGTTTACCGCTGACATGAATAGGCTTGCCATTGCAGAAGGCGCCATGGCCGCGTTCTGCGGTAAACAGTTCGTTCCGGTACGGATCGAGAACCCAGGCCTGCATGATAGTTCCGTGTTCTGCATAGGCAAGGGAGATTGCGCTGTGGGCATAGTCGCGGATGAAGTTCATCGTGCCATCGACCGGATCAAGGATCCAGACAGAGCCGGAAAGATCTAGATCAGAGTTATCCTGCTCTTCGCCGAGGAGCTGAACTTCCGGATATCGTTTCTTCAGTTCTTCTTTCAGAAAAGATTCAATGCCGCGGTCTGCGGCAGTGACATAGTTGCCGTAGCCTTTGGCTTCGGCAGAAGATTCCGGATCGATGCGGAAGAAACTCGATGCTTCCCGGATCAGTCCGCTGATGGTCTCCATATCAGGTTTCATAAGATACCTCAGAACAGATTCAGAATCAGGCCGGTGACAAAGGACACTGCCCAGACATACGTGACGATCTTGATGTTGTGCTTCATGTTCGGATTGACCCGGAAGAGCACCATCATGCCGACGCCGGCATTGGCAAGGAGTCCCGCACACACTGCCGCAAAGGAGATGACCTTCTCCATATAGAGCGTCGTGAGCAGAATCGAAGATGCACAGCTAGGAATCATGCCGAGCAGCGTGCAGGTCAGAACAGAGACTGCCGGATGGCCGACAATCAGCGTGCGCATCACTTCATTGCCGCTGCTGTCCATGATCAGGTTGATCAGGAAGGTGACCGCCAAGAGCCATACGGTGATCTTCAGCGTATGCATGACGGCAGACTTCAGGATTCCGTCTTCGCAATCGCAGTGCTCGCGTTCGCAGAATGATTCGATATCGGTTTTCTTATGCTCTGCAAAGTGGTCTGCAGCAAATCCGGCAATTAATGCGACGATGAATTTCACGGCCAGGATCGGCAGGATCACGCCTGCTCCGGCTCCGGAAGAAAGCAGCAGCGGCAGCATCTCATCGCTCGTGCTGAGATAGACGGAAGCCAGCGTTCCGCCGGAGATGACGCCGGTGGTGTAGAGGCTGCTGGCAGCGGAGGAGAAGCCGCATTCCGGTACAAGCCCGAAGAGGGCTCCGGCAAGCGGAGCAGTCTTCCGGTGGTTTTCCAGGAAGCGGATCATCTTGTTTCCGGTCTCGTGTTCCATCCACTCCATCAGCAGGTAAGTCAGAAACAGGAACGGAAGAATTTTGGCGGTATCGGTGATCGTGTCGAGAAGTACTTCCTGAATTACTGCCATGTAATCGCTCCTTCCAATCCTGCGGTATAGGCAATGTAGTAGTCGCCGGTCTCGTGGCTGTATTCGCTGTCGACGGCTTTATCCTTATCCATAATCCAGATTGCTTCAATCGTGGTGTCCGGGTGAGCGGAACGATATTCCTCGAGGACTTTGTTTCCTTCTTCAAAGGAGAGGGTGAACAGCGTGGTGCTCAGGCAGTCGGCTGCGGAAGAGTCCGGTGTGATGATCGTGACGCTGTGGTAGCGGGTAGCGGGGTAAAGAGACTCAGGATCGATGATATGGCAGTAGCTCCTGCCATCGGAAGCGATGTAATAACGCTCATAGTCTCCGGAGGTGACAAAGGACATGGTCCCGGACTGGGCGACGGCAAGCAGGCTGCCGCTTCCGCCTGGATTCTGAATGCCGATGTTCCAGGGAGTGCCGTTGTATTTTTCGCCGATGGTTCTCGTGTTGCCGCCGGCGTTCAGAGCGCCGTGCTCCACGCCTTCCTGCTCGAGGGCCTGGGCAATTTTCTCAGTGGCGTAGCCTTTGGCAATGCCGCCGACATCCAGAGAGACATCAGGATCGGTGATATAGACTGTGCTGTTTTCAGCATCAATCTCGACATAATCCCAGCCGGTATGCTTGGCTGCGTCCTGCAGTTCTTCATCAGAAGGCAGATCGCCTTTCTCGCCAGCTTCATTCTTCGTGATGCCGTCTTCGCGGTAGTTATGCCAGATATTCAGCACGGATCCGATCGTGATGTCGAATTCTCCGCCGGAGAGATCATAGTATTCCTTCGCTTCCTGAAGCAGGCTGATGATCTCCGGGTCCACTTCAACCGGCTGGATGCCGGCATTGTCGTTGATCGTCTTGAGGTTGTTCATGCCATCGTAGGTGTTGTAGATATCAAACAGATCGTTATAGCGGCGGAACAGAGAAAGGGCATCATTGAAATGAGAGTCGAAGATTTCCTTGGTCGTCGTTTCCTGAAATTGAATGACGGTATCGAATCCATCATCAATGCTGGCATTGCTGTAGTTCTTCACTTCGTCTTCTGCAGAGGCAGAGGGGCTTGCTGAGGTGCCGGATGCGCATCCGGAGAGCAGCGTCAGACAAACTAATGTTTTCACAATATTCTTTTTCTTCATAGCGGGAGAATTATAGCATAATAGCGGGATTCGAAGCTGTTTTGCACTTATAAATGATGATATAATGCTTCTGTTTTTAAGAGGAAGGGAAAACGTATATGTCATTTTTAACCGGACCTATGCATCAACATCTGGACGGTCACAAGGAACTGACTGCACACAAGGAAGTTCTGAATCTGAATGACCCTGATGACCTTTATGTTCCGCTGGTTAACGGAAGAGCTGAATGCACGCCGTTAGTCAAGGCGGGAGATGAAGTCAAGGTTGGTCAGAAGATCGGGGAACCGACCAACGGTTTCTGGTATGTACCTGTCTTCTCGCCTGTTTCCGGTACTGTGGTAGGCGTTGAGAAACGCATGTCTGCAGCACTGAAGCCGACGGATCATCTGCATATCAGAAATGATCACAAGAATACTGCTGTACGGGCTTTTGAGCCGATCGACGCAGATGCTGCAACGAGGGAGCAGCTTCTGGATTTCGTCAAGAATGCCGGTATTGCCGGTCTTGGCGGAGCTGGATTCCCGACGTTCAACAAGTACACCAAGCCGGAGAACATTGATCTTCTGATTATCAATGCAGTGGAGTGCGAGCCGTATCTGACGGCAGATCTTGCCAATCTCTCGGCAAATCAGGAACTTCTGAAGATCGGCACGCTGGCGCTGTTCAAGCTCAGCAATGCGCCGAAGGGAGTCGTCTGCATCAAGAGCCACTGGACTGAAGAAGTCGAAATGCTGAAGAAGCTCTTCGAGGGGACGAAGATTGAAGTCGCTCCGGTTCCGGATCTGTATCCGATGGGCTGGGAGCGCACGCTGGTCTATCAGATGACAGGCAAGCGCTATGACAAGCTGCCGGCTGAGGCTGGCTGCATTCTGGACAATGTCTCTACGGCGATTGCAGTAGGCAATGCGATCCAGAACGGCATGCCGATCACCCGCAAGATGGTGACGGTTTCCGGCGATGGCGTCAAGGAGCCGAAGAATGTCGAAGCTGCAGTCGGAACGCCTGCTTCTGAGCTGATCAAGGCATGCGGCGGATATACTGCGGAAGACGTGAAGCTGATTGCCGGCGGACCGATGATGGGACGCACGATTCCGAACGAACAGTTCGTGATCGGCATTGCCAACAATGGTCTGACAGTTCTGAAGACGGAGAAAGAGCTTTCTGTGAAGTGCCTGCGCTGCGGCAAGTGCACGGAGAGCTGCCCGTCCGGACTTGAGCCGGTGCGGATCAATAACTGCGAGAAGATCAAGGATATTGATTCCCTGAAGAAGCTCAGCGTCATGGACTGCATCGAGTGCGGTCTCTGCACATATGTATGCCCGTCCAAGCTGGATGTCACGGAAGGAATCCGCAGAGCCAAGAGATATATGGCTCTGGTCAAGAAATAAGGGGGAAAGACGAAGATGAAGTTCACGTTTAATCCATCCCCGAACTACCGTACTTCCCAGAGCACTTCCGGAATCATGAAGGATCTCACGGAATGCCTGCTCGCGGTTCTGGTATTTGCAGTCATCTATTACTGCGGTGCCTATGGTGCTTCCTATGGCCTGCGCATTGTCCTTCTGACTGCTTGTTCGGTGATTGCTGCACTCTGCACGGATGCAGTTTACTTCAAGGCAACGAAGCAGGATATCAGACAGGGCATCCTGACTTCCTATTCCTGGGTGACAGCGCTGATTCTGACGCTGATCTCCAGAGTGAGTGTTTCCTACTACGGAATGATCGTATGCACGGTGCTTGCAGTATTCTTCGGCAAGCTTGTGTTCGGCGGCTTCGGTCAGAATATCTTCAACCCGGCTGCGTTCGGTGAAGCAGTCATCATGGCAAACTTCGCTGGCAGCTACAGTGAAGACTTCGTTACTTCCGCTACGCCGACGACGGTTGCCAAGGCATCCGGCTGGGTCGGAGAATTCGCTTCCCAGTACGGCGGTTTCGGAAATATGTTCCTCGGCCAGTATGCAAGCACGATCGGTTCTACGTCTGCACTGCTGATTCTGCTGTGCTGCGTGTTCCTGATCTGGCGCAAGGACATTGACTGGCAGGTTCCGGTGACCTACATCGTCACCGTATTCGTCGAGTCGCTGATTGTCGGCGCAATCACCGGCAGCGGTGCTCAGGCAGCTGTTTACAACGTGCTGGCTGGCGGCGTGATGTTCGGGGCTGTCTTCATGGCAACCGATCCTGTTACTTCTCCGGTATCGATGCCTGGCCGTGTCGTCTTCGCATTCGGTGCAGCAAGCCTGGCAATGATCATCCGCTGGAAGTCCAACTTCGCAGATGGCGTTCTGTTCGGCATCCTGCTCATGAATATGCTGACACCGGCAATTGATAAGCTGTTCGACGGCAACCAGATCAAGGATGCTGCAAAGTTCCGCAAGAATGTTCTGATCACCTGCGTATGCTTCTTCGCGGTAACGCTCGGTGTCGGTGCTTCTCTGAAGACTTCTGCAGAAGAGGAAGATTCTACAGCAGCAGCTCCGGCAGCAACAACAGCAGCAGCTGCTTCTTCGGACAGTGCTTCTTCCGGAAGCTCCTCTGCTTCGGGCATTGCGCTGAATGGCGACTTTGCCGATAACGAAGCAAGCTGCGAACTGACCGGCGACAATGTCTATCATTGCACGGCTAAGGGTTTCGGCCTGATCAACAACATGGGCGGTTCCTATTCCGAGAATGAGGCTGACATTGAAGTTGATCCTTCGAATAACAGCATCGTTTCCGTCACCGTCACGAACTTCGGCGATACGGCCGGAGTCGGCGATGCGGCTGTAAGTGACAGTGCTCTGGCACAGTATGCGGGCAAGACACTGGATGACAGTGTTGATTCCGTCAGCGGAGCAACGTTCACTTCCGATTCGATTGCAAGCATGGCGTCTGCTGCCCTGAAGATGGCAGCCGGCAACTGAGGAGGGTATCGAATATGAATAAGGATTCTGTTCAGTACAAAGTGATCCTTCTGGCCGTCATGAGTGCAATCTGCGGTCTTCTGCTCGGCGCGGTGAATTCCATTACTGCTCCGGTTATCGCTGAAGCAAATCTTGCGACAGTGAAGAGCAGCCTGGAACAGATTTATCCGGGTGCTGATTTTGCAGAGGTCACGGATTTCACAGATGATTCCGGCTATATCACTGCAGTCTATACTGCAGAAGGAAAGGGAACCGTATATTCCATTCATGGAGTCGGCTACAACTCTGATGGATTCGATTTCCTCTATGGCATCAACGATGATGGAACAACTTCCGGATTCGTTGTTCTGTCTGAAAATGAAACAGACGGTTTCGGCAAGCGCTGCTTCACGGATGAGAGCATTGCCAACTATACTGCGATTTCAGTCGGTGATGATATTCCGATGGTTTCCGGCGCAACTCTTACTTCCACTGCAATCCGCAATGGAATCACTGCTGCCTGGAACTTATGGAATGCATCAAAGTGAGGTGTGAGCAATGAGTGAGAAGAAGAACAAGAGAGGTTTCTGGTCTGAGCTGATCTACAACAATCCGGTCTTCGGACTGTTCCTCGGAATCTGCTCGACCCTGGCAATCTCGACGAATCTGAATAATGCGCTCGGCATGGGACTCTCCGTTATCGTGGTCCTCGTGCTGTCCAACATCATCGTTTCCCTGGTTGCGCCGATTACTCCGGATGATATTCATATCCCGGTTTACATCATCATCATCGCAACGCTTGTCACGATCGTATCCATGTTCTTGCAGGCGTATGCTTCTTCGCTGTATACCGCATTAGGAGCTTTCCTCGATCTGATCGTTGTCAACTGCATCATCCTCGGCAGAGCTGAGGCATATGCATGCAAGCACAGTGTCGCAGAGTCCGCAAGAGATGGACTGATGATGGGTCTTGCCTACACGTTCAGCCTGTTAGCAATGTCCATTATCCGTCAGCTGCTCGGCACCGGCATGCTGTCACTGTCCAATCCGATGACCAATGAAGTGCTGTTCTCGATCCGTCTGATTCCGGAGGGATATGAGATAGGTGTCTTCCAGACCCAGACTGGTGCATTCATGACCTTCGCGGTCCTGGCTGCTCTGGTTGCTGCATACAAGAACAAGAATGATGCTAAGGAAGCTGCTGCTGAAAAGGCTGCACTGGCAGCGAAGAAAGCTGCGGCTGCTCCGGTAAAGGAGGCTGCGAAGTAATATGAATCTGTTCACACTGTTCCTGAGTGCACTGCTGGTAAACAATATCGTTCTTTCCAAGTTCATCGGTATGTGCCCGTTCATGGGTGTTTCCACGAAGCTCAGCTCCGCAATCGGAATGGGCATCGCTGTCATCTTCGTCATCTTCGGTGCTTCTGTTCTGTCCTGGGTTCTGTACTACTTCGTACTGCAGCCGATGGGACTGGAGTACATGAAGCTGATCAGCTTCATCCTGCTGATTGCTGCATTCGTTCAGTTCGTTGAGATGTACATCAAGAAGAATTCTCCTTCCCTGTACAAGTCTCTCGGCATCTATCTGCCGCTGATCACGACGAACTGCTGCGTTCTCTATGTCGCTCTGGACAACATCACGCAGAAGTACACGCTGATTGAGACCATGGTGAATTCCATCGCGGTTCCGGCTGGCTTCATGCTGGTCATGGTCATCTTCGCAACGATCCGTGAACGGCTTTCCGGCAACGATGTACCGAAGCCATTCCAGGGCAATCCGATTGCCTTTGTTACGGCTGCCATCATGGCAATTGCATTCTCTGCATTTGCAGGACTGGCATAAGCGCTATGAGAACACTGATCGCAATTCTGATCATGGGGACGCTGATCGGACTGAATGTTGTTCTGATGAAGAAGAATAAAGCCACCCCGGTTCCTGAGGGATGTGAGAATCTGAAGCCTGACTGCAAGGGATGCGGTATTGCGAACTGTGAGATACGCAGTGAAATCGAAGCGAAAGAAGGAGAAAAGTAACCATGTTCAGTGCATTATTGCTCATGCTGGTTCTCGGCGCAGTCTGCGGTCTGATTCTCGGCATTGCATCTACCAAGTTCAGAGTCGAAGTTGACCACCGTGTGGAAGACATCCGCGCGATGCTGCCGGGCTATAACTGCGGCGGCTGCGGGTTTGCCGGATGTGACGGCATGGCTGCAGCACTTGCAGACGGCGATGCAGACATTGATCGCTGCAAGCCTAGCAAGCCTGATAAGAAGGATGCCATCCGGGCATACCTCAAGGATCACCCGAAAGCTGCATAAAAAACGAAGAGAGAATCTCAGATCCGAGGTTCTCTTTTTTTTAGCAATCTGGTGCAAACTCTGTTCTTTCACGAAGGCATAGAAGTTATTTTCTTCTTCCTGATCCTGTTCTGATATGGCTCCGACCGGCATCGCGTAGAAGATCGTTTCTTCTTCACTGCCATAGGAGAAGGCCTGATCCGCAACCGTTCCATCCACTGCTGCAATCGCACAGCCGCCGAGGCCGACCGAAGTGCAGGCCAGATAGGGATTCTCGAAGACATGGCCGCTGTCCATTAGCATCGGTACGTGGGCATATGGCCCATAGCGTCACTCTGCTTTCTCGGCCCGTACCTGCTTGGAAAGACTGTCTCCGATGAGCTGTTTCAGATTTTCAGGACTGCTTAAAAATGCAATCTGGTGCGTCATTGGCAGATAGTGCCAGAGGCCTGGCTTCAGCCTCCTTTACGTTCTGAATGGCCAGATAGCATTCAAACGCATGTCTGGCACCTCCGGAAGGAACCGTACGCAGGGTTGCATAGCGCTTTCCGCACAATCCTTTCACGCCCTGGCAGCACCAGAGAAGATAGGAGAGTTCCAGCAGGCTGAGGCCTTCGGAGGTGAATATGCGGTGGCTGGAACGAGTATTGATGACCTTCAGGAAGTCATTCGTGATGCTCAGATCTTCATAGTTCACGGGGAGGGATACTGCTTCCTTGCTCATGGGGCTTCTTCAGGTCCTGATCGCTGATAAAGTCTTCAAGTTCATCGTTGAAGCTGCGGACGAAATTTCTTCCTGCTTCGATGCGTTTTCTGATCTCTTCTTCGCTCATACCTGATTCCTCCTTTTCCGTATTTTCTCACTGTTTCTGGGGAGAAGATATGGAAACCGGATAAATAGGAAGGAAGGGACAGGTATGAATAAAGAAATTACTCTGAAGATTCTCGGAATTGCAGTATCGGGGTTTGTGCTCGTGATCCTGTTTTTCGCGGCAGTAGAACTTCGATCAGAGCAGATGCTGAAGCTGACGAAGACATATATTGCCGCAAGAGATATTCCGCCGCGGACCAGGATCAGTGAGGAAGATCTGATTGAAGCAGAGATTGCGGGAGACTATCTGCTGGATCAGGCTGTATGCGATAAAGATCAGATCATCGGCAAGTATACCGAGATCCAGGGAATGATTCCCGCAGGCTCGGTATTCTACCGGAGTATGCTCAAAGATCTGAAAGATCTCCCGGACTATCCGACTGCGCAGCTGAGGAAAGGGCAGTCAGCGTATTCTCTGGAAACGGATCTGGCCAGACTTGGCGGAACGGTTGTGCCCGGGCAGCGGGTGGATCTCTTTGCGACGATCTTGAACCGGGACAGCAGCACGATAACCGGATGTCTGTTTCAGAATGTCAGGGTCATTGCCATCAAGGATCATAATGGCTTTGATCTCGATGATCCATCTGGAACTGGTACGCCGTATCTGGCAATTCTGGCGGTGCGCTCAGAAGACATGGAAGTGCTATCTGCCTGCGATGAGGCCGGAGAGATCAGATTGTTCTCTTCCAGCCGCAGTTATGATTCTGCTTCTGAGGCTTCGCTTGTGACAGATTCTCCGATCTATACTTATCTCCGTACGCAGAATGGCTTGAACAGAGATGTTTTCAGCACTCCGGAAGCAGATACGTGATGGGAAAGCGGCACGGAAGCAGAAAAGGCAAGTATAATGGTAGGAAAGTTCAGGGAGGAATATATGCCGGAAGAACGAGTATTCAATTTCGCGGCCGGGCCTTCGCAGCTGCCGCTGGAAGTGCTGCAGAAAGCAGGCAGCGAGATCACGAACTATCATGGCACCGGAATGTCTGTGATGGAGATGAGCCATCGATCGAAGATGTTCCAGGAAATCTTCCTGGATACGAAGAACCGGTTCCGCAGGCTGATGCATGTGCCGGAGAATTATGAGATTCTCTTCTTGCAGGGCGGTGGATCTTCGGAGTTCTCCATGGTTCCGCTGAACCTGATGGCAAGAACCGGGAAGGCAGACTATGCCATCACCGGACATTTCTCCGAGGTTGCCGCAAAGGAAGCAGAGAAGTACGGGAACGTCTCCATTGCCTGCTCGACGGCCGATACCGGGCATAACCGGATTCCTGCTCAGGAGGAGCTGCGCCTGAACCCGGAAGCTTCATATTTCCATTACTGTGCAAATAATACGATCTATGGAACAGAGTGGCAGTATGTGCCGGATACTGGCAGCGTTCCGCTAGTTTCGGATATGTCTTCCGAGATCACGAGCAGAAGAGTAGATATCTCGAAGTATGGAATCATCTATGCGGGTGCGCAGAAGAATGTCGGCCCGGCCGGGGTGACGATTGTGATCATACGCAGAGACCTGGCTGGCAATGCGCTGCCAATCACGCCGCTGATGATGAATTATCAGACGCTGATTGCGAAAGACAGCATGTACAACACGCCGCCATGCTGGTGCATCTATATGGTCGGTCTCGTGCTGGAATGGCTGGAAAGCCAGGGCGGTGTGGAGGCCATGGAACAGAAGAAGCACCAGAAAGCAGAACTTCTGTACAAGGTGCTGGATGATTCTCATCTGTTCCATTGCCATGCATTGCCGGGATCACGTTCAGATATGAACGTGACATTCCGTACCGGAAATGACGATCTCGACAGCAAGTTCGTTGCCGAAGCTGCAGAACATGGGCTGGTAAATCTGAAGGGACATCGCCTCGTGAAAGGCATGCGGGCTTCGATCTACAACGCAATGCCGATGGAAGGCGTCGAAAGACTGGCAGAGTTCATTCAGAAGTTCGATGCCGAGAATTAACGGCTTGAATCCTCAGGATTCATGGCCGCATCGCATAGAAGATGGTGGGATCAGAGTATCCCTGCCGGAAAGGAAGAAAAGATGTACCGTATCAGAACACTCAACAACATTTCACCTTCGTGCCGCGAGATTCTGTCCGCTCCTGATTATGAGCTCAGTGACAGCGAACAGAATCCGGATGCGCTGTTTGTCAGGGCAAGCGACCTGCATGAGTATCCCTTCAATCCGGAGCTCAAGTGCATCGGCAGAGCCGGAATCGGCGTGAATACGATCCCGCTGGAAGAATGCACCTCGAAAGGAATCGTCGTCTTCAATACGCCGGGCGGAAATGCGAATGGCGTCAAGGAACTGTTTGTCTTTGCATTAGGCATGGCGAGCCGCGATATCTTCGATGGCATGAAGTGGGTCTATTCCTATGATGGAAGCGAAGGACCGATTGAAACCAGAATGGAGAAGATCAAGAAGCAGTTTGCAGGTCCGGAATATGCCGGGAAGGTTCTTGGTGTCATCGGAACGGGCAATGTCGGAAGCCTGGTTGCGAATATCGCCCTGGATCTGAACATGGAAGTGCTGGCATATGATCCGTATCTTTCCGTAGATGCCGCATGGAAGGTAAGCCGCCATGTGCAGCGGATATCGAGTCTTGATGAACTGCTGAAGCAGTGCGATTATCTGACTTTGCATGTGCCGCTGAATGAAGAGACAAGAGGACTGATCAATGATAAGACGATCTCGGTGATGAAGAACGGGGTTCGCATCATCAATTATGCCCGCGGCGAAGTGGTGGACGAAGATGCGATCATCCGGGCGCTGGAGTCCGGCAAGGTTGCAAGATATGTGGCTGATTTCCCGACGGAACGTCTGGTCCATACGAAGAATGTGATTCTGACGCCGCATCTTGGCGGAACGACCATCGAAGCAGAAAGCAACTGCGCGAAGATGGCAGCCAAGGAAATGGATGACTATCTGCGCAATGGCAATATCCGCAATTCCGTGAATATGCCAAATGTATATCTGGAGCGCAACGGAGAATCCAGGGTCTGCGTCATTCATAAGAATGTTCCGGGAATGCTGACAAAGATCATGACGGTATTCTCCAGAGATCAGATCAATATTGAGAACATGTCCAACAAGTCCCGCGGTGAGATTGCGTATTCCGTATTTGATGTGAATGCAAAGATCAGCAAGGAAATCCTTCATGAGATCACGGAAATCGATAACGTGATCCGGGTCAGAGGACTGAACTGAATCATGATCCTGAAGAGATCCGCTCGGAGAAATCCGGGCGGTTTTCTCATTCAGTGCAAAAGAAAAGCTGCGCTTTCACACAGCTCTTAATCAAAGGGGCGGTTAATGGGACTCGAACCCATGAGTGCTGGAGCCACAATCCAGTGTGTTAACCAACTTCACCATAACCGCCAGGTGCGAGTAATATTTTAACCTAATCTGCCAATACACGCAAGGCCAATTTTTTTCAGGGGCTTGCCGGTTGCAGAACCTTGAAGAACCATTAAACTGGAAGCTATGACAGATAAAGAAGAACGGCTGAATCAGGCAGCTGAACAGATCCGTCTGCTGGAGCAGTATTCTGCGAAGATCAGAAACGAAAACGTGCAGACAAGTCTGCGAAGTCTCATCAGCGTGCTTGGTTCTCTGAAAGAAACCCAGTACCTGTTTGACAGCGGGGAGAAAGAACTGAAGAAGCTTTATGCCAGATATCTGCCGTATCTGGATCAGATTCTTGCTCAGTATCTGGAAATCTCTGAGAGCGGAAACTATGAAGCAGTTCTGAAATCGGAGCGTGAGCTTCAGAGGACGCTGAGCAGTCTTACAGATGCGGTCAGGAAGATCAATCTGATTCTTCCGCAGGACGAAGCGGCAGACGCTGCTGCTTCTATGGCGGCAGAGAAGATGAAGCATGCAATGGAGAGCTGACATGAAACTGGATGAATATCCGAACCTGAAAGATCGGATGGGGGAACTGGATGAAGGTGCTGCTTCATGGCAATCTTCGAGCACGCTCAGAAATGTGACTGCTGCAGCAATTGTGATCGTAGTGGTTCTGTTTCTGAGAGAGCAGCTGATTCCGGCAATTGCGGTGACTGCAGTTCTTCTGCTGATATTGATTCCGTATTTTCTGGAATTCCGGAGAGCAGAAGAATCATGGGACAGGATTTCTGCTTCAGATCGTTCCCAGCTGGAACAGGATGCCGCAAATGGAGAAGTGTTCGGCAATGCGCTGCTCTTGAATCGGTATGTCCTGGTTCAGGAGCAGGCAGGCTTATTCCTGATCCGGATGAAGCATCTGAGTTCTGTTTCCATCCGGATTGCAAAGCCTTCGGAAACGCATGGAATCTCCGGCCAGAATGGCGGAGATACATTTCTCGTTTCGTTCCGGGATCGGGATGGTCATGAGTACCGGGTTCTGTATCCTTCCCGCTTTGGTGTTTCTGAAGCAGATGTGCTTGCCATGCTGAAAAGCAGGATGGAGCCGGAGAATCCGGATATTACTTATCAGAGAGGGTAATGCAGATGGAAAAAGATCTGGTTGCGGAACAGATTAAGGAAGAACTGCTGAAGAGAAAGTGGTCGGTGTGCACGTGTGAGTCCATGACAGCCGGGATGGTTGCTTCAGCACTCGGAGACATTCCGGGAATTTCAGAGGTGCTGGCAGGGGGATTAGTCACGTATATGACGAAAGAGAAACATATCCTTGCTGGGGTTCCGGAAGAGATTCTGAATACGGTCGGCGCCGTCTCGGAAGAATGTGCTGCCGCGATGGCTTCCGGAGCAGCAGAGCGCATGGGATGCGAGGCGTGCGTGTCGGTCACCGGAAATGCCGGCCCGACCGGTATGGAGAATAAAGAAGACGGACTGGTCTATATCGGAACCTATGTATCCGGAAAGACCGCTGTCAGAGAATATCATTTCTCCGGAAGCCGGCAGGAGACCAGAGAAGCAGCGTGTCTGCAGGCATTGAAGGATCTGCTGAATGACATCAGAAACGAAAAGAGACCGTGACGGGTCTCTTTTCTCATCAGACTCAGTTTTTCTCATCCGCGCCAGGTATCGGTGATGACGTGATGCTTGCGCATGAACTCTTCATCGCTGGAACACAGGGCAACGATGCCCTGGATCAAGCCGATCAGCGCAGGAATGCCAGTCCAGCAGAAGCAGATGCTGACGATTCCTTTTGTGGTTTCACCCATATAGAAGTACTGAATGCCGATATCGCCGAGCAGAATTGCAAGGATTCCGTAGGCGATTTTTGATTTGACCGGCCATCTGCTGTCCGGTATGAAAGAATTGTCCGTGAAGTAATCCCTGCTGTCAGGGTTCTGATAGAACGGTTCGGGCTGAGGCTGTTCCTGATACTGGTACTGTTTCTTGTTCGGCTCCCAGTCATCCAGCTTTGCCCCGCAGTTCGGACAGAAATGTGCACCGGAGCGTATTTCAGCTCCGCAGTTCGGACAATACCATGCCATTGTTACTCCTCCTCATAATTCATCATTGCAGAAAGAACTTTCTGGACCTGACGGGCTTCATCTTCTCTCAGCCATGTCAAGGTGCCGTTTTCCTGAAGCTTGGCGACAATCGCCAGGCCTCTGGCTTCCGGATCATGTGAGCGCAGCAGCACGATGAAATTGTCTTCCATCGTTCCGGGAAGCGCTCTGCGGTTGTATAAGATCCGATATGGATTGCCTAGCATGTCTGCAGGTGCGGTAACGAGGTGCCTTGCTTCGGAATACGGTTCCCGGTGAGCGGAACGGATGACTTTATTGGTCTCATAGAACATCGTGTCCATTGCGTAGGCTGAGGTGCGCAGGGCATCGATCTTGTGCGTGCGGGTATCGGTATAATAAGTCCTGAGAACCAGTGTTCCGCGGAAGAAATAAGGCTGGTCATGGCCGTATAACGCGATGGTGCACACATTCTGCCGCAGGTGTTCGAAACCAGGTGTCTGCTTTTCCATTGCCGTGATCCTCCTCTTATTTTTATGATAAACTCTTTCGGTTTATTTGAGTAGACAATCATTTTGGTGCTGTGCGGGAGCAATATACGGTAAAATTTAACTGTTATGAGTAAAATCATTGATCAGTTCGGCGTTCACGTCGGGAAGAATGCAGAAGCACATCCGGAACGGATCCGGAAAGAGATCCTTGCGGCCTATAAGCTGTTCGGTTGGTATCAGCATCATTTCCCGGATCAGCGTAAGCCGAAATCCCGCCGGTATCTGGCTGATGCATGCATGAAGTTCATGGTTGACGGTTTCTCGCATCCGGAACACGCAGCGATGGTCAGCATCTTCATGCCATGCGAGCTGCTGCATGCGTTCGGTATTTCGCCGATCTGCGCGGAGATGTTTTCCACGTATCTCAATGGGGCAGGTGCCGAGAAGGCATTTGCAGAGGCGGCAGAGAAAGCTGGCATTGCAGATACGTACTGCAGCTATCATAAAGTCGTGATGGGAGCAGCCCTGACTGGAGTGCTTCCTTCGACTCGCTATATCATCAATACTTCGCTTGCCTGCGATGCGAATAATCTGACTTTCCGGGCATTGTCGGAAAAGATGGGCACACCCCAGTTTTATGTGGAGGTTCCATACCGCAAGGAAGAATATTCCGTGGAGTATGTCATGCAGGAACTGAAGGAACTGGCCGCTGCCCTGGAAGAGCGGGAAGGAAAACGTCTTGATCCTGGCTTATTGAAGATGTATACCGATCGCAGTGCAGAAACGATCCGGAATATTCAGAAGACGATTCCGCTGCGGAAGACGAGATATCTGCCAGGCGATCTGACATCGGAATTATATGAAGCGCTGATGATGCATAATGCGCTGGGGAGCGAGGAAGCGCTGGAGTATTCCCGGCTTCTGAAAAAAGATTTTGAGCATGCGTCTCTGGATGAGGGAAAGCGGATTCTCTGGATGCATACGAATCCATTCTGGCAGAAGAGTGCTCAGGAACTGCTGAATTTCCGTCCTGATCATCATGTGGCAGCAACGGAGCT
>SAMEA3663095__coassemble_874_pt1 | contig 40452 bp, 39 predicted proteins | sample SAMEA3663095__metabat2_high_PE_014 | metagenome-assembled genome bin SAMEA3663095 (sample SAMEA3663095) | pig gut metagenome | biome: pig gut; feature: pig-associated habitat; material: faeces | place: France | collected 2012
TGGTGTGAGAGGTCGGAATTCTCATCATCTGGATGGGATTCCTCCTACTCGATTGACTGCGCGGGAATTTCTGATTCCGGATTCCGGCATAAAAGAAGATAATAGATTTATGTTCAGAAGGTTCTTCAGAAAGCCGAAGCGGGTCGAGGGAAAATGCGTGGATCTGATGCTTGATCAGCATGTTGATGCCAGCAAATACAATCAGATGGTTCCTTCGGATCTGTTTGGCATCTATCTCCATGGCACGAATATCAGGGTCGGATCATGCGATCTGCGCTATGGCATGAATGAAGAGCTTTATTATGCCGGAAATATCGGATATAACGTGCTTTCCGTCTACCGGGGACATGGCTATGCATATCAGGCATGCCTGCTGCTGTTTGAGGTTGCAAAGCAGAAGGGCATGGAAGAGCTGATCATCACCTGTTCTCCGGATAATATTCCTTCCCGGAAGACGCTTGAGAAGCTGAATGGTACCCTGGAAGGAACGGTGAATGTACCCCCGGATCACTGGCTGTACCTGCGCGGGGAGACCGTGAAGAACATCTACCGGTACCGTCTGCTATAATGAATGCATTATGAAGAAACTGCTGAAGATTCTCACCAGCCGGCTGCTGGTGATTATCGCTCTGATTGCTCTGCAGATTGCTTTGCTGTTTTCGTGGCTCTGGAATACTGCAATCTATTATCAGGTCATTCCGGCAACGGAAATATTCGGTGTGATTCTGGCAATCTATGTGATCAATCAGGAAGAAGATCCTTCTTATAAGATGTCGTGGTGCGTGCTGATTCTGGTGCTGCCATTGTTCGGATGCATGCTGTATCTGCTGGTAGCGGGCAGGAAGATGCCGAAGAAGCTTTCCAATGGCACGACGCAGGCAAGCAGCCGCATGAAGTATCTCCTGGAGCAGGATGATCGTATCATGCAGGGACTGAAAGAAAAGGATCCTGCGGTTCATAATATCTTCAATTATGCATTGAGAGAGAGTCGTTTTCCGGTGTATCAGGATACAGATGCGGTCTATTTTCCAAGCGGAGAGAAATGGTTTCCGGTGTTTCTGGAAGAGCTGAAGAAGGCAAAGCACTTCATCTTCCTGGAGTATTTCATCATCGATAAGGGATCCATGTGGGATGAGACGCTGACAGTGCTGAAGCAGAAGGCTGCAGAAGGCGTGGAAGTGAAGCTGATCTATGATGATTTCGGCTGCATCACGCTTCCTCTGCATTATGACCGCATGCTGAATGAGATGGGCATTGAGACCTACCGGTTCAATACGCTGAGGCCGGCTTTATTGATTCAGATGAATAACCGGGATCACCGGAAGATCTGCGTGATTGATAATCAGGTCGGTTTTACGGGCGGGGTGAATCTCGCAGATGAATACGGAAACCGGATCCGCAGATTCGGCTACTGGCGGGATGATGCGATCATGATCCGCGGCGAGGCGGTATGGTCGATGGCAGTGATGTTTCTAGGAATGTTCAGCTATCTGAAGAAGGATACGGATACGATGGATTATGCGAGATATCATCTGCCGAATGAAGCATTCCATGGTCAGAATGGGTATTTCCAGCCGTTCAGCGATACGCCGAAAGATGAGGCGAACGTGGGCCTGTGCATGCACCTGAATCTCGTGCAGAATGCAGAAGATTATATCGATATCAATACGCCGTATCTGATTCTGAATGATGCGATGAAGACTTCTTTGTGCCTGGCTGCGGAAAAGGGCGTGAAGGTCCGGATTCTGACTCCGCATATTCCGGATAAGAAGATGGTATTTGCAATCACGAGGCACAACTATACGGAACTGATCCGGAGGGGGATTGAGATCTATGAGTATACTCCGGGGTTCAATCATACCAAGAGCATTGTCGCGGATGATCGGATGGCGGTCGTCGGTTCGGTGAATACGGACTACCGCAGCTATTATCTGCATTTTGAGGATGGCATTCTGATCTATGATTCTCCGGAAGTGATTCAGATCCGGGAGTCGTTTGACGAAGCCTTGAAGGTTTCCCATCAGGTCACACTGGAAGAGTGCCGGAAGACGAATCTGATTGTACGCATGGTGCGGGGCGTCATGAACCTGATGGCACCATTATTCTGACTATGGCAGGGAAAAAGAGAAAACAGGTTCTGGATCGGGCTTCCAGGAAGATGATCGGCATCATCGGAGTTTTGCTGGTGATCATCATCGGGCTTCTGATCTATGCGATTCAGAATCAGAGCAGAAGAGCACAGTCTGCTGCTGAAGCAGCCGCAGAGGCAGCAGAAGAACGGACGTATATGACGGTGAACCGGGAATTATCTTCTGCAAACGGGATAGAGATCACCCATGCGCATATTCCGTTTGACAGCACGAGAAGACCGGGAGAGATCCGTGAGATCCGCTATGTGATCATCCATGAGACGGACAACCGCAGTTCCGGTGCAGATGCGGCTGCGCACAGTGCGTTTCTGACCGGGGATCAGAATGATATTGTATCGTGGCATTATACAGTGGATGATCATTCGATCTATCATAACGTGCCGGATAATGAGATCTGCTGGAATGCAGGAGACGGCCGTGCGGAAGATGGCGGCAATATGCATGGCATCGGGGTTGAGATGTGCGTAAACCTGACCGATGATTATGAGCAGGTGCTGGTCAATACAGCAGCGCTGACGGCAGAGCTGCTGAAGACGTACGGGCTGACGCCTGATGATGTCCGTCTGCATGAGGATTTTATGGATAAGATCTGCCCGCATCGGCTGATCACCGAGGGCAGGGTGGAAGAATTCATGCAGATGATCCGCGACGATTACGAGATTTCGTCAGTTGAAGGTTCTGAAGCGGCAGGATAAGATACCACAGGGAGACAAAGTCTATGAGCGAGAAATACGGACTGGTACTGGAGGGCGGCGGTGTCCGCGGGGCATATACGGCGGGTGCGCTTGCCTGGCTGAATGATGAGCATATCACGTTTGATTATGGGGTCGGAATTTCCAGCGGAGCAGTTTATATGTGCTGCTACTGGGAAGGAGATAAGCATACGCCGGAGCATATGTCTACGGACTATGCGGCAGATAAAGAGAATGTCGGCATCCGGGCATTCCTGAAAGAGGGATATTATGTGGCCTACAAGCACCTGTTTGATGATGATCTGAAGGGCAAGGAACACATGACGATCCAGCCTCTGAAGGATATGCATGCCCCGATTGAAGTCGGTTCGTATGACCTGGATCAGGGAAAGACAGTATTCTTCACCCCGGATGACATGGATGACAGCCTGGAGCTGCTGAGAGGGTGCTGCGCACTGCCGATTGCGTCTGCGGTTGTGAAGGTGAATGGACATCAGCTGCTGGATGGCGGTATCACGAAGATGATTCCGATTGAGCGTTCCGTGGAGCAGGGAGTCACGAAGCATCTGATTATCACGACGAAGCCTGCCGACTATGTGCGCAAGCCTGCGCCGAAGGCGATTATCTGGCTCATGGGCAAGGTATATAAGAACTATCCTCAGATCAAGAAGGATTATTCGATCCGTCATGTGAATTACTACAAGCAGATCGATCTGATCAATCAGCTGGTCAGCGAAAACAAGGCTATCAATATCCGTCCTTCTGTCGATGTTCCGGTCAGCCGCTGGAAGGGAGACCGGGAAAACTGCCGGAAGCTCTACGATCTCGGCTATTCGGATATGGAAGCCAGAAGAGAGGAGATCTATCGGTTCCTGGATCGCGAAGATCCTAAGAAGATCACAACTCCTGCTGCAGAAGAGAAGGTTCCTGCCTGAAGCGTCTTCGGACGCTTTTTATGATTGAGCCTGTCTTGAAATGAACCGGAAAGAAAGATACTCTGCTTATGAAGCAGGAGGAAGAACATGATACGGAATGAATGTTCCTTCTATTCGAAAGTTCTCGGGGAACCGGTTAAGGTGCTGGTGCTGCTGCCGATCGGAAGCGGCTATGCAATCCGCCAGAGCAGTTCTCTGGATGAAGTCTATGCACAGAAGACTTATCCGGTTCTCTATCTGTTCCATTGTGCCAATGGCTGTGCAGAAGACTGGCTGTATCGCACGGATACGGAGGCTTATGCAGAAGAGGCTGGTATTGCCTTGGCAATTCCGGATCTTCATGACAGCTTCGGAGTGGATATGGCACATGGAGAAAAGTATGGAACGTTTCTTTCGGAAGAGCTTCCGAGGTTCCTTCATCATGTGTTTCCGATCTCTGAAGCCAGGGCAGAAACTGCAGCAGCAGGATGCTCCATGGGCGGATATACTGCTGCATATCATGGATTGATTCACCCGGAGAGGTTCTCTCTGATCGGGGTTCTTTCGGGAGCGCTGCAGGGAGCTATCATTCATGCATGGCTTACTGAGAATGGCATTGCGGATGATCTGAACTGGAAGAATATCTTCGGAGAAGCTCGTACTCAGCATGAGGATACGGATGTGTTTCAGAAGATTGATCCGGACGCGGAATACAAGCCGGAGTTCCTGGTGTTCTGCGGCGAAGAAGAGACTTGCAATGTGGAAATGAATCAGAGATTTCATAAGAAACTGAAAGAGGCTGGATATGAAGCCTCCTTTGCCGGCGGACATGGCGAGCATGGCTGGACGTACTGGGATGGCTGTATCCATCAGGTGATTGAACGATTTGCAGAAAGGATCAGAGAAGATGAAGAAGATTGAGAAATACCGGTTTGACGGAAGCGGAAAGTTCCGGATTCAGGATGCGAAGACAGATGAGACTTCACTCTGCAGCGATAAGAAGAAGGCTGCAGACAAGCTGGAGAAGAATGATGCGGAAATCGATGCGCTGCAGGATAAGCTTTATGCCGAGAAGAAGGAGGGTGTGATCTTCCTGTTTCAGGCCATGGATGCCGCAGGAAAAGACGGAACCATCCGGGCGGTGCTTTCCTGTCTGAGCCCGCATGGAGTCAGAGAAGCAGCGTTCAAGTCTCCGTCTGCGACAGAGCTGGCGCATGACTATCTCTGGCGGATTGAACAGCAGGTTCCGGCCAAAGGAGAGATTGCGATCTTCAACCGGAGTCAGTATGAAGATGTGCTGATCGGAAAAGTCCGGAAACTTTATGAAACGCAGGCACACGCTGATCGGATTGATACGGATCATGTGATTGAGAACCGGTACGAAGACATCAGGCATTTTGAAACCTATCTGTATCATAACAGCGTGCGGACGGTGAAGATCTTTCTGAATGTTTCCCGAGAAGAGCAGGCAAGAAGATTCCTGGATCGCATTGAAGAGCCGGAGAAGAACTGGAAGTTCTCAGAGTCTGACTGGAATGAGCGGAAGTACTGGGATGAGTACATGTCTGCCTTTGAAGACGCGATTAATCATACGGCAACGAAAGAATGCCCGTGGTATGTCGTGCCGGCAGATCATAAGTGGTATATGCGCTATGTGGTCAGTGAGATCATCCTTTCTGTGCTGAAGGATATGGATCCTCATTATCCGAAGGTGACGGCAGATCGTCTGTTGCAGTTTGCCCAGCTGAAGCAGGAGATTGAAGCAGAGCTTCCTGAAAAAGACAGATGAGTAATCAGCTGTTTCTGCAGGGGTTTGAGTGGTATCTGCCGGAAGACGGAAAGCACTGGGAACGGCTGAGAAAACAGATTCCGTTCTTTCAGAAGATCGGCGTAACCGGCATCTGGCTGCCGCCTGCTTATAAAGCATGGAATGGCATGCATAATGTTGGCTACGGAACGTATGATCTGTATGATCTCGGAGAGTTTGATCAGAAGGGCAGCATCCCTACCAAGTACGGGACAAAAGAGGAGTATCTGAAGTTGCTTCATGCATTGAAGGAAGCAGGAATATGTTCCTTTGCGGATATCGTATTCAATCAGAAGTGCGGCGCAGATGAACAGGAGACTGTCATGGCTGCGCCATGCAGCTCCAGCGACCGGCTGGAAGAAACCGGAGGATATGCACCGCATCAGTTCTGGACGAAGTTTCTGTTCCCGGGCAGGAAAGGCAGATATTCTGACTTTCAGTGGGATTCGTCCTGTTTTGACGGGGCAGAAGATCAGGGCACGATCTATCAGTTCCAGGGGCATACCTGGGATCCGGATGTGAGCAGCGAGAACGGGAACTATGATTATCTGCTCGGAGATGATCTGGATTTCGATCAGGAGAAGGTCTGCCATGAACTGGAACAATGGGGTGCCTGGTATATGAAGCTGACGGATTGCGACGGGGTCAGACTGGATGCCCTGAAACATATCAACGGACAGTATTTTCAGCGCTGGCTGGACTTTGCCGAAGCAGAAACCGGGAAAAAGCTGCAGGCGATCGGAGAATACTGGAGTGCAGATCTGAAAGCACTTCAGGATTATTATGATCTGAATGATCATAGAATCCATCTGTTCGATGTGCCTCTTCATTTCCATTTTGTCAATGCGTCCCAGGGCGGCGGATACTACGATATGCGCAATCTTCTGTCTGATACCATGATGTCTTCTGCTCCGGAAGGAGCTGTGACATTCGTGGATAATCATGATACGCAGCCAGGACAGTCCTTGCAGTCGTATGTGATGAGCTGGTTCCGGGAGATTGCTTATGCAGTAATCCTGTTCCGGGAAGAAGGAACGCCATGTGTTTTCTATGGAGACCTGTACGGAATCCCGCATGATCAGATTGCACCGATGGAGCATCTTCCGAAGATGATGAAACTCCGGAATGATGCAGCCTATGGTCCTCAGCATGACTATCTGGATGATCCGGACCGGATCGGCTGGACCAGAGAAGGCGATGCAGAACATCCGGGTGGACTGGCAGTTCTTCTCAGCGACGGACCGGGCGGTGAGAAGACGATGTATCTCGGGACTCAGCATGCCGGCATGGTCTATGAGGATCTGCTTGGAAGAAATGCGCCGGTGATGATCGATCAGAATGGCAATGGAACGTTTGACGTGCAGGGCGGGAGCGCTGCCATCTATACGCTCAGAAAAACATGTGCAGGAACGAAGAAACCGCGGGAATGACGGTTTCTTTTCTCATGGAATGCAAGCATGATGCATTATGCGGCAGGATCAATGTCCTTGACGGATGTGATCTTACAAGAGCAGGACAGGTGCTGTAAGCTTTGCAATCGTTAAAAGCCTTGGTGATCAGGCATAGCATGGCATCATTGGCTAAGGAAATGGTCTGTGTGCCAGGCAGCACGGCTTCCGGGATGTCCTCAGGAGTGAATTCAGTATCGGGTTCATATGCCCTGGCTGATTAAGGAGCGATGGAGGCTGCCGCAGACACTCTAGCAGCAGAGTGATCAAATAAAGTGTCCTTGAAAATGTCCGCATTTCCATCCAGATCTTCATAAATTGTGAGGATATAAAGCTCGGGCTGCCCATCCATAGCTGGCGTCTGTTCCATGCAGAGAATCGAGTAATTCATTCCTGAAACTACGTGCTGGGCAAGCGGCACGATCAGGCTATATGAGGTTTCGGGTATGCCGTTCAGTACTTTGTCAAACGCCTTCTGTGCCTCGTCCGGAGGCTCTCTGAGCCTATTTCTGCATAAGAGGCGTTCTTCTGCAATCCCGGGATAGAGAAATTCCATGCGGGTGTGTTAAAGTGATTCATATGCCGGAAATTGTTTACAGGGGAGCAGTATTATTTCTGATTTATGCGTTCGGAGGCTGGTGCGGAGAAGTATTGTACAATGCGGCAGTCCGGGGAAAGATCATCAATTGCGGAATGCTGAATGGACCGGTATGTCCGATTTACGGATTCGGAGGTCTGGCGGTGACATATCTGACCAGTCAGGTCCCTTCCGGAGTCCAGGTTCCGGTGTGGGTGGTATTTCTGTTCGGAGCGGCCGCTGGCGATCTGATTGAGCTGGCTGGCGGAATGATCCTGGAGAAAGCGTTTCATGTGAAGTGGTGGGACTACAGCCATAAGCCATTTAATTTCAGAGGTTATATCTGCCTTGAATTCACGGTGATCTGGGGCTTTGCGGCAGTCCTGCTGATTGAAGTGATTCAGCCGCTGCTGTCTGCAGTTTCTTTTACAAGGCATAGTTCGACCCTCGGATGGGTGTTTCTGATCATTGCCTATACAGGACTGCTCACAGACCTGTATGTGACGAATCGTTCTGCGCATGCTCTGGATCAGGATCTGGAACATCTGGATCAGATAAGAAAGCGGCTGAGAAGCATCTCGGATCCGATGTCGCAGCGGCTTGGCAGGCAGGCGCTTGAAACCACACAGCGCGTGCAGGAATCGCGCGTTCAGGCAGAGCTTGCAAGGGCAGAATTCCGGGATCAGAGAGAACTGGAGCAGAAATATGCAGAACTGAGACAGAAGCTGTATGGCGGAAAAGGCCATGGCGAAAGCCGTCTGGTCCGCGTGTTCCCGGATATGAAACATCGCCATTATGGTTCGCTGAAAGATCGAGAGAAAGAAAAACGATGAGGAGAAAAAAGAAAACATCCGGGTTTCTGAATGTTTTCTGAAGAGATTCAATTAGAGGACGGGCTGGCAGAACTATCTGCAGAAGGAGAAGCAGAAGCTGCAGATAGTTCTGCAGATTGTCCGAGATAATATACCTTGTAGCTGGCAGCGTTCAGCACTGCATCAGATGGTTTATTGTCTGCACTTTCCCATGGCGCCAGATACAGCATCCAGAATTCATCATAGGTCAGCTGGGAGTTATAGACTGCCTGGGCAATTTCGATTCCGACATAGCGGTAATGCCATGATTCGAATTCGTATCCGGTGATTGACTCTTTGCCCTGCGGATAGCGGAGAATCCATCCGTAGTCCTGGGAGTTCGTGCTGGTCCACTGATAGGCAGCAGTATCCTTGAATTCGAGGCCTTCATCATCTCCGGTCGCGGCTAAGTCAACAGTCAGGCCGGTCTGATGTTCAGAGAAGCCAGGTCTTGCGCTCAGCGCATCAGCACCGTCTTCCCCATAGGCAAGGACATAATTATTATAGACGTTTTCCTGGGATTCAAAGGAACGGTAGGCACTGCTTGCGTAGAAATAGACATTCACTGCCCGGCCGGCATCTCCCCATGCCTGCATGGCTGAGGCTGCTTCTGCCGCAAGCTGCTGTCCGGAGGCGGCATAGTAGCTTGAAAGCTCGGTCAGACCTGCTGGCGAATAAGACTGGTCGAGATAATAGGTCTTGCTGACCAGCATCGTGACGCTGGAGCTGTCGGCTGCTTTCGTGTTGCCATATGGTGTGTAATAGGTTCCGCTCAGCATGAAGTTCGTGCGGGAATTCGTGTCGCGGTGGCTGATGACATCATCGATATAATTCGTTTCGATGGGCTGGTAGTCGAAGACTAAGAGAGGCGTGATTTCCCACCATTCCAGATCCTTGAACAGGTTCTGAATCTGATCGGCTTCATAGCCCTTATCTCTGAGGCGGCGGGCGATCAGAAAGTCTCTGGCATCAAGACCGCGGTCAGCAGAGACCACCGTGTAAAGATCCAGATAGTCGGTATTCAGGGTTCCATCGAGAATGGAACTCTGCAGATAGTCACTGTAATACTGATTCTCCAGCAGCGTATCAGCGAGATTGTCTTTCCGGATTGCAATGATCGCTTCTTTGCTGTAGCCAAGCTTCTTTAAGGCATTGGACTGGCGGATGCGCGGTACATAAATCATGAGGAGCACAGCAGCAATGCCAGCCAGTACAAACCAGATTTCCTTGCGCAGGTGACGGCGGACGCGTTTCTTCTTTTTTACCGGAGCTTTGCGGACAGCAGCAGGTTTCCTGGAAGAAGTGCTGGTCTGACCGGGAATGACCAGGCGGTATCTTCTGCGCTTTTTCTTTTTTCTTTCAGGGTTTCGTTTCACAGACATGCTTCACCTCGAACAGATTCCAGGGAGCACTCTCCGGAGGGAACGAAGTGACCCGCACCGGCTCCCTGGTAATCGGGTGCGGGAATACGAGATCATATGCCCATAGGGCGATCTGGCCGCGTTTGGCGCGGGAATTGTAGCGCTGATCATTGACCAGAGGCAGATTTCTGGAAGAAAACTGCACCCGGATCTGGTGGCTGCGTCCGGTTTCAAGGTGGACGCGGACCAGAGTTCTGCCTTCTTTTTCAGCAAGTACTTCATAGTGAAGAATGCACTTCTTGCCATGGGCAGGATCGCTGACTCTGACCATGTTGGTACGGGAATCTTTTTCCAGGTAATCTGTCAGGGTTCCCTGTTTCTCTTTCGGGGTTCCGTCCAGAATGGCTAGGTAGGTTTTCTGAAATTCCTTCTTCCGGATGCTGTCGCTGAGACGGGAGGCTGCTTTGGAAGTGCGGGCAAATACCATTGTTCCGCCAGTCGGGCGGTCCAGTCGATGGACGAGGCCGAGATAGACATTGCCCGGCTTGTGATACTTTGCCTTGATATAGTCCTTGCACATCGTAAGCAGATCCATGTCGCCGCTTGCGTCTGCCTGGACGGGAACGTTTACCGGTTTCTCGACGCAGAGCAGGTGGTTGTCTTCATACAGGACCTTAATCATTGCGCTGCCATCTTCCGTATATGCCGCAGGGCAGATTCAGATCCCGGTTTTTCATCGGAATCGCGACTTCTCCGGCAGTGACGGTACCATCCGGATGTTCTGGAAGAATCATCGTCTTCATGAGGTCTTCCAGAACAATGCTTGAGAATCCTGCAGTATAGCTGTTGATCAGGAAGAACAGCGCATGAGGATCGAGAACGTCCAGGCAGGCCTGAATCAGACCGGAGATTTCTTTTTCGAATTTCCACATCTCCCCATTCGGGCCTCTTCCGTAGGAAGGAGGATCCATCAAGATGCCATGATAGGTATGTCCTCTGCGTTTTTCCCGTTCGACGAACTTCATGACATCGTCGACGATGAAGCGGATCGTATGATCCTGCAGATTGCAGAGGTCCCGGTTTTCCTTGGCCCACTGCACCATGCCCTTGGCCGCATCCACATGGACGACTTCGGCAGCACCGGCTGCGGAACAAGCCATGGTTGCACCGCCGGTATAGGCAAAGAGATTCAGAATTCTGAGGTTCTCATCAGAATGTGCCCGGATCAGATCGCTCATCCAGTCCCAGTTGACTGCCTGTTCCGGAAACAGGCCGGTGTGCTTGAATCCGGTCGGAGATACTTTGAAGGTGAGGTTCTGATAAGAAACGGTCCAGGATTCCGGAAGCTTCTTACGGTATTCCCACTGGCCTCCGCCTTTGCTGGAACGATGATAGACTGCATCAGCATGGTTCCAGAGAGGCTCTTCCGGATCATTGGGCCAGATGGCCTGAGGGTCCGGACGGCGCAGAGTGATGCCTTTCCACTGCTCCAGTTTCTCACCATTTCCTGCGTCCAGAAGGACGTAATCTTTCCATTGATCTGCTCGTAATAGTGCGCTCATGTTTTTCCCTTTCGGCCATTATATCATGCGGGGAGTCCGGCAGGACTGATGGTATAATCATACACATGAGAAAAGCGGAAGAAAAAGATTTGAAAGAACTCTCTGCATATCTCGGTCAAAATCCGGCGATGAACCTGTTTCTGATCGGAGATATCGAGAATTTCGGAGTGGATGGGAACAAGGTATCCGTATGGATGGACGAAGATGCTTCGGGAATCCATTCGGTATTTCTTTATTATGCGCCTGGAAGATCGCTGATCCTGCAGAGCTATGAGCATCGGATTGATCAGAAGTTTCTGGAAGAACTGATTCAGCAGCTGGATCCGGTGACGATCAGCGGTGAAACCAGCCTGATCAGAGAATTGAATCTGGATGAATTTCCGGTTCATTCGGAATGCAGATTTGCGGCAATGAAGAAACCATATCAGAAGACGGATACTTCAGAAGTGGCAAGACTGGGGCCGGAGGATGCGGAAGACATCATGGAACTGCTGAATGCTTCGTTTCCGCATTCCCGTGTCAGCAAAGTGAATACCGAAGAAAAAGGAAGCCGGTATTATGGAATCCGGAAGAATGGGAATGCGGTATCTGTCGCTGCCAGTTCAGCGGAGTGCAGGAATCTGGCCATGGTGGTTTCTGTATGCACGAATGAGGAATATCGCTGCCATGGCTATGCGGAAGCGTGTGTGACAAAGCTTTCGGATGATCTTTTGGCAGAGGGAAGGATGCCGTGTCTGTTCTATACCAATCCGCAGGCGGCAAAGATATACAAGAAGATTGGTTATGAAGACATTGGTTACTGGAGCATGAGACAGAAATGATAGATACCGGTTTGCTGAATGAGAATCAGAAGAAAGCAGTGCTGAGTGATTCCAGATATCTGCGGATTGTAGCAGGAGCAGGCAGCGGCAAGACGCGTGTCCTGACGATGCGGATTGCTCATCTGATTGAAGATGAGCGGGTGCCGGCGTGGAAGATCCTGGCCATCACGTTCACGAATAAAGCAGCGAATGAAATGAAGGAACGGATCCGGGGAATGCTGAAGGAAGAAGAGGGCATGCCCTGGATCAGCACGATTCACAGTCTCTGCGTGCGCATCCTGCGCCAGGATATCCAGTCGATGGGATATCCGCGGAATTTTACGGTCATGGATGCGGATGATCAGAAATCGATTCTGAAAGAGGCGTATAAGAAGTATGAGGTTGATACGCAGCAGTTCAGTTTCGGTTCTCTGCTGGATTACATCTCGAACAACAAGGCTGCGGAGATCACGCCGGAAAGGGCAATGGAGATTGCCGGAAAGTATTCCGGAGAGAAGATCAAGGCAAAAGTGTATGAATACTATCTGAAGCGCCAGGAAGAGCTGTATGCGCTTGATTTTGATGACCTCATTTTCTGGACGGTCAGGATGTTCCGGAAGTTCCCGGATATTCTGGCTAAGTGGCAGAATCACTTTGCCTATATCCATGTCGATGAGTTCCAGGATATAGACCGCATGCAGTATGTGCTGATCCGCCAGCTGGCTGGTGAAAAGAACAGTGTCTATGTGGTCGGCGATCCGGACCAGACGATCTATACGTGGAGAGGTGCGGATGTCGACATCATCATGAACTTCACGAAGGACTTTCCTGGTGCAGAGACGATCATGCTCAATCAGAACTACCGTTCGACTGCCTGCATTCTGAATGGGGCAAACTCGGTCATCAAGAATAATAAGCATCGTCTGAAGAAAGAACTGTTCACGACGAACAAGAGCGATGGGAAGATTGTCCATTACAGTGCGGTGAGCGATGAGTATGAAGCTGCCTGGATTGCAGAAGAGATCCGCCAGCTTCATGCCAAGGGCAGCGAATACCGCAGCATGGCGATTCTGTATCGTTCCAACTATCTGTCCCGTTCGATCGAAAAAGGACTCCGGGATGTGTTTGTGCCTTACATCATCTTCGGGGGCACGAGGTTCTATGAGCGTCAGGAAATCAAGGATGCATTATGCTATCTGCGCATGGTTGTGACTGGCGATGATCTGTCGTTCCGCAGAATCGTCAACCGTCCGAAGAGAGGGATCGGTCAGAAGACACTGGAAACATTAGCTGCCAAGGCAGAGGAAGAGTCCTGCAGCATGTACGAGGTTCTGAAGAAGGAACCGCTGTTTTCCGCAAAGACTCAGAATACGCTGGATCATTTCTCTGCTCAGGTGGAATCCTGGCGCAAGGACATGGAGAGCGGAGAATATTCTCTGGATCAGCTGTTCAGCAAAATCATGACGGAATCCGGATATCAGGCTTCCCTGGAAGAGAATCCGGAGGATTCGGATCGGGTGGAGAACCTGAAGGAACTGATTGATGATATCCGCCAGTTCGAGAAGAACAATCCGGAAGGAACCATGGATGAATATCTGCAGGAAGTATCGCTGTATGGAGACCGGGACGAGGCCCAGACGGCAGACTGCGTGCAGATGATGACGGCGGCCAAAGGTCTGGAGTTCGATACGGTCTTCGTGACGGATCTGAATGATGGCATCTTCCCGAATGAGCGGGCGATGAATGAAGGCATGCGCGGCGTGGAAGAAGAGCGCCGGCTTGCCTATGTCGCATTCACCCGGGCAAGAAAACGGCTGTTCCTGACGGAAGCAGGAGGATTCAGCTTCATCTTGCAGCGGGTGCGTACGCCTTCCCGCTTCCTGGAAGAAATTGATCCTGCTTATATCCGCCATATCGGCGGACAGCGTCAGGAAGAAGCTTCTTCCGGCAGAAGAATGGCTCAGAATACCAGAGTCCGGGTCGAGGCTGAGCCGAAGATGGATCTGATCCGGACAAAGTCGGTTCTGGAACCTTCGAAAAAAGGCGGCGTGAAGACTGGCGATGTAGTGGAACATGCCAAGTTCGGCGAAGGCGTCGTGATCAGCGTGAGCGGTGGCATTGCCACGATTGCGTTTGCATATCCGGCCGGAGTTCACAAGATTGCGGCAGGACATCCTTCCCTGAAGAAAAAGAACAAGACAGAGGGCTGAAATGAGCGAAGCAGAAGACAAGGCTCTGCGCATGCGTCAGCTGGTTGATCAGCTGAATACGGCGGCAGATGCATATTACAACGGCAAGACTGAACAGATGACGGACTATGAATGGGACGCCATGTTCGATGAGCTGAAGAAGCTGGAGCAGGAAACCGGAGAAATCCTCCCGGATTCCCCGACGAACCGGGTCAGTGCAGACTCGATTGCCGGGCAGAAAGAACCGCATGAATTCCCGGCGCTGTCCCTTGCCAAGACCAAGAAACCGGAAGATCTCGTGAAATGGGCAGAGGGCAGACCGATCTGGCTGTCCTGGAAGCTGGATGGCCTGACCCTGGTCGTGACCTATGATAACGGGAAGCTGACAAAGGTCGTGACTCGCGGCGATGGTCATATCGGAACGAATATCACGCATCTTTCTTCCGCGATTCATGGCATTCTGCCTGAAATCACGGAAAAAGGGCATCTGGTCATCCGCGGCGAGGCGGTGATCAGCTATGCGGACTTCGAGAAGTTCCGCATGGAGAGCGATGAGGACTATGCAAATCCAAGAAATCTGGCCAGCGGTTCGCTGTCTCTGAAAGATGTCGAAGAAGTAAAGCGCAGAGGCATCCGCTGGATTCCGTTCACGCTGGTCTTTACCGAGCATGAGATTGTTTCCTGGGGAGAACGCATGGCATTCCTCGAGGGACTCGGATTCCATACCGTGGATCATGAGCGGATTGATCATCCGGATCTCGAGACGATCAATTCCCGCATCCATGCATGGACCGAGAAAGTCACGGATGGCTCCAATCCTTATCCGGTAGACGGGCTGGTCATCTCTTATGATGACACGGTTTATGCAAGCACCGGTTCCGTGACCGGACATCATGCGACCAGGGCTGGATATGCCTTCAAATGGCAGGATGAGTCGGCGGAAACAAAGCTGGAGTATGTGGAATGGTCATGTGCTGCTTCGACGATCACGCCGGTGGCAGTATTTGATCCGGTAGAGCTCGAAGGGACAACGGTCCGCAGAGCCAGTCTCTGCAATATCAGCGAGTGCGAGCGGCTTTGCATCGGAAGCAAAGGTACCGTTCTTTCTGTTATCAAGGCAAACAAGATCATTCCGAAGGTCATTCATGTAAGCCATACGGAAGGATCTCTGGAGATTCCTTCCGTATGTCCGGTGTGCGGCGCACCAACCGAGATTCATGAAAGCGATGTTTCCGGAACGAAGACGCTGCGCTGCACGAACCCGAAGTGCACGGCCAAGTCGCTGAAGAAGTTCACGCGCTTTGTCTCGAAGGCTGGCATGGATGTGGATGGCATTTCGGAACAGACCCTGTCAAGGTTCATCAATGAAGGCTGGATCAGGACGTTTGCGGATGTGTACCGCCTGCCGATGCACCGGGATGAGATCGCACAGCTGGATGGATTCGGGGAGAAGAGTGCGCAGAATCTCGTGGATTCTGTCGCAAAGGCTTCTTCCGTGACGGATGCCAGACTGATCTATGCGTTATGCATTCCGCTGGTCGGGCCGGATGTTGCCAAGAAGCTGCTTGGTGCTTATTCCTGGAAGGAACTGTTTGCAAAAGCGGAGTCCGCAGAACAGGATGATGTGTTCTCGATGATTGACGGAATCGGTCCGGAGAAGAGCAAGGCGTTTGTGACCTGGTTCAAGGATCCGGAGAACCTGGCCGTGCTGAATGATCTTCTGACGATGATCACCGTCGAAGAGACGACGCAGAAGGCAAGCGGAAATCGCTGCGAAGGTCTGACCTTCGTGGTCACCGGCGATGTGCATCATTACAAGAACCGGAATGAACTGAAGGCATATATCGAATCTCAGGGCGGAAAGGTAACGGGCTCTGTCTCGAAGAGCACGTCCTATCTGATCAACAATGATGTGAATTCCACATCATCGAAGAATCAGAAAGCACATCAGCTCAATATTCCGATTATTTCGGAAGATGAATTCACGGAGCGGTTCGCTTCCTAGTCAGTTGCAATCCTCCAGGGTTGCCTTTAGAATTGAACATTGGAAAAAGAGGCTTGATATGGAAGAAAAACATGATGCGGCTTATTTCAAGGGCCTGGCACATCAGCTGATGTTTGATCTGTCCGATCAGGAAGCAGATGACATCGTAAAAGAATTTGATACGCTGAACCGGCAGCTGGAACTGCTGGATGCAGTGAATACGGATGGCGTTGAGCCGATGGTCTATCCGTTTGAAGAAGAGACTTCTTTCCTCAGAGATGATCAGGTGTCCAACGTCATCACGCAGGAAGAAGCACTTTCGAATGTGGATAAGAAGCTGGAAGGACACTTTGTCCTGCCGCGGGTGGTGAAGTGATGATTGAAGAGATGGCAAAAGACAAGGCCGGCGCAGCAGAACGCTGCCGCGAAGCCTACAGGAAAGCACAGGAACTTCAGCCGAAGCTGAATGACGTCATCACCTTCGTGGATCCGGAAGAACAGCTGAAGGAACTTCCGGAAGAAGGACTGATGCGCGGGGTTCCGATTGCCCTCAAGGACAACGTGAATACGAAAGGAATCCTGACAACAGCCGGATCCCGGATTCTCAGCAACTATGTGCCGATCTACAATGCGGCAATTGTCGACAAGCTCAAGGCAGCCGGGGCTGTGACCATTGCCAAAGCATCCATGGATGAACTGGCCATGGGCGGCACGAATACGACCTGCTTCACCGGACCTGCTTACAATCCATGGGATCAGACCAGAATGACCGGCGGTTCATCCGGCGGCAGCGCAGCGCTGGTCGCAAGCGGGGTTGTGCCGATGGCAATCGGTTCTGATACGGGTGACTCAGTCCGCAAGCCGGCAAGCTTCTGCGGCATTGTCGGCGTCAAGCCGACCTATGGCCGCATCAGCCGCTATGGCATCATCCCGTACGCATCTTCGCTGGATCATGTCGGATACTTCACGCGTTCGATTGAAGACGCATGTGTGACGCTGAAGGTTCTGGCGGGAAGAGATGACCGGGATATGACGACGTCCTATCGCCCGGTTCCGGATTATTCTGCCCTGCTCAATTCGGACATGCATGGCAAGAAGATTGCCGTTTTCGGCAACGTGATGGATTCCCAGCAGAATCAGGAAACCGTGAAGATATTCAATGACCTCATGGCGAAGCTGAAGGAACGCGGGGCGGAAGTGTCGGTGTTCCATTTTGATGAAGACCTCATGAAGGTGATGCTGCCGACGTATTATCTGATTGCTAACTGCGAAGCTACTTCGAATCATTCGAATCTTGACGGTATTCGCTTCGGAGTGCGTGAAGAAGGTGCTTCGATGCAGGAGATCATGACGAATTCCCGCACGAAGGGATTCGGACCGCTGATCCGCAGACGGTTTGTCATCGGCTCCTATGGCTTGTTTGATGAGAACCAGGAGCGTCTGTTCCGCAAAGCGCAGAAGGTCCGCAGACTGATCGTCAATCAGCTGAATGACTGCCTGAAAGATGCGGACTGCCTGATTGCGCCGGCTTCCGGAGGAATTGCACCGAAGCTGAATGACCGCAGCTTGAATGAGCTGAGCGACAACTATCTGATCGCTGAGAATCATATGTGCATCGGCAATTTCAGCGGCTATCCTTCCATGACGGTTCCGATGGGATTTGAAGACGGATGCCCGATCGGAGTGAATCTGACCTGCCGGGCATTTGAAGAAGAAACAATGTTTGACTTCGGCAAGGCAATTGAAGAAATCACCGGTTACAAAGATCTTCATGCGGAGGTGAAATGAGATGGCAGACTATGATGTGACAATCGGCATTGAAATTCACGTACAGCTGAAGACGGCTACGAAGATGTTCTCCGGAGCACCATGCACGTATGGCAGAAAGGCAAATACGGCAGTTAACGAGATCGATCTCGGCGAGCCGGGCGCGATGCCTTGCGTGAACCGGGAAGCAGTGAAGCTAGCTGTTGAAGCATGCACGGCTCTGCATCTGACGATTGATCCGGTCGTGAAGTTTGACCGGAAGAATTACTACTATTCGGATCTTCCGAAGGGGTTCCAGATTACGCAGCAGTTCCATCCGATCGGCCGCAATGGCTATGTGATGATCGACACGCCGAACGGAAAGAAGAAGATCCGGATCAACCGGATTCATATGGAAGAAGATACTGCCAAGCAGTATCATCTTGCGTCAGTCAATGAGACGCTTCTGGACTACAACCGTGCCGGAACGCCGCTGATTGAGATCGTATCCGAACCGGATATGACGACTGGCCAGGAGGCGGAGGCATATGTCGAAGCACTGCGTCAGACGCTGTATTATGTCGGTGTTTCCGATGTCAAGATGGAAGAAGGATCCATGCGGTGCGATGTCAACGTATCCATCAAGCCGAAGGGATCTTCTGTGCTTGGCACGAAGAATGAGATCAAGAACCTGAACAGTATTTCCAATATCGGGAAAGCGGTTGACTATGAAGTGGAACGTCAGAAGCAGGTTCTGGAATCCGGCGGAGAAGTGCATCAGGAAACCCGCCGGTGGGATGACAAGACGCAGACCACGGAGCTGATGCGGCGCAAGGAAGGAAATGTCGACTACAAATTCTTCCCGGAGCCGAATATCTTCCCGATCCGGCTGGATCCGGAATGGATCCGGAATATTCAGGAACATATGCCTGAACTCCCGGATGCCCGCAAAGAGCGGTATGAGAAGGAATACGGACTCAGCGAACACGATATCAATATCCTGATTGCCAACAAGGAGATGTCAGAGTTCTTCGAGCAGTGCATGAAGACTTCGAAGAATGCGAAGAGTGTCTGCAACTGGCTGCTGAGCGATGTCAGCGCATGGCTGAACAAGAACGAGAAGACGATCGATCATTGCGCACTGAAGCCGGAAGATCTGTCTGAGCTCGTTGCAATGATTGATGATGGAAAGATTTCCAGCAAACAGGCAAAAGAACTGATTGATGATGTCATGAACGGAAAGAATCCGGAAGAAGCTGCCAAGGCTAAGGGTCTGTCTCAGATTTCTGATGCCGGGGCGATCGAAACGATGGTGCAGTCGGTTCTGGATGCGAATCCGCAGGCGATCAGCGATTATGCGGCTGGCAAGGATCGTGCAGTAGGCTTCCTGGTCGGACAGGTCATGAAACAGTCGAAGGGGAAAGCAAACCCAGGAATGGTTTCCGGCCTGATCAAGGAAGAACTCGCAAAGCGGATCGGAAAATAACAGAGGAATATGGCAAAGACTGTTCGGAAAAAGAAGAAATCGCGGGCGTATAAACGGACCAGATTTGTTTTCTGGACAGTTTTTATTCTGTTTATCACGCCGTTTGTGATTCTGGGATATATTCTGCTTTCAGCAGCCGGAGATACTGGCAAGCCGATTCTCGGAAATCGCTATGAGGGAGATCTGAATCCGGCAATTGCCGATGACCAGCTGAAGCAGATTTCTGCTTCAGTCAAGGGCGTCAGCGGAGTGGAAGATACGTATTGCAATCTTGCGGCGGGCACGCTCAGAATCTATGCGGATATCAGTGATGATGCATCTTCGGATACTGCTTCTTCAATTGCTTCAGAGATCTATGATGATGTTTCTTCCGTGCTGGATCCATCCGTCTATTTCTCTCAGCATGATGACATGAAGATGTATGATCTTGAGATTCATGTGTACACGCAGGACTCCGATGCGGATGCGGATAACTTCATCTATGTGATTGAGATGAAGACAAGCTCCATGGATGCGCCGGTGACGCAGCTGGTCAGCGAACCCATTGATGCTGCCCTGGCAGAAGAACTGCGTCAGAAGGTTGAGGAGCGAAATAACCCGGCGCGATCTGCTTCTTCTGCAGGTGATATGAATGTCAGCGCAGGAGAGACCGAAGATACTCCTTCTCCGGATACGGCGGAATAATGGATGGCAATTATGCAGAAGAATGAAGTGTGGCGCGGAACCTGTGAAGGATATACATATGATGGCGAAGGCGTAGTTCATATCGGCGGGATTGTTTTCTTTGTGCCGGGCCTGCTGGAAGGCGAAGAAGCAGAACTCGGCATCACTGCCATGAAGAAGAACTATGGCTATGCTCGCATCATCAAGCTGCTGAAGCCATCCCAGCATCGTGTTCAGCCGGTCTGTTCCGTCTATCGGAAATGCGGCGGCTGTCAGCTGATGCACATGGATGAAGAAACGCAGAAGCATTTCAAGGAAGATAAAGTAAAGGGTGTATTCCGCCAGAATGCAGGCATGGAAATCACGCCGGAGCCGATTCTCACGGAGGAACATCGGACCGGATACCGGAATAAAGTTCAGGTTCCTGTCCAGGTGAAAGATGGAAAGGTGCTGATGGGGTTCTATCAGCCTCGCTCGAATACGATCGTGGAATTTGATCGCTGCTGGGTGCAGACGGATCTTTCCAATGCAATCATCCGGGACTGCCATCGCTGGTTTGAGGACCTCGGCTGTGCAAAAACAATGCGCTTCGTGCTGATCAAGCATGCCCATATGACCGATCAGGTCATGGTCTGCCTGGTGGTGCGGGAGTATCCGTTCCGCAACTCAGATCAGCTGATTCAGAAGCTTACTGCAAAGTATCCTGAGATTGTCAGCATCCTTGCGGTCATCAACCGCAGAGAAGACAATGTGATTCTCGATGGCAAAGAGATCACAGTATGGGGCAAACCATATATCGAAGAAGAACTGCTTGGATGCCGGTTCAGGATCAGCGCAAGATCGTTCTACCAGATCAATCCGTATGCCACGAGAATTCTTTACAGCAAGGCAATTGAAGCTGCTGGGCTCACTGGCAAAGAAACCGTCATTGATCTTTACTGCGGGACCGGCACCATTGGCATTCTCGCTTCCATGCATGCAAAGAAGGTTTACGGAATCGAGATTGTTCCAGATGCGGTGAAAGATGCTGAAGTAAACGCAGCCATCAATCACAGGGACAACATTGAATTCTTCACTGCCGATGCTCAGGCCGGGGCAAAGAAGCTGATTGCAAATCATATCAAGGCAGATGTGGTCATCGTGGACCCGCCCAGAAAGGGATGTTCCGAAGATACGCTGAAAGCGATTCTGAAGATTGCTCCGAAGCGGCTGGTCTATGTTTCCTGCGATCCGGCAACTCTAGCCAGAGACGTAGCATTCATGCATGAAAACGGGTATGAGCTGAAGATGGTCCAGCCTGTTGATTTATTCCCGGGAACGCTTCATGTGGAAGACATTGCATTACTGCTCAGAACAAATTAAATCAGAGCCAGAAAACTTCCTTCATCAGATTAAGGAGATTGACCTATGACCCTATATGAAAGGCTTTCCGGACTGGCTGATGAGAAGTACAAGGATTTCCAGAGCAAGCTTGTTCCGAATATTCCGAAGGATACGATGATCGGGGTCAGAACGCCAGATCTGCGCATGATCACGAAAGAGCTCAGAGGAACCGAAGAAGCAGAAAAGTTTCTTGCAGAGCTTCCTCATAGGTATTATGAAGAGAATATGATCCATTTCTTTCTGATCGCAATGATTCCGGATTTTGAGGAATGCGCGAAAGCAGTGGAGACCTTTCTCCCGTATGTGAACTGCTGGGCAGTGTGCGATCAGGCAACTCCGAAAGTCTTTACGAAGAATCATGAGAAGCTGCTCCCGCTGATCCGGAAATGGATCAAGTCAGAACAGGTATATACGGTCAGATTTGCCATCCGGATGCTGATGAATGAATTTCTTGAAGAAGACTTCAGGTCAGAATACCTGGAGTGGGTTGCGGGAGTCAGAGGTGAGGACTATTATATCCGGATGATGGTCGCATGGTATTTTGCGACGGCCCTGGCGAAACAATATGATGCTTCAGTTGTTTATATTGAAGAGCGCAGGCTTGATCCCTGGACTTATAAGAAGACAATCCAGAAAGCTATTGAAAGCTATCGGATCTCTGAAGAACATAAGGAGTATCTGAAAACGCTCAGGTAGATTGTGACAGATTCTCTGTTCAGGGAATCTGTTTTCTTTAATTGTGAAATCATGAAATGCAGAGACTTCCTCAGAACATTTTCATGCATGGAATATATCATTCATGCATGAATGCTGCTCGGATCTGATGGAGGATAGTCTGTATTTGTCTTTTCAGGCATTGGGTGTTCCATCTTCTCCTTTTGCAAGCTTCTCTTTCCAGGTCTTCGGAGAGACACGGAACCAGGAGCAGAATGCTTAATAAAAATCTGAAGTATTGTGATAGCAGATCATATCTGCGATTTTCTTCAGAGAGATCGGTGTTCTTCAGAAGCAGTTCCGTCCGCTGCATGCAGAAGGAAAGAAGAAGTTCGGAAATGGCCTTTCCGGTTTTCTTATGAAGCATTGCGTAGATATAGTTCGGGTGATATCCGAAATGAGCAGAAAGGCTGCCAAGCGATGCAGAGTTGATATACTTTTCAATCCGCAGAATCATCTCATCCGCAGCTGATTTCTCCTGTTCCTGGTTCTGCTGCTTTCCGTGTTCTCTGGTCAGATACATCATGAGAGAGAAAGTCATCGACTTCAGAATCTTCTGAATAATTTCTGTTTTGTCTGCGTATTCCACTAGCATCAGATCGAGCAGCTCCCAGATCGGAGAACTCATCTCAAGCTTCAGATGAATATATTCATCGGAGTACTGATTGATCTGAGGGTTCAGGAAAAAGTGCAGAAAGAGAAGAAAGATATTCATTGAAGAAAACCTGTTTCCGGATCAGGATGCCAGTAATCACGATATCGGTTCTGCTGTCACTGTGCAGAGCATAGTCGCTGATGGCTGGCCGATATAGCAGTCTCCTTCATGAATCACGGTTTCCTGTTCGTTCCAGGAACTAAGTGCGCGGTAGTTTCCCTTCGTCACAGAATTGAAAAAAGTTCGGTCAATGGAATTGTTTAAAGTGGTCCCTGTAAAAAGAAATTCCGGAAGAGCTTTTTGCATCAATCCGGAAACCATGAGCGCAGAAAAAAGAAGCGATCAGAGTGCTCTGATGGCTGCTGAAGAAACTATCTCGTCTGATGTGCAAGGAGCTTTTCCTTATATAGCATGGAGTCTGCTCCATCTGTAAGATCAGCTGGAGATGCGAAAGAAGAAGTACAGAGCGTATAGCCGACACTGATTGAAAGTTCATAGGGCAGCCCCTGTTTCTCTGCATCTGTCCTGACCTGCTGGCGCAGAAGCTCTGCAAAGTCTTCTGCAGGACCGATTGCGCTCTCAGAGCCGATGATCATGAACTCATCACCGCCCCAGCGGGAAAGAAACACTGCGTATTTTCCTGTGACCTGAGTCAGAGAAGAGGCAATCTTCTGCAGCGCACGATCGCCTTCAATGTGTCCGAATCTGTCATTGATGTTCTTGAATCGGTTCACATCGATCATGAAGATATAGAATCCGCTGGCAGGCCCAGCTTTCTCAATGAACTCTTCCAGAACCTGATCAGAGCGGCGGCGATTGTTCAGGCCAGTCAGTGCATCAGAATAGATCTGCATCTCCTGCACATTGACGAAGAACAGAAGAAGCGCGGATAGAATGCTTGGGGCCATGGCTGGCGTGTTTGGAATAAAGCTGTCGATGATTCCTGCCGCAAACGGGAACAGCACGAACGTGATCATCGTGAAGTAGCTCTTCTTAGCTACTCTTGATTTTGTATGCACGGACTTCGAGATTGCATGGATAGTGACCAGGATCAGATAGATAAAATCAAAGCCCATGACCAGATCGTAGAGAGGACCGTGGTATTCAGCCACTGGATCGCTGTAGAAGATCAGTCCGGTCTTCAGAGAAGTGAAGATCAGTATGACTGACACGATCATCGGTGCGGCCGTGACCGGGATGAACCAGGACCTGCTGATGATTTCATGTTTCAGGCGCACTTCTGAGAAAAGATACCAGACATAGCAAAGGACCGGCTGGCAGGCAAGACCGATGGCATTCAGCAGGCTGCGGGCCTGGTATGAAATTGAGATGGTCTGACTGATCGCAAGTTCCCATAGGCTGTCATCAATCATGAAGAGGCAGAAGACGAGGAGCAGCAGCTTGAATAAATGAATTTCAAGCGAACTGGCCAGATCGTTTCCGGTATGGCAGTAAAGAATCAGAGCACATAGGAGACAGCTGAAGTTGATGATCAGATAGTTGACTGCAGTCATAGACATCCGCTGATCACCTTCTCTCTGTATATCCCGAAGCAATTCCATGTATGTTTCATACTACCCCTGCTGAATTTCAGAAATTCAGATCATAACAGTTCATGCGATTCTGATCGTGCCGGCTGAAATTGACAGAAACTTTTCCGGCCTGCAGGCATGCGTTTCTTATGCCGGTGTCTAGTATAGTACAGAAAACCAGAAAAACACGGGATGAGCTTCTGACAATCCTGCATAGAACCGGACAATTCCACAAATTCCGGTGAAAATGATTTCTGTGCGGAACAGAATGGATTGATCAATGCACAGGGAAAAGGTCAGAGGGAATCAGACTGGTTCAGAAACTTGATACTTTCAGAAATGAATTGACCTTGTTTCAGAAAAAATGCGTTGCTTTTTTAAGCAATACAGATAAAATGTTGGGTATCAGCGAGGAAGAGAAGAGTATGCTCTGCCGGCATCCATAGAGAGCTTCGGTCTGGTGCAACGAAGTGATGCGGGAGGAGAGGAAGATGGTCTCGGAGCTGCAGTGCTGAAGCAATAGTAGGTGCTGCCGGGAGTTCCCGTTAGCGGACTGGGGTATGATGGTACTCCGTGAGCGGTCTGCAGTGATGCAGATGGGAAACAAGGTGGTAACACGAACAGAGCTTTCGTCCTTGGGATGGAAGCTTTTTCTGTTCATGGGATCATACAGAGAAAAGGGGGACATGAAAATGTCAGAAAAGAAAGAATCTGTAAAAACGTACATTCTGGGGAAATGGGACACAAGAACAATTGTAGGGGTAGCGATCGGTGCGGCGCTGTTCGGAGTTCTGATGAACTTCGGCGGCATCAGAGTATTCACGAATACGTCGCTGACAACAGCAATGCTGGTGGATGTGATTGTCGGCGGCCTGTTCGGGGCAGTTCCGGCGGCAGTTGCAGCATTTTTCGGAAACGTGATTTCTGATCTGATCGGGGGTTGGGGATTCTGGTTTGACTGGTCGATCGGAAATGCGGTTCTCGGCTTCTTCGTCGGTCTGCTTGGAGTCTATGGTGCAAGAATCAATGATGGCATCTTCACCGGCAAGCAGGCAGTGATCTATGCAGTTCTGGTGATTGTCGGAAATGCGGTAGCGTTCGGTCTTGTCACGCCGTTTCTGACGTACGTGTTCTATTCGCAGGAGCTTACCATCACCATGGGTCAGGCACTGGCCGCAGTGATCTCGAATGCGTCGGTTCAGATTATCGTCGGAATTCCGCTGCTGTTCCTGCTGGCAAAGCGCAATGCGCGCAGCACGAACCTGAAACAGGAAGACTGATCTGTGAAGACGCCTGTCATTGAGTTTTCCGATTTCTCCTTCCGATATAAGTCGCAGACGGAGTTCACGCTGAAGCATATCAATCTGACGATTTATCAGGGAGAAAAGGTTCTGATTCTCGGGCCTTCCGGCAGCGGCAAGTCTACTCTTGGCTGCTGCATCAACGGGCTGATTCCTTTTTCCTATCCGGGAGAGATCAGAGGTTCGCTGAAGGTGTCTGGAAAGGAAACATCGGAATCCGGTATCTTTTCTCTGAGCTCGATCGTCGGAACGGTTCAGCAGGATACGGATGCCCAGTTCATCGGCCTGAGCGTTGGCGAGGATATTGCGTTCTCACTGGAAAATGATGCCGTTCCGAGAGAAGAGATGCTGCCGATGGTAGATAAGGCTGCTCAGGTGGTCGGCATGGAGGACTTCCTTCAGGAAGTTCCGTATGATCTTTCGGGCGGCCAGAAACAGCGGGTGGCACTGGCTGGCGTACTGCACAACGATGTTCAGGTGCTTCTGTTTGATGAGCCGCTGGCAGCACTCGATCCGGCCATGGGCATGACGGCCGTGGATCTGATTGACCGGATTCACCGGGAACAGAACAAGACGGTCGTGATCATTGAGCATCGGCTGGAAGATGTACTGTATCGTCCGGTTGACCGGATTATTCTTCTGAAAGAAGGGCAGATCGAGATGGATACCACTCCGGATGAGCTACTGAGAAGCGGATTGCTGAAGGAGACCGGAATCCGGGAGCCGCTGTATCTCACGGCGCTGAAGAATGCAGGTGTCCAGTTGGGCAAAGACGATGTGCTTTCTGATCTGGAACGTCTGGATATGAAGAAGTATGCACCGGTCCTGAGGGCACATTACGGACAGGAACGGGTGAAAGAAGAAGACAGCAGGCATTCAGAAGAAGTTCTGCTTGAAGTGAAGGATGTTTCCTTCCGCTATGAGAATGTGCAGGCGCTGAAGGATGTATCGTTCTCTGTCCGAAAAGGAGAACGCATCTCGGTTATCGGCAAGAATGGAGCGGGCAAAAGCACGCTGGCAAAACTGCTCTGCGGAATCATCCGGCCGGAATCGGGCTCGGTGGAATTCCGCGGGACGAACTGCCTGCAGTACAGTATCCGGGAGCTTGGCAGGCTGATCGGCTATGTCATGCAGAATCCGAATCAGATGATTGTCAAAGACATCATCTATGATGAAGTGTCGCTGGCAATGACTCTGAACGGGGCTTCTGAAGAAGAGATCAGAAACGAATGCGGCAACGCGCTGAAGATGTGCGACCTTTATGGAATGCGCAACTGGCCGGTATCCGTATTGTCATATGGTCAGAAGAAACGGGTGACGATCGCTTCGATTCTGTGTCTGCATCCGGAGGTGATCATCGTCGATGAGCCAACGGCCGGACAGGATTACCGGCATTATACGGAAATCATGAACTTCCTCGAGAAGCTGAACCGGGATTATGGAATCACGATCCTGTTCATCACCCATGACATGCATCTGGCAATTGAATACACGGATCGTTCGCTGGTATTCGCGGATGGCGAGCTGATTGCGGATGATCGGGTTTCCAGAGTGCTCAGCGATGAAGCAGTGATTCGGAAAGCAAATCTGAAGCAGACATCGCTGGTTCATCTGGCAAAGCAATCCGGGCTGGATCCGGAACAGTTCATCCATGCATTCATCCGGGAAGAGAGGAGTCAGCGGTCATGAACAATCGGCTGTTCATCAATCTGCATCCTGGCACCACGTATATTGACAAGCTTACGGGCAAGACCAAGGTGCGTCTGTTTCTGCTGTTCATCGTGATCCTGATTGCAACCTGGGATCTGCGCATCATCCTGCCTCTGTTCGTGCTGTTTCTGATTGCGCTTCTCTCGCTGCATCCGAGCTGGAAGCGAATCCGTCCGCTGGTGATCTTCGTGGTGGCGGTGAATCTTCTGAATCTGTTTCTGATGTGGCTGGTAGAACCGGACTACGGACTTCAGATGGTCGGAGGTTCCACGATTCTGTTCCGGTTCAATTCATATGCGATTGTGACGAGAGAGACGATGTGGTACTTCCTGGTGCGGTTCATGAAGTTCATGGCGACGTTCCTTGTATCTCTGGTGTTCATTCAGAGCATCACGCCGAGTGAGCTGGCTGCCGGATTGTATTCGATCCGGATGCCGTATAAGGGATGCTTCATCGTGGAACTTGCGTTTCGCTATATTCCGGATATTGCACGTGATTTCAGCAATATCAAGATCTCCATGCAGGCAAGAGGAATGGAGCTGGATTCCCGCAAGACGAAGCTCAGCACGCGTCTGAAGCAGAATGTGCTGATTCTTGCTCCGCTGATCATCACTTCGTTCGACCGGGTCGGAAACATTGCGAATGCAATGGATCTGAGAGGGTTCGGGAAAGAAAAGACCAGAACTTATTATTCTGAGCATGAAGATACACCGGGAGATCGGCAGATGAGAATTGTGATTCTTCTTCAGATCGTATTATTTGTTCTCCTGGTGATTCATAATATCCGCTTCGGATCGGATCTGATCTGGAGTCCGTGGTACTGAGGAGGAATATGAAACCTAGTATTGTGATTCAGACTGACTTTTCTCTGTCCTGGGGTGCGGTGGCGGAGATGAAGGGAGTCATGAAACAGGTGGATCCCGGACTGGATCTGGTGGATCTCTGCCATGAGATCAGAAACTTCGATCCGTGGGAGGCTTCTCTGTCGCTTGCAACAGTGGAACCATACTGGGCACCAGGAACGATCTTTGTATCGGTCGTGGATCCTGGTGTCGGAACTAGCCGCAGAGCATCTGTGGCATTGCTGAAAGATGGAAGCTATGTGGTGACGCCGGATAACGGCAGTCTGACGCATCTGCTTCATCAGGTCGGAATAGAAGAAATCTGTGAGATCGATGAGAAGGTCAACCGCTATCATGGGCCGGAGGAGGTATCCGTATTTCATGGCCGCGATCTGTTCGGATACTGTGCGGCAAAGCTTGCGGCAGGAGTGATTTCCTTTGAAGAAGTCGGTCCTGCTTATCCGGTGTCTGAGATTGTCGAATGCCCGGAGTATCATGAAAAACCAATCCTGAAGCCTGGAATGCTGGAAGGATGGATCCTGACGGGCAATCGCCACTTCGGAGGAATTCTGCTCAATGTGACGAATGAAGCATTCCGCAGCGAAGGATATTCCTATGGAGATCGTTTTCAGGTGACGATCATGCATGAAGGTCAGGTCTTCTTTGATCAGAGCGTTCCGTATGAGAAGTCTTTCGGGTTTGTGGAAAAAGGAAAGCCTGTCCTGTACCAGGGGTCTTCCAGATATCTTGCGCTGGATCTGAACTGCGGGAATCTGATGGAGGCATATCATATGGATACCGGACTTACCTGGAAATTCAGAATGGAGATGATGAAATGAGAGAAACTGACGGATGGATTGTCATGATGACGGATTTCGGTGCGGATAATATCGGCACTGCAGCAATGAAAGGAGTTGCGGCTAGTGTCGATGAATCGCTGAGACTGGAAGATCTGACCCACAGCATCGAGCCGTTCAATGTATGGCAGGCTTCTGATGCTCTGATGTATGCAGAACCATTCTGGCCGAAGGGAACGGTATTTGTTTCTGTTGTGGATCCCGGGGTCGGCACGAAGCGCAGAGCCTGCGTGGCAAAGCTGAAGGACGGAAAGTTCGTCGTGACTCCGGACAACGGTACGCTGACGCATCTGGAAGAGTTCATCGGAGTGGAAGAAATCCGGGAGATCGATGAGACTGTCAACCGGCTGAAGAGCACGGTAAAGACTTCCGTGTTCCACGGAAGAGATCTGTTTGCGTATTGCGGAGCGAAACTTGCGGCAGGCGTGATTTCATTTGAAGAGGTCGGTCCTGCTTATCCGGTTTCCGAGATCGTGCGCTGCCCTCAGCCGCTTCATGCCGCATGGCAGGGAGATACGGCGTATGGAGAAGTGACATCGGTTTCGAGAACATTCGGAAATGTATTCACGAATATCCCGATAAGTGATCTTGAAGCGCATGGCTATGAGCTGAATCAGAAGTATCATCTGAATATCAGCGATGGAGAAGAGACGGTGTATGATGGCGAAATTGACTACGTCCGTTCGTTCGGCTTCCTTTCAGAGGGAGCACCGCTGATCTTCAATGGCAGCACATTGTATCTCTGCATTGCCTGCAACCAGGCTTCCTTCCTGAAGAGGTATCACATGGATCCGTCAAAGCATTGGAAAGTAACGCTCAGCAAGTAATCATCACTGAAATTTCTGAATGGAGGAAATCCCGTTCATGAACAGATTGTCTGTCAGGTCAATCAGTTTCTGAAGCGGGATCTTTTTCTTCTGGAATGACGGCATGATCACGGTCCAGGGCAAAGAATTCTCTGCGGTTTCTTGCCAGCGTGAGAGACTGTCCTTCATGAACATAGCGATGAATGGATTCAGCGCCTTCCCGTCCGCAGGCAATTGCATCAATCGCAAAGCGTGGTCCGTAGAAGACATCGCCGCCGATAAAGATATCCGGATCATCGGCCTGATATGTGACCTTGTCAGCAGTGACACGTACACATTCCAGATGAACGGCTGTTCCTTCAAGCAGACCTCCCTAGTCACTTGCCTGTCCATTTGCCAGCAGAACATTGCTGCAGGGAACAGTAATAGTCGTGGATTCATCAAACACAGGATGAAAAACGATGTGTCTGCGGATCGTTCACCGAAAGGCACTTGCGGAATACCACTCCGGTCACGTGACCGTTTTCCTGCAGAATTTCCTTTGGCCCCATCCCGGATTGATCTGAATGCCTTCGGATTCGGCATCTTCAATCTCACTAAGAGATGCCGGCATGGTATTGCACAGTTCAAGACAGTACAGGTTTGTCTTTCCTTCTCCCAGACGGATGGCACAGCGGGCTGCATCCATGGCAATATTGCCGCCGCCGATCACAACCGTATCACCGCTCAGATGCATCTGTTCATGGTCACGATTGACACTGGCAAGGAAATCAACAGCAGTTTCAATGCCTTCTGCATCCTCCCCGGCACAGCCGCCTTTTCTTCCCATTGCACAGCCGATGGCAAGGTAGAACGCCTTGTATCCCTCCTTGCGCAGTGTGGGAATCGTCATGCCATTTTTTTCCACTTCAGTGCTGCAGACAAAGTGGATACCCATTTTTCTGAGAATATCAATTTCGGCGCGAACAGTTTCCTTGGGAAGAAGGAAGGAAGGAAGGAATGCTATGCATCAGCATGCCGCCGGGTTCATCGGCCTTGTCGGATACCGTTACATTTTCATAGCCCACCCGGGCGAGGAAATATGCACAGCTCAGCCAGCAGGCCAGGCTCCGATAATGGCGATTTTATGCGGTCATGGCTTGCTGTCTCCCTTTCTCAGCAGCGGCTTTGGAATATACTGCGTCTCATTACAGATCCTGATCTGCAATGAAACGCTTGATCTCATCAAAAGTTGTAATGAATCTTTTCCGGATAAGTTCACATCGTTTTTTCTCAGATCGAGAAGTACACTCAGACGAATGGCGCTGTTATACAGAATTACCATGATTGTGGTACCCCGGATCAGAATCTTCCTGGAATTCCCTGGAGCAGCGAGCAAAGCGGCCACGCATTCTCCTCGCAATTTTCTATTAAGCTACACTGCTTTAAAGATCATGAATTGTATTCGGGAAGAAAGATTTCAGTAACATAAGCAATTTCAGTGGCAGGAATTTTAATTCCGAAACTATCCTCAGCATACTCTAAATTGTGCTCAACAACATGCAGGATATAAGAATTATCATTAAAAAATGAATTAATTTTCTGATAATTCCAAGTTTCTTTACTAATAACACGTTCTAGCATATTAGTACAATGACAAATATACTTTGCGGCAATGGCATCAGAATATGGAATGCTTAACTCTTTTATAGTATTTCTTAAGCATATTTCCAGAATAGAGACAGCTTTATAGGGATTAAGGAAAGATACCGTTTTGGCAACAATATTATCTCGAACTTGATCTAAAAAGGAAGAGGTTTCTTTTTCTGATGATTTAAGAGAGGGCGATGAAAAGCGTGCTTCAAGAGAATCTAAATCATTAAATGTTTTAGAAACTGCAGCAACAATATTAATTAGAGTGGGGAGACTGATATTTCGAATGGTCCGAGTGGGGATATGCAATTTTTTTAATATTACATCTCCTATTGAAGTGAGTGGTTCCATATCACAGCAAACCAAGATGCCTGCACCTTTATTAATCTCTCCGGCTTTTATTAGTGATAATTCCAGAAGATCATTCAACTGCATGTTTGCATCAAAGTCTATGTAATCTAAAGAATAACTTCCATGATAATTAGTGCGAATATAGGATGCCATTTCAGTTGCAACATATTTTCCATGGCATACTAGCAAAATTGAAACAGTCGAATGGATTGACCATCGCTTAGCGATTGCTAGATATGAAGTGATAAAATCGATTTCTCTCTCAGTGGGAATAAAGTTATAAAAAGAGCCAATAGACCGATAAATATTTTCAGCGATCTTATATTCCTCTGCGTAAATTTGTTTGGTAACAGATTCTTTATTTTCTTGGGAAATATCTCCATTTTCAACTCTCTTTAGGTAATTGGAAATGTGAATCAGAGCACCGAAAAGAAGCTGTGGATTACTTAACAATTCTAAATATTCATGATGTTTATTAAGCTCTTTGATAGTTATTTGATAGACAAATGGATTTATCTTTTTCCGAAGACCTTCTAATTGCGCGGGAGGGCAATTTTTCAAAACATTAATGTTTTCGCTGACATAACCATCAATGTTGTTTAAATCTTCAGTGTTCACATTAAACTCATCAACAAACTGATCCACTCGATGATCACTAAAGACATCTGGTGCTTGGTGAAAAATCGTCAAATCCTGTGAAAATCCATCTGCCTCAAAGCGAAGATATTCCGAAGGGATACACGAGAGGAGACTAATTACATTAGCCGAGTTAATTGAATAAATTTCACTCTGATTAATAAGCTCTTGAGTAAGATGCTGAAGAGTTACGTAGACGGTTTTAATATCTTTCCCAGGGCTTTCGAAATATGCTCTGCTGCAGATGTTCTGAATTTCATTCCTCATTTCAGAGATGTTATTTCGGTATTTTCTTGAGGACAATGCTGCAATAACATCCTTATGCACACGTATGGAAACATGAATTCGAAGGGCTTCTCTTGAAAAATTACTGAGAACCATTTCGATTTTTTCATAAACGGCACGGTCATCAATATCGAGAAGATGGAGATGGACAGGCAGACTATTTTTTACTGACTCAATTTGTTCATCCTCATATTGATGGCGCGTTGTGCAGATGATCATGGTATTGAGTGGAATAGGAACGTTGCTCCCTGCAGGAAAGTATTTTTCATCTTGAAGAAGAGAAATTAGGAATTTTTGCTCTTGCAGGTTTAAACAACCTATTTCATCTAATACTAAAATCCCACCATCAAGTTTTTTGAGTATTCCTTCTTTTATCTTGTTCCCGCCAACGCGTTTTCCAAGTAATGAATCTTGAAAAAGTTCAGTATTACTCTGAAATTCTTGGCAATATAATGTTTCAGATGGAATTTTCTTTCTTCTCTCTTTTTCAGCAAATTTAATCATGCATCCAGCAAGCTCGGTTTTTCCGACACCTGGGCGTCCATAAATTAAACAATGAATTCCATAAGGAGGATAAGTAACAGCAGCCTTAGCACGAAGAATTACATCTGATAATGATCCAGTTGCTCCAATTATTTGATCAATAGAATCAAGGGGAAGATTAGGTTGTTTGTTTGATTTTTCGGATTTCCCAATAAAATCTGAAATATGCTCTTCTTTGGAAATGACTGTAGGGAAAAACACGTCGGGATAATGAGAAGTGAGTTCTTCGTAGTCAAGATAATAAACAGGTTTGCCTTGGATTTTTATTAACTTTCCATTTTTCCAAAGCCGGTTTAGTTCTCGTGAAACATTTGAGCGATCTATTTTAAGGTCCAGACCGACATTTAAAGCATCAGTAGTTTCTGCACCAATTCCTGCTTGAAGAAAGCGAACTGTCTTTGCCTTGATGTTTAGGTAAATTTTATCAACTCTTGAGTTTTCCATTTTAGTCACCAAAAAGTGTGTCAAAATATCTTGAATCAGTGTCAGGAAGAAACGACAAATTCAAAGCAATCTATAAATGAATGTCATTTTCTATACGGATATTAACACACATAAAATGGAAATCAAGAGATTACCGGTTTGAGAGAGAGCTTTTATACATATGGCGATAAATACTTGACTAAACACTGTTTTTGAAATTGATGTTTGCAACACACATATTATCTGTGTCAAAAAAACGAACAATTTTGTTACGATTTTTTGTTCATTTATAATGCCGATGTAGCAATAGAAACGGAGACAAAATAATGACAACTCTTCTTATATTAAGTCATGCCACTCTTTCTGAAAACCTATATAAAACAGTTTCACTGATAATGGGGCAACCCAAAGATAGTGTTCAATATATCACTCTTCCTTATGGGAAAAATCTAGATTTGTATGAGTCAGAAATTGAAAACTTAATAAAAAGATCTGGCGCACAAGGGACTCTTATTTTGACAGATCTACTGGGAGGTTCTCCTTTCATGATAAGTGCCAGAGCATACAACAAATTAAAAGGTGAATATCCTGTAGAAATGATCACTGGCGTAAATATGCCGATGTTAATGGAAGTAATCTCAAATTTGGAAGGCCATTCTCTTGAAGAATTAAAAAAAATAGCTCTTGAAGCAGGCAAGTCCGGAATTGTCGATTTCAAAGAAGCAATTGAAAAAAGGGAGCCAGAAAGGGAGGAAGAAATATGAGTATAGTTATGATCCGTATTGATGATCGCCTAATTCACGGTCAAATTGTAACGGCCTGGGCAAAAAACAAGAATGCAAGGAAAATCTGGGTTATTGACGGGGCTACGGCAAAGGATGATTTTCTTTCAGGAGTAATGAAGATGGTGGCTCCTAGTGATAGAGAATTAGTCATTTCGTCTGAAGACCAAATCAACGAGCTGGTTCAGAAATTTGATGCAGAACCAGAAAATGTATTGATTTTAATGAAAACGCCAGAAGTGGCAAAAAAAATATTTGAAGCAGGAGTGAAGCTTAAAGAACTCAATATCGGAGGGATGGGAGCTAACCCGGAGAGGAAAAAATTATTTAAAAACATCTCAGCTAGTTCATCGGAAGTATGTACATTGAAGGAAATTCAAGATTCAGGAGTCTTTGTATATTTCCAAGTTACTCCAGATGAGAAAAAAACTGAATTTAACTTTTAATTAAGAAAGGAAAATATATGTTAATTAAAGCAATACTGATCGGGATCCTTGCCACAATGTGTGGGAATGTTTTTAGTGAATATCTGGTTTGGATATTCCGCAATCCACTGGTTGAAGGAACACTAGTTGGTTTAATTCTTGGAGATGTGAAAACTGGAGCTATCATTGGTGGAACAATTCAGCTTATTTATATGGGACAGATAACAGTTGGCGGCATCTCGTCATTTGATAAATGCTATGCCGGTGTTATGGCTACTGCCGTGACAATGCTTGCAAATCAAACCCCTGAGGTTGGCGTAACGCTTGCTGTCACTTTAGGCACTCTTGGTTTGCTTGCGTCAAATGCAATCATGACTGTAAATGTTATCTTTGTCCATATGGCAGATAAATATGTTGAGTCAGGGGAAACGAAGAAAATATGGATTTACAACTGGTTACTTCCAAATCTGTTCTGCATTCTAGTTTATGGTCTCCCAGCATTTTTCATTGTCATGTATGGAGCTTCTGCTTTTGAAACATTCATGAATGCTATGCCTGCATTTGTGTCAAATGCATTAAATACAGTAGGAGCAGTTCTTCCTGCTCTTGGAATTGGAATGATGCTGAAAGCGGTTTATAAGAAGAGATTTGTTGCATTTGTAATTATTGGGTTTGTCCTTTGTGCATATTTGAAGCTCGATATTATTGCATGCACATTAATTGGTCTAGCAGCAGCATTGCTTTATTGGTCGTTAGGAATAGATAAACTTACGGAAGGAGATGCAGCATAATGAATAATGTAATGGAAACCGAAGATAAACCCGTTTCACGCAAACTGACAAAAAGAGACCTTATTCACTGCTTTGCAATTTGGGAAACAACCTCTGAATCCTGCCTATCTTATGAACGGTTAATGTCGCTTGGATTTTGCCATGCGATGACTCCAATTATCAATCGTCTCTATCCTGACAATAAGGAAGAACGTGTAAAAGCTTTAAAGCGCCACCTTGTTTTCTTTAATACAGAAAATAACTGGGGAGCATTTATCCCAGGCCTCGTTTGCTCTATGGAAGAGGACATGGCGAATGGAGGAAACGTTGATCCTGATATGATCACAAGCGTTAAGGTCGGTTTAATGGGACCTCTTGCCGGAATTGGAGATACGATTACTCAGGGCTTAGTAAAAACAGTGGCATTAGCAATTGGAGTTGATATGGCCACTAAAGGGAATGTCTTTGGTACAATTCTGTTTATTCTTCTGTATGGTGCCTACTTAATGGGAATGGGAATTTTCATGTTTAAGCAGGGATATACGGTGGGAAGAAATATTCTCAGTAAAATTACAGACAAGAAGATAATGGGGAAGATCACAGATATTCTCAGCATTATAGGGTCAACTATTGCTGGAGCAATGATCTACAATAATGTAAATATCACTACACCTCTCCAGTTTACGGTGGCAGAATCAACTGTGGTCATTCAGGATCTGTTCAATGCAATTATTCCGGGGCTATTGAGCGCCCTTGCAGTATTCCTTGTGTTTAAATACTTAAGCAAAGGAACAAGCGTATTCAAGATCATGCTTTGGATGTTCCTTATTGCAATTGTTTGCAGCTTATTAGGAATTCTTTAATCAAGCGATTGTAAGCGATTGTCAAATAAGCGGAGAGAATTTTTGATAAATACTATAAATAATTAAGGCTTCATTAAGAATTTTTTCAAAGAACTTTAGTAGAAAGGGAACTTGTATTTCCGAGGATGCAGATGGGCTTGCATCCTTGGAGCTGATCAATCAATAAGGATAAAATAAATGCGTAAAACATGGCTAACTGATGTAGTAGGAACTGAAAAAGCAGCTATTGGAGTCGTTCATTTTAAAGCATTTCCTTCAGACCCGCTGTATTGTCAGGAAAAAGGAATGAACTACGTTATTGAAAGCGCAAGGAAGGATTTGCTTGCACTTGAGAATGGTGGAATTGATGCAGTACTGTTTTCAAATGAATTCAGTTTTCCTTATATGACAAATCCATCGGAAGAAGTTATCTCTGGAATGGCGTATGCAATTGGGTGTCTGAAAAATGATATTCATGTTCCTTTTGGAGCAAACGTAATTTCCAATACTCATGCGAGTATTGCATTAAATGCAGCAATCGGAGGAGTAATCATGCGTGGAACATTCTCCGGTGCATATTCTGGGAATATGGGACTTGTGGATGCTCATCCTGGTGATTTATTGCGTCATAGACATAACCTGGGTTTAGATCAGAAATTGAAGATGGTTCAATATGTAGTTCCTGAATCGAGTGGCGACATTGGAAATAGAGATAAGATGACCATCGCTAAATCTACCGTATTTTCTGACTTGCCTGATGCGCTAGGATTCTGCGGAGAATCTGCAGGAAAATCTATTGATCTCGATTTTATGAATCAATGCAGGCAGATGTGGCCGGATGTAGTAATGTTCGCGTCAACAGGAGTAAAACTAGAAACAATCGAATCTATTTATTCAGTTGCAGATGCTGCATTCATTGCAACATATTTCAAAAAGGATGGGATTTTTGAAAATGAGGTTGATGAAGAAAGAGTAAGAAAATTTATGAATAAATTGAGAAAATATAGAGAAAGTTTAAAGTGAAAGCCAAAGGAGTTATTTTTGATTGCGACGGGGTATTAGTTGATAGTGAAGTTTACTATTTAAAAAGTCTCTTAAGTTATCTATCGTCAAAGCAGATCCAGGCTAATCTAGAAGATGTTATTGGAGTTTTGGGAATGTCCCCTTCAAATATCAATAGATACTTACGCCAAAGATATCCTTTAGAACAGTATACGGATGACGAACTATTGGAAGGACCGCGCAAAAAGATGCGCCTTCTAATGCTGGAAAATCCGTTCCAACCAATGCCTTATTTAAAGCAATTTATGAATGATTGTCGAGATAGTGGATTGAAAATTGCCGTTGCTTCCTCTTCGGGAAAAAACTATGTAAATTCAATTATTAATCAAATAGGTGTTGCTGATTTAATTGACGTGGTAGTTCCTGGAGAATCGGTTGTGTTTGGAAAACCAGCACCAGATATATATTTGCTTGCATGCAAAATACTTGAAGTGACTCCTGAGGAGGCAATCGCAATTGAAGATTCTCCTAATGGAATCAAATCCGCAAAAAGCGCAGGGTTATTTACAATAGCCTATAAAGGTTCAAAGATTGCCCAATGCACTGATGACGCTGACATGACAATTGATTCTTACAATACTAGCCTTCAGACAATTCTTTCAAAATCAGATGGATTGAAAAGAGAAACTAATAAATCAGTGGAATAAATCAATCGCTGAAAAGTATTGCTCTGAACACCGAAAAAATATTTGGAGCTTGTTGCACATCAGAATACAGCAATCAGTAAACCAATTGCTTGCTGAGCGTTTCGCTGAAATAGAGTCATATACCTCAAGTTTTGTACTAAAAATGGCACATCCTGCATAACGATGGGACTTGTGCCATTTTCTATGTGTGTTGATATGGGATATCCTTCTGGTCGGAGCATTAATTACAACTTTCCCAATTTGTTAAACTATAGCCGGATTTTTTCTTGGCCTGCCTCTCTTTCGCTTAGGCGGCTGATTGTCTGAAGCTGGGGCTTTTGGTATTATCCCCAGTTCTTTCAGAATTGATATCGTTTCTGAAATCGCCGCAAAAGAGTTTCTTTCTGTATTTTGTAACAAAAATCAAATGTACCATAAGAAGATTTTTGCTATGACTTCTGTGCTGATTAATATCCTTGTCCATCGAAAACCACCATTATATTCATTATTATATTTTGGTGATCTAGGTAAACGTTATGCCGGATGTGGTAAAAACAATGAAACTGAGATTGTATGCCAACAAAGAAACATCGTCTCTGTTTTCTGATATGGCGGTTCGCTATTCGACGGCCCGCAAAAGTATTTCAGAGTATGTTTTTAATAACGGCTTCGTTCTTAATTTCATGAAACCGCAGGAGAGCCTCTATCAGACTGCTTGAGACACATTCGGGCTAAAAGCACAGATGACGATTTCTTCTTTTAAGACCGTCACGGCTCGCTATAAGGTAGTCGAAGAACAGCTTGAATCAAAGCCTTACAAGGTTTCAGACGGTGACAAAGTTTATACGTTTCGTCGTTCGCTTGACTGGCTTCAGAAACCGATTGTTTTCAGTCGTCCGTAGGTGGATCTTGTCAAAAACAGAGACTATAGCTTTGTGACTGATCAGAAAAACGGCAAACCATGTGTATCTGTCAATACGCTTGGCAGACGTGAAAAAAGTTCCATATGTTATTCCAGCATACTTCAAAAAGGATTTTGAAGATCCCGAATGGTCGTTTGGAACTGCGAAGCTGGTATCTCTGAACGGGATCTGGTATCTGCACATTCCGATGACGAAGACTATCCCGGATATGTTCGACGCAAGTAAGCCAAAGCACGTCGTTGGCATCGACAGGGGGCTGAGTTTAATGATCACAACGTATGACAAAAGAGGTGATGTTCAGTTTGTAAGTGGAGAAGAAATCATGAAGAGAAGAGACAAATTCAATGCGGTGAGAGCTGAATTGCAGTCTAAAGGCACAAAAACAGCGAAACGTGTTTAAAAGCACTTATTAGGACGAGAGAACCCCTGGATGACAGATGTGAATCACTGTCTGTCAAAGACACTCGTCGATAAGTATGGTGCAGATACACTGTTTGTGCTTGAAGATCTGACCGATGTCAGCTTTTCTGAAGAGAATTTGTCGAAACGGAATGCCAAAGGCAGAAACGAAACAAGAAGCTGGACGTTTTATCAGATGGAACAGTTCCTGACTTATAAAGAGCATACAGCAGGAAGTGATGTGCTGGAAGCAGATGCCGATTATTCCTCACAGCTCTGTCCGAAATGTGGTTGTATCCTGAAAGCAAACAGACATCATGATACACACGAATATGTATGTGACTGCTGCGGCTATCGGTCAAATGATGACCGTGTTGGTGCTATGAACATTTATCAGCTCGGCACAATGTATGTCTCGGGTGATATGCATTCACGATATGATGCGTGTAAATTCGAAAAGCAGAAGAAGTGATATGTTCTCGTTGGGTATATCCTGATGGAATTAAAAAGCGGGCTTCGTCAATAGCCCGGTGATGTGGTAAGAGTGAGGAAAATCTGAACAATCGCTACTACCTCTTCATTCCTTTACTGCAAGCTTCGACCCTTTAGGGTCGGGGTGATTGACATGTCAATGCGCGGGGAACCAGCCGCCTTGCGTATGACGGAAGCGGACCTGTGAAACGAGGAAGAGAAGTATCCGAAGATACGCCCTATGACGTCTGC
>SAMEA3663095__coassemble_921_pt1 | contig 33922 bp, 32 predicted proteins | sample SAMEA3663095__metabat2_high_PE_014 | metagenome-assembled genome bin SAMEA3663095 (sample SAMEA3663095) | pig gut metagenome | biome: pig gut; feature: pig-associated habitat; material: faeces | place: France | collected 2012
CAAGATGGGACATTTTCAAAAAATCTTAACAGGATAGATTCAAAAGCAAAAAAATCTCTCATGAAACAATTCCTTTCAGACTGGTGTTAAGTTCTTCTCAGTGATTTCATTATACCCGGTTCATGAAAACACCGGAAGTGGTTTCCGGTGTCAGAAATTCATTTTTTCAGGAAATCCGGCTCTGCATGAATGTCAGCAGGCTTCTCTGAAGATGCGGCAGGTTCCTTTGCGGCATCCTTCAGCGTCTCGCCGACTGCCGAAGCCAGCGCGCCGGCCTGGGCAAGATCGGAAGGCAGGAAGATCTTCGTCGCCTTGCCGTCCGCAACCTTTTCCAAGGCACTCAGCGTTCTCAGCCGGATGACTGCTTCATCAGCCCCTGCTTCCTTCAGCATCCGGATGCCATCCGCCTCTGCCTGCTTGACCTGGCGAATCGCTTCTGCCTGGCCAGCCGCTTTGTCGATCAGAGCCTGTTTCTCTGCTTCTGCTTCGAGGATCTTCTTCTGCTTGTCGGCTTCCGCATCGAGGATCAGAGCTTCCTTGTGGCCTTCTGCCTTCAGGATATCGGACTGCTTATGACCCTCTGCTTCCAGGATCTCGGCCCGCTTGTTGCGCTCTGCCGTGACCTGCTTCTCCATGGCGATGCGGACATCATTATTCGGGGTAAGACTCTTGATTTCGACTCTGCGGACCAGGACACCCCAGTCGTCCGTTGCCTTGTCGAGCACTTCGCGCATCGAATCGTTGATCCGCTCACGGCTCGTCAGAGCTTCATCGAGCGTCATCTCGCCGACCACATTTCTCAGAGTGGTTGCGGCAAGAAGCTCAATGGCGGTTTCCGGGTTCGTGACTCCATACGCATACTTGCGCGGATTGTCATCGGTATCCCTGACTTTGTAGAAGACCACGGAATCGACCTTCAGCATGACGTTGTCCTTCGTGATTGCTTCAATTGCCGCAAAGTCTCCGACCTGCTCCTTGACGTTGACTTTCTTTGCAATGCGCTCAACGATCGGCTTGCGGATATGCAGGCCAGGCCCCCAGGTTGCCTCATACTTGCCAAGGAATTCAATGACATAGGCAAACCCCTGCGGAACAATGACCAGAAGCGAGATAACCAGCAGAATAATCAGAATGATGATGACCAGGAATACGATGAACGAACCCATCGGGGGATTCCTCCTCTCTTCTGGTTTCATTCTAGCATACAATCGTTTTTTCTGACGGTCAGGACATTGTTCCTGCACGGATCGTCCGGGTGTGCTAGACTAACAGACATGGCAGCTACTCGTAAAACATCTTCTGCAAAAACCAGGACACGCAGCACGTCTTCCCGGAAAAAGAACACCTGCCGGGTCGGCGCGGAAAACGGAGACTCGCTCGACTACCGTCCGGGTTCTTCTTCATACCGGTCGATTCATTCTTCTCGTTCCAGCTATGATTTCCGGAGCGAAACGGATTCAGAGGAATACTACTATGACAAGACTCTGAAGAAGCGTCCTGCCGTTAAGCATACTGTCCATCATTCAAAGCCTTCCTTTCTGGCTTCCAACGGGATGCTGATCTTCCTTCTGATCCTGATCATCGTCTATGTGGTCGTAGCCATGAGGGTCTGGAATCTGCTGCGCTGACATCAGAACTCCTATCATGCTCGGATTCTTCTGAACAGAAGATCTATTGCTTTACTTCCCGGAACCCATTCTTGCTGGCGCATGGCGGACCAGTACTCCTCTGCGTTTCAGCTGTGCAATCATCCATTCCACCTGCCGTTTTTTTTAAGTCCAAGTGTCAGGGTGAGTGCCTCTGTCGTCAGCGAGCCATCCTGCTTCAGCAGAAGAAGCAGTTTTTCTTCTGCCGAGTATTCATTTATACCGACATGTCTGCCAGCGGTCCTGCAGAGTGCTTTCTTTGTGTTTCCCAATAGAAAGGCTCTGCATATTCACAGAGCCTGGACAATCTATTTCTTTGCGGGCGATTTCGCGGCAGCTTCTGGCTTCGTCTCATTGAAGCGGAAGACGGCGCAGCCATAAGCAGGCAGCGGATAGCTGATATGGAATGGCTGACCATCGCATTCACCTGCCGAAGCAGTATAGGCCGTCTTCTTTCCGGACTTGGAATCCACTGCTCCATCCCGATCGAAGATCAGAGTATATCTGCCCTTCTGCGGTGCTCCGACCATATAGTCACTGCGTTCCATCGGAGTGAAGTTGATTACGAACAGCAGAGAATTCTTTCCGTCTGAAGCACGGCGGATAAACGAGAAGATGCTGCGGTCAGCATCATCCGCATTGATCCAGCGGAAGCCTTCCCACGAATCATCCAGTTCATACATAGCAGGATATTTCCGGTACATGTGCAGCAGGTCTCTCATGAATAAGAGTACGCCGCGATTGAGTGGTTCATCGCACAGTTCCCAGCTGAGCTGCGTCTTCTCATCCCATTCATGGTACTGAGCAAAATCCTGGCCCATGAACAGAAGCTTCTTGCCGGCATGGCCGAACATGAACAGGTATCCGCACTTCAGATTGCGGAACTTGTCCTCCGGATAACCAGGCATCTTCTCGATCATCGAGCACTTCAGATGAACGACTTCATCATGCGAGATCACAAGAATGAATTTCTCGCTCGTCGCATAGCTCATGCCGAACGTCATCTTGTTGTGATTGTTCTTGCGGAACAGCGGATCGAGCTTCATGTAATCCAGGAAGTCATGCATCCAGCCCATGTTCCACTTGTAAGTGAAGCCGAGGCCGTCTTCTTCCGGCGCTGCCGTGATCTTCGGCCAGGCAGTGGACTCTTCGGCGATGATGATCGTGCCGTCGCTGCGGCGGCGAATCAGAGAGTTCAGATGCTTGAAGAACTCAATCGCATCCAGATTACCGTTGCCGCCATAGCGGTTCGGAACCCATTCGCCCTGCTTTCTGCCGTAGTCGAGATACAGCATCGAGGCAACCGCATCCACGCGCAGTCCGTCGATATGATATTCGTCATACCAGAACAGCGCATTGCCGATCAGGAAGTTCTTCACTTCATTCTTCGAATAATCAAAGATCTTCGTGCCCCAGTCCGGGTGCTCGCCCATGCGGGGATCAGCATATTCATACGTCGGCGTACCATCGAAATCCGCGAGGCCGAACGCATCTTTCGGAAAATGCGCAGGCACCCAGTCCAGAATCACGCCGATGCCATGCTGGTGCAGATAGTCGACCAGATATTTGAAGCCCAGCGGAGAGCCGTAACGGCTGGTCGGCGCATAGTATCCGGTTACCTGATAGCCCCAGGAGCCATCGAACGGATGTTCGGCAATTCCCATGAGCTCCACATGCGTATAGCCCATCCAGCCGCAGTATTCCACGAGCTGTTCTGCATATTCTTCATAAGAGAGAAAGCCGTTCTCATCAGACGGATCCTTCTTCTTCCAGCTGCCGAGGTGGCATTCATAGATGGCCAGCGGATTGCGGAACGTATTCTTCTCTGCCCTTTCTTTCATCCAGGCAGCGTCGTTCCACTGATAGCTGTCGATATCCGCGGTGCGGCTGGCATTGCCAGGCCGCAATTCCGCAGCGAATGCATACGGATCTGCCTTGTACAGAATGTCTCCGGTCTTTGTCTCAATGGCATACTTGTATAATTCGCCGAAGCCCATGCCCTCGACAAATCCTTCGAAGATTCCCGAGCTTTCCTGAGGAGTCAGCGGATCTGCGCCAGGGGTCCAGCGGTTGCGGTCGGATACCACGGAAACAGCTGCCGCATGCGGCGCCCACACTGCAAAGTGCATGCCTTTCTTTCCATTGACTTCAGCCTGATGAGCACCCATCTTGCGATAGATGGCATAATCTCTGCCCGCGCCGAACAGATAACGGTCGAATGAAGTGAGAAAAACGGAATTGTTTGCTTCTGTGTCCGGAGAAGCTGCCTTCTTGATCTTCTGCTTAGCCATGATCTTTCCTCTTTATTTTCTGCGGATGGTTCACTGCTTTCCTGCAGTCTTTTTCTAGGAGTGATTATACCATGTCATGAGCAGAAACAGACGACGCGTCAGAAATCCAGGCTCATTTTTGTGACAGAATAGTCAGTGTGTCATGAAAATCTCAAGTCCGATCGAGATCAGGATGACGCCGCCGAAGATTGATGCCCTGCCAGCCAGCTTCATCCCGAACTTCTTGCCGAGAATCAGGCCGCCGATACAGATGAAAAATGTCACGATCGCAATGATCAGGGAACTCGCAAACGCCTGGAAGGCAGTGTATTCCGCGATGGTGAACCCGACGGACAGCGCATCGATGCTCGTTGCCACGCCCTGCATAAACAGCGTCCCGCTTCCGACTGCTGCCTGATCTGAAGAAGGACGCAGGCCCTCTATGATCATCTTGCCGCCGAGATACGACAGCAGAATCAGGGCAATCCATGGAATATACGCCTCAAAGGCATGGAAGTACTGCGCAATCGAATGGACGCAGAACCAGCCGATCATCGGCATCAGAAACTGGAAGAATGCGAAGGTTCCTGCAATCATGCACATCCGCTTCTGCTTCATGCCTGCTTCATTCAGCCCGTTGGCCAGAGATACCGAGAACGCATCCATCGCAAGTCCGACGCCCAGCATGATACTGCTGACAATCATCTCACCATTCATATTCCTTCACCTCAGAAAATAAAAAGCATGACCGCCGTCATACCTGTGTTCCTGAACTGAAGACGGAGCCCATGTACGCGCACTGGCGGTACATGAGTCTCGCTTGTTTAAAGCAAGCCAGGTCCGGATCGGACCAGTATGTTGACTTGCTGCGCAATGCGCCAGCTACTCCCTCACGATGCTGATAATTTATCGGAACTGGTCTGAGTTAGTCAAGAAAAACAAAGAGAATGCCTCAGCTGAGACATTCTCTGAAATTGGTATCAGGAGAAAGACGATTCATCAGATTCAGAAGACTGGAGAAACTTTCGGGACACGAATCTTTACCGGAGATTCTGGCATGATGCGTTCCATCCTGGTATTCCAGGAGCCAGGAGGAATGAATGGAATTCGTTCCCAGATACTGCTGCTTCCATTCGGGAATATTCAGTTTTTCCAGGTCCTTCACCCATTCCTGCGGATGATCGACGATGCCGCCATCCAGACCATCTGTCCAGAAGGTCTGATAGTGCAGTCCGTCATTTCTCAGTTCCGCATGAAGCTCCTTTACCCCATACCCCGGATTTTTCATGATCCGGAATTCAAGACTCTGAAATGTCATATGCGTATGCCCCGTTTCAAGAATGATTTGTGTGCGGCTGCCGTGTGTCCATCACGGAAGCCATTCGATCAGAGGAATGTTCAGTCTTTACCAGGCCTGCACCCAATAGGAAACGGTATTCGTGCCGTCCGCATTGCAGGTCTTCATCCAGAGCGAAGAATCTCCGTACCATGCGTCTCTTCCATCCGGGAGATAAGTTGTCCCGTCAGACCAGTAAGCGTTGCTGTAGTAGCTGATGCATACATAGGTTGCTGATCCGCCCCAGCCATCTGCGATGGTAACAGTGGAACCCACTCCCATCGAACGGATGACGGAGAATCCCTGGTATGCATGATCAGCAATCAGTGTGGAACCACCCCATGATTCCTCAACTGCTGAATCCCATGCATCTGTCACTGCCTGAACGGTATAGGCGTCATAAGGGTCTGCCCAGTTCAGCGCAACGCTGTAGCCATTGCTGAAATAGAGTCTGCCGCCGGAACCCATAGCATCTTCTGCCTTGACCTCAGATGCCGGTGCGGCTGCTGATAATGCGAATGTAAGTGCCACTGCAGAAACTGCTGCGCTGATTCTTCTGAAGATCTGTTTCATAACTGCTTTCTCCCCCTGGTCGTACTGACCTGCACGCTTCCAGAGAAAGTTCATACCGGTATGCACTTTTCTCGGTGCACTTTCATCATACCCGGGCAGCGGAGAATTTATAGTCATTTTTAGCGAAAAATCAAAAATTCAGGGCAACAATGAAAATGAAAAATGTAAGAAGTGCTTCCAGATAGGACGATTTAATGCCGTTTCCGAGCTTAGTTGTTCTGATTTTCAAGAGAAACAGGTAGATTTATCCTATCATTATCGAAATCACAGTTTTTCAAAATATTTGTAGGACAAAACAAGGATAGATGGTCCTACCTATCCGAGCTTTCATTCTGTAATCAGGAAAAAGAAAAAGCGGGCCGGTCGCTCGGTTTCCCGCTTCGTTACGATGATTTCAGAGATATTCCATGATTTCCGAACGGATGAATAGGTATGACCTTTTTCAGGAAACAGGATCAATTGGTTCCTTTTCAGTCTCCGCTGTCTGTCTTTTCCGTTCCGCTCTTCTTCACGAGCACGTCATAAGTTCCGCCGATTTCGGTGATCGTGATCTTCTTCGGAGCCACCGCTTCATAGCCATCCGGAATCTCAACTAAGCTGTCAGTGCCATCGGTCTTGTAGGTACCAGCCTTCAATTCAGTTTCAGAAGTATCTACATTCTTTCCAGTCAGATCAACGAAATTGATTGTGACCGGGTGTTCTGCTTCGCTTGTTTTCTGCACAAGCATGATCACGGAGTTATACCCTGCTTCGACCTTGATCTCGTTTTTGCTCAGAAGCTCATAGCCATCCGGTGCAGTCGCCGCATCTTTCCGGGTTCCGGCCGCAAGTTCCAGGCTTTCTGATCCTGCTTCGGTTCCGTCTTCCGTGAAATACGTGATATCCACTTCATACAGCGGTTCAGCGGAAGCACTGGAAGAAGGTTCCGGAGTGGCAGAAGCTTCCGCTCTGAGTGCTTCCAGCTGTGCCTGGTAATCCGCCAGGCTCTCAAGACGGTATCCGATCGAGACGCCGTTGATTGTCAGTTCGCCATTTTCATCCGTGCCGAGTTCTGCCAGCTCATCAATCTGCTGTTCGGCCGAAGAAGGAACTGTGAGAACCAGTCCGGTGCCGTCTCCGTCAATCAGAATCTCTCCGTCTTTTCCAGTCGTGATCGATAGACCGGAAGAAGATTCTTCCGTTACTTCCATAGAAGCGGAAGCTTCTGGTTCGGCTGCTTTCTTCAGATCGCTGAGGGAAGCGAGTTCATACCAGCTGCCATCAGAGTCCTGCACTTCCACTTCGCCATTGCGGATCCGGATGCCGGAAGAATTGTCCGCTCCATCGGAGGAATCTGTTTCTCCCCATACCTTGTTTCCGGAAAACGGCAGCGCGGCTGCGCATACCGCAGCAATCATCCATTTTTTCATCAGCGTTCCTTTCTGCTTCCGGGATCTCCGGAATACTCATAGAAGATCAGATCAGGTTCTTCTTCCATCTCTCTGATCAAAGATGGAACCTCATTCATCTGCTTCATTCCTGCCTTCCTCAGCACGGCTGCACTCGTCAGAGCAGAAGGATGGCAGGCAGCGACAATATGCATGAAGCCCTGTTTCCTCAGAAAAGGCAGCACCGCTTTCAGCGCTTCGGTCATATATCCGCGATTCCAGCAGTCATAAGAGATCGCATAGCCAGCATCTGCACAGGAAGCAGGAAGAGATACGGAAGCGTTGCATTCGCCGATGGCTCTGCCGTTTTCTTTCAGGACGATCGCCCAGTCATAGAAGTGAGCACGGGAGTAGTATGGAAGCCGTGCTGCAATGAACTGCTCTGCTTCTTCCAGGGAAGAAATAACGGGCTGATGCACGGCATCCATCACGCGAGGATCGCTCAGCCAGCAGAGGCAGGCTGCCGCATCCTGCGGTTCAAATGGTCTTAAGAGCAGCCGCTTCGTGGTCAGAATGGCTTCCATGTCACAGCCTGCTGGACCACTGAACGAGCACGCAGGTCAGTGCGCAGAACAGCAGGATCAGAATCAGATCGGTATTCATTTCAGTTTTTCTCCCGTTCTGCCGCGATGGAACACGTAATGCCTCACGACATTCGTGCAGATATAAGCCCAGGCAAGCGCTAATACGATGCCAAGATACCCGGTGAACAGACCGAGGCAGACAAAGGCAATGAAGATCAAGGCCGGAGCATAGCGGGAAACAAAGCTTTCGTCATTCATAAGACCATTTTATGCTTTTCCATGCGTTAAAAAAAGATCTGATCCATCGGTCAGATCTCTTCTCCTTCGTCATAGCGATCGAGGAGTTTGCGTTCTTCTCTGGTCAGCTCATGCTGTCCAAAGAGGTCCGGTCTCCGTTCTCTGGTCCGGACCAGCGACTGCTGAAGACGCCATTTCCGGATCTTCTCATGATTGCCGCTCAGAAGGATCGCAGGGACCTGTTCTCCTTCATAGTCGGCGGGCTGCGTATACTGCGGGTATTCCAGAAGACCGTTCTCGTAGGATTCGTCTTCGGCAGAATCCGGGCGGATGCTGCCATGGAGCAGACGGATCACGGAATCCGAAATGACCATGGAAGCCAGCTCGCCGCCGGTCAGCACATAGTCGCCGATCGAGAGTTCTTCATCGACATGTCTGCTGATGCGCTCATCCAGTCCTTCATAGTGGCCGCAGAGCAGAATCAGATGAGACTTCCCGGAGAGCTCATGGGCTTTCTTCTGGGAATACGGAGTTCCGGAGGGGCTCATCAGAACGGTATAGCTTTCCGGAGTCCTTACGGAATTGATCGCATCGAGAACCGGCTGGCATTTCATAACCATACCTGCTCCGCCGCCGAATGGCGTGTCATCCACATGGCGGTACGTATCATGGGCAAAGTCGCGGATCTGGACAAGATCGACGGAAACGATGCCGCGGGCAATGGAACGGCCGACGATCGAAGTCTTCAGAAAGTCACCGTACATCTCCGGAAACAGGGTCAGGATCGTGATTCTCATAAGAGGCCTTCCTCGGCATGGATCACAATTCTGCCTGCAGAAAGATCGACCTGCTTCACGAATTCCGGAATATTCGGAATCAGGGCATCTTTGCTGCCCTCTCTCCGAACCCGGAGATTGTTCTGGGCACCGCTGGTCTCTTCGACGGCCGTGACCGTGCCGATCAGGGTTCCTGCTTCATCATAGACTTGAAGACCGATGAGCTGAGAACGGTAGTACTCTCCTTCCGGAAGCGTATGCTGGTCTTCTTTGCGGATGCACACCAGAGATCCCTTGAAAGATTCAATGCGGTTGATGTCCTGATAGTCTTCAAAGCTGACCAGGGAATAGCCTTTATGCGTGCGGAATGTCGCAACCTTGAATGGCTTATACGTATCGTTCTGCAGCAGGTAGACGGTATTGCCCTTCTGATAGCGCAGCTCGTCGAAGTCCGACCAGCTTTCGATCTTCAGTTCGCCTTTCAGGCCATGGGTGTTGACGGCTCTGCCGATGGTGATATATTCCATATTCTCCTCCGTCAGAAAAGGATGCAGATCGCATCCCTTACTGAACTTCTTCAAATTTGATCGTAACCCGCTTTTCTTCGGTGTGCGAAGCAACTGACATAACCTGGCGAAGCGCAGATGCCATGGAGCCTTTGTGACCGATCAGGCGGGCGATGTCATCGTTCTTTGCACGAACGCGCAGAACGACACCGCGGCCGTCAGACGAATCCTCTGAAACCGAGAGGCTTTCCTTGTCATCCACCATCGGGGTGACAAGGTCCAGCAGTACCTTGTCCAGTTCAGCCATGGCGATTACTTCTTTTCCTTGCCGGTGCCTTTTTCGTCATGGAACTTCTTCATGACGCCCTGACGGGACAGAATGTTGCGGACCGTATCAGACGGCTGTGCGCCCTTGCGGAGCCAGTCCATTGCCTTATCAGCATCCAGGCGTACGGTTTCCGGATCCGTGGTCGGATCGAAGTATCCGATCGTATCGATGACGCGTCCGTCTCTTGCGAAACGGGAATCTGCTGCGACGATACGGTATCTCGGAGCCTTCTTGGCACCCATTCTTGTCAATCTGAGTTTAACAGACATGTGATTTCCTCCTTAGTGAACACAGATGATTATACGCAGGAAGAAAAAGGTGTCAAGGCTTTTTCCTTAACACCCCATAAGTGATTCTCAGTGCTCGTGGCCGCCAGTTACCTTGATGTCTTCTTCGTTGAGGACAATTGCTTCAATGGCAGCGGTGAGTCCCTTGACGATGTCAGAGAGGCTCATGCTCGGAACTCCGCGCTTGCCTACGGCCTGGCTGGTCATGAACGGAATATGGATGAATCCGCTCTTCTTGCCAGGATATTTATGCTCGCAGAGATATCTGACGCCATACAGCACATGGTTGCAGATGAAGGTTCCAGCGGTATCGGATACCGATGCAGGGATTCCTGCATCATTGATGTGCTTGACCATTGCTTTGATCGGCAGAGCGGAGAAGTAAGCAGCCGGGCCGTCTGCGTATACCGGCTCATCGATCGGCTGATTGCCTTCATTATCCGGAATGCGGCAGTCGTTGACGTTGATGCCGACGCGCTCTACGGTGATATCCGGACGTCCGCCGGCCTGGCCGACGGAGACGATCACATCCGGATCGCATTCAGCGATCTTGGCATCGATTCTATCGAGGGACTTGTAGACGACAGTCGGAATCTCAAGCTTGATAATTTCCGCTCCGGCAATCGTATCCGGAAGCAGCTTGACGGATTCAATGGCAGGGTTTACTTTTTCCCCGCCGAACGGATCAAAACCAGTAACTAGAATTTTCATGAAGTTCACTTTTCTCGCGTCCATTATACTCGGTTTCATGCGAGGGATTTGAATGAGCACTCTCAAATCAATATAGGCCGGACGGAATACAGAATGGAAGAATGGAAACTGGAACGCGGCGCAGAGACAGATCAAAGGAAAGATGAAAATATTCCTGATTTTCCGGAATTTTTCCATGCGTGCAGACAGAAAATCTGCAGATTTCTCTGCAGATCTCAATCAATCAGAACTTGTATTTCTTCTTTTTCGAATATCCGGATGGCATCTGTTTCTGAGCAGAATTCATCATCTGTTCCAGATGATCTTCATCCAGCTTTCCGCTGCGGGACATGGAGCCGATCTGGCTCATGACTTTCTTCATCTTCTCATACTGGTTGATGCAGCGGTTGACATCGGTTAGAGTCGTTCCGGACCCGGCAGCGACCCGCCTCTTCATCGAGCCGCGCATCCGGGAAGGATCACGGCGTTCCTCCTTGGTCATGGACTGGATGATTGCCTTGGTATGCTTCATGGAATCCGATGCCTTGGCTTCATCGATCATATCGGAATACTGGGAGAAGCCCGGGATCATCTTCAGAATTCCGCCCAGCGGGCCGAGCTTCTGAACCTGCTCGAACTGCGACAGCATGTCGTCCATCGTGAACTCGCCATTCAGCATGCGCTGGCCGACGCGTTCTGCTTCTTCCATGTCCATCTTCTCCTGGGCTTTTTCTACCAGGGAGACGACATCTCCCATGCCCAGAATCCGGTCTGCCATACGATCCGGATAGAAGACATCCATGTCATCGATCTTCTCGCCTTCACCGACGAACTTCACCGGCAGCCCGGTAATTGCCTTGACGGAGAGCACGCCGCCGCCTCTGGAATCGCCATCGAACTTCGTGACCACCAGGCCGGTCAGCGGGAGCTGTTCCTGGAAGGTCTTTGCAACATTGACGATATCCTGGCCAGTCATGGCATCAACCGTCAGCAGGATCTCATCCGGATGAACGGATTCATTGATGTCCTTGAGTTCCTGCATCAGGGCTTCATCGATATGCAGACGGCCGGCAGTATCGATGAATACCGTGTCATAGCCATGTTCCTCTGCATAGACCATGCCATCCTGAACGGTCTTCAGCGCACTGGTTTCGGTTCCTTCCGTGAAGACTTCCGTATCAATCTCACGGCCGAGGGCCTGCAGCTGTTCAATCGCAGCCGGACGGATGACATCGGCAGCGATCAGAATCGGCTTGCGATTGTATTTCTTCTTTGTCAGTTTGGCAATCTTTGCAACGCTGGTCGTTTTGCCGGTACCCTGAAGACCTGCCATCATGATGACCGTGATGCCCTGTGGCTTGAACTGAAGTTCCGCCTGCTCGGTTCCGAGCAGATTCACGATTTCATCGTGAACAATCTTGACCAGCTGCTGGCCTGGTTCCACGGAACTCAGTACCTGCTGGCCTCTTGCTTCTTCACGGACTTTATTCAGGAAGTCCTTGACGACCTTGTAGTTCACATCTGCTTCGAGGAGTGCAACCCGCACTTCTTTCAGCATATCCTCCATGTTGGCGTCGGTAAGCTTGCCCTTTCCGGCGATATTGCGCATGGTCTTATTCAGACGATCACTCAGTGAATCAAATGCCATATTCTGCTCTCTCCTGATCTCCGGTTTATTCTACCATAGAAATCAGAGTTCCCGGGAAACGGAGAAATCCGCGGCAGCTTCTGCAGCTGATACGCTGATTAAAGAAAAACACCGATCCCTTTTCAGTACCGGTGCTCTTCGGATTCTGGCAGCAATAATCTCAGTGCTTTGCGCGGGTCAGGATTTCCACTTTCTCAGCGATGACGCTGAGATTGTAGAACGTCTTCTCATTGCGCTCGACGGCGTCGCCGCTGAGTCTTCCGCGTACAGCGACAAGATTGCCTGGCTTGCAGGCGGCTGATACTTCTTCTGCAATTCCTTTCCACAGCATGACGTTGAAGATGTCCTGGCTGACGGAGCCGTCATCATTATGGAAGTTGCGGTCGGCTTCGATCAGCAGCCAGCTGATCGGGTTTCCTTTGGCCGTGGTGGTGATGACGGGCTGTTCCTTGATTCTGCCTACGATCGTGATTGAATTCATTGTTCTTTTTCCTCGCTTTCTGAACCTCAGGCATCGGCATTATCCGGGATTCAGAAACGGATGGCAAATCACGGAATCAGAGATCTCATGGCCAGAAAAGGCAGATACGATATATTGTACCTGCCCTGAGGTTTCATGGAATGCTTATCTGCGCATGGGCTTCAGAATCGTGAGAACGGATCTGGAAAGGTCGATCTTCTGCGTCAGAGCCTGGCATCTCTCCGGGGTCATGGTTTCCACAAGTCTGAATTCTTCAAACAGAGAGACACGGTTCATCTCGCCATGCAGAACGCTGATTGCTAAGTCGAGCGGACTGTCGAAGAGATGCAGGAAGGCGCCAAGCGTGCGTTTCTTCATCTCGGAGAGAGATTCTTCCGGAAGCTCTGCCTGAAGACAATCTTCAAGCTGCTTCGTGATGAAGTCTGAGAATGCATCGGGATCGAGGCCTTCATCGCTGAAGAGGATCATAGCCTGATCGCGGCTGATCTCGGAGTCATAGCTGAAATACGGAGTGATCTTCTTCTCATCGATCCAGGTCTGATAGGCAGCGTGCTGGGGAGAGAACCAGGCGTCCATCTTCATCTTGAGGGCCCACTCCGTTTCCAGCCTGAGGCGGTCATCTGCGATGTCCGGATTAAGGCGGAAGCCTTTCATGATGCGGGAATCGCTGAGGTCCATCGCGGTTTCGCTGCGGGCCCGGAATACGGTTTCCGGTTCTTTCTGGAGAGCCCGTTTCAGGAAGACCGGCGCGCTGAAGGTCCTGGATGCCTGGTTCTTGCGGATCAGGTCCATGACTGCTTCGGGATCGCATGGCGTCACGAGGATCAGATTCATGCGGGAAGGATGGTAGTTCAGCCGATAGGCCTGTTCGAGATCAGCGAGGGTCATCGCCTGAATGGAGGCTTCCGTTCCGACGATATCTTCCCTCAGGGGATGATACTGGTACATCGAGCGCATCGTCTCGAGGAACAGCCTGGAATCGCCATCCTGCAGATACATGCTGCGCTCCTGCTGGATGATTCCCTTCTCTTTCTGGACGGATGCTTCGGTCACTGCAAAGTTCTGCACGAAGTCGAGCAGCAGCGATAAAGGTTTTTCAATATCCGGATCCGGAGTTGTGAAGTAGTAAACCGTCTCTTCATAGGACGTATAGGCGTTCACGTTGGCGCCGAGCCTGGAAAAGTCTGCCATGACATCGCCATGATCGCTTTCAAACAGCTTATGTTCCAGAAAGTGAGCAGTGCCTGACGGGAAGTTCAGAATGGTGCCGTCTTCGGTTTCTTCCCGGCAGTCCAGACTTCCGTACGGGGCTGCCAGCAGGCAGGAAGTAGTCGTGAACAGGGGTTTATGGAACAGGATCACATGCAGACCGTCTGCCATGGTCTCCTCATACCAGACTTCCTGGAATTTCGTTTCTTCATGACGGATCATCTGCATCTTCCTCCAGAATCAGAACTTCGGCCAGTTTCAGGCCGGCATAGGCGTTCATGATATCTTCTCTGGTCACGGTCTCAAAGCGATGGATCATGCGGGGAATGGAGTCTTCCGTATGAAGCAGCACGCTGCGGCAGGCATCCCAGATCAGGCTCGGGCCATGGTCCATGGAACCACGCCAGGAATTGATATACATCGAGCGGGCAGTTTCCAGCTGATCATCAGAAAACTCCCCTTTCTGCATCCTGCTGATCTGCTGAGCAATCAGGGTTCCTGCTTCAGGAAGATCCCTGCGGTTCATGCCGGCGGTGATTCTCAGCATTCCGTCATAGATCAGATTCTCGGAACCGATGCTGTAGCAGAGGCTGCGGGCTTCCCGCACTTCCTGGAATAAGAGCGAAGTCGGAAGTGCTCCGAGAATGCCGTTGCCCAGCATGAAGGCAGGCATCAGCGGATCCTGATAGCGTAATCCGTCTTCATAGAGCTGAACGAGGACTGACTGGCTGATCGGCTTCTTCAGGATCGTTTCCGAATATGGTCTTGTCTCAGGGTCTGCCTGAAGCGATACCATCGTATTCCGGTCAGAAAAGGAAAAAAGGGAGCGGGCTGCTTCCAGGCATTCATCGGCATCGACGTTGCCAAGCACGAAGAGATGGATCTCCGCCTGATCAATCAGTTCTTTCCAGGCAGCGGTGCATGCTTCATTCGTCACGCAGCAAAGTTCGCTTTCTGAGGGAAGGCATCGCTTCTTCATGGCACCGCCATATCGGAGAGAAGCTTCCTCGACAGCTGCAGCTGAAGGGTCATCGAGGGTCATGCGGACGGCAGTGATGGCTTTCTGAACGCATTCCTCAAAGAGATGCGATTCAAATAATCCGTTTTCAAGATACGGCCAGCAGGCATAATCCCTCAGCACTTCCATCTGCCTGTAAAGCAGGGAATCAGAAACATAATGGGAATCCGCAGTGCTGCAGGAGAATTCGAGCAAGTCAAGATTGCCGCGCGGATCTGAAGTCACGGATAAGGAAGCACCATAGAGATCATCAAGGCGCTTCTGCGTTTCCAGTTTCGTGCGGGAGGTGTCGCATACTTCAGCAAGCAGGAACGAAAGCAGAAAATGTGCCGGACGCATCGTGCTTTCAAGCGGCAGGAAGAAATCCAGATTCATGGTCACATCCTTGAATTTCTCTGTCGGGTGGATATGCAAGCTGCAGTTTTCTGAAAGTCTGAATGTCTGCATAAAAAAAGAGACCTCCATAGTCTCTTATTATAGCCATTCAGAGGGATTTGCGGAGTTCGTGCTGCTTCTCGCGCTCAATGTCCCGCTTTGCCTTCTGCAGGTCCTTGCTCCAGTGGCAGCTTCCGCCGCACGTGCCGCAGTCGCCGGCACACTTGATGAAGCCTCCTTTTCTGCGGATATAGCGGATATCAGCGATCACCAGTGCGACCACGACAGCCAGCACCAGGAATGTACTCAGATTCATGGATTTCACCTCCATCTGCCCATACTATGACCGAAGGAAGTCCGAAAGTCAATTAGATTGCACTAACTATTTTGTGACAGAATCACCGATCTGTCTCCGCAGGACGAAAAAAGGCCTGCCTGCCGGAAAGGCAGACAGACCTGGAACAGCCGCAGTTCAGATTGCACCGTATTTCTTCAGGAATTTCTCGATCTCCGTGCCATGGATCTTCTTCAGGAGCTTATCAACGACCATCTTCTCCTTGAAATCCATCGGACGGTCGGTCAGTTTCTTTCCGTCGCCGAGAATGACGGATGCCCTGACAAGATCCCGGATGTCATATACGGATCCCCAGACTTCCGGAACGCCGCGATCGACGTGGCAGAGCGTGTAGACAGCTTCCATACCGGTGCGGATGGAGTACTCCGTCGTGAATACCGTATCACGCGGGGTCTCTGCAAACTGACCGAGGAAGGCCAGGTTCACGCTGCCCTCCGGTACGACCAGCGGACGGTCTCCGTATCTGCGCGGCTCGAAGAAGGAAGTGACGTACGGCATCATGCATGGCGTCGTATTGCAGGAATTGGCTGCCAGATCCATGATGTCATGTTCCGGGATGCCGATGTGATACAGCCACTCTGCGCAGAGTTCCATGCCCGTGCACTTGTACATCGGCTTCTTGATGTAATCTCCTTCTTCCTTCCAGCAGTTCAGGCCATAAACCCAGATCAGGCAATGGTCTTTCGGCTGCTCGACGAACTGGCCCTGGCGGTTGATGGTCCAGCTGATCAGCCAGGAAGAGTCCTTGGCCGTGACGATGCCGCCGGTGACGACTTTGCCGGAGAGCGGATCGCGGTGGCAGATCTTCTCGATGGCTTCAAGGATGCGGGGATCAGCGGTATCGACGGTCCAGGATTCCCAGCTGGTCTCCTGGATGGACGGGAAGAACTTATCCGGGTTGCCGAACGCCTTGTCCTGAGCAGCGAGCTTCTTCCAGAGTTCGATCGAAGGGCCTTCGCCATTCCTGCAGGTGACGACCGGAGCGTGGTTCTGGTCTCCGTAGGCAGAGTTATCGCCCTGGCAGCCGTTGGTCACGAAGACCAGATCATTCTCCGTGAGACTGATGGTCTTCTCTTCGCCGCCCTGCGTATAGACGATCTTCTGAGCAACCTTCTTCTCCGGGGTGCAGTTGACGCGGATGTCGGTGACAGTCGTGTCGTATTCGATCTTCACGCCGTGGTCAGTGAGGTATTTCACCATCGGCTTGATCATGGATTCATACTGGTTGTAGCGTGTGAATCTCAGCGCGGAGAGATCCGGCAGACCATCGATATGATGGATGTAGCGCTGCAGATACAGCTTCATCTCAAGAGCACTGTGCCATTTCTCGAAGGCAAACATCGTCTGCCAGTAGATCCAGAAATTCGTCTTGTAGAAGTCTTCATCGAAGACGTCATCAATCGTCTTGTCAGCCAGTTCTTCATCCGTCATCATGAACAGATGGAGCAGTTCTTTCTCTGCTTTCGGGTTCATGCCGTATTTCTTGTCGGTATGGGCATCCTGACCCTGCTTTTCGGTAACCCTGCAGAGCGAATAGTTCGGATCCTGCTTGTTGAGACGGTAGTATTCAGAGAAAATCGTTTCACCCGGATTGTCAATAGACGGGATGGAACGGAACAGATCCCACATGCATTCAAAGTGGTTATCCATCTCTCTGCCGCCGCGCATGATAAAGCCGCGCTGCTTGTCATAGAAGCCATCGCAGGAGCCTCCGGCAATCGGGAGATGCTCGAAGAGCGTGATGTTCTCGCCTGGCATCTGCGCATCTCTGACCAGGAAGCAGGCCGCGGAAAGGCCGCCCAGACCGGTGCCGACGATGTAAGCGTGCTTCTGCTCGATTCCTTCCGGCTTATCCGGTACTGCAAATGCTTCATAGTTTCCGCTGGAATAATACATATTCTGTTTTTCCTCCTGAATTTAATCCGTACCCCTTTGCATCACTGGAGTACTTCGGATAGTTTCATCATAGATTTTTTCGACCACCGGTCAATTTACGCAAATCGCTTTCTGTCTGTTTTTCTGACAGACCGGCCGATCTGTCAGATCACCGGAAAAAGAAAAAGCGGCTGAAGTGCTTTCAGCCGCACGTGTTTCTCAGTCGTGAGAGGTCTGATTGTCTTTCTTGATGAATACTTCTCTTGGCTTGGATCCCTGGGCAGGACCGATAATGCCCTTTGCCTCCAGGAGATCGATCATGCGGGCAGCCCGGTTGTAGCCAATGCCGAAGCGCCGCTGCAGAAGCGAGGTCGAAGCTTTCTGAACGTCGATGACGTAATCTTTGACTTCTTCATAGAGCGGATCTGCATCTACGCCTGGCTTGCCAGTGAAGCTCTCTCCTTCGCCATCGACCTGGTCGAGCAGAACGAAGGCGTCATCATACATCGGCACTGCTTCCGAAGAGACATATTCGGTGATGCGGCGGACTTCGTCATCGGTGACGAAGACCCCCTGCACACGGGTTGCATTGGCAGCGCCGATCGGCATGTACAGCATGTCGCCGTTGCCGAGCAGACGTTCTGCGCCGACATGGTCCAGAATCGTGCGCGAATCAATCCCCGAGGAGACCGCAAAGGCGATACGGCTCGGAATATTGGCTTTGATGATGCCGGTGATGACATCAGTAGACGGGCGCTGGGTCGCGATGATCAGATGGATGCCGGCAGCCCGGGCCAGCTGCGTGATACGCTGGATCGAGGTCTCGACTTCCTTGCCGGCTACTGCCATGAGGTCGGCCATCTCATCGATGATGACGACGATATACGGCATTTTCTTCGGTTTCGGAGATCCGTCTGCCGGAGCCGGGCTGTTTTCGACCATCGTATTGAAACCCTGGATGTTGCGTACGCCTGCTTTCGAAAACATGTCATAGCGTTCATCCATGATCCGGACGATGACCTTGAGGGCGTTATTTGCCTTCATCGGATCATTGATGACCGGACCGATCAGGTGCGGTACTTTCTGGTATGGAGTGAATTCGACTTTCTTCGGGTCGACGAGCAGCAGCTTGACTTCATCCGGCTTCGTCCTTAACAGGAAGGACGTGATGATTGCATTCATGCATACAGATTTTCCGGAACCGGTAGCACCCGCAATCAGGAGATGCGGCATCTTGTCGAGGCGGCAGGTGACGCAGTTTCCGAGCAGGTCCTTGCCGAGAATGAAGACGAGCGGCTGGCTCTGTTCCTTTTCCGGAATCTTCTGAATCAGCTCTTTCATCTTGACCGGGGTCGCGGTGACGTTCGGAATCTCGACGCCGACGGCATTATGGCCAGGGATCGGTGCTTCGATGCGGATATCGCGGACAGCCAGCTGCATCTTCAGGTCTTCCGTCAGATTCAGAATCCGGGATACTTTGACATTGGCTTCCGGACGGACTTCGAATTTCGTGACGGCAGGTCCGATATGGGTATCCATGAGCCTTGCTTCAATATCGAAGTTGCGCAGCACCTGGATCAGAAGCTCGCCTTTCTCGCGGGCTGCTTCGACATTCGGATCATCTTTGGGTCTCGGCGGAATCGGATCGAGAAGACTCAGCTTCGGCAGCCGGTACGGCTTCTTCGGCTTCGAACCTTCCGGGGTCTCCGGCACCTGCACGTCCGGATCTTCCGGATGGCGGACGGCCGGGGAGGCTTCCGGAATTTCTGCAGGAACCGGTTCCGGCTCAGGCTCAGGGTCGGGTTCAGGTTCCGGTTCTGGCACAGGCTCCGGCTCAGTGACCGGTTCTTCTGGTTTTTCTTCTTCCGGCTGTTCCTGATGATCGACGAGCTCATCGACGGTCATGAAGATGGAACGAGGTGTTTCTTCTTCCTGCGGTTCCGGATGATCTTCCGGTTCGCCTTCATCGGCACGGATACCGAACGTGGAAGGCTCCGGCTGCTGGTTTCTCAGATTCTGGAATGGCAGCGTATAGGGATCCGGTTCCGGCTCGGGTTCTTTTTCCTGAATCGGGCGGACCGGTTCCCGGACTGGCTCTTCCGGTTCTTCGGCAGGATCTGCTGACAGCATCTTCACGGATGGCTGAGAAGAGCTTAGCGAAGCAGGACGGGATTCGGAAGGAGCTTCGATGGGTTCTTCCTCATCTTCCTCTTCTTCGTCTTCCGGTTCTTCTTCATTGTTTCCGTCATCCTGAGGAGTTCTGAAATAGTCGGCAATCGTTGCGAATGCCTGCTTGTATACTTCCAGATTCACAAGCAGCAGCGCTGCGATGATAAACAGCACGACGATGATCAGAACGGTTCCGGACCGATCGACCAGCAGCGTCGTGATGCTTAGCAGCAGTGCACCGAAGATGCCGCCTCCGGCTTCAATCGCCGGATCGCTCGAAAAGAACGACTGCACGTTCAGGGCATACTGCTTCAGAATCTCAAAACCGCGCAGGTCTGCTTCTGTGTCCGCATATGAACACCATAAAAGCAGTGCGCATACGATCAGCAGCACTGCAGCCGGATTGCGGCTGGAGGTATTGCCGCTGCGGCGGTTGATCATCGTGATCAGAATCTGCACGACGACCACCCCCATCATGATGAAATAGAACCGGCCGAACAGAAAACGGCAAAGCCTGCTCAGAAAGACGCCGACCACGCCCATCTGCATGTAGGCAATGATGGCAATCGCTCCGAGCAGGACGATTTCAATCCATTCTTTGAGTTCCTGATCTTTCGCTTCTTCGGCTTTTGTCTTGCGTCTGCTGGCTGATTTAACTGTCTTCTTTCCGGATTTCTTCTTATTTGATGACACGTTAATCCCCCTTGATCAGATGACTGTCAGTCCTTGGTGTTGATCTCCACGATCGCCGGCAGGATCATCGGCTTCTTGCCGGTTTCCTTCATGACATAGCGGGCGATCTTCTCGCGGGCTGCAGCACGGCACTCCAGATTGTCGTAAGTTCCGTCCTTGGCTGCCTGATTGATCACGCTTTCCATGATATTCCCGATCTCCTTGATGATGTAATCAGCATCTTTCAGGTAGATGACGCCGCGGCTCTGTACATCCGGACCGCCGATGATTTCCTTCGTGGTGTGATTGACGACGACGCCGACAATGATCGCACCGTCGGTGCTGAGCGTCTCGCGGTCTTTCAGCACCATGCCGCTGGCATCGAGATTCTCGGTGCCGTCGACCAGCACGTCAGCGCTTTCGACTTCATCGAAGCGCTTGCTGAGCTGACCGTTCTCGATCGTTGCCGCCTGGCCGTTGCCGAGCACGATGATGTTGTTGGCCGGGTAGCCCATATCCAGCGCGATATTCGCATTGGAGATGAGCTGGCGGTATTCGCCTTTGACCGGAATGTAATACTGCGGGTTGAGCAGATAGATCATCATCTTCAGATCTTCGATGGACGCATGCATGGAATACGTGCGCTTGGAATCAATCGCATGCACATTGGCAGTCTCCTTGTAGAGATCGTCTTCCATCGAGGATTCCTCGCGCTCCGTGCCTGGAACGGCCGGTGAAGCGATGATGACAGTATCGGTCGGACGCAGCTGAACAAGCTCGTCTTCACGGCTGGCGATCTTATGAACCTTGCGGAAGATCGTGCTGCCGGTGCCGCCGCAGATAATCACGACATTGTCCATGTCGTTGGAGAAGTTCTGCGGAGCAATATCGAGGCCTGCCGGAATGCGGTAGTAGTCCAGAGCGGCCATATCCTTCATCAGATTACGCAGTTCATCATCATAGATCATGATCTTGCGGTTGAACTTGTAAGCCATCTCGATGACTTCGATGACCCGGTAAAGGTTCTGGCTGTAGGTCGTGACGATGATTCTGCCCTTGGCATCTTCGAAATACGGCTCGATCAGATTCGTGATCCGATGATGCGGGCTGCTGTGGCCTTCTCTGGTGGAGCCGACGGATTCTGCCATCAGGGCAAGAATACCCTTCTGGCCCAGTTCCGTGACATCCATCATGTCGAACTTGAAGGCATCGTTCTTCACATCGTAGTCCACGATGAATTCAGAGGTATAGACGACATAGCCGTCTTCCGTGCGGATCGCCACGCCGAATCCGTCAGCGATGGACTGCGTGGTTCCGAAGGTGCGGATTTCGGTGCTGCCGATCCTGAATGTCGAATTGCGGCGGACCCGGTGGACCTGAACATCCTTGATGCCTTCTCTGCGGGCCATGCGCTCGAACATGCGGGCAGTCAGCGGTGCCATGTAGATCGGGGCCTTTACCTGCTTGCACAGATCCGGCAGAGCACCCATCACATCATCATGACCATGGGTGATGAAGATGCCCTTGATCCGCTTCTGATTCTTCACGAGATAATTGAAATCCGGGATGATCATCTCGACTCCCAGGTTCTCATCATTCGGGTATCTCAGCCCGCATTCAATCACGAAAATATCGTCGTTGTTTTCAACGACATACATGTTCTTGCCGTCTTCGTCAAGACCTCCGAGGGCAAAAATACGTACTTTACTCATAATTAATGATCCTCCTGACTATGATTCTCTCTGCTTTATTATACGCGGAAATTCCCGGCTGGCTCAATGCGTGATTTCAGAGTGCCTCGCCATACAGGCTGAAGCTGCGTGCTTCCGTGATCTTCACGTCGCAGATCTCGCCTGCCTGGATTCCGTTTCCGGTGAAGTTGACCAGACGGTTTTCTTCGCTGTAGCCGCAGAGCACGTTCTCATTTTTCTTCGAAGGGCCGTCGCACAGCACCTTCAGAGTCTTCCCGACAGCTGCTTCGTTATTCTCTCTGGCGTATTTTCCGATCCGCTCATTCAGAATCTGCAGACGTTCCTTCTTCACGGAAAGCGGGACATTGTCTTCCATGGCGGCTGCCGGAGTGCCTTCTCTCGGACTGTAGACGAACGTGAACGCACTGTCGAAATGACAATAGTCAACAAGGTCCAGCGTCTCCTGGAACTGTTCATCGGTTTCGCCCGGGAAGCCGACGATCAGGTCCGTCGTGAACGTGAGATCCGGAATCCGTGCTTTCATGTCATCGAAGAGCTTCCGGAAATGCTCTGCCGTATAGCCGCGGTTCATGCGCTTCAGAATCTCGTCACAACCGCTCTGCACCGGCAGATGAAGAGCCGGCATGATATTCGGGCAGTCGCGCATCGCATCGATCGTCGTCACCGAATAGTCGCGCGGGTGGCTCGAATAGAAGCGGATCCGGTCGATGCCGGTCTCGCTGACCTTACGCAATAGATGCGTGAAGCCATCTTCCATGCCAAGATCCTTGCCGTAGGCATTGACATTCTGGCCGAGCAGCGTGACTTCTTTCCCGCCGCGTTCCTTCAGCTGCCTGGTCTCCTCGATGATGTACGACTCGAGGCGGCTGCGCTCCCGGCCGCGGGTATAAGGGACGATGCAGTACGTGCAGAACTTGTTGCAGCCGTACATGATGTTGACAAAGCCCTTCCACGGATGCGAGCGGTGCACTGGCAGATTCTCGATGACGGAGCCTTCATTGCTCGTAACCTCAATGGTTCTCTTCCCGTTCATCGCCTCTTCGAGGAGATCCGGGAATCTTGCGATGTTATGCGTTCCGAAGACGAGATCCACCTGCGGATATTTCTGGATCAGGTCTTTCACGATGCCTTCTTCCTGGGCCATGCAGCCGCAGAGGGCGAAGATCTTGTCCGGGTGTGCTTCCTTGAACGGACGGAGACTGCCGATCTCGCCGAGCACATGTTCTTCGGCGGCGTGGCGGACGGCACACGTATTGAAAATCGTGAGGTTTGCGTCTTCATAGCCTTCGGCCGGCTGAAAGCCCATCTCCTCAAGCATGCCGCTCAGGGTTTCCCCGTCTCTGACATTTGCCTGGCATCCGTAGGTACGGATGAAATAAGTCTTCCCGTTTCCGAGATTCTTCTGTTCGGATTTCAGTTCAAAAACCGATCTTCCGGCCGGATTGCTGCGTCTTCCTTCTGCCTTGTGATCAGGCAGGATATATTCCTGTTTATTCATTGCCGATTCATTATAACTTGAACATGCCATCAGAAAAAGCAGAAAGTATGTTCCTTCCTGCTTCCTCTTAGAAAAAGCCGGCGGACCGGCTTTTCTGTTTCTGATGCTTACTTCTCAGAGATTGCACCTACCGGGCAGGTCCCGATGCAGGTATGGCAGTCGATGCAGGTAGCCTCATCGCACTGAGACTTGCCATTCTCATCAAGAGAAAGAGCGGTTACCGGGCAGACACCTGTGCAGGCGCCGCAGCCGATGCATACATCCTTATCTACTGTAACTGGCATGTTCTGATTAACCTCCTGTAGAAGCATTATATCATCGGATTGTTAGCTTAGGAACCAATTACGAAAACATTTCGGGAAAACGAAGCCCCCGCAGAATGGAAAGAAGTTTCATCGGTTTTCGGAAACAGAAGATATGAATTAGTTTATTCTAACTCATGAATTATTGTAATTGATCCCCTTCCGGGAAGCAACCCTCTTTTCCAAACAGAAAACGCCCTTAAGGGCGTTCCTGGATTCTTCTGATTGCAATTGCACGATTGGTGCTTTCATCGATCGTGATGAGTACGCCGCAGATCATGGCCGGCTCTTCGGAAGGCGTGTAGCGCGTGGCTTCCTGATGTACCGAGCGAGCTATGACTTCATTGACATCGCGGCCGAGGATGCTGTGATAGGATCCGCACATGCCGGCATCGCTCAGATAAGCGCAGCCGTCCAGAATCTGCTCATCCGCAGTCTGCACATGCGTGTGCGTGCCGATGACGGCAGTCAGGCGATCATGGAACAGATAGAAGAACAGTTCTTTCTCGCTGGTAGCTTCCGCATGCAGGTCGACGAAGATGATGTCTGCAGACAGATTCTTCAGAATGCGGTCCATGACTGTGATCGGGTTTTCGGTCGCACAGTCCATGAACACGCTGCCAAGCAGGTTCACGACGGCAAGGCGTTTGCCCTTCACGGTTCTCACCGTGATCGCAGAACCCCGATCGAACGGTTCCAGATTGGCCGGACGGATCAGGTCCGGGCATTCCTCCATATGAAGCAGAATCTCGTTTTTCGAAAATGCGTGATTGCCGAGCGTGATGACATCTGCGCCTGCAGCAGTCAGAGAATGGCAGATCCGGCTGGTGATTCCTTTGCCATGGGCACTGTTTTCGCCGTTGACAATCGTGAAGTCAGCCTGGACTTCCTGCTTCAGAGACGGCAGCCGTTTCAGCACTGCTTCTCTTCCGCTTCTGCCTGTCACATCTCCGAGAAACAGAATATTCATAACTGCTTACTGTGCAATTTCCTGAGCACGGACTTCACGGATTACCGTGACTTTGATCTGACCCGGATAAGTCAGCTCATTCTCAATCCGGTCTTTGATATCATGAGCGATCTTGACCATGCGCTCATCATTGACTTTCGCCGGTTCTACCATGACGCGCAGCTCACGCCCTGCCTGAATCGCAAAAGCCGTCTTGACGCCATCATAGCTGGAAGCGATCTTCTCCAGCTGTTCAAGACGCTGGATGTAGTTCTCCATCGATTCATAGCGGGCCCCAGGTCTGGCGGCACTGAGCGTATCCGCAGCAGCGACGAGGACGGCAATGATATCATCGGCAGGCTTATCGCCATGATGAGATTCGATGGCATTGACGACAATGGCATTCTCACCGTACTTCCTGGCAGCCTTGGCACCCAGTTCAACATGGGAGCCTTCCTGCTCGAAGTCGATGGCTTTGCCGATGTCATGGAGCAGTCCGGCCCGCTTTGCCAGCTGCTGGTTCAGGCCGAGCTCAGCTGCCATGATGCCGGCAAATGTTGCGACTTCCATGGAATGCTCGAGCACGTTCTGGCCATAGCTGTAGCGGTAGCGGAGCTTGCCGACGAGTTTCGTCAGCTCGCGGTTGAGGCGGTTGATGCCGAGCTTGAAGACGGCTTCATCGCCAATCTTCATGATCGTCTCATCAAGTTCCTTCGTCACCTTGGCAACGACTTCCTCGATGCGGCCCGGCTGAATGCGGCCGTCCTTCATCAGGATCTCGAGGGACTGGCGGGCAATCTCGCGGCGGATCGGGTCGAAGCAGGATACCGTGATGGCATCCGGCGTGTCGTCGATGATCAGATCGACACCAGTTGCCTGCTCGATCGCCTTGATGTTGCGGCCTTCTCTGCCGATAATGCGGCCTTTCATGTCTTCATTCGGAAGGGTCACGACGGATACGGTCCGGTCGATGACTTCTTCTTGCGAATAGCGCTGAATTGCAGTAGCGATGATGTTGCGGGCATTGTCTGCTGCTTTTTCCTGAGCAAGTTCATCCTGCTCATGCAGATATGCGGCAACGTCTTTCTCGCTCTTCTTGGCAACTGCGTCCATCAGTTCTTTCTTGGCGTCTTCGACGCTCAGGTTTGCAGCTCTTTCCAGAACTGAGATCTGCTGGTCAATCTTGGCCTGCAGGTCTTCTTCCATCTTGCTGAGGTTTGCTAGTTTGTCATCTGCCTGTCTGTTTTTCTCATCCAGTTTCTTTTCCTTGGCATTCAGATTCTCTTCACGGAAGTTCAGATTGTCTTCGCGGCGGAGCAGTTTGTTTTCGGTCTGCTGAACCTTGTCTTTCTGGCTCTTCAGCTCCTTTTCTGCCTGCTGTTTCATCTCAAAGATCTGCTGCTTCCCTTCGATCTCTGCCTGACGGACAGTGGTCTCCGCTTTTGCATTAGCTTCTTCGAGAATGGACTTGGACTTGGCAACAGCCTGATCGAGGCCTGCCTTGTTCGAAATCTTCATGATGACGATTCCGATCACAACACCAGCAACTACGGCAATTATGGAGATTAAAAATGTATTCATGCTTTCCTCCATTTTCACTGTAATCTGAGAATTTCTCTCAACGCTGATTATATACTGAATGGCAGGGCTTTCACAAGGCTGAAGTATCCGCCCGTTCTGGCAAGTACCCCATTAAGAAAACAGTATCTCCTGTCTCAGAAATACTGTTTTACCTGGATTATTCTGCTTTTTCTGCGGGTGCTTCTTCCGCAGCCTGCTCCGGTTTCGGAAATAGTTTTTCCTTCACGGCGGCCGTGATTTCCGCATCGACTTCCGGATGAGCTTTCAGATAGTCCCGCACCGCTGCGAAGCCCTGGCCGATCTTCTCGCCCTTATAGGAGAACCAGGCACCGGACTTCTCGATGATGTCCTGCTCCACCGCAAGGTTGATGACTTCATCAACATGGGAGATGCCCTCGCCGAAGATCATGTTGACGACCGCAGTCTTGAATGGCGGTGCCACCTTGTTCTTGACGACTTTGATCTTGACGACGTTGCCGATCGCTTCGCCGCCGTTCTTGAGCGTTTCGGATCTGCGGACATCGAGGCGGACCGAAGCATAGAACTTCAGAGCTCTGCCGCCCGGAGTGGTCTCCGGATTGCCGAACATGATGCCGACTTTCTCACGCAGCTGGTTGATGAAGATGGCCGTGCAGTTGGAACGGTTCATGACGCCGGCCAGCTTGCGCATGGCTTTGGACATCAGGCGGGCCTGCAGACCGACGGAGCTGTCGCTCATCTCGCCGTCGAGTTCGGCCTGCGGAACCAGGGCTGCGACCGAGTCGATGACGACCAGGTCGATCGCACCGGACTTGATCAGAACTTCAGTGATTTCCAATGCCTGTTCGCCGGAATCCGGCTGGGACAGAATCAGCTCATCGATATCGACGCCGAGTTTCTTCGCATAGAGCGGATCGATGGCATTTTCAGCATCGATGAAGGCACAGCGTCCGCCTTCTTTCTGGCATTCGGCAATGGCATGCAGCGCCAGGGTGGTCTTGCCAGAAGATTCCGGACCGTAGATTTCGATGATGCGTCCTTTCGGATAGCCGCCGATGCCGAGGGCGGCATCCAGAGCGAGGCTGCCGGAAGGAATGGCATCGACGGATACATCGGCGCGATCGCCTAAGCGCATGATCGAGCCTTTTCCGTATTCTTTTTCAATTGCCTTGAGGGCATCCTGCAGCAGCTGATCCTTCTTGGAATCTGCTGCGGGCTTTTCTTTGCTTGCAGTCATGTATTTTTCTCCTTGTGTTTATTTCATAGCAGGAAAACTTCCGGTTCCCCGCAATGGATCAGATGGACTCCATGATATCGCCCTTGAGCTGGCTGAAATAGCTGACCCCGCTGGCAAAGCTCACAAATGCGCTGAACCAGATCATGATATCGGTGACCGGAAGGCCCCAGATCTCAAACGGCAGGTTGTTGAGCAGAACAAGAGCGATGGAAACCATCTGCAGGACCGTCTTCAGCTTGCCGAGCATCTGGGCAGCGACAACCTTGCCGTTGGAAGCGGCGATCATGCGGCAGCCATCGACGACGATATCACGGCAGACCATGATGATGACCGGGACAACCGGAATCAGCCCTCTGGACGAGAACATCAGAAACATGGTCGTCGTCAGCATCTTGTCGGCGATCGGGTCGGCGAATTTGCCGAACGTCGTCTGCATGTTGCGTTTTCTTGCAATCTGGCCGTCAAAGTAATCGGTGATGGCCGCAGCAAGGTAGATGACCAGGCAGATGAGGTTGATGATGGAAAGATCAACTCCGCCGATGGTCAGCACGCCTGGTTCAATGCCGAACTGGGCATATGGAAACAGATAGACCAGAACCACGATCGGAATGAGAATGATGCGGAATATTGTCAGTCTATTGGGAAGATTCATGCAATTTCTCCTTTTTCACTACCTAATGAGTATAGCACAAGCAGATAGTTTTTCAGATCAGAATGATTTATGCACGGATTTTTCACGGTTTTACGTCATATGGTGCATTCTATGAAGCATTCTGCGCAGAACGGGAATGGTACAGGAATCAGGATTCCGCTAAGCCTCTGCAGATCATCCTTCTTTATGGAAGCTTCCGAATCTTTCCTGGAACCTCTGGAGCACGTCTTTTTATGACTTCGACTGTTTCAGAAATCAGTTTTGATGCCATGTCATATCCGGATAGAAAAAGAGGAGATTGCTCTCCTCTCTGGAATTTCACACTCTGTAAGCCATGTTCTGTCTCCGGTCGCCCGGATGGCAGCCATTTATCTGAGCCTTGCGGCTCCTCCCTTCTGGCTTCGTTTTGCTTCGGGGAGTTCTCCTACCAAATTTGGATTTCTCGCTTGCGGGGCTTATCGCGTTCCACCCGGTCGGTTTCCCGCCGGCTTCGTCACTGTGACGCTTTATGGAACCTCACCATGGGACTAGCCTTTAGGATCGGTTCCGCCGTCAGCCATAGGCTGCCTGGCCTTATTGATTGGACCAGCACAATCACTACCGCCATCACAGGCGGTGCGAGCATGGACTTTCCTCTGGCTTGTGCCAGCGGCTGCCCGGATGTGAAATTCACTGCTGCTTGTTCTGATTCTGTTTGAAGACCTGCTCTTCGAGTCTTGACAGACGTTTCAGGATATCGACGTTGGCAGCGCCCTGGCTGGCCGGGGTCGGATTGGCCTCGAGCGCCTTGGTTCTGCCTTCCTCTTCAATCAGCTTTGCACGGAGTGAAGCGTTGGTGCGTTCCAGTTCAGCAATCTTGGCGTTCAGTTCTTCTTCCTGCTGCTGGAAAGACTGATAGTCCTCGATGACCATATCCAGGAATGAATCCACTTCAGCGGCACTATAGCCCTTGAAGTCAATATCAAACTGCTTGTCAAGAATTGTCTGAATATCCAGATTCAACTTTTCCGACATTTTCCTACGCTCCCTGCGGTCTTATTATGGCAGAGTCATTTCCCGGAATCAAGCACGCTTCCTTATTGATTGACGGAAAGGTATAATACTTTTTATGTCGTGTGAGGTCGCTGATGGTTAACTATCCCGATGGAAGAAAAGCTGCTGCTTCGGTGCAGGCGAGAGAGTCTGCTGCGCATCGGGGCATGGAGCTGGAAGCAGAGATCAACCAGACCAATCAGTACTATCTGCAGCAGGACCTTGCCGTCATCCATAAGAAGCCGACACCGGTGACGATCGTGCACGTGGACTATCCGCAGCGCAGTGCCGCGAAGATCACAGAAGCCTACTTCAAGATTCCAAGCACCACCGATTATAACGGCATCTACAAGGCAAAGTATCTGGACTTCGAAGCGAAAGACTGCCAGTCGAAGACGTCGTTTCCGATCAAGTCGATTCATGCTCATCAGGTGAAGCATCTGGATGCAGTGACAAGACATGGGGGAATTGCCTTCGTGATTGTGCGCTTCACGGCGTATGGAGAAACGTATTATGTCGTTGCGCAGAAGATGTCGGACTATATCCGCACCTGTGGCAGAAGTTCGATTCCGTATGCCTGGTTCCAGCAGAACGGATACCTGATTCCGTATAACTATGTCAAGCCTGTGGACTATCTGAAGATCGTCGACCGGCTGTACTTCAAGGAGAGTGTATGAGCAGATCCCGCAGCAGTTCTTCAAAGCATCGCAGAAAGCTGAATGCGCTGAATATCTGGACGATGATCCTGCTGATCCTCGTGATTGCAGAGATCATCACGGCAATATTCGGTCTGCATCTGGTCAATTCGATGCTGGCAGATAAGCCGCAGCTTTCAGTAGATGACTTCTTTTCCCAGGAGTCGAGCCACATCTATGACAAAGATGGAAATCTCATCGCGGACGTCGGCACGCAGCTGCGTGAGAACGTGACGTATAACGAGATTTCCGAATCTCTGATCGATGCGTTCGTATCCGTGGAAGATTCCCGGTATTTCGTGCATGACGGGTTCGACCTGCCGCGGTTCACGAAGGCGGCGATCGAGAACGTCCGCAGCAAGCTCACGGGTTCCGGGGGCTTGCAGGGAGGTTCCACCTTCACGATGCAGCTGGTCAAGCTGACCTACTTCACGAATGATGAGACCGGGCAGACGAATGATCAGTCGATATCCTATAAGATCCAGCAGATTGCCTTGGCCAAGGAGCTGGAGCAGCAGGCCGACAAGAAGCAGATCTTCGAGATGTATCTGAACAAGATGAACTTCGGCGGAACCGGCAATATCCGCGGCATCGAGAAGGCTTCTCAGTATTATTATGGCAAGCATGCAGGGGAGCTGAATCTGGCCGAAGCAGCGATGCTGGCTGGCGTCATCAACAGTCCCTACTACTATGATCCGCATAACTTTCTCGATTATGCAACAAGCCGAAGAAATACCGTACTCTACCTGATGAAGCGTCATGGCTACATCACCGAGCAGGAATACAAGCTTGCCTGCATGGTCAAAGTCGAGGATACCCTCGTAGATCCGAGCACAACCAGTACTGGCAGCACGTATGCATACCAGGCATACATCGATACGGTCATCAAGGAAGCAGAGCAGCTGACGGGTCAGGATCCTCTGAATACCGCCATGGAGATCTACACGTGCATGGATCCGACCGTGCAGACGGTCATGGATGATATCCAGGCCGGCAATCGCGAGGAAGTGCAGTTCCCGGATGATCTGATGGAGATGGGCGCAATCTGCGAGAACAACCAGACTGGCGAAGTGATTGCGATTGCCGGTGGCAGAAACTACGGCAGAGGCGGATCGATGCTGCTGAACCATGCAACCGATCAGTACAAGCAGCCTGGTTCTTCGGTCAAGCCATTTCTGGATTATGCCCTGGCCTTTGAGTATCTAGGCTGGGCAACGAGCCATGTCGTGACAGATAAGCCGATTTCCTATACCGGCACGAATCTCGTGATCCGCAATGCAAACGGGGTCTACCATGGTCAGGTCACGCTGGACTATGCAATTGCAGCTTCGCTGAATACGCCTGCGATCCAGGCACTTCAGGAGGTCATTGATAAAGTCGGCTATGATACGGTAACCAATTACATCACTTCACTCGGGTTCTCCCAGGTGAGTGCAGATAATTTTGATCTCGGATTTGCGATCGGCGGTTCCAACTTCACCTGTTCGCCAGAAGAACTGGCAGCGGCACATGCGATTCTGATGAATGGCGGCAACTACATCAAGCCGCATACGATCACGAAGATTGAGTACCGCTCCGGAAATACAGATCCGTTAATGCCGGAGTATACCGCGACGAATGTGCTTTCTCCGCAGGCTTCTTATCTTGCGGCTCAGCTGATGTATACGGCGATTCATGGCGGGGTCTACAACTATCTGCAGATTCTCGAGCGCAGCTATGCAACGTATGGCAAGACCGGAACGACAGACTGGGGCTCTGAAGGTCTTCAGTACAACATTCCGGAAGGCGCAATGAAAGATAAGTGGATGGTATGCGATACCACCCAGTACACGATCGTGACCTGGATCGGCTATGAGAAAGGTGTCAAGGATGCGGGGACGTATATTGATACGGCAAAGTCTCAGCTGAACATTCCGGGCAATATCTGCTCTCTGATCCTTGATGCAGCAACCGGCGATTCACAGCCAGCAGAACTTGCTCAGCCGGATGGCATCTCGACGATCACGCATATTCTCGGAACCTTCCCATATGCCTCCCCGGTCGACGGCATGGACCCTGCTCTGATCACGACCGGCAAGATCAAGAGCGAATATGCGACGCTTGCAGATCCGCAAGCTGCAGACAGCGTGGATAATCTGGATTCCTTCCAGGCAGAGCTTCAGGATGATGGCAGCGTGCATCTGACCTGGACCGCTTATCCGGATCCGGACAAGCTGCAGGTCGCAGATTCCACGATGGATATCAGCCTGTATGATGCAGATGGCAATGTCCTGGTCGCCGCAGCCGGAACAAGACTGTTCGACTGGAGCTGGGTCTATGGACCAATCCGCTATAAAGCAAGGATCAGCCAGAATGGTGCTGTGGTCGGTGAGATCACAAGCGAAACCGAGGATACCACTGCTTCAGATCTGAGTCTGGCACCGGATACGGATACCGAAGCCTGCGGCTATTATGGCTATGAGTCTTCAGATGGTTCTTCCAATGAAGTATGCGTTACCTTCCATACTCCGAAAGAAGAAGAACCGGAACCTGCCGCAACACCAGCCGCTGCCCCTGCCCAGGATTCCGGCAATCAGAACAACAGCAGTTCCGGCAGTGAAAACCAGGAAGATAATCAGAATTCTTCGGGCAGCAATCAGAACAGCAATGAGAATACCAGCAACGGTACCGGCGGAGACTTCTGGCCTTATGATTTCTTCTCCTATTACTGGCAGGAAAATCAGCACTGAGCACTAGCGTCTGGACGAACAGAATCAGGAAATACCTGAAAGAGCTCCGCCATTGCATGCACATACAATGGCGGAGCTTTCTTCTGGCGCTTGGATAGAGCTTTGCAAGTATTTGCAGAAGATGCAGAAAGCCGTCCGGTTTCCCGGGCGGCTGACTGGTTCTCAGAAGTCTCTTCGGATCATTTCCTGCACTTCTGTGCAGATTTTCTGAAGTCCGCATGCAGAGCAGTCAGTCGGCATCGTGCCGGTCAGATGATCCAGATAGACCAAAGAAAGCATATCCACAAGCGCAAGAATGCCCCAGCAGTTCTGCAGCCATGGCAGGAAGTCTGTATAATACTGTGCCTGCACGCCCCAGACAATTGCCCGATGACGGTATTCCTTGCAGACTTTCTCTTTCTTCCGGAATGCCTTCTCGGCAAGCTTCGTGATCTAGCGATCTGCATCCACAAAGGCCTGGACTCTTCCAGAAACAGCCATATAAGTCGTCTCTGCATACAGCGCAAGATTTGCACCGATTACCTGCGGATAGTCTGCCCGCTCATTTCCATCCAGCCCACCCGGTGCCTGGTTTCTTCATTGAAGCGTCTGATATTGGTCCAGCAGGCATCCCAGTCCCATTTTTCACCGGTATTGTCTTCAATGAACTTGATCGCATTGCGGATCTCCTGGGCCGCATATTCCTGTACGCCATCTTCCGTGTGGCGCAGCGGGGCAGCAATCTGGAAAACCGGCATTCCGTTTTCTGCAAACCTTCTTGCCTGAATGCCATTCCCCATCAGAGACCCATCGCAGGTCGTATTGCACTGAACCGCACAAGCACCATAAACCGGCATGTCATCATCAATGACCACACCGGACTCGGCGGCCGGCATCGGGCACACATCACCTGGCATTCCCATCTCCTAAATCACGTCCAGATAATGGATAACTCCCTCGCCTCTGAGCAATCCGCCGATATAGACACTGGCAATCTTCAGATTCGGAAAGCAAGCCATGATCGTCTGCATCGCATTTTCATCCAGAATGACAATCTTCTTGGAAAGCTCCTGATCATTGCCGCAGTTCTTGTCCGCCCGAAACAGCGTCGTCAGGAATGAAGCTGCATCCATTGCGATCAGGTCATATTCCGTATGCGCAATTTTCAGATGCGT
>SAMEA3663095__coassemble_926_pt1 | contig 33323 bp, 27 predicted proteins | sample SAMEA3663095__metabat2_high_PE_014 | metagenome-assembled genome bin SAMEA3663095 (sample SAMEA3663095) | pig gut metagenome | biome: pig gut; feature: pig-associated habitat; material: faeces | place: France | collected 2012
TAAGAAGAAAACACAGATCATTGAAGAGCTGAGAAAGCGCTTTTGGTGAGGAGGGCGCATGAAACACTGCAGGAAAGCATTGCCGATCAGGATCGTTGCAGGATTCCTGGCTTTGGAAATCAGCCTGCCGGGAGTTCTGAAGGCACAGGCAGAGGAAATTCCGACATCATATGCTGCAGTCCTGATGGTCAGTGAGGAACTGCAGATGGGAGGGCTCAGCGAGCTGACCCTATGGGGAACGCTGATCTTCGTCATCTCCGGGATTGTGGCAGGGATTTCGCTGTCTCATAATTTCAGAGATAGGAAGTGAGCAGCCTGATATCATGAAAAGGTGCTGAAGTGAATAGAGTCACCCAGATAGTTGGGGGAAAGACTTTCGGTGCCAGCTTAGTCAATCTGTGGAAAATTGAAATTTTCAGTGCAGTCATTCTGCCGTGAGGGAAGATCAGTCTGATGGATCTTGCAGATTTAATATTCTCATAATCCTGCATGGTTTGATAATCCGCCGACATCATTGCAGGAGGAAAAAGAATCATGCATATCAGCAAGCGAATTATCACGGTATTATCGTCAGCAGCGTTGCTGCTGTCTCTTTCTGCCTGTGGGTCTGGCTCTGCGTCATCTGCTGCAGCTGCCAGCAGTGCACCTGCGGTTCAGACGGTGACTGGAATGGCAGCGGGCAAGAACGGGGATGTCGCGGTGGAAGTTAGCCTGGAAGGAAACAAAATCACTGGGGGGGGTAACGGTAACGGATCAGCAGGAAACCGAAGGAATTTCGGATGCTGCTCTGGAGGAGGTTCCGCAGCGCATTGTAGAAGCGAATTCTTTCAAAGCGGATGCGGTTGCGGGAGCGACGATTACCATTCAGGGCAAAGGCATCGCACTGGAAGATCTGCCATATATCTTCGACCGGTATTATCAGGGCTCCCTCTCTGACCAGAAGAAGTCTTCCGGGCTAGGCTTTTCGATTGCCAGAGAAATCATTCAGAAAGAAAACGGAACGATCACAGCGTAAAGCCAGCTTGGGAAAGGCACTTCGTTCCGGGTCTGTTTTCCGGCAGCCAGGCATGCCCCAGAACAAAAATCCGCTGGTTGACAAACAGCGTGATGCTGGTAAACTATCAGATGTTATCAAATACCAGAGACAGTAACGGCGGAAGCTTAATCATGTTACCGAGGTAGAAAGCTGTAAACAGACTTTTTTGCCCTTGCTGTCTGAAACGGCAAGGGTTTATTTTCCAGACGGTAGGCGATAACAGGAAAGGTAGAAGGTGAATCAATGAATCAGGCGGTATTGGAATCGAAGAAGAACGTTGTCTCTGAAATCCAGGACAAGTTCACAAAGTCTTCGTCCACTGTTGTCGCTGAGTACCGTGGTCTGAGCGTTGCAGAAGTCACCGAACTCCGCAGAGCACTGCGTGCTGAGAATGTTGAAATGAAGGTTTACAAGAACACTCTCGCAAGCAAGGCTGCTGATGCGGCTGGATTCGGGGAACTGAAGTCTTCGCTGACCGGTCCTAACGCGATTGCATTCGGTGAAGACGAAACCGCAGCAGCTCGTGTCATGGCAAAGTTTGCCAAGAAGCACAAGGCGCTGATTCTCAAGGGCGGAATCGTCGAGGGCAAGGTTGTCGACACTGAGACAATCACACAGCTCTCTGAACTTCCGAACCGGGAAGGCATGCTGTCTATGCTGCTGTCTGTACTCACTGCACCTGTCGCTTCCTTCGCAAGAGCAGTCAATGCGGTTGCTGAAGCTAAGCCGGCAGACGGTGCTCCTGCAGCGGAGGGCGCTGCACCGGCGGAGGCTGCTAAGGCAGAAGAAGCCAAGGCTGCTGAGTAAGCAGTCACAAGACCATTTGGAGAAAACTGGAGGAAAATTAAAATGGCTAAGTTAACAAAGGAAGACATTCTTGCTTATCTCGATGAAGCAACGATTCTTGAACTCAATGATCTCGTAAAGGCAATTGAAGAGAAGTACGGCGTTTCTGCTGCTGCTCCGGTTGCTGTTGCTGCTGCTCCGGCAGAAGCTGCTGATGCTGCACCGAAGAACGTTACGGTTGTTCTGACAAGCTTCGGTGATTCCAAAGTCGGTGTCATCAAGGTTGTCCGTGAAATCACCGGCCTGGGCCTGATCGATGCGAAGAAGCTGGTCGATGGTGTACCTGCTGAGCTCAAGAAGGATGTACCTGCAGAAGAAGCTGAAAACATCAAGAAGAAGCTGACGGATGCTGGTGCTACTGTTGAATTCAAGTAATCGCCAGTAAAACAACATCGTGTAAAAAAGCCGAGGCATAGCCTTCGGCTTTTCGCCCCTAAGAAAGGAAGCGGATTTTATGGCAGTGACGCACTATTTTACCGATAACCGCTCGCTTCCGGAGAACCGGAAAGATCATTCCTTCGAGTTCATGGGGCATGCGTATACATTTGCGACAGAGGATGGAGTCTTCAGCAAGACCGGAGTAGATTATGGCTCCGAGGTGCTTCTGAAGGCAGCAGCACGGGAAAGAATTGCTGGAAACGTGCTGGATATGGGATGCGGATACGGAGTTCTCGGCATTGTGCTGAAAACTCTGTTTCCGGATGCCGCTGTCACCTGCTGCGATGTAAACCCGAGAGCTGCTGAGCTTGCGGACGCCAACAGCAAGACCAACAGGGCTCCGGTATCAGTGATTATCTCAGACCGTTTTGAACATGTTCCCGGAATGTTTGATGTGATCGTGACCAATCCGCCGATCAGGGCGGGCAAAGAAGTGGTCTACGGCATCTTTGACGGGGCATATGAGCATCTTTCATCAGATGGATTTCTGCTCGCCGTGATCCGGCGCAAGCAGGGGGCTGAAAGCGCAGTCAGGAAACTGAATGAGCGATTCGGCAATTGCGAAGTCGTGATGAGAGACAAGGGTTACTGGATCCTGAAAAGCAGGAAGTCAGATTGACAGGGTTGCATAATCGATGATAGCATTTTATGTTGATAAAAAGCCGATAAATCACTAAGGGGGTATTATACCCTTTTCGGCGTTTCCAGCATGCAGGCGAAAGGATGGCGTACATGGAAAAAAAGCAGGCATACCGCGTTGTGCATTACGGTCCCAAATCAGTCCGCCGCGACTACACGAAAGTCAGTGCAGGCCTGGATCTTCCGGATCTGACGGAGATTCAGACGGCCTCCTATGACTGGTTCCTGAAGGAAGGAATCCGTGAAGTCTTCGACGACATCTATCCGATCAGCAACTACAGCGGCAATATCCGTCTGAAGTTTGTTGATTATGAATTCGGGGAACCGAAATACTCGATCAGCGAATGCAAGTACCGGGAAACCAATTACTGCGCTCCTCTGAAGGCCAAGATGGAACTTGAGATGGTGGATCAGGAGACTGGCGAAGTCATGACGAAGTGGGAAGAGGTATTCCTCGGCGATTTCCCGCTGATGACTCCGACCGGAACTTTCATCATCAATGGTGCTGAGCGTGTCATTGTTTCTCAGATTGTCCGTTCTCCGGGTGCTTATTTTGACATTGTCTCAGAAGAGCGCACCGGCAGAGATACTTATACCTGTGAACTGATTCCGAGCCGCGGCACGTGGCTGGAATTCATGTCTGATGATAAGAAGGCCGCACTGGGCCGGATCATGAATGTGTCGATTGACCGGAGAAGAAAGATTCTCTCCACGATTCTGTTCAAGGCAATCGGCATGTCCCTGAATCTGGAAAAGGGTGAGGATGCCTTTGATACGACTGGCATGCAGAAGTTCCTGAAGGCACTGCACTTTGATGTTTATCCGGATGTCATCGTTCCGGAAGAAGAGCGTGAGTTCCTCAATGATTATATGCTGCTGTATACCAGCATCTTCGGAAACTACGAAGAGATCCGCAACACGCTGGCTGCAGATAAGACAAAGACCACGCATGATGCGCTGCTCAGTGTTTATGAGAACCAGAGAGCAGATGAAATTGCAACCATCGATGGTGCTCTCACCACGATGGATCAGAAGTTCTTCGATTACCGCCGGTATGATCTGACCAAGGCAGGACGCTATAAGGTTCTGAAGAAGCTGAACATCCTGGACCGCATGGAGAATCATCGTCTGAGAGATGATCTCATCGGTGCAGACGGCAAGGTTCTCATCAAGAAGAACAAGGTCATCGGCAAGAAGGAAAGAGATGAGCTGAGACCGGAGATCAACAAGGGTATTTCCTGTGTTGCGCTGCCGTTCAACCATCTGTTCTCTCATCCGGTGACAGCAGTCATGAATACTTCCTGGACCAAGGCTCTGGTCGGAAGAATTCTGGCAACGGATCTGGATGGCAAGAAGAGCCATTATGATCAGGGAACGGTCATCACGCCGGAAGATGCCAAGGCACTTGCCAAGGAATTCAGCGAGGTTACCGTTTATGCAGGAATCTTCGCAAATGAAGTGAAGGTTACCAATGACAATATCAGCGCGGTTCTGAACTATGGTCCGCGTATGTATACAGTCGGAAGACTGACGGTCAATGGCAAGGATCTGGCTCATGAAGATGACACGCTGATTGCCGGAAGATATATTCCGGATGAAGACGAGACGAAGCTGACGACGGCAGATAAGGAAGCTGTCATGAGCAGAGTCATGGCTGGAGATCCGGTTACGGTATGGCTGGTCGGTGCATGCGTGCAGCAGGTCTGGATCCTGGATGATGATGGCGATCCGATCAAGCTCATCGGCATTGATCCGCTGAACACGAAGCATACGATCACAATGCCGGATATGTATGCGCTGTACAACTATGAGCTGACGATGCTGGATGGGGTCGGTTCTGTAGATGATATCGATATGCTCGGAAACCGCCGTATCCGTACGGTCGGCGAGCTGATCCAGAATCAGTTCCGTATGGAGCGTACCGTCAAGGAGCGTATGTCGATTGCAGATGCGTCGGGTCTTACCCCGAAGCAGCTGACGAATATCCGTCCGCTGACGGCAGCGATCAAGGAGTTCTTCTCTTCTTCTCAGCTGTCTCAGTTCATGGATGCTGAGAACCCGCTGTCGGAGCTGTCCAACAAGCGCCGTATTTCGGCACTTGGTCCTGGCGGACTGACGCGTGAGCGGGCAGGCTTCGAGGTCCGTGATATTCATAACAGCCACTATGGAAGAATCTGCCCGATCGAGACTCCTGAAGGCCCGAACATCGGTCTGATTTCCTATCTGACTACGTATGCAAGAGTCAATGAATACGGCTTCATCCAGACTCCGTACCGCCGTGTGGTCAATGGCCAGGTCACGGATGAAATCAAGTACATGTCTGCAGATGAAGAGAATGATCATGTCATTGCCCAGGCAAATGAGATTCATGACGGCAAGCTGACCAGCGAGAAGGTTGTCGCAAGAATTGCCGGTGAAACAGTCATGGCTGATCGTGACACGGTCGACTATGCCGACGTCTCCCCGAAGCAGATTGTCTCGGTTGCGACGGCCTGCATCCCGTTCCTTGAGAACGATGACTGCACCCGTGCCCTCATGGGCGCGAACATGCAGCGTCAGGCTGTTCCGCTGCTGAACCCGCATACACCGTGGGTAGGAACCGGCATGGAGCGTGCAATTGCACGTTATTCCGGTGCGGCCTGCGTAGCGACTGCTCCTGGCACCGTATCCTATGTGGATGCGACCAAGGTTGTCGTCACGGAAGAAGATGGCAAGGAACATACGTATGAGCTGACGAAGTTCCGCCGTTCGAATGCTTCGACCTGCCTCAACCAGAGACCGATTGTCGAAGATGGCGAGCATGTGGAGCGCGGCGATATTCTGGCAGATGGCTTCTCCATGGAGAACGGCGAACTTGCCCTCGGCCAGAATGTGCTGATTGCTTACATGACCTGGCATGGATATAACTACGAGGATGCCATCATCATGTCTGAGCGCATGGTGCGTGAAGACGTGTATACCTCGGTTCATATCGAGGAGTATGACATTGAGTGCCGTGAGACGAAGCTCGGACCGGAAGAGATCACCCGTGATATTCCGAATGTTTCCGAGAGTGCATGCCGCAACCTGGATGGCCGCGGAATTGTCATGGTCGGTGCTGATGTCAAGGAAGGAGATATCCTGGTAGGAAAGGTTACTCCGAAGGGACAGTCCGAGATCACGCCGGAAGAGAAGCTGCTGCTGGCAATCTTCGGAGAGAAGTCGCGTGAAGTGCGTGACAATTCCCTGAAAGTCCCTCATGGCGGTGCCGGAACGGTTCATTCCGTCCGTATCTTCCGCCGCAAGGATGATCATGAGCTTCCGCCGGGAGTGAATGAAGTCGTCAAGGTCTACATCGTTCAGAAACGTAAGATTTCCGAAGGTGACAAGATGTCCGGCCGTCATGGCAACAAGGGTGTCATCTCCAGAATCAACCCGATTGAGGATATGCCGTACATGCAGGATGGCACCCCGATCGACATCATGCTCAACCCGTTCGGCGTTCCTTCCCGTATGAACATCGGACAGGTGCTGGAAGTCCATCTCGGCATGGCTGCCCGTTCCCTTGGTGTGAAGTTCGCAACCCCGGTCTTCGATGGTGTTTCGAACCAGGATCTGGAAGACATCATGAAGGAAGCTGGCACGCATCATAAGTATCTGCTGACCGATGGCATGACTGGCGAAGTATTCGATGAGCCGATTGCAGTCGGTGTCATGTATATGATCAAGCTCGCGCACATGGTCGATGATAAGCTCCATGCGCGTGCAACCGGACCTTATTCTCTCGTTACGCAGCAGCCTCTGGGCGGCAAGGCTCAGAATGGCGGCCAGCGTTTCGGTGAAATGGAAGTCTGGGCACTTGAGGCATATGGTGCTGCGCATACCCTGCAGGAAATCCTGACGGTCAAGTCGGATGATATCATGGGCCGCACGAAGACTTATGAAGCAATCGTCAAGGGCAAGGATATGCCGGAGCCGGGTGTTCCGGAATCGTTCCGTGTCCTGATCCATGAGCTCCAGGCTCTGGCAGTGGATGTCCGTCTGCTTGGCGAGAATGGCGAAGAGATGGATCTGAAGCAGCTGGAACAGGAAGAGCTGAAGGAAGAGACCACGATTGATATGACTCACCAGAAGTTCGTGAACGATGCGGAGACGCAGAGCGATCTGACGGTCAAGAATGGAATTGATGAAGTCCAGGAGGCTGCAGTTGTCGGATTCGATGATGCAGATGACTCGGATGACAGCAAGGACTAAGGAGGATGCGGCAGGATGAATATTAATAACTTCACAGCAATAAAAGTCGGACTGGCATCACCTGAACGTATTCGTGAGTGGTCTTATGGCGAAGTCAAGAAACCGGAGACTATCAACTATCGTTCCCAGAAACCGGAACGTGACGGTCTGTTCTGCGAGCGTATCTTCGGTCCGACCAAGGACTGGGAGTGCGCCTGCGGAAAGTACAAGAAGGTCCGCTATCAGGGTGTGATCTGCGATCGCTGCGGTGTTGAAGTCACGAAGTCCAGTGTCCGCCGTGAGCGGATGGGCCACATTGAGCTGGCTGCTCCGGTTGCGCATATCTGGTATCTGCGCGGCATTCCTTCCCGCATGAGCCTGCTTCTGAATGTACCTCCGAAGCAGCTGGAAGAAGTAGTCTACTTCGTTTCCTGGATCGTGACGGATCCGGGTGATACGAAGCTGTCTTACAAGCAGATTCTCTCGGAAAAGGAATTCCGTGAGAATACCGCAATCTACGGACCTGGCAGCTTCTCTGCCGCAACTGGTGCAGAAGCAGTCAAGACTCTTCTGGAACAGGTCGATATCGATAAGGAATACAAAGAAATCCAGGCAGAGCTTGAGAAAGCAAATGGCGATAAGCGCAAGAAGCTGATCAAGCGTCTGGAGACGGTTGAAGCATTCCGCAACAGCGAGAATAAGCCGGAGTGGATGATTCTGACTGTTCTGCCGGTCATTCCGCCTGATCTCAGACCGATGCTGCAGCTGGACGGCGGACGTTTCGCGACGTCAGATCTGAATGATCTGTATCGCCGTGTCATCACCAGAAACAACCGTCTGAAGAAGCTGCTCGAACTCGGCACGCCGGCAATCATCGTGCAGAACGAAAAGAGAATGCTGCAGGAAGCCGTTGATGCTCTGATTGACAATGGCCGCCGCAGCAAGCCGATTACTGGTGCCGGAGGAAGAGCACTGAAGTCTCTGTCTCATTCCCTCAAGGGCAAGCAGGGACGTTTCCGTCAGAACCTCCTCGGCAAGCGTGTCGACTTCTCAGGCCGTTCCGTTATCGCGATCGGCCCGAGTCTGAAGATGTGGCAGTGCGGTCTGCCGAAGGAAATGGCAATCAATCTCTATAAGCCGTTCGTCATCAATGAACTGGTCAATGAGCAGGTTGCGTCCAATCCGAAGACTGCTGAAAAGCTGATTGAACGTCAGGATGCGCGTGTCTGGGATGCTGTGGAAAAGGTCATTGAGAACCACCCGGTATTCCTGAACCGTGCACCGACTCTGCACCGTCTGGGAATCCAGGCATTCTTCCCGCGTCTGGTTGATGGTCATGCAATCCGTGTCCATCCGCTGGTCTGCCCGGCATTCAATGCTGACTTCGATGGTGACCAGATGGCTGTCCATCTTCCTCTGGGAGAGCTTGCTCGTGCAGAGACAGAAGTCCTGATGCTCGGTGCAAACTCCATTCTCGGTCCGAAGGATGGCAAACCGATCGTTACTCCTGGACAGGACCTTGTGCTCGGCAACTTCTATCTGAACATGGAAGAGACCGCAGAAGAGTTCTACAACAAGGCTGATGCGCTTGAGCGTCTTGGCCAGAGAACCGAAGCAGAGCGCTGGAGACGGTACGGGGACAATGAAGGCCATGTCTTCAAGGATGTGGATGAAGTCCTCATGGCGGAACAGGTCGGCATGGTCCACCTGCACAGCCGGATTGCAATTCCTGCAGACAAGGTCAACAAGACCTGCTTCACGGATTACCAGAACAGCTGCTACCTGCTGACTTCAGTAGGAAAGATTATCTTCAACAGCGTATTCCCGCCTGATTTCCCGTATATGAATGAATTTGACGGGGATAAGCTGAAGGTTACTCCGAATGATGATTTCGTTGAGCTTGGAACGGATATCCGCAAGGAAATCCAGAGCCGTCCGGTGACGAAGGAATTCAAGAAGAAGGACCTCGGAAACCTGATCGCTGCAGTATTCGCAAAGTACAAGAACGGCAATGGCGATGTTAATTCGCCGACGGTCCGTACTTCCACGATTCTGGACTCCCTGAAGGATATGGGCTATCTGTATTCCACGATTGCCGGTATGACGGTTGCACTGTCGGATATTTCCGTAGCACCGCATAAGCAGGAAATGGTGGATGAGGGCCGCCGCAAGGCAGATGTCCTCAACAATCTCCGTGACAGAGGTCTCTTGACCGGTCCGGAGTGGGAAGCACAGTTCTCTGATCTCTGGGCGAAGGTCAAGGATCAGGTCGGTGATACGCTGATGGCTTCGCTGCCGCGTATGAACCCGATCAACATGATGGCTGTTTCCGGTGCCCGCGGCAACAAGAACCACTTCACGCAGCTTGCCGGAATGCGCGGTCTCATGGCTCGTCCTACTCAGTCCAAATCCAAGAAAGAATATCAGCCTTCTATCATTGAAGTCCCGATCTATTCCTGCTTCCGTGAAGGAATGAGCGTGTCCGAGTTCTTCATTTCCACCCATGGTGTACGTAAAGGACTTACCGATACCGCTCTGAAGACGGCAGAGTCCGGATATCTGACAAGACGTCTGGTCGATGTCGCGCAGGAAGTCATCATCAACGAAGAAGACTGCGGAACCGAACGCGGATTCCTGGTCCGTCAGCTGGTCGATGAGAAAGACGGAACGATCATTGAGAAGCTTGAGGAACGTATTGCCGGCCGCTATACACAGCAGGCTGTCACGGATCCGAAGACTGGCGAAGTGATCTGCCCGGAAGATACTTACATCACAGACGAGATGGCAAAGAAGATCGTCGATGCCGGTGTCACAGAGGTATGGATCCGCAACGTATTCACCTGCGAATCTCCGAAGGGCATCTGCCGCAAGTGCTATGGCCGCAATATGGCAACGGGCAATCCGGTTGAAGCCGGTGAAGCAATCGGTGTCATGGCTGCACAGGCAATCGGCGAACCTGGTACTCAGCTGACCATGAGAAACTTCCATACCGGAGGTGTTGCAAATAAGAATGGTGATATCACACAGGGTCTCCCGCGTGTCGAAGAGCTGTTCGAAGCACGTACGCCGAAGCGTGTGGCAGTCATTGCCAAGATTGACGGCGAAGTCACAGATATCCGCGAGCAGGACAACAAGCAGGGCATGATCATCACGGTGACCAATGAGAATGATTCCATTGATCATAAGTGTGATCTGACCCAGACGGTTCTCTCCAATATCACGGTTGGCACCAAGGTTACTGCCGGCCAGCCGATGACGGAAGGAACGATTGCTCCGAAGGAACTGCTCCAGGTTGCCGGTGTCAGAGCTGCAGAAGAATACATCCTCAAGGAAGTCAAGAAGGTCTACTCTTCTCAGTCCATCGATATTTCCGATAAGCATCTGGAAGTCATGATCAAGCAGATGCTGAAGAAGGTCATGGTCACGGAGAGCGGCGATTCCGGTCTGAGTGCAGGCCAGACGCTGAGCCGTGCGCATATGACGGAAATCAACGACGAGCTGCTCGATGAAGGCAAGACGCCTGCTCAGTTCAGCCCGATCATGCTTGGAATTTCCAAGTCTGCTGTCGAGACGGATTCCTTCCTGTCTGCTGCATCATTCCAGGAGACGACACGTGTTCTCACGGATGCTGCAGTCAAGGGCAAGGTCGACCATCTGGAAGGCCTCAAGGAGAATGTCATCATCGGCAAGCTGATTCCTGCTGGAACCGGCCGGCCGGAATACGAGCGTGAAACCACGAAGCGTATTATCGAGAAAGCCGACAAGATGATTGAGGAGCGCAGAGCAAAGGCTGCTGCGCTTGCAGAAGCAACTGCAACCAAGCTCCCGGATGAAGTTCTCGGCAATGAAGAGGAAGACGACTTCACTGCTGCAGATCAGAAGGATGCTGCAGAAGAAAAGCCGGAATCTTCTGAACCGGAAGACAAAGAAGCAGAATAAGTTTCGATTTAGATCTCTGTGCTATGCAGAGATCTTTTTTGATTCCTTCGATGATTCTGAAGAAGATTGCTGAAATCTGAATCATGCACGAATGGTATGAATGCTGAAGTGGTCAGACAGGCAGCTGCTCTTCTGACTTAAAAAAAACGCCTGGAGAAATGTCCTGGCGTTTCAATAAGCGTTCAGAATGCGGTGAGCAGCTGTTCCTTGGCATGAATGAGCTGAGTGAGAAGTTCATTGTACGGAGTAGGAATTCCGTACTGTTTTCCTTTTCTGGAGATGGCACCATTCATGTATTCAATCTCGGTGATTCGGTGATTCTGAATCAGGTCCTGATACATGGAAGTGAAGGCAAAGCCGTTGACCGTCGGCCGGCAGTAATCCTGGATGGCTTCGATCATCTCGGCCTGGTTCAGATGGATGCCTTCTTTTTCCGCGACGGCGATATATTCCTTCACGATTTCCAGAATGATGGAATCGAATACCCGGAGACTCCTCAGTTCCATGTTATTGCATTCCAGCAGGGCGGTTAATGCATTGAGGCCGCCGGTAATGCATGCTTTGCGCCAGATGGAAGCGAGCACATTATCGCTGTAGCGGGCATTGAGTCCTGCCTGGTTGAGTACTTCAATGACCTTGTCAGCTGCCTGCTTTCCTTCCGGACGGATGTTCTGAATATCAATGGAGCCTTCTCCATTGAGCTCCAGAAGTCCCGGTCCTTTCATGGTAGCGGTCCACATGGTTGTTCCGGACAGGATATGGGCAGGATTGACATAGCGGGAAAGCGTGTCCTCATGACCGATTCCGTTCATGAGACAGAGTACATACGTATCATCCTGGATGATCGGAGAGATTGCATGGAACATCTGATCGAGCTGAGGGCTCTTCACCATAGCAATAATCAGATCGACTTTCTCGTTCTTCTCATCAATTTCATCCGGATAGTAGATCGGAATCTGATCGGTGATCACTTTTCCGTTCAGGGAAGCGGTCAGACCGTCTTTCCGGATGGCTTTGATGTTGGCCTGCCACTGATCAATCAGAATTACATCATTTCCGGACTGATGAAGGCAGAGTGCGAATCTGCCGCCCATTCCGCCGGCACCTGCAACTGCAATTTTCATAAAACCTCTTTCTGAATTCGTTTTTCTGAGATCAGTTTACACCGAAAACTCAGAAGCGTGGACATACAGATGAGAGGTTCTGCCGTGTTGTATAATAGAGCTGCAGCTTGGAGAACAGTATGATTGACAGACGGTATAAATGGAAAGTGATTACGATTGCAGTACTCTGCGTGGCAATTCTGGCAGGGCTTCTGGTGCTGCATTTTTCTGATCGCAGCAGCGCTGCTGCAGTCCAGGCGACGGCGACTCCGGAAGTGACTATGACGCCAGCTCCGACGCCTGTTCCTTCTGCGACTCCGGTACCGACGGAAACGCCGACGCCCGAACCGACCGTTCAGGCAGATCTTTCCACGGATACCAGCATCACGAGATATATCAGCCAGACGCATACGATCAGCTCTGATTATGTGCCGCCTGATCTGGTGGATGTGGATGTGCATTCTGCAAGCACCCAGCAGCTGCGGGAAGAAGCAGCTGAGAAGCTGAAGGAGATGTTCCAGGCAGCGATTGAGGATCAGGTTTATCTGAAGCTGGTCAGCGGGTATCGTTCCTATACGCTTCAGAATGATCTGTACCATTACTACATTTCGATCCGCGGGCATGAGTTTGCGGACAATATCGATGATCATCCCGGTGCTTCTGAGCATCAGCTCGGACTGGCAGCGGATCTTGGATGCTGGAATGGTGCCTGTGAGCTGCAGTACTGCTTCACACAGTATGGAGACTATACGTGGCTGCAGGAGAATTCGTATCTCTATGGGTGGATTGAGCGCTATCCGGAAGGAAAGCAGGAGATCACCGGAATCATGTACAGTCCATGGCATTTCCGCTATGTTGGTGTCGAAGAAGCTAAGAAGATTCATGACAGCGGTCTGACCATGGAAGAATACTATGGCATCACGGACTGAGGGCCTGTTCTGAAAAGAACAGGCTTTTTGGTGTGAAGGTAGCCCTGGATTTTCAGACGTTGTAGAATATAGGCCATGACGGCGGAACTGATGATCCGGAAACTGCTGTGCTTCTGCATTGCGGCTGCAGTGCTTGTTTTTCTTGCGGGCTGTCTGCAGGGGCAGGCACTGAGGTTTTCTGATGGAGAATCAGTCAGACTCCCGGAACGGATTGCAGAACAGAATGGGGTTGAGGAATCTTCAGAGATGGTTCCTGATCATACGGAAGAACATAAGACGCTTCCTGGCTTTATGCCTGCAGCGATTCTTCCGGTTTCTCTGGTTCTGATTCTTCCGAGGAAGGAAGAGCAGAGAATCATATGGGTACTGCTCGATCTGACTATGCTGTTTCTGATGTCCGGGTGCATCAGCCGGGAGCTTGTTCCGAGGACTTCTTTCTGAATGAAGCAGGAAAAGAAAGAAGGAGAGGATAATTGATGAAGTTCGGTGATTTATTCAATGAAGAGAAACGTCATTATCACGAAGCAGAAAAACAGGCAAAGAAGATCCTGGACCTGGAAACAGAATACGCAGCAAAGAGCGATGAGCAGCTGCAGGCAAAGACGCCGGAGCTGAAAGCGCGTATTGCCGGGGGAGAACGGCTGGAAAAGGTTCTTCCGGAAGCGTTCGCGACGGCTCGCGAAGCATCCCGGAGAGTGCTGGGAGAGTTTCCTTATCCGGTGCAGCTGCTTGGCGGCGTGCTGCTGGATGGCGGCGATATCGCGGAGATGAAGACCGGTGAAGGAAAGACCCTGACAGCAGTCATGCCGATCTATCTGAATGCTCTGGAGGGTAAAGGTGCGCATGTCGTGACGGTCAATGAGTATCTTGCCAGCCGTGATGCGCACTGGATGGGAGAAGTGTATCGCTTTCTTGGGCTCACCGTCGGCTGCAATCTTCATGAGCTGAGTCCGGCACAGAAGCGGGAGCAGTATCTGTGTGATATCACGTATACGACGAATTCCGAGCTTGGCTTTGATTATCTGCGGGACAATATGGTTTATGACCCGAAGGACCGGGTTCTGAGAGGTCTTCACTATGCGGTGCTGGATGAAGTGGATTCGATCCTGATCGATGAAGCCCGCACCCCGCTGATCATAAGCGGACCTGGTCCGGTGCTGGATCAGAATTACATCAATGCCGACCGGTTTGCCAAGAGTCTGAAGCGGGATGCGGATTATACGGTTTCCCGGGAAGACAACAGCGTGACTCTGACCGAGGCAGGAATCCGCAAGGCAGAGAAGGCTTTCGGGGTTGCGCATCTTTATACAGATCAGACTGCAGAGCTTGTGCATTACATCCAGAATGCATTAAGAGCGAATTATCTGATGAGCAGGGATGTGGAATATGTCGTCGGAGATAATGAGATTATCCTGGTTGATACGTTCACCGGCAGAAAGATGGAAGGCAGAGAGTTCAGCGATGGACTTCATCAGGCCATCCAGGCAAAAGAGAATGTGAATATCAAGCAGGAAACGGTGACGCTGGCTTCGATTACGTATCAGAACTTCTTCCGTCTGTATGACAAGCTTTCCGGTATGACCGGAACGGCAAAGACCGAGGAAGCAGAGTTCCTGGATACGTATAACATGAGAGTCTATGCCATTCCGACCAATAAGCCGGTCAGAAGAATTGATGAACCGGATCGGATCTTCCGGACCCGGCATGAGAAGTATGAAGCAGTCGTGAAAGACATCAAAGCTCTGCATGAGAAAGGACAGCCGGTCTTAGTCGGGACGGTATCCGTAGGAATCAATGAACAGCTCAGTGCGATGCTGAAGAAAGAAGGCATTCCTCACCAGGTGCTTAATGCCAAGAATGATGCGGATGAAGCAGGAATCATTGCCAAGGCTGGTCAGAAGTATGCAGTGACGGTAGCGACGAATATGGCAGGACGCGGAACGGATATCCGGCTTGGCGAAGGGGCTGCGGAGCTTGGCGGATTAGCAGTGCTGGGTACGGAACGTCATGAGGCTGCGCGCATCGACAATCAGCTGCGCGGAAGATCCGGCCGGCAGGGAGATCCGGGTTTCTCCAGATTCTATGTAGCCATGGATGATGACCTGTTCGAGAAGTATGCAGGAGAAGAAGGTCAGGCAGTGATTGCTCACTACCTGGCTGGAAAAGAATCGGATGCGCAGATGCGGGCATTTGCGGACCGGATTCAGAAGAGGGCAGAGGGACTTCACTTTGATGCCCGCAGGAGAACTCTGGAATTTGACAATGTGCTGAGCGAGCAGCGTGAGGTGGTCTACGAACAGCGCAGCCGCATTCTGGATATGGATGATCCATCAGAACATGTGATGGAACTGATCCGTCTGAAGCGCGGAGAAGAAAGCGAGCAGAAGTTCCGCTCGCTGACAGAAGATACAGATCCGGAGATCCTGAAGCATGTGGAGAAAGTGGTGATGCTGCAGAGCATTGATCGCTGCTGGATCCCGCATGTGGACTTCATGGAGCATCTGAAGCAGGGAGTCAGTCTCAGAAGCTATGCGCAGGTGAAGCCGATTGATGCATACAAAGAAGAAGGTTACAAGCGTTTCAACAGCATGATGAATGAGACGACTGAACTCATTGTTTCTGCATTGATGCAGTGGGCAGAATCACAGAACCAGACAGAGTAAGGATTTGTCTGGTTTTCAGTTCTTCCCTGATCGATGAAAAAGAATCAGATCATGGCGAGACTCTGCCAGTCCGGAGATCTTCTTCTGAGTCTGCAAGCATTTCCAGGAGATCCAGTTTTTCTTTCAGGCTCGGAATCACTTCCGGAGATCCGTGGAGTCTCCTGGTTTCCAGTTCTTTGCTTTCTGAATCATGCCGAGAGATACATGGCAGTATCCGCCAGGATTCTTGTCGAGATATTTCTGATGGTATTCCTCAGCTGTGTAGAAACATTTCAGAGGAAGACACTCCACAACAACAGGGCTGGTATATCTTTTCTGCAGGTCTTTGAGTGCAGTTTGTGCAGTATTGAGATCTGAGTCATTGAGGCAGTAGATGCCGGTGCGGTACTGAGTGCCATGATCTGCGCCCTGACGATTCAGAGAAGTCGGGTCGATGATGTTGAAGAAAAGTTCCAGCAAGGTTCTCAGTGAAATAACAGAATCATCATAGAAGACATGAACTGTTTCGGCATGCCCGGTTTCGGTATGCTTGACCTGCTCATAGCTTGGCGAAGGAACGGATCCGTTTGCAAAGCCGACTTCTGTTTTTGTTACACCCTGGATGCTGTCGAGAAACTTCTGAGTTCCCCAGTAGCATCCGCCGGCAAGATAGATTTCTCTGATCATAGGTATCCTTTCTAGAGAAGAGGAATATGATGTGATTCACATTCTGCGATCATCTCATCCGGCCAGATCGATGCCTGCACTTCTCCGACATGTGCCTTGTTCAGCAATAACATACATAGTCTTGACTGACCGATGCCGCCGCCGATGGTATAAGGCAGTTCCTGGTTCAGAATCATCTTGTGGTATGGAAGAGACAATCTGCCTTCGCAATGAGCAGCTTTGCATTGTTCCCGGATGGAATTCTCATCGACGCGGATGCCCATGCTGGAAATCTCAATGGCTCTGGAAAGACTCGGAAGCCAGAAGAGCAGATCACCATTCAGGTTCCAGTCGTCATAGTCCGGAGCTCTGCCGTCATGCGGATGATTGCTGCGCTTCAGCGGCCAGCCGATCTTCGAGATGAAGACGCATTTCTTATCCCGGACGATTGCGTTTTCGCGGTCTTTGACAGAAAGGTCAGGGTAGAGGTCTTCCAGTTCCTGGCTGGTGATGAAGAATACCTCATCTGCCAGGTGGCATACTGCTTCCGGATACTTGTACCAGACTTCATGTTCCATGTGCTTGATGACTTTGAAAATCTGCTTCACGACCGTTTCCAGAGTTTCTTCGGTACGTTCTTCTTTCGTGATGACTTTCTCCCAGTCCCACTGGTCCACATAGCAGGAATGGAGGTTGTCCAGAATCTCATCGCGGCGGATGGCGTTCATGTTGGTATAGAGGCCTTCATGGACATTGAAGCCGTATTTCTTCAGGGCATACCGCTTCCACTTGGCCAGGGACTGCACGACTTCAATGCGTTCCCCTGGCATTTCCTGCAGGTCGAAGGAGACCGGCCGTTCAATACCATTGAGATCATCGTTCAGACCGCTTTTCTTCGTGACGAAGAGCGGGGCGCTGATGCGGGAAAGAGATAATTCCTTTCCGAATTCTTTCTGGAAGGTATCACGGATATATTTGATGGCTTCCTGGGTTTCCCGGACCGAAAGGACCGGATCATAATTTCTCGGACAGATCAGATTCATATCATTCTCCTATGTTTCCTAGATTCTACCATAAGGACCGGAATCAGAAGCGGATGATTCCGGTTCTGATCTTTTCGGAGAAGTACTGATCATGTTCGGCAAATACGATGGTCGGGCTCCAGGTGAGAATCAGATCTTCGATCTGTTCTCTTGATTCGATATCGAGATAGTTCATCGGTTCATCCCATAAGAGCAGATGCGCAGACTGAGACAGACTTCCGGCCAGCTGGATTTTCTTCTTCTGTCCTTCGCTGCACTCTTCCAGCGGCCGGTCGAACTGCTCCCTGGAAAAGCCGAGCTTGCGCAGGATGGCAAGGAAGAGGGAAATATCGATCTTCAGATGATCGGCATAGCTTCTGAGATTTCCCTGCATGAATGAACTGTCCTGGAAGATCATGGAACACTTCAGTCCTGCTCCGAGATGGACGGTTCCTTCCGTACGGATATCCTGGCCGTTCATGAGCTTCAGCAATGTGGTCTTCCCGCATCCGTTCTTTCCGTACAGCTGAATCCGGTCGCCTGGATGAATGGAGAAGTTCAGGTCTTCTTTGATGCAGATCTCTCCGTAATAGAGCGAAAGATGCTGGGCATAGACCATGACCGAAGAATGCCAGGCAGGCTGAATGAGCTTCAGGGATTCGCTTTCCTCAATATCCTTCAGCAGACCTTCTTTCTCAGTGATCGCATTCTTCCGGCGCCGTTCGATGTTCTTCGAGCGCTGCATCATCTTTGCCGCCATATGGCCTACATAGCCTTTATCGCCAGCGCCGATCTTGGACTTCTCGACCTGATCGGACCATTTTGCAGTACGCTGCTGGCCTTCTTCCAGCCGGCGGATCTCCGAGTGCAGCCTGGCATTCTGTTTGATCTCCAGCTGATCTCTGGCGGTTTTCTCTTTCCGCCAGATCGAATAGCTGCCCTGCATGACTTCAATGCCGCTCTTGTTCATTGCCATGGTATGGTCGGTGCAGGCATCCAGGAATGCACGATCATGAGAGACCAGGATGAATCCTTTCTTGCGGTTCAGATAAGCGGCAGCAGCTGCTCTTCCGGTTTCATCGAGGTGATTGGTCGGCTCATCAATCAGCAGGAACGCATTTTCCTTCAGAAACATTGCGGCTAATAGTACTTTGGTCTGCTCTCCGCCAGAGAGAGAAGAAAATGGCATCCAGAGAATGCCGTCATCAGCTTTCAAGAGAGACAGTTCGCGTTCCATCTCCCACTGCACGGCAGATGGGGCAATCTCATTGACGATATGGATGGATAGATCCTCAGTGTCTTTTACCTCATAGGGAAAATACTCAAACCTGCAGATAGACTGGATGGATCCGGTATAGGGATATTCGTGCATCATCAGTTTCAGCAGCGTGGTCTTTCCGCGGCCGTTGCGGCCGATCAGACCGAGTTTCCAGTCACTGTCCAGGCGCAGGTTCAGATGATCAAATACAGGCTCATAGGAGCCTTCATAAGTAAAGCAGAGATCGTGAATCACAATTTCAGACATCGGGTTCTCCTTTCTTCATGAAAAAAACGGAATGCAGAAAATGACTGCATTCCGTTCATGCGTAAGAGAACTTACCGAGAAGAAACGAATCATTTCTGCGCGCATGACGAAACCGATGACAGATTTTATCATGCTGATTAACGGCAGAAATGCATTCTCATCTTCTCACCCCTTCCTGCTTCCTTCTGGCATCATATCATGTCCCCGATCTCCGGTGAACAAAATTTCAGAAAAGTCTAATGACCACATGGTCAAAAAAGCATATAACAGTTCTCGTGTGCAGGAGGTGCATGAGATGAAACGGGAAGAAACGAATCAGCAGACTCGTTCGAAAATCGTGAACGGGGCAATCCGGGAATTCTCAGAACATGGCTTCGAGGCAGGCTCCCTGAATGTGATCTGCGAAGAGCAGGGAATCTCCAAAGGAATCATCTATCACTACTTTCCCTCCAAGGAGATGCTGTACCTCGAATGCATCAGAACCTGTCAGCAGGAGATGATCAGGTATCTGAATGATCATCTGCAGAATCAGGAAGGAAATCTTATGAAGGAGTTCTTTGACTGCAGAAGCGAATACTACAGGCTTCATCCCGATGATGCACGTCTGTTTGAGAGTGCAGTGCTGGACTATCACCTGATTGCCGGTGCTGGTCTCTATACCTCCCTATATCGCCGCAAGAGCTGCCGGAAAGTATTTCGGTGCCCGCTTCGGAGCCAAGGCTACGCATCTGCCTGAAACGGTACAGAAGTATCTCGGATTGACGCTGCTGCCGCATTCTGGCGTATCGCTGGTATTCACCGGCATCATCTGTGCAGTGCTGGAACCGGTCAGACCGGATCTTGCTTCAATCGTGAAAGGAACGATTGCTGCAGCTGCGGTTATCAATGAGATCATCGCCGTACTTGCCGCAAGAAAAGGATTCGAGCTTGCTGGCGAGATTCCGGAAGAGCCGCAGAAGCTAGAAACGAAATACGCACATTGATTCTGAAAGCAGGATTGCTCATATTCAGCAGTCCTCCTTTTCATTATGAAGATGATTTCTGCACGAATAGTTTCTTTGCCGGGATCAGGATCAGAAGACTGATCAGAGCAGAGGCAGTGAACAATGCAGGTACCGGGAGAGAGACCAGTTCTCCATAGGAGTTGATATAGGTGCCGGCATCAGAATGATCAATCAGGAATGTTCCGATGTAAGGCCCTATCAGCATCGGCAGCAGCACATAGGCAAGCAGCCGGATGCCCTGGAACATGCCGACATGATCGATCGGCGTATAGTCTCTGACTGCACTCATGAATACGACTGATACCGCAGCGTATCCGGTCATCATGATCGTTCCGGCAATGACGAATAAGACCGGCTCACGCATCAGTGATGCCAGCAGCAGTCCGCCGGCATATAGGAAGATGGCAGTGCGGAAGACTTTGTCCTTTCCTTTCTGGTCCGTGATCTTGCCGATGAGAACGGACATGACAGAGGCCAGGATGATGACAATGGCCATGACCATGGAATAGGTGATCGTATCAAAGCCGAGCGTGTACTGCAGGTAGATCAGCAGATACGGCATGAAGACCTGCACGGAGATATTGAAGATGCACATGGCCGCAAGGGTCAGATAGAACTTCGGGTTCTTCCGGATCACGGAAGGACGGAATCCGTAGCATACGCTTTCCAGAAAGGAAAGAGATTCTTTCGACGGAACTGTCTTCGAGTCTTTGACAAACTTCAGGCCGAGCAGACCGCAGAGCGTGACGACACCTCCGACGGCTAAGAAGAATCCTGGCCATCCGATCATTTCGGTGAGGATGCCGGACCCGCCTGCTACCACCAGCATAGCGAGCATCGGAAATACATTCAGCACGCCTTCTACCGAAGCCCGGTTCGTCTCATCAGTAGATTCCGTGACCCATGCGTTGAAGCTTGCATCATTGGCAACAGAACCGAAGAACGACATGATGCAGTCGAGCAAGATCACGAAGAACACGGTCCGGCTCAGCACCTCGGCGGCAGAAAGAGAAGGCCATAAGGCAGCCGTATGTTCTCTGGAGATGGCCGCAAAGGCAATGGTCATGAGCCCCCATATCACGTATCCCCAGCATAAGAAGCGCTTGCGGTGTCCTGCCTTGTCGCTGAGAATGCCCATGATCAGAGTCGTGATGGTCGAGATAATCGCGGACCATGCGACCATGTCGGCAATATCATGCGTGCTTCCGCCGATCTCATTGAACAGAAAGACATTGAATTCCATGTTCTCCACCGACCAGGCAATCTGGCCGATGAAGCCGAAAAGGATGATGGTTGCCCACGTGCTTCTGGATAATCTGGTTTTCATGATTTCCTCCGGATGATGCTTCTGTCTTCATTGTAATCCAGGAGGAGGAAAAAAGAGCAGAATTCAGAAGCGTGCTGCAATCACGCAGAGATCCTTCAGGATCGGATGAGCACGGTACAGGAAGAGAACTGCCGGAAATCCGGGTGGTTCAATCAGAATCGGATCTGAAGAAATCTCATACTGAAACCGTCCGGAGGAAGAAAGTCCTTCTAACAGGTATGGAGTTTCCTGATCTCTCTGAATCAGGCGGAAGGTATTCTCACGCCAGTCCAGCAGAGGCCCCTTCGTGACCTGTACTCTTCCTGCTTTCACAGCATTCTGAAATGAATCGCCGAAAGGAAGCGTATCCTCTCCATCAAACCAGGTCTGATATGCATCCGAGAACTCAATCGGACGATGCAGGTCCAGACCACAGACCGGTGCAATCCTGTATCCTTCCAGGATTTTTTCTTTCCATAAGCGGATGGCATCCCGGTTATCCGGGATCATCGGATGGGCATAGTTGATGACTTCGATGAAGTCCGGAAGATTCCAGTCATGAATCTCCATGGACCAGCGCATGCCGCTGGAAAAAGGAGTCGGAATCGCACAGGGATGAGCCGGCCCGCAGATGGCTCCCATTTCATGAATCCGCTGAAACAGGAAGTCAGCATCATCTTTCCTCAGATCTTCCCATTCCGGAAACGCAGAAAGATTCTGAACGAGCAGATGGCCATACCACGAAGTGATCTCCATGCCATGCAGGGCATGCATGCCAAGTGCCCGGCATGGTTCTTTTAGTTTATCCCATCCGGAAATCGTATTGTGGTCAGTCAGAGAAAAATCTGACACGCCCTGATCATGCAGGCAGTGAACCAGCTGATCTGCAGTCATGATGCCATCGGATTCCAGCGTATGATTATGCAGTTCAATTCTTCTCCACATCAGTTTTCTCTCCTTCTATCAGCAGGTGATATTCCGTATCCTCTTCGGCGACAGAGAAGACATGGATCGTGATCGCTGCATTCTCACCGAGATGATTCTGGATCAGGCATCCTCTGGATGCTCTGCCTGGTTCATAGAGCATCTCTTTTTTTGTTCCCGGCATATGCACATTGCCGGCAAATACTCCATCCAGATGCAGGGAGAACTGGATTTCCGTCTTCATGTGACTGACTGCATTCAGAAGCTCTTCTTCTGACGGAACATGGCCGAGATAGCCTGCAAGCATGGATGACAGCTGATCTCTTTTTCCATCCAGAAGGACAGATGGATCTGAAGGATGTTCATGATTGCAGGACAGGACAAGATGAAGCTTCTGAAGACTTCCTAGATATACGCGGTAGGTGATGGAGCCCTGATATCCTTGCGGCAGAGTTCCGGAAAAGCATGCGATGGTTTCCATGTGATCCTCCCTGAAGGAATACCATAGAAGACTTCTGTTCTGAATACATCATGATCTTGTAATGATTCCGTTAAGAATATGCATGCAAGGTGAATGACTCTTCAGAGATTTACAAGTGCGGCAGAGATTTAACAAAAATTTTTGGCTGACGGGACCTGCTGCTTAACAATCCGGGATCAGACTCTCTTCTGATGAAAGGGAGGAATAGAAACATTGACCGCAATGATTACTGCACATTCAGGATGTGATGGAACACCAGATAATTCCATGGCATACCTGCGCTATGCGTTTGCTTCGGACGCAGATTGCGTCGAAGTGGATATCCGCCCGGATCAGAATACACTCGTGCTTTCTCATGATCCGTGCGAAACCGATGCTGTGACGCTGAAAGAAGCATTCACGCTTCTGGCTCAGCATCCGGAAAAGAAGATGAACTGTGATCTGAAGACCTCAGGACTGGAGAAGAAGGTATACGGACTTGCCCTGGAGTGCGGGTGCGAGCGCCAGCTGATTTATACCGGAACCGTGGACCCGAAGGGAGATCATGAAATCTATGCTCCGGTGGAGATTGCGATGAATATCGAGAATCTCTGTCCGGAAATCTATGAAGACCTGCTGCAGGGAGTTCTGTCGAAGCGGGCCGCAGAATGCCTCGATTTCGCGGCAGAACGGGGAATCAGAGTCATCAACCTGGAGTATCACCTGTTTGATCTGATCAAGGAAGATCTGAAGAATCGGAATCTTTCTGCTTCGGTATGGACCGTCAATGATGCGTCCCAGGCAGAACGGTTCCTGAATGAAGCACTGGTGTCCAATATCACGACAAGAAATCTGAAACAGACGCTTGCCATCCGGGAGAAGCTATGCTGAAGAAACTGTACTGGATGATGGGAAAGAAGCATTTCTGGGAGTACATCATCTTTGCGGTATTCATCCTGTTCTTCTATCTGCCGCTGATGAATCTGGCGATGCTGGCATTTGCGGACAAGTATGAAGTTCCTGCCATCATCCCTCAGAAGTTCGGATTCAAGTGGTGGGAGTTCGTGCTCGGTCAGCCGGATCTGGTGCAGTCGATCGCGACGTCGTTCGGATTGGCAGCGTTAGTCACCGTGGTCTCGGCATTGATCTGCCTCCCGGCGGCGTATGCGCTGGCCCGCTTCAATTTCAGAGGAAAGCGTGCATTCCTGCTGTCATTTCTCTTATCGAATGCATATCCCCGCATGGGACTCTATATTTCGATCGGCATTCTGTTCTACAAGCTGAATCTGATCGGAACGATCCAGGGTGTCGTGCTGATTCATGTGGTCAATTCGATGATGTTCATGACCTGGATTCCGAGCGGTTCGTTCCGCAGCGTCTATCGTCAGCAGGAAGAAAGTGCCAGAGATGCAGGAGCGTCGCCGATGCAGACCTTCTGGAAAATCACGCTGCCGATGGCCAAGCCTGGCATCATCGTCGGCTGCGTGTTCACCTTCCTCGGTTCTCTGGAAGAAGCTCAGGGAACCCTGCTGGTCGGCTTCCAGCAGATCAAGACGATGCCGGTAGAACTGTATGGTGTGATCATGGAGTATCCGCTGACAGCGGGACCGGTGCTGTCGCTCATTCTGATCATCCCGACCATTGCCATTCTGCTGCTGGTCCGGAAGTATCTGAACGCAGATACGATCTCAAGCGGATATGGAATGTAAGGAGTGCATATGGAAGAGAAGAAGAAACTGCAGATAGTCGATATGACCAAGCACTATTCCAACGGAGATGGCGTGGATCATATCAGCATTGATGTGAATGAAGGAGAATTTCTGACGATGCTCGGACCTTCCGGATGCGGAAAGTCCACCATCCTCAGAACGATCGGCGGATTTCTGAGTGTCGATGACGGCGACATCCTGATTGACGGAAAGTCCGTGAAGGATCTGCCCCCGGAAAAACGCCCGACGGCGATGGTATTCCAGAGCTACAATCTCTGGCCGCATATGACGGTTGGAGATAATCTTGCCTTCGGACTGAAGATCCGCAAGATGCCGAAAGACGTCATTGCTCAGAAGGTGAAAGAAGGACTTGCTCTGGTTCATATGGAAGGAACGGAGAAGAAATATCCTGGCCAGCTTTCCGGCGGTCAGCAGCAGCGGGTTGCGATTGCAAGAGCATTGCTGCTGCAGCCAAGCGTACTGCTGCTGGATGAGCCGTTCAGCGCCCTGGATGCGAAGATCCGTCAGCAGATGAGAGAAGAACTGAAGCGGATTCAGAGCAAGCTGAATATCACGGTCGTATTCGTCACCCACGATCAGGAAGAAGCCATGGTGCTGTCGCACCGGATCGTGGTCATGAATAAAGGCGTCATCGAGCAGATCGGCACGCCGCGGGAGATCTATGATCGCCCGGCAAGCAGATTCGTGGCATCGTTTATCGGAAAGATGAACTTCATCCAGAAGCAGGATGTCGTCTATGCAATCCGGCCGGAGAATATCGTGCTTCTGAAGGGCAATGAAGATGCGAGCATGCATGGAAAGGTATCGACAGTGATGATGCTCGGCCATTATGCCGAAGTGAACGTGGATGTGGATGGACAGATCATCAAGGCATATGTGAATGCTTCGGATGTGGATTCGTATCATCCGCATGATCCGGTTTCACTGAACTATACCCAGCATTTTGAATACAGCGCATAAGCGATCATGACACGCAGGGCGTGTGTGATATAGAGGAGGGAAAATGAATAAAGTAGTTAAGTCGATTTCCAGTGCAGTACTTGCAGCAAGTGTCCTGGCAGGATGCGGTTCTTCATCTGCTGCAGCAGTTTCATCGGCATCAGATAAAAGCGAATTCACGATCTGGGCAGAGGGCTCTGATAACGTCAAAGTCCAGCTTCAGAAGCAGGTAGATACTTTCAATGCAAGCCAGAGTGACTATGCTGCAAAGCTGGAATTCATCACATCGGGTACTGGGGCGCAATCTCTTTCCGACCGGATCATCGCAGCCAAGAAAGCAGGTCAGACGAATACGGATTATGACCTCGTTGAACTTGGCGCAGACAGCATTGACAACTATCTGGCTCAGGGCGGTGATGATATGTTCGTGACGCTGGATACGGACAAGATTCCGAATACGGCAAATCTGGCGATTTCGGATGCGTACCGCATGGATATCAGCATGCCTTATCGCGGCACTACGGTCGTGCTTGCGTATAACTCCGAGACGGTCCCGAATCCGCCGAAGACTGCCGAAGAACTGTATCAGTGGATCAAGGATCATCCGGGTAGATTTGCTTACAATACCCCGAGCTCCGGCGGTGCGGGCGGATCGTTTGTCGTCACATCTGTCTACAATTTCCTGCCGGAAGAAGCTCTGACTTCACAGGATGAGTCCTGGAAGGATCAGTGGACGCAGGGCTTTGATCTTCTGAAGGAACTGCATCCGTATATGTATCAGTCTTCCGGAAGCGTCGTATATCCGAACAAGAATCAGGGCACGATGGATCTGTTAGCTGCCAAGGAAGTTGATATGATTCCGGCATGGGCAGATATGATGCTTTCCCAGATCAAGCAGGGAACGATGCCTGACACCATGAAGATCACGCAGATCGATCCGGCATTCACCGGCAACACCGTAGGCCTCTCCATTCCATCGATCGGTTCCAATGAAGAAGGAGCGCTTGCATTCATCAACTACATGCTGTCGCCGGAAGCACAGAATATCGCGCTCGATACACAGGCAGCGATTCCGGTCATCGACTTCAGCCTGCTGGATCAGGATCTGGTCTCTGCGATTTCCGACCTGAACATTTCCAGCTTCCGCATGAGCAGTCTCGGTACGCTCGGCACCCAGCTGTATGAGCAGTGGGACAGTGAAATCTGCGCGATGAACTGATGAAGGAAACGAGATTTCACAGAGTACTGCCATATCTTCTGATCCTCCCGTCGATTCTCCTGATGGCGCTCGTGATTGTCTATCCAGTCGTCCGCAGTGTCATTCAGAGCTTCCAGCTGGAAGAAGGAGGATGGGGAATTGATAACTACACGTATTTCTTCAATGATCCGATCCAGGTGGACAATATTGTCTATACGCTGCAGGTAGTCTTAGCGACGGTGCTGATCGCGATTGCGGTCGCATATCTCTTAGCGATCTATCTCCGCTTCTCCAGAAGCAAGGTTGCGGCAAAGATCAGCAAGCTTTATCTCCTGCCGAGATTCATTCCGGGTCTGGTTGCGGTGAACGGCATGATTACCGTAATCCGCGACTCCGGCCTGATCAACCGCATCTCGAAGCTGTTCGGAGCCAATCTCCAGCTTGGACTGATGTACAACGGCAAGGGCGTAACCCTGATGAACCTCTGGTTCAATATCCCGTTTGCGACGATGCTGCTGGCAGCGGCGATGTCGAAGATCCAGGACTCCACGATTGAAGCAGCCAGGGATGCCGGGGCAAGCAAGCTGAGAATTCTGCTCTCGATGATCCTGCCGCTGACTTACCGGGATCTGTTTGTGGCCGCGACCTTCATCTTCATGTCGAACATCTCTTCCTTCACGACGCCGTATCTGATGGATGGAAATCATCCGCAGATGATGGGCATCGTCCTGTACAGCCAGTACAGCAACATGCATTACGAACGGGCAGCTGCCCTGAGCGTGATCATGTTCCTGTTCTCGATTCTGTCTGCTGCAGTCTATGTGTATACGAACATGAAGCAGAGCGACTGGGAGAAGGGACAGGATGACTGAGAAGCCATGGGTCATTGCCCATCGCGGCAATCTCTATGCAGGAGTGGAAAACTCCATGGAGGCAATTGCCTCTGCAGAAGCCATCGGGGCAGATGGCATCGAGATCGATATCCGCATGAGCAGAGATCATACCCTGGTGATATTCCATGATGAGGGGCTGGACCGGCTCTCGCTGGGAAAAGATCAGAGAAAGATCCGGGATATGACCGTCGAAGAAATCCGGAAGGTCAGAATTCCCTGCGAAGGGAATGTACTCGGACCATTTCCGGAATATGGATATCCGGATGAGGGTATGGTGTTTCTGCCGCAGTATCGGACCGGGAAGAAGACAGGAAGTGCACGGATCCTCACGTTTGAAGAACTGTGCAGATGGATGTCAGGAACAAGAGAAAGCTTCTTTGCGGAAGTGGAGTTCAAGGAAACCGGGCTGATGGAATCCTGTGTCTCTCTGATTCAGAAGTATGGTCTTGGAAAACGGTGCATCCTGTTTTCGGGAGTAAGGGAACAGACAGAAGAAATCCAGCAGTACTTCAGAACATATGGAAATCCGGATGGAATCCGGGCAGGAGCGAATATCCGGTATCTGTATCCGGAGACCAGAGCATGGATCCGGAACATGGATCTCTATGAAGTCGGACTGAATGGCGGTGCATTTACCGCCAGAGAAACCGAAGAACTGAAGCAAAGAGGAATCAAGGTCTTCAGCAATCTTCTGGATGTGCCTTCCTGGTGGGAAAGGCTGAGCGAAGCTGGTGCAGCTGGCTTCAAGACAAACTGTGCCGCAGATGCGATCCGCATCCTGAGGAGAGAATAGGAAAAGAAAGGGCAGTCTCCGATCGGGAGGCTGCTCTTTGCAATGAATCAGGATTCTTCGAATTGTGCGTTGTAGAGCTTTGCGTAGAATCCGTTCTTTTCCAGAAGTTCTTCATGCTTGCCGGCTTCGACAATGTCGCCATGATCCATGACCAGGATCAGATCGGCATTGCGGATCGTAGAAAGGCGATGGGCAATGACGAAGCTGGTTCTTCCTTTCATCAGGTTCTCCATACCTTTCTGGATCAGGATCTCAGTTCTGGTATCGACGGAAGAAGTTGCTTCATCGAGAATCAGAATCTTAGGATCAGCGAGAAAGGCTCTGGCAATTGTCAGCAATTGTTTCTGGCCTTGGGAGATATTTGTGGTTTCTTCGTTGATTTCAGTCTCATAGCCGCTCTCGAGCGTGCGGATGAAGTGGTCGACATAGGCTGCATCTGCTGCTCTGACGACTTCTTCATCGGTGGCGTCGGGTCTTCCATAGCGGATGTTTTCCATGATGGTTCCGGTATGAAGCCATGCATCCTGAAGCACCATGCCGAAGCAGTCTCGCAGGTCTTTCCTGGTCAGATCTCTGGTGTTGATGCCGTCAATATAGATGCTTCCGCTGTTAAGCTCATAGAAGCGCATCAGCAGCTTTACGATCGTAGTCTTCCCGGCTCCGGTCGGACCGACGATGGCAATCTGCTGACCGGCATGGATATAGGCGCTGAAGTTGTGGATGACAATCTTATCCGGTTCATAGCCGAAGGAGACATTCTCGAAGCAGACATCGCCTCTGATCGTGAGGTTTCCTTTCTCATCGCGGATGGAAACCGGATGAGCAGTATCCGGAAGTGCTTCCGGTTCTTCGAGGAATTCGAAGACACGTTCGGCAGCAGCTGCCGTTGACTGCATGACGTTCATGATCTGTGCAGTCTGAGTGATTGGCTGATTGAAGCTTCTGACATACTGGATGAAGGCCTGGATGTCACCGATGGCAAGACCGTCATGAATGGCCAGATAGCCGCCGAGGATGCACACGCCGACATAGCCGACATTACCGATGAAACTGGTAAGAGGCATCATGATGCCGGAGATGAACTGGGATTTCCAGGCACTTTCATAGAGGTCTTTGTTCAGCCTGGAGAAAGCAGCGATGGAACGATCCTCGCCATTGAAGGCTTTCATGACGAGATGTCCGCCGTACATTTCCTCAATGTGGCCGTTGACCTGGCCGAGGGTGGATTGCTGGGCGTGAAAGTATTTCTGAGATTTCTTCACGACGAAGGCAGCTAAGATCCCGGAGATCGGGATCACAACCAGAGCCATCAGTGTCATCTGCCAGGAGATTCTCAGCATCATGTAAAGAATGCCGATGATCGTGACCAGAGAAGTCAGGATCTGCTGGACAGCTTGATTGAGAGACTGGGATACGGTGTCAACATCGTTTGTGACGCGGGAAAGTACTTCGCCATGGGTCTGGCGGTCAAAATAGTTGAGGGGAAGACGGTTGATCTTCTCGCTGATTTCTTTTCGCAGAGAGTAGGTGGTCTTCTGAGTGACAGTGGCCATCATCCATCCCTGGATATAGCTGAACAGGGCACTTGCAAGGTAGATCAGCAGGAGATTCCGGAGGATCGTGAAGATACCGGCAAAGTCAATCGATCCCTGCTGGGTGTATTTAGCGGCAAGCCCCTCCGCAAGCAGCGTAGTTGCGCTGCCGAGGATCTTCGGACCAATGATCGAGAAGATTGTGGAAGCGATCGCAAAAATACAGATGAAGATCAGCTGGAAGCGGTAGGGCTTCATGTAGCGGAGCAGCCTGCGGATCGTTCCTCTGAAGTCTTTGGCTTTTTCGCCTGAGCCCATATTGCGGCCTGGGCCGTGCATTGGCTGTCTGTTTCTCTGACTCATTCTCCGAGCTCCTTTCTGCTCAGCTGGGAATGTGCGATTTCCTGATAGACCTGGCAGGTCTTCATCAGTTCTGCATGGGTTCCCATGCCGGCCATATGGCCCTGATCCAGGACGATGATCTTGTCTGCGTGCATGATCGTGCTGATGCGCTGAGCGACGATGAATACGGTAGAATGCGTCTTCTCAACCATGGCTGACAATGCTTCGCGGAGCTTTGCATCGGTAGCGTAGTCCAGAGCTGAGAATGTATCATCGAAAATATAGAGATCTGCATTCCGGGTCAGAGCTCGGGCGATGGAAAGGCGCTGCTTCTGGCCGCCGGAGACATTGGTGCCGCCTTCTGCAATCGGTTCTTCGAGCTGATGCGGCATTTTCGAGACGAATTCCTCAGCCTGGGAGACTTTGAGGGCATTCTGGATTGTATCGGGGGAGGCATTCTCATCTGCATATTTCAGATTGGATTCCACAGTTCCTGAGAACAGCACTCCTTTCTGGGGCACATAGCCGATCCGATTGCGGAGTTCTTTCTGAGTGACTTCACGGATATCTGTATTGCCGAAGCGGATGGACCCGGAAGACACATCGAAGAAGCGGGGAATCAGATTGATCAGAGTGGATTTGCCGGAACCGGTAGAACCGATGAAGGCAACGGTTTCGCCTGGCGCAGCATCAAAAGTGATGTCATGGAGCACATCTTCTTCGGCGCCTGGATAGCGGAAGGAAACATGGTCAAAGGTGACTTTCTGGTTTCCTTCGGGAAGGTGCTTCGGCTGGATGGGATCCTTAATCGAAGGACTCGTTTCAAGTACTTCGAAGATGCGCTTTGCGCTGACGCTGGAACGCGGAATCATGATGAAGATCATGGCTACGATCATGAAAGACATCAGTACATGCATTGCATACTGCAGGTACGCCATCATATCGCCGATCTGCATGGCTCCGAGATCTACCTGTTTTGCGCCGAACCAGATGATCAGAATTTCGACCGCACTCATCAGGAAGGTGACGATCGGCATGATCAGCGCCATTGCCCGGTTGACAAAGATGTTGACATCAGTGATGTCTTTGTTGACATCATCAAAGCGTTCTTCTTCGATCTTCTGATTGTTGAATGCCCGGATGACCAGCATGCCTGAGAGCTGTTCTCTGGTGACCAGGTTGAGGCGGTCAACCAGTTTCTGGATCAGGCGGAATTTCGGGGTTGTGATCCCGAAAGTGATGAGCATGATGGCAAGGATGACCAGAACGGTCCACCCCAGGATGCCTGCCATGTTCTGGTAGCGCAGAACTTTGACGACGGAGGTGACGCCCATCATCGGGGCCATCAGCACGATTCGCAGCATCATTGTCATGACCTGCTGAATCTGCTGGATATCATTGGTCGTGCGGGTGATCAGAGAAGCTGTGGAGAAAGAACTGAACTCGGCAGAAGAAAAGGATTCCACTTTGGCAAAGACATCTGCACGCATGTTGCGGCAGGCCGCAGTTGCCGTGCGGCTGGAGAGATACGCGGCTCCGATCGCACAGAGCGATCCGATGGCTGCGATCACAAGCATCCATCCGCCTGTCTTCCAGATATAGTTGCTCTGCATGGCTTCAACATTCATGCCTAATGCCTGATATTCCTGCTTCATGAGCATGGTTTCAGCAGACTGGAGATTGCTGTCGGAATAGCCGGACAAACGTTCTTCTGCCTGAGTCAGGAACTGCTGGCGGACTGTTTCATTCTGTTCCAGCATGGCGAATGCCTGATCGCTGCTGGCAAGACCAAGCTGAGTCAGAAGGTCCGGATTCTCCAGCATAGATACAAATAGGAAGGGCTTTTCGGTAATCGAGCTGAGGTCTTCCGCAGCCGTTCTGACGTAGATGTCTTCCTGCTGGACTGCGGGGTATTCTTCTGCATATCCGGCATTGCCAGCTTCAATGTGCTGATAGGATTCCTCAAAAGTTTTCCGGTCTTCTTCGCTCATGAACAGTTCCATATGCGAAAAGACGGATGCCCGCATTGCCTGCGGGCTGGTATCGGTAATGCCGCTGTACTGAATGCCGTTGGTGACGATGTCAGACATATAATCCGGCAGGGCAAGCTCACATTGGACCTGGCCGAATACCAGGGCAATGATGGCGATTACGGACAGCCAGAAGGGCTTCAGATATCGAAGTGCTTTGACCATGACGTTCCTCCTCAGAAAAATCCCGCTTATATTACCACGGTAATATAAATGTGTAAACAAGGTTACATAAATATATTGCGGAGATGCAAAATATATGCTATAAAAATGGGCGGCATGAAAGAAGACAACGAAACCAGAAAGAAGATCCGTGACAATGCGCTGCGCCTGTTTCAGGAGAATGGTTATGACGCGGTAACGATCAATGCCATCTGCAAGGCGAGCGGGATTTCTAAGAACACCTTTTATTATTACTATACGGAAAAGAAAGACCTGCTTTTCAGCATCATTCATCCTTCTGAGGAAAGCCGGGCGAATATTATGTATGCGCTGGCCGGGATCAGCAGTCCCTATGACAAGCTGAAGGCGGCATGCAGACAATTTCTGGAGTATCTGCTGTACCTCGGACCGTCGGTGGTGCGAAAGATGCTGGAACTGCATCTGGCAAGTGCCATGGTGATGCAAGGCGACCATCATCCCACAGAGTTCGGGAAGCTGCTGCTGACGTTGTTTCAGCAGGCACAGCAGAATGGTGAGATCCGGAAGGATGTTCCGGCCGAGGAACTGATGCGGGGTGCCTGGTTTCTGATTGCAGGGGTGGTACAGACCTGGGCGGTCAATGAAGGAAAGATGGATCTGGAGGAGACTTACCTGCATCAGTTTGAGATACTCCTGAAACCGCAGGAGTGAAAAACAGATCAGAACCTGCCTGCGGCTGATTGCGTGGAATTTCCTTCCTGGAGTATGATAACGGATTTCATTTATTCATTGATGCTGCTGGTGGTGCCATGCGTTTTCTTCCTGGCAAAAGCGTTCAGGGAAAAAGCGAAAAAGGAAATGCTGGAGTGGCTGGTCCTCACATCAGCACTTCTGGGCTTCCTCATCATGATATACAAAGGCAGATGATCTTCTGCAGTCTGCATCTCAGATGGTTCGTGGATCACTCTCGTGCATCAGAGTCAATTACCCCGTCCCGTAAAGGGCCGAGGCTTGTGACTGCCTCCACCAGTACA
>SAMEA3663095__coassemble_928_pt1 | contig 33200 bp, 31 predicted proteins | sample SAMEA3663095__metabat2_high_PE_014 | metagenome-assembled genome bin SAMEA3663095 (sample SAMEA3663095) | pig gut metagenome | biome: pig gut; feature: pig-associated habitat; material: faeces | place: France | collected 2012
CCAGCCAGTTCCATTCCCTTCTGCACGGCCTCTTTCCAGTCCATGACAATCTCTGCTTCAGAGTCTGCCAGATGTTCGGCAGTATCTGCTCTCGTATTTTCAAACTGCGTGACGATCACCTCATCGCACGCCTTTCTCAGCATCGCTTCCATCTCCGATCCCTGCTTATCCTTCAGTGCAGAGAATACCGCAATGCAAGGATGCGGCAGATATCTCATCGATTCTGTCAGTGCCTGCATGCCTTCGGTATTATGCGCCCCATCGAGGATGACAAGCGGATGCTGGTGCACTGCTTCAAATCTGCCTGGCCAGACACTGTCATGCACAGACTGGATTGCAGAATCAGAATGAATCTCAATGCCAAGCAGCTCTGCTGCCTTCAAGGCAAGCGAAGCATTTGCCTTCTGATACTCCGGAAGTGCTTTTAAAGAATACTCTGTTCCCTCAAAGCAGAACTTCTGAGGACCGAGGTCTTCATATGATTCCAGACGATGCAGAGCCCCATTCTGCTTCGCGGCAGCTGCCGCGATGACTCCCTCTGCCTCCGGCTTCAGATATCCTGTAAGCACTTCGGAATGCGGCATGATGATGCCTGCCTTTTCCCCTGCAATTGCCGCAAGCGTATTGCCTAATAACGCCATATGATCAAAGCCGATCGTCGTGATGATGCAGAGATCAGGATGATGCAGCGTCGTGGTCGGATCCAGTCTTCCACCAAGCCCCGTTTCATATACGGCAATGCCCACCTGTTCTTCCTGGAACCAGAACGCACTCAGCAGCATATCGATCTCGAACATGTTGAGGGCGTTCTCTTCTATGCATGCAAGGTGCTCATTCAGAAGTCTCAGAAACGTCTCATCCGGAATCCATGCATCATTGATGCGGATCCGATCCTGATGTGCCACAAGATGCGGAGACGTAAAGAATCCGACTTTCGGATACTTCGTATGCAGCAAGTCTCTGAGATAGCAGCATGTGCTGCCTTTACCATTCGTTCCTGCCACATGCACGGAGCGGAACGAATCCTGCGGATTGCCCAAGGAAGCCATGACGTGCTCAAATGCAGAGAAGCCTCTCGAAGGAAAGTGTCTTGCGGTGATCCATTCTACTGCTTCATCAATGTCCTGAAACATGATTGAGATCCGGGATCTGCCAGTCAATCGGCTTCATCCCGTGTTCCTCCAGGAAAGCATTGGCTTTCGAAAAATGCCGGCAGCCGAAGAACCCATGATATGCACTGAGCGGAGAAGGATGCGCAGCCTCCAGAACCAGATGCTTTGAATGATCGATCATGGAGGATTTGCTGCGGGCATTTCTTCCCCATAACAGGAATACAACCGGCTGTTCCCGTTCATTGATCTTCTGGATCGCATGGTCCGTGAAGATTTCCCATCCCTGTCCGGCATGGCTGTTCGGTCTGGACTCCTCAACGGTCATGACCGTGTTGAGCAGGAAGACGCCCTGTTCAGCCCAGGGCATCAGATATCCGTTATCCGGAATCCGGCAGCCGACATCATCCTGAAGTTCCTTATAGATATTCTGCAGAGAAGGAGGCACTGCAACTCCAGGTCTTACCGAGAAACACATACCATGCGCCTGACCAGGCTGATGGTATGGATCCTGACCGAGAATCACAACCTTGATATCCGGATAGTCGCTGTGTTCAAATGCGCTGAACACGAGCTGCTTGGGCGGATAGATGTGTTTCGTCTGATACTGCTCATGCACAAACGCTGCAAGCTTCTTGAAATACGGTTGCTGCCATTCTTCCTGCAGCCAGGGATACCAGTGATTATGAATCATCCTCTTCCCCTTCTTTCTCTATATCTTCTCCCTGATGCCAGCGGACAATATCATTCACGACATCCGCAGAGATCGAACCATCTGTTTCTCTCAGATAATGGCCGAGACCCGGATAGCTCTTCATCGAGACATTGGATCCCTTCTGACTCTTCCACGACTCATAGTCCGAAGAGAATTTCGTGATCGTATCTGCTTCACCCTGCAGAATCGCAATGGGCATGGATACCTTCGGGGTATAGTTCAATGCCCCGGCCGTATTCCAGTCTTTCCAGTACGTTAACGGATATCCGCCGATCATCGGATCAATTTCAGGTTCTGCCGCAATGGAATACTTCACCTCATCCGCAGAGATATTCAGTTCTTCTGCCCTGGAAAGCAGCGAGATGCCATCTTCTTCATATGGCGCATTCAGCAATACGAGTCCACCGGTTATCTCGAAATGAGAATTCACGAGGTAGTAGCCAAGCGAACCTCCGGTACCCAGACCGATATAGATGATATCTGCCGCATTGACCGGATATCGTTCCAGGCTGTGCACCACGCTGGCAAAGTCTTCCAGCAGGATGCGGTTCAGGGAATACTCCGAGGAGTCCTGAATCAGATACGGATCTTCTTCGAGGCGCGTATTCCATCTGACGCTGGCTATGCCTGCTTCTGCTAATGCATGGGCAAAGTCTTTCCGGAAGCTGTCATCATTTCCGGAACGATTGCACGACTCCTTCATGCCCTCCGGCATCAGGATCGCAACCGGAGGAGATTCGACATCCTTCGGCAGTGTCAGAATACCTCTCATAGATACTTCCTTTCCGAAGGAAACGGCCATCTCCGCCCACGTATCTGAAGACTCGAGAACCGGATCTTCTGAACGGAGAAAGAACTGCAGAGAACTGATCTTTCCGGACTCCGCAATCCGGAAGTCTGCCTGCACTTCCTGGTCTCCGGCCGAGAAGAGCAGTTCTCCGCCTATGCGATCATCTTCAAATAAAACTCCCTCTGCCAGACATTCACCCGGATCTTCCGAAGTCTGTTCTGCCCAGAGTGCTTTGAGGTCTTTTGCACGATGACTCTGTTCGGAACTGCGCGCAAAAAGACCGGAAAGAGTCTTCCAGTCTTTCTGAGTCACTGCGCTGGATACTGCTTCTGCCATTGAACGCACAGAGGCATAAGTCTGCTCAGCCGCAGACTCCTCTGCCGCCGAACAGCCGGAAAACAGGACGGCCAGACACAGAATAGAGATCAGCAGTTTACTGAAGCGGATCATGCCGCGAAACGCGCCTCTTCACTACTGCTGCAATCACGGCAGCTGCTGCAAGAATCACAATCACTGCGATGGTCGGGAACGAAGGACCGCTGTTTCCGGAAACTGCAGGCGCCGAGGAAGCAGGAGCGCTGGTGCTGGAGAAGTCCAGAGCACTGCCGCCCTGTTCTTTCACCCATTCATTCACATCTGCTTCCACCATGGAGAACGGACGATCGCCGCCCGTCAATAACACGGTATTGAATTCCTTGAGATCAAACTTGCTGCCAAGTGCTTCCTTGGCATCCTCTCTCAGATTCAGGAACTTCATCAAGCCGATGCCATACGGCAGAATCGTGCCCGGCTGGCTGATGACAAAGTCATAGAGAGACTCTGCATTTGCAGAATTGAGACCGAGAGAATCAAGGTATTCTGCCACATCATCCACGGAATAGCCAAGTCCGTTCACGGCCAGGTCGGCTGCCGCATCCAGCACATAGCCAAGCGACGTATTGATCTGCAGATTCTCGATTGCCGCATCACTCAGCTGCGGCGCATTGGACAGCGCCACAATCTCTGCATACATGCCCCAGCCTTCGGTATAGCCCGAATTGGAACATACACTGCGGATCCGGCTCGGATTCGTATTGAGGAACCATGTGATCTGATAAAGATGACCGCCGAAGCCTTCATGAGCAAGCGTGGAATAAAGTTCATTCTCATCGCTGACATTGTCTCCATTGATCTTGATGACATTATCGGTAATGTCATCAATCGGCGGCTGCATGTAGTATGCCACCACGGAATCATTGGCCACCGACGGATCCAGATAGCTTGCCGTATACGTGACATCCGGTCCTTGCGGATAAGACTTGCCCAGAATGCTCTGCAGGTAGGACAGGATCTCTTCCGGCGTATCCATGCCGACCGTTTCCTGCTCCGCCGAATCGAGATCGCTGCTGCGCATCAGATCGATGTACTGGTAGATGACCTGGCTCAGGAAATCCGTGCACTGATCCAGCAGATCCTGAATGCTGTCATCGCTGCTTGTCTTATAGCGCACCAGTGCCTGGTAATAGTCGCTGCCGCCATCCTCATAGTTGCAGAGGCCGCCCTCATAGTTCGCAGAACCGCGCAGCTTCTCCAGTTCTTCGCTGACATGATCGTAGGCAGGGATGAACTGATTCAGCACGATGTCCTTGTTCTGTTCCTTGTAGGAAGCCTTCTCGTCATCACTCAGGAAATCAAGCGCATCGATATCTTCATCGAAGATGACAATCAGCTGATTGTCATCCTTCTTCTCCGTGAACTTGGCAATGGAATCTTCGGTGTCATCCAGCTGGGAATCCGTCAGGAAATAGCCGGCAGCTGCCTGCCGCTTCGTGATGTCCAGGCACTGCTCAAGGCAATCCGGAACACTCTTCAGAACACTCAGATAGTCTTCGACATCCTGCTTGTCATAGAAGATGAACTCCGTGAAATTCGTCAGCAGATTCTCCTGGATTCCGAACGAAGGATTGAACAGCTGATCCAGCATCGGATAGGAATTCATAGCAGCGATATTCTCGAGATACGTCTCATAGACCTGATAGTCTACCTGCTGCTCTGCACTCAGCGAATCATAGTCAAATGCCTTCAGCTTCTCCAGGGAAGCATTTGCCTCATCCACCGCATCCTGATACGACTGCAGAGACTGATCCGTCATGACCGGATCCGGTTTCGTGATCCCGGCACTTTCGTAGTCACGGATCGTATAATGCATGGTCAGATAATCATCTTCCATTGCCTGCACGAATTCCTGATTCAGGAATTCATCAAAGTCGGCATTGCCGGTATTCTCTTCTGCCATCACGCTGGCAGGAGAAATCACTGCTGCCGCAACGGCTGCAGCACATACTGCATGAAGCATCTGTTTCAGCATCTGTTTCATAGTAAACTCCTTACTGATTCATTATACCCCAGCCGTATCTCCTTACAGGCCATCAATGGCGCCGGGAGCACACGAAGATCGTGTAAGCCGGAAGGAAAACCTCATTGGAATATACTGAAAGACATTCGCCATCTGCTCCGAACACGATCTGCCACGGCTCATCAAACCGGTATTCCCGATCAGAGGAAGAAGGATTCAGAATCACCCGGATCCCGGCTGAATGGTGTGCTTCATCCGCAATATCGATGTCATAGAAGATCACCGACTCATCTGCGATCGAGAAATGCACGCACTGCTCGACCTGCTGACGCGTGCTGAGCCGGAAAGCCTTCCAGCCCCTGCGCAGGGAAATCGCTTTTCGCGTATATTCCACAAGGTCTTCATTGAAGATCATTCTCTCCCAGTTCATGCCATTGATCTCATCGCCGGCATTATAGGAATTCGAACAGTCTTTCTTCGTGCCGCAGAATTCCATCCCTGCATGCAGGAACGGAATGCCCTGGGCGCACATCGTCGCCAGGATCATCATCTTCTGACGCTTCAGACGGATCTCCCGCGGCTCCTCTCCACAGCAGAAATGCATCTTGTCCCAGGCAGTCGCATTATCATGCGTCTCCACAGCATTCACCGACTGAATCGGCGAATCAAAGCGCATGAAATACGGCTGATCCAGAGAATTGCCGGTCAATGCACTGCACATTTCAAACGCCAGTCCGGTATTCCCGGTCAGATAGCCCGTATCGTACTTGCGGTCATCGCTGGTCGGGCCTTTTGCCACATCCCGGAACGTATCATTGAAATGACCGATGCCTGGCATCTGATGCTGGTTGTAGATCTTTGCCTTGCGATCTTCGCTGAGGGTGGTCGGCATATCCCAGCCCTCGCCATAGATCAGAGCATCGCTGCGGATCGCATGGGCTGCCCGATTCAGCTGATTCATTGTGCTCACATCGAGGATGCCCATCAGATCAAACCGGAAGCCATCAACTCCATACGTATTCATCAGGAACTTCACGGCATAGATCAATAGCTTCCTCATCATCGGCCGTTCACTGTCAAGATCATTGCCGCAGTAGCTGCCATTGGAGAGATATCCGGAATCCGTATACCGGAAGAAATAATACGGCACCGTCCGGTTCAGCGCACTCTGCTCCATGTCATACATATGGTTGTACACGACATCGAGAATCACCCGGATCCCGTGTTCATGGAACGCTGCCGTCACTTTCCGCAAGCCCATCATTCTGGAATACGGATCCTCCGGGTGTTTCGTATAAGAGCCTTCCAGGCCGACGATCTGCGCCGGATCATAGCCCCAGTTATAATTGCGGTCCGGATGTTCTTCATCCACGGTCGAGAAATCGATGACCGGCTGCAGCTGGACATGCGTGATGCCGAGACTGCACAGATAGTCAAACCCGGTCGGCTGACCGCGGTAGGAGGTGCCGCTCTGGCACAGGGCATTAAATGTGCCATGTTCTCTCGTATTGCTCAGAATCGAGCTGGTCATATCTCTGACACTGCACTCATAGATCACCGCATCGGCCGGACTTGCCAGCGGCGTCTTCACGCCCGGATCCGGGATATCCAGCACTCTGGCCAGATTGATCACCGCAGAATTTCTGCCATTCGCAGACGTGCTGAATCCATACGGATCCAGAGACTCTGCCGTCTTTCCATCCCGCTCCAGCACATATCGGTAGAGAGCCTGGGACAGGTCTCCGGACACATAGGCCCGGAATACGCCATGATCCGTCCGCTTCATCGGCACCATCCTCAGCACGCCGCCATGTTCGATGCGCACAAATACCCGCACCGCAGTCGGTGCCCATAATGCAAAGGAAGTCCCGTTTCTCGTCCAGATTGCACCAAGATCATCTCCGCTGTAATTGAACTCTTTATCAAACTGCGCAGTGCGGACAATGAACCGGTTCTGAAGCACGACACACTGCCCCTGCTCTTCATGGATGTAATAGTTCCGCCCGAATGGAAGATCTGCCGGAATCGTCAGATGATAGCGGACTTCCCGTTCATGTTCCTCGACCCCGCGGATCACGCATTCTGCATACAGACCATAGTCATCTGTGATATAGAATCCGCTGGCACTCCCGTTATAGAAGATTTTGCTGACAGTCACCAGAACCTTTCCATAATCATCCAGGAACGCTTCGATCACACTCATATTTTTCTCTTTCCAGCGCACCTTTTCTTTCCATCAGAAAAGGAGCACATTTTCTGCGCTCCTATCATAAATGCATTTATACGCTTAGGCAATCAGAATTTCAGCGGCTTCACATTCCAGATTTCATCCGCATACTGGCAGATCGTGCGGTCGCTGGAGAAGTAGCCGGACTTCGCAATATTGATCAGGCAGCTTCTTGCCCAGGCATGGCGGTCCTGATAGCGGGCAGAGATCTGTTCCTGTGCCTGCACATACGAATTGAAATCCGCCAGGACGAAGTACTCATCATTCTTCATGAGCAGCTCATCATAGATCGTCCGGAAATCATCCCGGTCGCCATTCCAGGTCCCGTCGATGAACGTATTCAGAACCTTCCGGATCCGCTCATCGCCATTGACATAATCCATTGCCCGGTAGGTCTGACGGAAGCTCTCGATTTCCTCTACCGTCATTCCGAAGATCACATCATTCTCACGCCCAACCAGACGATCGATCTCAACGGTTGCACCATCCAGGGTGCCGAGCGTGATTGCACCATTCATCATGAACTTCATATTGCCTGTGCCGCTGGCTTCCTTGCCCGCTGTGCTGATCTGCTCGCTGACATCTGAGCCATTCATCAGCACCTCGCTCATCGAGACGCTGTAGTTCGGAAGGAATACCACCTTCAGCATGCCGTTGACATCCGGATCGCTGTTGACGACCTTGGATACGCAGTTGATCAGCTTGATGACCTTCTTGGCAAACACATAGGAAGGAGCTGCCTTGGCCGCGAAGATGAATGTATGCGGATAGATCCGGAAATTACGGTCGCTCTTGATTCTCTGATAGAGATAGATGACATGCATGATATTCAGCAGCTGACGCTTATATGCATGCAGACGCTTGGCCTGGCTGTCGAAGATCGAAGAAGGATCCACAATGATGCCGGTCGATCTCTGAATATAGGCTGCAAGGATCTCTTTGCGCTTCTGCTTCACGCGCAGGAACTCTTCCTGAAGCTTCGGCTCATCGACATGATTCATGAGCTTCTCAATCTTCGAGAAGTCAGTTTCGAACCCCTTGCCGATATGGCTCTTCAGCATCTCTCTCAGTTCCGGATTGCTGTAAAGCATCCATCTGCGCGGCGTGATTCCATTCGTCTTGTTCGTGAACTTCTCCGGCCACATGGAGTAATACTCATGGAACAGCTCGCTCTCCAGCAATCCGGTATGAATCTCAGCAACGCCATTGACCGCATGCGACATGATGACCGCCAGCCGGGCCATATGAATCATGCCATTGTCGATGATGCGCGTGCTGTACCAGAGATCCTGGCGATTCGGATAGCGTTCATTCAGAAAACGCCCGTATCTGCTGTTGAGTTCATCGATGATCATGTAGATTCTCGGCAGCAGCTTCTGCACATATTCCACCGGCCACTTTTCCAGTGCTTCGCTCATGACGGTGTGATTGGTATAGGACATGACCGACATCGTGATTGCCTGCGCCCTGTCCCAGGAATATCCGTAGTCATCCATCAGCACCCGCATCAGTTCAGGAATGGCCAGAACCGGATGCGTATCATTCAGCTGCACACTGACCTTCTCGCCGAGATTATCCAGCGTATCATACTGCTTCAGGTGCGTGTTGATGATCGAGTCAATGCCTGCGCTGACAAAGAAATACTGCTGCTTCAGACGCAGATACTTTCCTTCTTCGGTCGAATCATCCGGATACACATTCAGGCAAATCTGGTTGACCTCGGAAAGATATTCCCGGTAATCCATCCAGGAAGGCGACTCATCCGCTGCTTCTGCACTCCATAAGCGCAGCGTGTTGGTCATCTTCGTGCCTGCCCCGATCATCGGCATATCATACGGAACCGCGAGGATATGCTCTGCATTCACATGATTGAAATGCAGATTGCCATTCTCATCGCCATGGACTTCCACATTGCCCCAGAACTTCACATCCACGGAATGCTTCAGCTTGCGTACTTCCCACGGATTGCCGATCCGCATCCACATATCCGGAACTTCTACCTGGTTGCCCTGATCGTCAATCTTCTGACGGAACAGACCGCACTGATAGCGGATGCAGTTTCCATTCACCGGCAGGTTCTCTGTTGCCGCACTGTCCATGAAGCACGCTGCCAGTCTGCCCAGGCCGCCATTTCCAAGCCCTGCATCCCGTTCCATCGAAGCCAGGTTCTCATAATCGATTCCGAGTTCTTCCAGTCCCTCGGTGACAATGTCATAGATGCCGAGGTTCCGGAGATTGCTTGTCAGCATTCTGCCGAGCAGAAACTCCATGGAGAAGTAATACACCTGCTTGGCCTGATTCTCTGATACCGCCACTTTGGTATCCTTCCAGTTGACACTTGCATAGTCACGCACCATTTCGCCTAAGACCAGGTACTTCTCGGTCGGATGCGTCTGATCTACGGTCGTGCCATACGCTTCAATCAGCCTCTGGCTGAACTCTTTCTTGAACTCCTGCTTGTTTCGAAACATCATGCCCCTCGATTCTATTTTTCTTTTCATGAACCAGCCAGACCGCCGCAAACGGCGCCAGCCGGATCGTGATCTGACTGCTCCATTTCGGATCTTCCGACTTTCCGGACTTTACCGGTCTGAAATTGCACATGTTGCAGCCATCATAAATGTCTTTTTCGGAATTCAGAATTTCCGAATAAGATCCCTGCTGCGCAACCCCGATCGTGAATTGCTCATAAGATACCGGCGTCATATTCAGCACACACACCAGAATCTCCTTTTCATCTTCGCGATAGAATGAGAATACCGAATGCGCCGCATCATCGGCATCAATCCAGCGGAATCCGCAGTAGTCATAATCATACCTGCTCAGGCACGAATGCGCCAGATAAATCCGGTTCAGATCAGTGAAATATCTCTGAAAAGCCTGGTGTCTCGGATACTTCAGCAACAGCCAGTCCAGCTCCCGCTTCTCATCAAACTCCCGGAAGCTGGCAATCTCATTGCCCATGAAATTCAGCTTCTTGCCTGGATGCGCATACATATACGCATAAAGATTTCTCACCTGCGAGAACTTCTGATCATAGCTGCCCCACATCCGGTCAATGATCGTCTTCTTGCCATGCACATTCTCATCATGGCTCAGCGGCATCAGAAACTTCTCGCTGTAGAAATAAGCCATCGAGAACGTCAGCTTCGAATGATCATAAGAACGGTAGATCGGATCTTCGGAATAATACTTCAGCGTATCATTCATCCAGCCGAGATCCCACTTATAATCAAATCCAAGTCCCCCATCCAGCGTGCTGGCTGTCACTTTCGGATAGTCAGAAGAATCCTCCGCAATCATCATGACCTGAGGAAATTCCTTCTTCACGTAGTAATTCATGCGCTTCATGAAATCGATCGCTCCGGAATTCTCACCCCGATCCCGGTTTCCGCCCCAGTAGATCATGTTGGAAACCGCATCAATGCGGATTCCATCCACATGATACGTCTCACACCAGAAGATCATCGAGCTGATCAGAAAGGAACGCACTTCCTCATTCCAGAGATTGAAGTTCAGGGTACCCCATTGGCTCTCTGCGTCGCTGCGCTTCTGATACTCATACAGCGGCTGACCATCGAAGTTTCTGAGCCCGTAAGCATCTCTGACAAAATGGACCGGAACCATATCGATGATCACGCCGATGCCAGCCTGGTGGCACGCATTGACAAACGCTCCGAATTCGGTCGGATTGCCATATCTGGACGTCACGCTGAAATAGCCGCTTGCCTGATAGCCCCAGGAGCCATCGAACGGATATTCGGTCAGCGGCATCATCTCGATATGCGTGAAACCATGTTCTTTCACATACGGAATCAGATTCTGCTGCATCATCGGATAGGTATATGGGTATTTCCCGTTCTTTTTCCAGCCTCCGGCGTAAACTTCATAGATGGATACCGGGCGATCGAAATTCACTGATCTCTGCTTCATCCATCCCTGATCGCTCCAACAGAGATCATGCAGGCTGTAGACCTTCGAAGCAGTCTCCGGAGGAGTCTCGCTGTAGAAGGCATACGGATCTGACTTATCCAGAAATTGTCCGTTCTTGTCTTCGATATGATATTTATAGGAATCCCATTCCTTCACACCTTTCACGAAGACCGACCATACGCCCTTGAAATCAGTCCGGGTCATGCGGTCTCGATTCCCATCCCAGTCATTGAAACTTCCGATCACACTGACTGAATGCGCATGAGGCGCATAAACCGTGAAGCGTACTCCCTCTCCTCCTTCATAGGCAAAATGCGCACCGAACAGCTGATATGCCCTGATGCAGCGGCCCTGATGGAATTCTTCAATGATCTGTGCCTGATCCATGATTGCGCACCCTCCCGTTTCTGATGATATTCCGCACATTCAAGTATATCGCAGGAATTCAAGCATGAAGAAAGCCAATTGCGATCAGCGCCTGTGCAGCAAGATAGGTTTCCATGACTCCGCGATGGCTTCCCTTCGCAAAAATGGAAAACGAAAGAATCGTATCTGAGACCATGAAACATAACGATCCGAGCCAGACCAGGACCCGGCCGGAATCGGTTCCGCTGCTGAACCTCAGAAACGCGAGCATGCTCATGCCGAGCAGACCGATCATATAGGCAATGACCGGAAGCTTCAGCCTCTTCTCCACATGTTTCATCAATCTCGGTGCAAATATCGCCGCATACCCTGCATATCCAATCAGCACCGGAATGATCCATTCCGGGAAGGACACCCATCTGCAATCCTGCAGAAACCGCAGCACATAGCAGAAATGACCCGCAAGAAACGCTGCCGTTCCGCCAAGCAGCGCTTTCTTGTTCTGCTTATGAATCAGCAGCGTATCGCCAAGCCCGCCCAGCAGCAGCCCAGCCGTCACCAGCAGGGAAATTTCATCTGCTGAAGATACATAGAACACTGTAAGAAGCGGCATCAGAAACGGTTTCAGCCTGCGCTTGCCTTTCCGTTCTGAATCATAGCAGTCATAAATCCCTGCCAGCAGAAAAAAGCTTCCTGCAAGCATTGCCAGTGCCCTGTTCATCCTTTTCCCCGCCAATCCCGCTTTTCATTGTACCAAAAAGGAACTGCTCTACACAGTTCCTCTCTTGTCTATTTCAGAATCGGCTGCAGTGCTTCTGCAAGCTTTTCCTTTTCTGCCTCAGCTTCCGCCAGCGTCTTGCCGAGCGTCGTGAAGTAAGTCTTGATCTTCGGCTCCGTTCCGGAAGGACGAACCACTACCGTTGCCCCATCTTCCAGGTGATACGTCAGCACATTGGCCTTCGGCAGACCGGTTTCTTCCGGCTTCTCGTAGTCAATTGCCCTGATGACCTTATCCCCTGCAAAATCAGCCGGCGGATTCTTCCGCAGATCTTCCATGATGCCAGCCATCTTGTCCATGCCGGAAAGACCCGGGAACGAATAGCTGTCAACCTTGTTCAGATAGCGTCCGTACTGCTGATAGATCTCTTCCAGACGCTGCTTGATCGAAGAACCGATCGAACGATAATACGCCGCCATCTCGCAGATCAGCATACTTCCGACTACTGCATCTTTATCACGGACATACGGTCCGGCCAGATATCCATAGCTCTCTTCGAATCCGAAGATGAAGCGATCCGTTTCGCCCGCAGCTTCCAGCTGTGCGATCTGATCGCCGATCCACTTGAAGCCAGTCAGCGTATGGCGAAGCTCTACGCCATAATGCTCTGCCACTTTATCCGCCAGCGGCGTACTCACAATCGACATCACCGCAACCGGCTTCTCAGGCATTGTGCCCTTCTCGATTCTGCCAGCACAGATATAATCCAGCAGCAGCACGCCCATCTCATTGCCGGAAACCAGCTCATAGGAACCATCCGGGCACTTCATCGCAATGCCTACGCGATCCGCATCCGGATCCGTTGCCAGCATCAGATCAGCTCCCGTTTTTTCCGCAAGCTCCAAGCCCTTCTGCAATGCCTCGCGGATCTCCGGATTCGGATACGGGCAGGTTGTGAAATAGCCATTCGGGTATTCCTGTTCCGGAACAATGGTGATATCCGTAATGCCGATATCTCTCAGCACATGCGTTACCGGGACCAGACCGGTTCCGTTCAGCGGAGAATATACCAGCTTGAGGCCGGCGGTCCGGCAGAGACCCGGGCGAACCTGACGGGACTCAATTGCCTCATAGAGTGCCTGGATGCAGTCATCCTGAACGAACCTGATCAGCCCCTTCTCGACGCCTTCCCGGAACGACATATACTTCGCCCCAGTCAGCACATCCGTCTTCTGAATCTGTGCATAAACAACGCCAGCCGCATCATCAGTCATCTGGCAGCCATCCGGTCCATAAGCCTTATAGCCATTATACTGAGCAGGATTATGGGAAGCTGTGATCATGATGCCGGCATTGCAGTGATAATATCTCGTTGCAAAGCTTAATGCCGGAACTGGCATCAGCTCATCATAAATGCGTACATGGATGCCATTGGCCGCCAGTACCCCGGCCGCATCTCTGGCAAACGTCCAGCCCTTGAGACGGGAATCATAGCTGATTGCAACGGTCTGCGTTCCGCCCTGCGTCTTCACCCAGTCTGCCACGCCCTGCGTTGCCTGACGGACCACCCAGATATTCATCCTGTTTGTGCCGGCTCCGAGTGTTCCGCGCAGTCCGGCAGTGCCGAACTTCAAGGCTGCAGCGAACCGATCTTTGATTGCATTATCATCTCCGCGGATCTCACGAAGCTCGTTTGAAAGATCGATGTCCTCCAGATCAGCAGAACACCAGCGTTCATACTCCTCCTGATACATAGCAATTATCTCCTTTTCTTAAAAAAGGAAGATGCTCAGCGGCATCTTCCTGTTCGGACGGCTTCAGTCAATCAAGCAATGACTTTCTGAGCACGAAGCACTTCTTCGATCGTCTTGATGGCAACGTCTTCGTCATCTCCATCGCAGGTGACGGTGATTTCAGACTGTGTCGGAATACCCAGTGACATCACGCCCATGATGGACTTCATGTTAACGGTACGTCCCTTGTAAGCAACTTTGACTTCGCTCTTGAACTTGCTAGCTGCGTTGACTGCAACAGTAGCAGGGCGTGCGTGAAGTCCTACCGGATCCACAACAGTTACAGATATCTGCTTCATAGTTTTTTATCTCCTCCTGGTCGATTCTAGGATCATTTTACTTCACCCGTCCGCAAACTACAAGCGCTTACTTGTGTTTTAGCCATCCCTCACCAGAACAGCAAACCATCCCATCCGGGGCAATGGAACATCCGGTTTCTCATCTGTTCATTCCTGATGACAGAGGCGTCCGCTGCTTGCCTCTTTCTGCACAACCTATAGAAGATCAGGATATGCATTACTTCCCGGAATATCTCTGGTGCAGCGTCTTCCAGGAAGGCATCTCCTGACGAAGCCGATCCCATTCCAGGGTACTGGCATCAGGATAATCGTTTTTCAGAGCAGCGAAGCACTGATCCATCCATTCCATCTCTTCGACTGCATTCCGGCAATGATCAGAAATGCAGTATTCTCCGATTCCGGTCTTCGCCATGCCATACAGCATGAGATCCATCACGATCGCCCATACCCTGCTCTGATCGTACTTCTCATCCTCAGCCGGTATCCCTCCCTGGCTGCCTGAACCGCGCGTCTGATCTCTGCGTACCGGACTATTCTCAAATCGCATCCATGCCCATAGCAGAGATACACGCAAGGCAGAACAAAACGCCGCATGCGTATACAAGTATCCCTGCATATCATCGCACCATTCCAGGCAAAAGCCGCTGCCATCAAGCGCCTGCCCCAGCATCTTCCGCTCCGGTTCCTCCGGCTTCTGATGCACATAGCCAAGCGTGAGGCCGGTCTTTCCTGCCCGGAATATTTTAACCGCATGTTCTTCCCGGACCCCGGCACTGCTCTGAAACCCGAACAGAACCTTCTGCTCCGGAGTCAGTCCATGAATCTTCTTTTCCATCTCGTGACAGAGAGGATTATTTCCGATCAGGACAAGCATCTTTCCATGAATTCCTGCAAGAGTATCCAGCAGTGCCTCCTGCTGCCATCCCTGCATCACGGGAAATACGAGATCCCAGGAAACATTCTCCGTTACCTGTTCCGCCGCTTCAGGATGATCAATCGTTTCTTTATGCTGAAGCACATGCTTCAGATGCAGACCATCCGTACTCAGAATCTCTTTCCATCTTCCCCGGCTGATCATCGTCACTTCATTCCCGGCAGTGCATAATGCATGTACCAGCAAAGAGCCGATTACCCCGCATCCATAAACCAGAATTCTCATGTGCATCCTGATTTCCTGAACGATCCTGCATGAAATCTCGTTCTGTCTGCATGTCCCGCATAAACAATTAGTAAGATCTAACTATTGAAGAAAACCGCAGCCCTGATAATCTGATTTCCCGCAGAACTCGAAAGGATTTTCCTGCACAGGTATTTATAATAGAGAAAAAAGGAAAACAGTTATGAACTTACTTCAGGAAAGCCGTACCAGAATCAATGAAATCGATGACCAGCTTGTCAGACTCTTCGAAGAGCGCATGCATACGGTTGAGAACGTCGCAAAATACAAAGCAGAAAACAATATTCCTGTCTTCGATTCCTCCAGAGAGAAAGAGAACATCAAAACAAATTCTGCCAAGCTGGAAGACCCGAGACTCAGAAAATACTTTGAAGAATGGTATCAGTACACCATGGAAGTATCTAAGGAGTATCAGAAAGATCTTCTGAAACGTGACTGCTGAAAAGAGAAGATCTGTTTTTGAACAAGGGTGGCTTTCTGCAGCTGAACCGCCGTCCTTCAAACACTCGAAAAATCTGCTCATGCGCTCTGCTTTCATGACCAGAGATCCATCGCCTCCTGAGCTGTATAAGGAAAGTGATCATCGAACCGGTCAGTCTCATAAACAATGCAGAAGAAAGCAGCGAAGCGATCCAAGGTGATTCCCGATAGTCAGGAATAGAAAGTTCTGTGCTCTGCCTTCCTGATTCTGTATACGCTGAATGCTCCCGGCATCATGCATGCAGGCTGGCTGAATACTCCGTAAGCAAGACTATGCACCACCTACACTCGCACTGCAGGAATCCTGCGGCTTCGATTCATGAAAAGGTGTCAGCCTTCCTGATCATTGCTGCTGCAGACAAATAAGCTGCAGGGTATTGATCTTTATCAGAAATCCTGCTATTAAATAAATGGTCGTTCATAACAATGATGGGAGAGGAGAGCCCCTATGAAAATTCTGAAGCCCATTCTTCTGATCGCTGTTCCTTGTTTCTTAACCGCAGGCTGCACTGCCTCTGGCCACGATTCAGAGAATTCTGCATCAGGCCCTTCTTTTCCGCAGACGGCAGCTCCTTCTATGGAGAGTACCGAATTTTCCTCTGCTTCTCCAGATGCCGGAGCGCTGCAATACTATATTGACGCAGCGGTAACGGAAAAGGACGGTGAGGAGCTCACAGTTCTTGTCGAAGATACGCCGATGAAACTGAATCTTTCTGAAGTAGAAAATCTGTATCCTTCCGAAATTCAGGCTGGTGATACCATCCGTATTTCTACCTCAGCGGAATCTCTGGATACCTTTGCGGTCATCGAAAATGCAGAGCGGATCACTGCTCCGGAATGACCTCCAGTTTCTGAAGTTAAATGAAACCCTCGCATGATACTGCGAGGGTTTCTGCTGTATGGACCGGATGGCACAGATCCATCTAGGCAATTACATGCATCTCTGCATCGCATTGCCTGCTGGCATCATGCCCGGTCTTCTCTTATTTATGATACGGTTCATGATGAAGAATGCGGAAACTCCGGTAGATCTGTTCCAGCACGATCAGCCTGCACAGCTGATGCGGGAACGTGTTCGGAGAAAGCTTCCAGCGGAAATCTGCTCTCTGAATGAGTTCTTCTGATACGCCGAGTGAACCGCCGATGACAAAGTCAATTCTGCTCTTTCCGGAAGTATTGAGCTGATTGATCTTCTCTGAAAGTTTTACAGAGTCCAGTTCTTTTCCAGCCAGATCCAGCAGGATCACATATTCCTGCGGATGGATCTGCTTCAGAAGACGCTGTCCTTCAATCTTCTTGACCTGTTCATTTTCTGCAGCAGAGTTCTTTTCCGGTGCCATCTCGTCCTGTACTTCGATAAGTTCCAGACGATCATAGGGGCGGATGCGCTTTGCGTATTCGGCAATGCCATCCTGCAGCCAGCGGTCTTTCACTCTGCCGCATGCGATGACGCGGATCATTGCAGCGTCGCAGTCATCGTGACCGCAGCCGACTGCCGGCTCAGAGAAACGGTTACTGTATCGCCAGAGGCGGAATTATAGAGAAACTGCTTCAGATCATCAGCGCTGTGGATCGCTGTCTCATTGATGCTCATGATCACATCCCCTGCCTGAATCCCTGCTTCCTCAGCCGGAGAATCGGGTTCCACGACAGTCACCAGAACGCCGTCAACCAGATCAAGCGAAAGGTTCCATGCGCTCTTCTGATACAGGGCCAGACTGCTGACATTCGCTGCATCAGCTCCGAGGTATCCTCTGGTAACGGCTCCGTCCTCCTGCAGTTCTTTCGCAGCGTAAAGAATCTCTGAAGAAGTAATTGCAGTAGAGAATCCGGAAGAAGAATTGGAAGAAGTCATCGAAGACGAGACCATGCCGATCAGCTGACCGGACAGATTGATCAGCGGACCGCCGCTTCCGGTTCTGGCAATCTCAGCATCTGTCGTGAACACTTCTGTGATCCATGGCTGACGATCTTCGGTACCTGGCCTGAAAACCTGTCCTGGCAGGGAAACGACTCCGAACGATACGCTGCCGCTCTGGTTTTCAATCGGATGAGAACCGACTGCGATGACATATTCTCCTTCTTTGACTGCCGAAGAATCGCCGATCTCGATCGCTGTCGTGGGAAAGGAAGGATGGCAGAGCAGAAGTGCGATATCTGAGGACGGATCGCTGACTGCAGAATCAGCCTGGATCGTGATGCCGCTGTCGAATGTGACGAAATAGGTATTGCCGTCAGCGATATTCTCAGCCGTTGTCAGAATCCAGCACTCATTGTCCGAGCTTGCATAGATCACACCGGAAAAAATACGGTCTGCCGCCTCACTGTCTTCTGATCTGGCCGTGATCTGAACGATCATCGGCTGCACCGAGGCCGCAGTCTCCGTGATATCGGTCGTATATCCTTCAATCGTCGTGTTGTATACGACGGAAGCACCATGCGAATCCGAAGTGGCTGCCGGAGAAGCAGCCTGATTTTCTTCAGAAAGATTCCTGACTGATACGGTCAGATAGATGTTCCAAGCCAACAACGCAGCTGCAGCTGCCAGGATCCACTTTTTCATCGGTCCATGCTCCTCCTCTGATCACTTCATACTGTCCAGCCGCACACAGCAGCAGATGCGGATTTCTGTTCGGATGATGTTCCAGAACCTGCCTGCTCACTTCCAGGGCCTTCTCTCTGGTATTCGCTTCGCGGCTGATATGAGCCAGGATAATCTGCTTCGTGCGTTCCGTCACGATCTGATCCAGGATTGCCGCACAGTCTTCATTGCAGAGATGTCCGGAATCTGAAGCAATTCTCATCTTCAGGTACTGCGGTCTTCTCGTATGCATGAGCATCTCCACATCATGATTGCTTTCCAGGATGATGTAGTCTGCTCCTTTCAGAAGCGGCAGATACGAATCCTTCACATACCCGGTATCCGTGATATAGACCAGCTTCTCCTGCCAGCTTTCAATGACATATCCGACCGTATCCTCCGCATCATGGCTCAGAGCCAGAGGCAGGATCGTCAGATGTTCCAGCGGGAACTTCTCCATCGGCTTCACGCGGGTATACGGAACATCTCCAAGATCTGCAGCCGCATAGATCGGATGATCTTCAAACATGCGAAGGCACGAGACATGGTCCGTATGCGTATGCGTGATCAGCACCGCATCCAGATCTTCTCTGCAGAACCCCGAGGCAGAAAATGCTTCGGAGAGATATTTCTTCGTCGTGCCGCAGTCAATCATCAGAAACGTATTCTCATCCTGCAGCAGAAAGCAGTTTCCTCTCGAGCCGGATGCCAGCATCGCAAACTTCATCATACGCCGTCACAGCTCGGAAAGTTGCTGAGCGAACATGGATCATACCGCTCTGCAGTCGTCGTGCCATCCGCATTCTGCGTCAAGGAGAAGATGAAGAAATGCGTATGCGGTCCCGCCGCAACACCGGTCATGCCGATCTGTCCGATCACATCTCCCTTGTCGACAATCGTTCCGACCGCCAGCGGACTCGGCACGTTCATATGTCCATAGTACGTATAGTAGCCGTTGTTATGGTTGATGATCACGTAGTTGCCGTTGATAGAGTTGTAGGAATTCTCGGAAATGACGCCGCGGTCTGCCGCATAGATATTTCCGTAATGATCATAGGCATTCTGGATATCGATTGCCCTGTGGCCATAGTAGCAGCCCCAGTGGCAGGTGATTGACGGATTGTCCACCGGCCAGCGGAACTGTCCGGTACCGACCCCAGGAATCTGCATCGTGCCGATCGAAACGACTTCATTCACTGGCTGCAGCGTGTCCACATAGGAAACCAGAGAACCGGAAACCAGAACTCCATTGATCCATTTCTCGCTGTACAGGGAGTTTCTGGATCCATTCGAACCAGCCTGGGTGGTCTCCACCTCGCCTTCCTTGAGATCTGGATCTTCCTGGTAAACCGTCTCGAAATAGACGACTTCCTTGCGCATGGATTCCTGATTTACGACAATATCAATCGGAGAATTGAAATATGTGACGCACAGCTGCTCGCCTTCGCTGAGAACCTGATCCGTGCTGCTGATCTTGTCCCGGTTGATATTCATGACCTGCGTAGCCGAAAGACCATGATTCTTTGCACCGACACCGGCAACGGTATCGTACTTCTGAACCGTGTAATATTCCTTTTCCGTATCGTTTCCGTACTCAAGGTATTCCAGAATATCTGCTTCGGTATTCAGAATCTCAGAAGCCGGCGCATAAGACTCTCTGACCGTAATGGTCTGGGAAATACTCACGCTCGTTGCTCGGCTGCCGTAATCTCTTAATTCCGGAACGGACTGGCCGCTGTTGAGCAGAGCAAGATCCGAAGAACTGATGAAATACGACAGATACGTATTCATGGCTGCTTCATACATGGACTGATTGCCCACATAGATCTTCGCATAGATTCCGTTGCTGTCAGAGAACTCCACTTGTGCCGCCTTCAGCGTGAACAGATTATTTTCCTTCAGATAATTGCAGATATCATCATCGATATCGGTATACGTGAAGTAGCTCTGCTCGCTGACCAGATACACATCTTTTCCAAGAGCTGCTTCAGAGCCCGGAAACTCTTCTGCATATTCTTCTTCATAAATGGAATCCAGCAGCGCATTGAGCTTCGACCGATTCTTCAGAACTCCGATCAGCTGTCCGCTGCTGTAGATCCGATAGATCTCTGAAGGAGAAGAATTGATGCTCTCAACCCGCTGCGGAAGAATGCTCTCTTCTTCTGCAGAAGCATTCTCATTTCCCCCGGAAACAGAAGGCATGAGCCCAGGCAGAAAGACCACAATTGCGATAGATGCCGCAAGACATCCGAGAATCTGCAGAATCCGCTTCATCACTGTCCGCCTCCATCTGGTCTGCGGTCAAGATTCATCAGGGCATTCGTATTCGGCTCGAACATCAGGAATACTTTGCGGGTTGCACCATTACGATGCTTTGCCACATTGATTTCCAGTTCTTCCGTTCCCGTCTTTTCAGCCTGTGCTTTCGCTTCTTCGTCATAGTAGGACTTGCGGAACAGCAGCATGACAATGTCGGCATCCTGCTCGATGGCTCCGGATTCACGCAGATCGGAAAGCTGCGGCTTCTTGTCTTCACGTGCTTCCACGGAACGGGACAGCTGTGAGAGGGCGATGACCGGAACTTTCAGTTCTCTTGCCAGAGCCTTGAGCTGACGCGAAATCTCCGATACTTCCTGCTGGCGGTTGAAATCACCGCCGCGGCCATTGGAAGAACCGGTAATCAGCTGAATATAGTCGATGAGCACCATGCTCAGGCCTTGTTCCGCCTGCAGCTTGCGGCACTTTGAGAAAATCTCTGCCGTCTTGATTCCCGAAGTATCATCGATATAGATCTTATTCTTGCGCAGGCTGGCGGCTGCCTCATTGACGCGGTTCCACTGATCATTATCCAGTCTGCCGGTCTTGAGATTGTCACCCGGAACCCTGCTTCTCCCTGATAAGAGACGCATTGCCAGTGATTCCGCGCTCATTTCGAGCGAGAAGATCGCCACGGCCCGATCCGGCTGATATGCCGCAATGTTCATTGCAAGATTCAATGCCACTGCCGTCTTTCCCATGGAAGGACGGGCAGCCAGAATAATCAGATCGCCCGGCTGGAAGCCATGCGTCAGATGATCCAGATCCCGGAATCCGGTCCGGATTCCGGTCACATCGGAACGATTGTCTGACATCCGGTGAATCTGATCCAGAACACCGGTCATCAGTTCCGGCGTGCTCTTGAATTCCGTCGTGCGGCGATTGCGCGATACATCCGTGATCGCCTTCTCTGCCTCATCCATGTAAGCATTGACATCGGTCTGACCTTCCAGACCTTCTTCCGCAATCTTCTGGCAGGCCAGAATCATGTTGCGGGTCAGCGCCTTATCCCGGATGATCTGAACATAGCTCTTCGTGTTGTAGCTGGTGACCGCCGCATTCGTCAGATTCGCAAGATATGCGATTCCGCCCACGGTATCCAGTTCCCCGGTATCCTTGAGACGCGTGGAAACTGAAGTCAGGTCTACCTGCTTTCCTTCCCGGTACAGACTCAGTGCCGCATGGTAAATACGCCGATTCACATCGACGTAGAAATCCTCTTCCGACAAGCCTTCTTCGATCGCATCCCGAGCAGAGCGATCATATAGCATCATCGTTCCGAGCAGACTCGCTTCCGCTTCGGGAGCTGATGGCATGGTCCGCATCGGCATAGGTTATTCCGTTCCTTTAACCTGACAATTGATTGTTCCGATCACGCCTTTATACAGTTCCACCCGGACCTTCGTGACGCCGAGCGCACTGATCGGATACGTATCCAGAATCTTGCGCTTATCAACCCGGAGGCCCTTCTTTGCCAGTTCCTCGACAATCTGTTTTGTCGAAACAGAACCGAACACCCGGCCGTCCTTATTTGCTTTCACCCTGAATTCGAGCATAGTGCCTTCCAGCTTCTTCGCAAGCTCTTCAGCCTCAGCCTTCTTTCTGGCATCTTCTTCTTTTTCCTGCTCCTTCTGCTGAGCAAGAATCTCTCTGCTCTTTTCCGTGGAAGGCACTGCCAGCCCTCTGGCAATCAGAAAGTTGCGTGCATATCCATCTGCCACCTCAACAATCTCGCCTTTCTTTCCGACCTTCTTCACATCACTTTTCAGTATTACCTTCATCCTGTGCCTCCTTGAAATATCCATTCAGAACTGTAATCAGTTCCTTCTTCATATCGTCCACCGAACTGTTCGCCCGCTGAACTGCCGCAGCCGTCATATGACCGCCGCCCTTCATCGCTTCCATGATTACCTGCACATTTACTTTCCCGTTGGAACGGGCACTGATGCAGGTCAGTCCTTCCGTATCTTTTGCAATCACGAAGACCGCATCGACATCCTGGATTTCCAGCAGATCATCCGCCGTCTGCGAAAGCAGCGTGCGGCTGAGCGATCTTCCTTTGTAGGGCGTAATGATCACCCCATGTTCATAACGCTCGCTGACCGCTGTCACCGCTGCCTTGATCGAGAATTCCTCATAGGTATCTTTCAGAAATTCATCCACTTCCTGCGGATCTGCTCCGAGCCTTCTCAGATTCGAAGCCGCATCGAATGTTCTTGAGCCCGTGCGGACATGGAAATGACCGGTATCAATCGTCATGCCTGCAAGCATGATATTCGCATCCAGCTCGCTGATCTCAATCCGGTTCGAAATATATGGGAACAGCTCCGTGATCAGTTCGCAAGCCGAACTAGCTCCGGCTTCGATATAGACAAGAACCGGTTTCACGCCCATTTCCGTGCTGCGGCGATGATGATCGATGACCGCTACACTCCTGGCCCGTTCCAGCACCGCTGCACCATTCGAGGTCTGCACATTATGGTGATCCACCATGACTACCAGCGTCTTCTCCTGCAGCTGATTCAGTGCTTCGCTTTCCGTGACGAATTTCACTTCCTGATCCAGCTGTGCCAGATTCTTCGTAACCACCGACTTCAGCTTGTCTTCCACGCCGCCGGTCTTCTCAATGATGACCGAAGGCTTATGCAGGGCCTGAGCAATTCTTGAAATACCGATTGCTGCACCCATGCAGTCAAAGTCCATGACCTTGTGGCCGCAGATGATAACATTGGAAGAACGCGAAATCAGTTCTCTCAGCGTATGCGCCATCACGCGCACCCGGACTTTGCTCCGCTTTTCGGTTGCTTCCGAAGATCCGCCGAAGTACTTCACTTCTTCACCGACCTTCTGCACTGCTACCTGGTCTCCGCCTCTGCTCTGGGCAAGGTCCATGAGCCTGGATACCATATCATCCAGTTCTTCATATGACACTTCTCCCCTTGCAAAGGCAAGCGACAGCGTAATGGAGACATCCTGTTTCTGCGCAGCCTTGCGGACCGCATTCAGCACGCTGAAATGATCAGCCGCCAGATCGCTGAAGATCTTCTCATTCAGCACCATGAAGTAGCGATAGTTATTGACCCGCTTGACCAGAATGCCATGTTCCTTGCAGTATTCCGTGATCGGCGTTCTGACCGCAACCGAGATTGCGGTAGCTACGCTGTCATCTTCATACTGCGTAGACTCTTCATAGTTATCCAGCGAAGCCATGCCGATGACGGTACGTCCCTCTTCCAGAGATTCTTTCGTATGCGAAAGATCCGTCACATCCTTGAAGAACAGCACTGGCTCATCTTCTTTGCGGGTGATTTCATAAATCCGGTCATCCAGCTGCACGCTGATCCGGTCAGAGGTTCCATCCAGCAGCGTCTCTGCTTCCGGCAGCCAGGAAAGCACTTTTCTTCCCACCCGGTTGATGCCGCGCTTTTCAAACAGTTCGCTCATCCAGGTGATCACATGATCATCGTCATACATGATCATTCCGGTCTCGGCAAATAAGAATGCATCATTTGCGGCATTGCCAAGCACTTCCCGGATCCCAGTCGAACGCTCTTCAGCCATTGCCTCAAAGCGGTCAGTCAGATAATAGAACAGCACTGCCTCGAGAATCAGGATCAGCGTTGCGGTCATGATCCCCTGTTCCAGGCCTGTGCGGAAGACAAACAGCAAGGCTGCCTGAATCACCACCACCAGGATCAGGGACCGCTTCAGATCACTCATCTTTTTCTGCATGAATTCCAGCTCCTTCCAGCATCCGCTTATGGAAGTCCGTCGTGATATACAGGAACCCGAGAATCAGAAGAAACATCGGGAACGAAAAAATCAGAAAGAATGTCAGAATTCCCGCCAGCACTTTTGCCTTCGGACGAGACAGCGAAACCTGAAGAATTACAGCAATGCAGCCATAGACAACCAGATACAGATATCCGCACATTCCGAACGCCTGCGAGAAATTCTGCAGCAGAGCCGATGAAAGCGGCCGCACCAGCGTATAGTAATAGAGCATGAACCCGGCAAGCCCGAGATACCCGCTCCACTTCGGCGGATAATACGAGCCAAGCGGCTTAGGCATTTCCACCGGAAACCGCAGCCGCTTCAGCAGAAGCCTGCTCAGCAGATGCGTGACCAGCCCCTGCAGCACACCAGTCAAGGCTGTACCGATGAAGATGATATTCGTCACAAATGACGTCATGTCTACGGTTGCGGGAACTGCAACATTGGCTGTTGCAAAAAACTGATCCACCATTGTCATCAGATCCTTTACATTCTCTGCCAGGCCATAGCCGAGCATTGCCCCGATCACGACCAGATCGATGATATTGATGAAAATGCCAGCAAGCATCGTCAATAGCACCAGCCGTCGCATCGGCATATGCGCCTTGGTGCCGGAGCCATAAAGCATACCGACCAGAGACTCTGAAGCAACATAGAAGATTGAGGCAGGCGTGCTGACAATAAAGGAAAGCAGCACCATTGCAATCAGAACGACCCAGCTATCCTTCATGCCATATTTAGCTGAATAGAATACCATCGGCAGCGGCAGAAGAAACATCAGCATACTGCTGAGCGCCCCGCCAAGCTGGCGGTCAATCAGCAGGAATACGCCGACGATCGCGATCATCATTGCCCCATCTGTCAATTTCCGAACACTGTGATTCATAAGAAGACACCTCTCAAACGTACGATAAAAAGACTTCAGGACTGCCTGTTATTATAACATGCTGAAAGCAGGCCTGCATTTGGTGCACAGAACCTTAAAAGAAAAGGTTCAGATGTATAGACACCCGAACCTGTTATGTCGGACAAGCCGATGAGCCCTTTGAATTAGCTCACCACAAATGAGCCACTCGTAGTGTAAGGATCGTAGTACCAAGCTTTTGCTGTAGCTGTATAGTTCACAATTACTTGAGAGCCACTAATGTAATGAGAAGTTGAAACCGTATAAAACTCTTTCGGCCCATATTCAATGGTAATATCTGCTGAAACTCCTTGGTTATTTGCATCCAACGTAATCGTTCCAGATGCACTAATACCTACCATTCCTTGTGGGCGGGAGTTCGGCATCATAAACGTGAAGTGCGTAGACCCCGAAATCATCCGAATAGCATAATCATTGTTGTCTATTGGGTCTCCTGGCTCATCAGATATATTTTCCGAAGCCCTAACCGGAGTGACAGTAATAATACACGCAAAGAGGGAAATAACTATTGTCAACAATTTTTTCATAAGTTTCTCCAACAAAACCGACAATTTACAAATCATTTTCCTAATAAGCAGTTCCGAAAACTAGCAACATTCTATTTTTCTATCCACTTAGTCATGAAGCCGGAATCAGATTCCGATAGGAATCATAGACTGTCTGCTTTTCCAACGCAGTCAGTTTCTTTCCATAGGAATCCGGGGCAACCGATTCATATCGGACCAATTCTCCATTCTCTACCCATGCGGCCACCGGCATGGAGATAAGGCCTCTGGGATCTCCAGCCGGCCCGAGGTCATTACAGAGCTGATACCAATTCTGCATGAAATAAGAATCATCCGGGGCTAGGTCAATGAGTTTCTTATCATCCAGATATAGAACTGTGAGTCCCTGGTCTGCGGCAACCTGATTAAGAACCGGTACCGTCCCCTGGCAATATTCCAGATCCGGTCTTCCGATGTAAATCAAGCCAGTTTCCTGATTCTCAAAGAACTCGAGCAGCCCGTTGATATCCACTTCATTGAACTGATTTCTTCTGGCCCCGATTTCCCGATATGCAGACATATCTGCAGTCCCGGCAGGAACTGAAGCAGCAGGATTAGAAGCACATGCCGCAGTGCAGAGCACCACGATCAATGCGGCGGAAACTGCAATCCATTTTTCAGAACGGTGTTCATACTTCAGAACATGAATAATTCTGTTCTTTGAATCTTCCATGGAGAAGGAAGTTCTTCCCTGGCCTGCAGATGTTTCATTTCCAGCCGCAAAGCGAAGCAGAAGCTCTGCATAAGCCGGCGGCGTAACAGTACTATGCGAAAGAACATACTCATCGCAGCGGCTCTCCAGATCTTCGCTCATCAGCCGGAAAGCGATCCATACCATCGGATTGAACCAGTGCAGAATCACTGCCAGCCAGAAGAGAAGTTTAAACAATGGATCCAGATTCCGGATATGACAGCGCTCATGCAGAAGGATGGTTCCCTTCTCTTCTTCCGTAAGCCCGGAAGGAATATAAATCATCGGCTTGAGGATGCCATGCAGGAAAGGAGAAGAAATTGTCAGATCTTCCACGACATTCTCCTGATCTGCAGGCGGCAGTCTGCTCACCAGTTTCACTTCAGAAAGAATCGAATAACAAAGCAGCAATACTACCCCGACGATCCAGATGATGCTGACAATCCGGAAAAAGGAGATTCCCTGGGAAGAAACCGCAGACTCCGGAAGATCTACATAGCTGACCATCGAAGTATTCCCGCTCCCGGAGGGAAGCGTCATGGTTTCTGCAGGCGTGAAAGCAACCGCAGAAATCGGGCTCTTCCAGGAAAACGGACAGAGCAGCCAGAATAATACCGGAACCCAGAGGAAAACCGACCAGAACCGGCGTGATTTTCTGAGCAGAGCTCTTGCGCCAATCACCACAGCAATCGTCAATGAAGCAGTAATAGACATATTGAGGATGCAGCGAAACAGCACATCAACCATCATGTTCCTCCTTCCCCGGATAATCGGAAATCAGTTTCTTCAGTTCTTTCACTTCAGCTTCCGTCAAAGTATTTGCACGCATGAACGAAGTCAGGAATAGCGGAAGAGATCCGGAAAAATCATCCTGGATCACTTCCGAAGCCATCTCATCCAGATACTTCTGCCTGGAAATCGTCATCTCCAGACAATGGTTCACGGACATGAGCAGTTTTTTCTCGTTCATTCTGCGGATCAGTGTAAATACTGTCGACTTCTTCCACCCATACCTCTCTGCACACAGACGAACCGTATCCATAGAGGAAATGCCAGGCTTTTCCCAGATGATCTCAGCAATTTTCAGTTCCGCATTGCTTAAAGAATGATTCATGATCCTTCCTCCTTAAGGTTTACTTATGTAGCCCATCTTCAGAGTAATCAGTTTTCTTCTGCCCGTCAAGGTCTACGAATGTAAATCCATACGGTTCAGGGGAATCTGCAGCCGAATGCACAAAAAAAACCAGACCTTGCTCAGGCCTGGCGATGAATTGGTCAGTCTCCGACGTATGGCAGCAGAGCCATCTGACGAGCACGTTTTACAGCGACAGCAAGCTGACGCTGATACTTAGCGCTGGTTCCCGTGACCCGGCGCGGAATGATCTTGCCGTTGGCGGAAACGAACTTCTTCAGAAGCTCAACATCCTTATAGTCGATATAGGTGATGTTATTCTTGGTGAAATAGCATACCTTGCGGCCACCCATTCTCTGTTTCTTGAATGCCATGGTTTACTCTCCTTCTTTTTTTCAGAAAGGCAGATCGTCACTCGAAATATCGAGACTCGGACCTGTGTTGAAGCCATCCGAAGCGGACGGCTGCGCACCAGTATCGGCAGATCCATGGTTCATTCCGCCAGCATACGGATCCTGCGGCTCGTTACCGTAGTTTCCGTATCCGTAGCTGCCGGAATCACTTCTGGACTGGCTTGCATTCTTTGACTCCAGGAGCTGCACACGTTCGCAGACTACTTCTGTGACGTATACCTTTCTTCCATCCTGAGCGGTATAGTTCCGCGTCTGAATAGAACCCTGGATCCCTACGAGCGAGCCCTTGTGTGCATAACTTCCTAAGAAGTCCGCCTGCTGTCTCCATGCCACGCAGCTGATGAAATCAGCAGACGGCTGCTGCTGACCATTCTGATTCCCATTCTGAGAAGAGAATCTGCGATCGCAGGCAACCGTGAACGTAGCGACAGACAGACCGGACTGGGTCTTCCGCACTTCTGCATCTCTGGTCAGTCTCCCGACCAGAACGACACTGTTGATGCTGCCGGCCATTACTTAGCCTCCTTGGCAGCAGTTTTGTTTTCTTTTACTTCATCCATGTTGACGATCAGGAAACGCACAACGTTCGGATTGATACGCATCAGACGATCAAATTCCTTGACGCCGGCATTGTCTGCCTCAAAGTTCACTACGACGTAGTAACCTTTGGTCATATCGTCAATACGGTATGCGAAATCCCGCATGCCCCATTCGTTGACATTAACGACCTTGCCACCTTCTCTGGTGATAATTCCGTTAAGGCTTTCGATGAGAGCAGCGCGCTTGTCGTCCTCGACACCCGCATTGATGATGTACATGACTTCGTACTTGCTCATTCTAGCACCTCCTTCTGGACTAATGGCCTATACAGGCAAGGAGCAGATTAAAAAATCTAACTCACGGAGAGAATCATAACAGGTTCAAGGAACTTCTGCAATCCCAATTTTTCCTTACTCACGACCGTTTTCCAGTTAATCCTATCGGGTGTTCCCTCCTCTATCCATATGAGGAGAAAGATCCGGATATGAAGTGATGGGGTCATCATCTTTTCAGTACTGGGATAGGAGTTAAGGATTATGGGGCCTGGTTTGTCAGCAGGAATTTCATTAAGTCTGCAAGCTCAGCCTCTCAGAAACGACTATGCATGGAGGAAAGAGGAATGCTGAGCTCCTCGCACAATAAAAGCTGGCATCCCAAACCCTTCACAGTCCAGCATCTGCCAGCGACTCCATTATAGCTCAGTCTGATGATCATGATTCAGTGTCATCTGTCTGATTCTGCGGATTGCTGCTCTCTAGAGGAAGCCAGAGCTCACAGTAATACTCGCTCATATCTTCGACAGGCGGCATGTACATTTCCAGCATCAGGCTCCCATTGGTCGGAAGATCCTTCTGATGTGCAGGCACCCAGCAGTTCCATACCTCGGAATTCACCTTCTGCAGCGAATCAGGCAGAGCCCCATGGACCGGGAAAATCACCCAGTCAGAAGAAGGAATCTCGGCTGTCTCCAGCTCGTCATCCAGCTTCATCCAAGGCAGATAGACATCTGCGATCATATAGTGCATATGATCTTCGTGCATCATGCAGACGCCGAACATGCCCTTCAACTGCAGAGGATTCTTTCTGCGGCTGAAATCCTTCCAGAACTCCGGGCACACTGCATTGCACTGATCATACGTAATATCCATCCCGTATCCGATTACCGTAAATGCCTTTTTTGCATCAATCCAGCTCTCCATCTTTATCTGCCAGTATATTTTTCAAACCGGTATTTCTGAACAATCTCCGGATATTTCTCATGATCCACTTCACTCAGAAACATTGCGAGGGGTCTTGCATAAAGTCTGCAGTCTCCGTAAAGGGCCTGGTAAATCATCAGCTTTTCTCCGGTTTCTGTCTGCTCTGCAACGCCCATGATCCGATACAGATAGGTCGAGCCTTCCGGGTGAAGCTCGCGCTTGAAATGCTTCACGATCTCTCCCGGCACAAACGAACGCTCTGTCATAACCCGAACTGCTTCAGGAAATTCTGGATATGCGCACAAGCCGACTTCAGTTCCTCCAGGCTGTATGCATACGAGATCCGGACAAATCCTTCTCCGCTCGGACCGAACGCATTGCCAGGAATCACGCAGACTTTTTCTTCCTGCAGCAGACGCACGCAGAAGTCATAGCTGGAAAGCCCGGTCGGCGTGATGTTCGCGAATACGTAGAACGCACCTTCCGGCATCGGTGTATGCAGGCCCATCTTGTTCAGCTGGCTGACCAGAAAGTTTCTTCTTGCCTTGAAGGACTCGCAATGCATCTCGATGTCATGATCAGAACGCTTCGAGATGGCTTCGATGGCCGCAAACTGCGCAGGCGTAGCAGGACCCATCGTCGTGTACTGATGGATGGTTGTCATGGCATTGATCATCTCTTTGCTTGCAAGCGCATAGCCAAGCCTCCATCCGGTCATGGAATATGCCTTGGAGAAGCCCGAGACGATCATCATCTGGTCGCGCATATCTTCGAATCTGGCCATGGAATACCGCTCGCCGCCATAGGTCAGTTCGAGATAGATCTCATCATTCAGCGTATAGATATGATGCTTCTTCAGGATCGGCACGATCTTCTCATAGTCAGCCTTCTCCATGATTCCGCCAGTCGGATTGCATGGATAGTTCAGAATGATCATCTTTGTCTTGTCGCTGATGCAGGCTTCCAGTGCCTCCGGAGTGACCTTGAATCCTTCGCTCTCCTTGAGCTTCAGATAGACCGGAACTCCTCCGGCCAGAAGAACAGACGGCTCATATGCAATATAGCCAGGATCCAGAACGATGCACTCATCGCCCGGATTCAGCACGCAGCGGCAGGCAAGATCAATTGCTTCTGAGGCACCGCATGTCACCAGGACATTCTCGGTCTCATAGCCTTCTGTCCCGAATCTTCTGCGGTAGTATTCCGGAATCCCTTTTCTTAACTGCTCCAGGCCCTTGGAAGGCGGATAATACGTACGTCCTTTCTCAATGGCATAGATTCCTTCTTCACTGATATGCCACGGAGTCGGAAAATCCGGCTCACCGACTGACAGTGAAATGACACCCGGAGTCTGTCTTGCCAGGGAAAAGAATTTCCAGAGCAGCGATTCCGGCATGTCTTTGACTCGATCACTCAGATAGCTCTCACTCATGGACGATCTGCCTTTCATCCTTCAGCTGTTCTTCTTCCATCCTCATGCCTTCTACCTTGTATTTCTTCAGCATGAAGCAGGTCACCGTGGAAGTAACCCCTTCAATCGGAGCCAGCTTCTGTCCGACGAAATCACCGATCTCCCGCATCGTCTTGCCTTCGATCGTCACGAGGAATTCTGATTTCCCGCTCATGAGATAAAGACTCGTCACCTCATCAAAACGGGCAATGCGCTCGGCAATGGCATCATAGCCTACATCGCGCTCCGGCTTTGCGCTGACTTCAATGACGGCGCTGCAGCGCTCATCATTCGTCTTGTCCCAGTTGATCACCGTATGATAACCGCAGATTACCTTATTCTTTTCCAGCCTCTCTTTGGTCCGCAGAACATTCGCTTCCGTCTCATTCAATGCATCTGCAAGATCTGCAGTCGAAATCCGCGGATCATTTTCAAGCAGGTGCAGCATTGCCAGTTCATCCATAAAAAAGTCCTCCATCCGGATAATGCCTTTATTCTAGCATTCTACCCTATGAAGAAACAGGAGAATCGATTTCAGGGTGCGCCTATACAGATCAGAACGAATGGAGTTTCCCTATTCCCGGATCAGATGATAGAATCCTTTCGAAAGAGGGGATTTCCGATGAACGGAATTGTTGACGTAGGGGGCGGCGAACGCGGCATCTTCGGGGCAGGCATCTTTGACTGGTGCCTGGACCATGGAGCCACGTTTGATTATCTCATCGGTGTTTCAGCAGGCAGTGCCAATGAAGCATCCTTCCTGGCCGGACAGAAAGGAAGAAACTATCAGTTCTATACCAATTACAGTTTCCGGAAAGACTACATGAGCTTCCGAAACATGATCACCAAAGGAAGCTACATCGATCTGGAATACATCTACGGCGATGCTCTGACCAATTCAGCCGGCGAAAATCCGCTGAACTTCGGAGCAATCATGGACAGCGGAAAGACTTTCCGCATCGTAGCCACAGATGCCTTAACTGGCAAGCCGGTATACTTTGATTCTCATGACATGGTCCAGGACGACTATGGAGCCATTAAGGCAAGCAGCTGTGTTCCCGTTGCCTCAAAGCCTTATGCATGGAGAGGAGGGCTCTACTTCGATGGAGGACTCTCAGATCCGATTCCATTCCAGAAGGCACTGGATGCAGGGTGCGAGAAAGTCATCATCATTCTCACCAGGCCAAGACACTACTACCGGAAATCTGACAAAGATCAGAAATTTGCATTCTTCTTGAAGAAATGGCCGATGGCGGCGGAGGCCCTGAAGAAGCGGGCAGAGACTTACAACCGCGAGCTTGATGAGGCCATCAATCTGGAACGGCAAGGAAAGATCCTGATCCTGGCCCCCGACAGCATCGAGGGCATGGACACGCTGACCAAGGATAAGCAGAAGATCATCGATCTCTACCGCAAAGGACAGAAAGAAGCTGAGAAGATTCCTGCATTTCTGAATCACTGATTTCATGCATGCATGAACATTCCTGCAGAAAAAGAGAAGCTCTGTATCTGAGTGATGTAATTTACCAGTCAGAACAAAGCTTCTTTTCTTTTTTATTTACAGATCCTGAAGAACTCCGTTCTTCAGCAGCACTCTGTGATCGCTGAGCTTGGAGACTTCATTGGAGTGCGTCACCGCAATGATGGTCTTCCCGTACTTCTCGCTCAGCATCTGGAACAGCTTGATGATCT
>SAMEA3663095__coassemble_952_pt1 | contig 31535 bp, 29 predicted proteins | sample SAMEA3663095__metabat2_high_PE_014 | metagenome-assembled genome bin SAMEA3663095 (sample SAMEA3663095) | pig gut metagenome | biome: pig gut; feature: pig-associated habitat; material: faeces | place: France | collected 2012
CCAGAATCAGACCGGATCTGCAGAGGAAACCGTTCAGAGATTCCTCACCCAGGTGGAATCCGGAGACTATACCGGCTTGTTTGAAGCAGCCCAGCATATCCATTCCAGCATGGACAGCGAAGCAGCCTATGATGCTGCTCTGAAGAACAAATTCGAAGATGCAGACTTCAGTACGATCACGATTCAGAACGCAGGATCAGATTCCGGTCGGATGATCTACGTTCTGCAGTCCGGCGATACGTCTTACGGACAGGTGGAAGTCTATGAAGACGGCGATACCATGAAAGCAGGATATCCGCTGATCGGCAGTGAAACCTATACGGTGGAAGTTCCTTCCGGAACTGTGCTTTATTCCAATGGCACGCAGGTAGACAGTTCTCTGCTGAAAGAGAGCGGCGTCACTCCTGCAAACTTCGAGAACGTATCCGGAAGCTTCATTCCGCAGGCGGATGTCTATGAACTGAGCGGACTGCTCGGATTTCCTGCACTCTCTCTTGAAAGCGGGCAGGAGATGACCGTCATGCAGGACCCGATCACCGGGCACCTGCTTGCAGGCATGCCTGCAGATGATTCTCTCAACGACTATATTCTCGACGCTGCGGAACGCTTAGCTGCCTATCCGGCCCAGGATGGATCCGTCTCTTCCGTCAGCGAAGTTTCCGATACAAGCCAGCTCTGGTATCAGCGTTACATCACGCTTCAGAATCTCTGGTTCACGGAACACGAAACAAGCAGCTTCAGCGACGGCCAGGTTCTCGGCGTCATGAAGCAGAGCGATGACACGATGACAGCCCAGGTCATCTTCAGCTACTATGCAAAGAACAGTTCCAGAGATCTCGAGCGTACCTGGTATATCGGCTATCAGCTGACTTTTGCCGATGAAGACGGCACCTGGCGCATCTGCAGCACGGCCATCAATAATGAGCTGAATCCCGGAAACGATCCGAACCCCATCGAGCATTGAAAAAAATCTGCCTTCCGGCAGATCTCAGTCTTCCTGATCGGATACTGCAAGGCTTACTGCCTGCGGTACTTCGATCAGGTTTTCTTCTTTTCCGATCGTTCCATCTTCATTCAGTGCGAAGGATACGACGGAATTGCTGTAGCGGTTGGCAACGAGCAGATGATCTTCGAGGAGAATAAAATCTCTCGGGTGTCTGCCACCGCAGTAATGTGTCTGCATCAGTTTCTGCTGGGCCGGATCGATGACAGAGAGAATGTCCTGGGTCCGGGTAGAAACATAGATGCGGTCTTCCTTCTCAGAAAGGCGGATCGCAGCCGTATCGCGCAGATGCTTCTTTCCATCCGGGAGCACCGACATGCGCCATGCACAGCTGTAATCTTCACTGTCAATGGCGAAGAGCTCATTGCTCAGTTCCGACACCAGATACAGGCAGCTGCCGTCTTTCGTGAAGACGCCGTGCCGAGGTCCGGTTCCCGCCGGAAAGCGGATGGCACCGGCATACTTCAGATCAGCATTGAAGATCATGACCCGATCCAGGAACAGACACGGAATCAGAATCTGATCCTTGTGGAACAATACCTGATGGCAGCCAGCTCCTTCACGGATCTGAATCGTATTGATCAGTTTCAGATGATCCCCGTCAATCCCGATGACCGAGAACTGGCCGAGATGATAATTAGCGGTATAGATCCGTCCTTCATGGATGGTGATATAGCAGGAAGTACGTTCTTCGTAAGACAGCTGATCGAGCAGCTTTCCGTTCGGATCGAATAATGCCACCCCGGCTCCCTGTTCTGCCGAAGCGATCGAAGCAACCAGATTTCCTTCCGCACAGATATATTTCGGACTGTCAATTTCCGCAAACAGCTGCGTATCGCTTACTTTTCCATCTTCATACTGCAGAGAATAGATGCCTCTGCTCGTATGATCCGTTGTATAGGTACCTGCTAATACTCGATGTCTCATTTCTCCTCTATGCCTCCATCGCTCTTTTCTTCCGGTTCTGCTGCAGGCTCTTCTGAAGAAGACTCTGCCGGCACAGGAGCTTCTGCTTCAGACGCTTCCTGAGCTGCAGGTTCTTCAGGTTTCACCGGCTCTGCATCCGCAAGAATATTGGGAATATGTCTCGGAGCTTCTTCCTCTTCGGCAGGAGCTTCCAGCTGTTCCGGCTTCGGTGCTTCTGCAGGTTCCGTCTGTTCCGGCTGCTTCTCTTCCGGCTTGGTCTCTGCAGCAGCAGTCTCCTTCGAAGCCTGCTCATTGTATTTCTTGAATCTGCTGGCCAGAAGGAATGACGAGATAAGATCTGTCACGCCGCAATAGATCAGGCTGCCGCCGATAAACTGAAACAGGAACTTCTCATCTTTCAAAAGGCCGAACAGGATGACGATGCCAAGGCCGACCGCAATGATCGCAAAGAAGACATAGCCCCCGCTGCTCGTTTTTCCAAGCCGCCGGTTATCAACCGCATCTTCCAGCTTCAGAAGACCGGAATAGATGATTGCCAGAGCAATGATCGAGGGAATCAGCGTTTTCAGCTGTGCTTTCTGATACAGACATACCAGTCCTACGATGACCAGAATGATTCCTTCGGAGAAGTCGCTCCGGTATAATGCCTTGGTCACGTCCATCAGCAGATAGGAAATCATCTTGATCACGCCGAGCAGAATGCAGATCATCGCCAGAATATCTGCACTGTATGCCGTCATGACTTCCGGGTACATCAGCATGACTACACCTGCCGCAAGATAGATTACTGCCTTCAGGACGGAATCCCATTTCAGATTCTTGAACATACTTCAGAAATCCCCCTGTCTCCATCTTACCCCATTTCTGAAAAAGACAGCACTCCATTCTGCAGGAATGCTGTCCTTTCTGATTCAGATGAACCGATGATTACTTAACGAGATCCTTGAGGGTCTTGGATGCCTTGAATGCCGGAACCTTGGCAGCCTTGATCTTGATCTTTTCCTTCGTGCGCGGATTGATACCCGTGCGAGCAGCTCTCTTCTTGACAGAGAACTTGCCGAATCCGTTGATGTCAACGACTCCGCCCTTCTTCAGAGTCTTTGCGGACTCCTCGAATACATAGTTCACAATCTCTGCTGCAGCCTTCTTGGTCAGACCCTGCTGCGCAGCAATATCATCAGCGAGCGTCTTTTTGGTGACAACCTTTACTTCCTTTGCCATGAAAAACTCTTTCCTCCTTGTCACATAGGACAATTCCATTTTACTGTCACAGATACCAAAATCAACAGAAAAAGCGTTAATCATGGGCTTTTTTCAGATTAATGAGCTGAGAATTCTAGCCAGATCAGCAGAAGAGAGAATTCCGAGAGGCTTTTCATCCGGACGGCCGTGCTCGGTGATCAGGATGACTGGCAGACGCCGTTCCTCAGCCGGGAACCGGCTGAACTCTCTGACGGCATCCTCGATCGTATCGGATGTCGAAAGAAAGATGATCCGATTCCGGCTGTTTTCATGGACGAGTTCTCTGATCTGCCAATCGCCTTTTCCTGCCATTGCGGCATCCAGCAATTCAAAGACCGTGATAAGACCGGAAACTTTTCCCTTCTCATAAACCGGAAGCTTTCCTGCATCTGCCCGCTTCATGCGCTCTGCGCATTCGCGCACGGTATCATCCATGCCTGCATACCGGACCGGCTGACTTGCATAATGCAGGATCTTCTGGTCTTCTTCCATCAATGCAGCAAGATGCTCCGCAGATGCAGTGATGGAATCGCATGGCTCAGCAATGATCTCATCCGAGGAACCGCGCTGATGGACAATCGCATTCCGCAGCTCGCATATTTCCTTGAGATCTTCTTCATGCCGGCGGATGGCCGGATGATTCTTCGCCGTCATATGGATGAGCGTCGCAAACGGAATATAATCCGTCCGCCCAACCATCCGGTTCATCGACTTCTCCATCGATGCATATGCATTCAGAAACCGATTCGCATTGCTCATTGCTTGTATACCCTGCACAGCGCTTCATAGTAAAGCTGTGCCGCTTTCTGAATGCCTGCTTCATTATTCCAGGCATCAGCATCTTCCTGGCTGGACACGTAAAGATGTGCTGATACGACCGTCGGACAGCTGCTGTCTGACAGCAGCGGCAGGGTCTCGGTGCCATGATCGGAAGTATCCGATTCATCGACCAGGACTTCCTGATATTTCTGCGAACGGATCGGCTGGTAATAGAGATAGCCGGCCGTCGGCGTCACCGTCCCGTCTTCTGAAAAGACATCACGGATCGCATCGGCAGCCGCGGCGCTTTTCTCATGATAAGGAGAGTCAGGCAGGTTCTCATACAGATGCATGCCTCTGACCGACGCATCCGGGGACCAGCTGCACCGTATGCTCAGAACCAGATCCGGAGAATCTGAACGGATCTTCGCAAGCCTGTCATCTGCATTCATCGCAGTTCCTGCTTCATGCGTTCGCTCGACCTGAAACGAAGCATCCTTTTCGAGAAGAACCTGAAGCGCATCAGTGACTTTCTCGCAGAATTCATCTTCGCTGACCAGTCCCTGGAACCCAGAGTTATCGCCTCCATGAGCCGCATCCAGTTCAATCACGGTGACTGCTTTTTCCGAGTCCCGGTGCGTCATCTGATAGCCGACCAGCACTGCAATTGCCAGAATCAGAACAACTGCAAAGCGGATCAGTCTGACGGTGGTCTTTTTCCCATCATTCTTCTGTTTCCGCTTCATTTCACTTTCCCCTCTAATTCCTCAAGCCGGGCATCTGCGCCCATATGGTCAAGGATCATGCAGACCAGTGCTTCCATATCAGAGCCTTCGCGGTAATCTGCTGCCGCCATGAAATTCACCCGGCCTTCGCGCATCAGCCGCTCTGCCTGAATACCAGCCTTGGCACTCTCAGCGTTGTAGACCGCGATAGATTTGCCGGAATATTCCTTGACCAGCCGCATGCATGGCACATCAGTCATGCCGTCGGCGATATAGATCATCCGCGTGAACGGAATCGCGCGGTCCGCAAATGGAATCCACGTATTCAGATCTTCTTCATTGTCTTCATCCAGCACCTGCTTGTTGATACGGAAGATGTACTGCGTCTTCGTTGTGTAATTGATAATCTGAGCCGGCCAGCGGGCAAATCCTTCCGCATCGTAGTAATACCTGCATGCATAGATCTTCTTCATCTGCTCTGAGATCGGCACGCTCTCGATAATCTCCTGCATTCCGGAAGAGATGATGTAATGCTCGACCGCAATTCCCTGGCTTTCGCCATAGCGATTGATTCTCTCAAACCATGTCTCCACGCCCGGATACAGCTGAATCTGTTTTCCGAGGTTGCGGAAAGACTCCCGGCTCAGCGGCTTGCCCTGCTCCTCAAACCGCTTCTTCAGAAGATAGAGATACGCGCTGATGCTGTCCATGCGCTGAGCTCTGGAAAGCTCTGACACTTCTTTCCAGAACGAAGCAGGATTCTGATAGCCGAGATCCGGAATCAGACTGTATTCCTGCATATCCTTGGCGCATAGCGTCTTATCGAAATCATATACAATCGCTGCTTTTTTCATAGTTTCTGCACCCGGCTCATTATATCATGATCTCTGTCAGCAGAATTCTTCAGAAACCATAAAGAAAGCACCCTTCCGGGTGCCTGTCTCAATTCAGCTCTTCCAGCCGCAGAATCGCATGCACATAGATCTCAGCCTGCTTCAGCAGATCCTCGATCGAAACCCACTCATCTGCATCATGAATATGATAATCCTTGCCCGGGAACGCGCAGCCGAAGGCCACGGTATTATGAATGCCCTTGGCATACGTACCGCCGCCGATCACCAGCGGAGTGCTCTCCGTATCGCCCGTCACTTCCTGATAAGCCGCCATCAGACTGGTGACCAGCTGTGACTCCGGCGGGAAGTAAAGAGGCTCTACCGTGTCGATCACTTCAACTGCACCGCCATCATCTTCCATGCGGTCTTCCATCATCTTCAGAACCTGACGGGAAGTCATCGTCACCGGGAACCGGATATCGATCGAACCTTCAATGACACCGTCCTTCATCCGGATCATGCCATTGTTCTCGGTCAGTGCTCCGTAATCATCAGAGCAAGCACATCCCAGCCCGCTGCCATCGGTGGAAGTTCCGAAATGGGAACAGTAGAAATCCACAAACGGATCCTGCAGTCCTGCCTCTTTCAGTCCTGCAAACAGATGGGAAATCGCATTCACGCCAAGTTCCGGCGTAGATGCGTGCGCTGCTTTTCCGAAGACCGTAATAACTGCGCGATCCTCTTTCTCCTCGATTGAGAAATCAATATTGTTGTTATTGAAATAGTCGCTGAGTTTCTTGGAGGAATACGTATTTCTGCGTACTTCTGCATTGACGCGCGGGCATACGATATTTCTCGCCGTACCGCCTTCCACGTTCAGAATCTGCGTGGACTTTGAGCGATAAACTGCGCCGACCATTCCCTTTTCGCCATTTACCAGCGGGAACTCTCCATCCGGAGTGAACCCATAGTCGACATGGCCTTCTTTTGCGACATAGTAAGCAAGCCCTCTGGACCCGGTTTCCTCATTAGTACCCATGATCAGACGGATCCGCTTCTTCAGCGGAACGCCCAGATCGCGGATCACCTTCAGAGCAATCATGCTGGCGACTACTGCGCCTTTATCATCGCTGACGCCGCGGCCATACATGATGCCATCCTTGATTTCCGCCCGGAATGGATCCGTATGCCATCCATCTTCCTGAACTGCCGGAACCACATCGAGATGTCCGATCACCCCGATGACCTGATCGCCCTCGCCGAGTTCTGCATAACCCGCATAATTATCCAGGTTCACCGTCCTGAACCCATCTTCTTCCAGCATCTTCAAGGCCAGCAGAAGCACATCTCTCGGCCCTGCCCCGAACGGGGCATCCGGAAGCGGTTCTGATTCCACGCTTCTGATCGCAACCAGCTCTGCAAGCTTATTGACCAGCTCATTGCGGTAGCCGCTGACCATTGCCTTCACATCCATCCGAAATCCTCCCTCTGCTTGTATATGCTCATTATTCTATCATTTTCATTCCGGAACATCTATTTCCAGACCGATCGGGCAATGATCGCTTCCCTGCACCTGATCATAGATCACGGAATCTTTTACTGCCTGCTTCAGACGATCGGAGACCACGAAATAATCAATCCGCCAGCCGATGTTCTTCTCTCTTGCCTTGAACCGGTAGCTCCACCAGGAATACTTCACGGTATCCGGATAGAGCGTACGGAAGGTATCCGTGAAGCCATTGCTCAGTAATTCTGTGAACTTCTGCCGCTCCTCATCCGAGAAACCTGCGCTCTGATGATTCGTATCCGGGTTGCGGATATCAATTTCCTCATGCGCCACATTCAGATCGCCGGTATAGATCACCGGCTTCAGCGCATCCAGCTTCTTCAGATGCGCCAGCAGGTAGTTCTCCCATTCCATGCGATAAGGAAGCCTCAGAAGCCCTTCCTTGGAATTCGGCACATAGGCACAGACAAACCAGAAAGAAGGATACTCCAGGGTAATCACTCTTCCTTCTTTCGTCTCGTCTCCATCAATGTCATACGAAACGGAAAGCGGCTCTTTCTTCGCATAGACCAGCGTTCCGCTGTAGCCCTTGCGCTCAGCGCTGTTCATGTAGCGATAGTATCCGTCGAACTTCAGGCTGTCATCCAGCTGCTCCGGCTGCATCTTCGTTTCCTGGATGGCAAAGAGATCGGCATCCATTTCCTGGAAGAACTCGGGAAATCCCTTCTTCGCACAGGCTCTGAGCCCATTCACATTCCAGGAAATCAGCTTCATCTCTTCACCGCCCTGGTTGCCTTGCGCAGCCAGCTCTTCTCTTTTGCCGGAAGCAGCGGGCTGATGGTTTCATAAACCATCTTATGATAAGCATTCAGCTGTTTCAGTTCATCATCCGTCAGAAGATTTACCTCAATGGACTCCAGATCATACGGGCAGAACGTCAGCGACTCAAACCGCAGGAACTGTCCGTAGAAATTATTCTCATCTTTGACGACCAGAAGCTCATTCTCGATCCGGATGCCGAGCTTATGCGGCAGATATACGCCAGGTTCATCCGTGACGACCATCCCCTCTTCCAGCACTGCACTCGGACGGGCCAGCGTCGGCATGCCCCAGCGGATGCCCTGCGGACCTTCATGCACACTCAGCACATGACCGACCCCATGACCGGTTCCGCACTGGAAATCGATATTCATGTTCCAGAGCGGTTCGCGGGCAAGAATATCGAGGTTATTGCCGGTGGTTCCATGCAGGAACTTTGCTCTGGCCAGGTCCAGATGGCACTGCAGGACCTTTGTGTAGTACATCCGCTCTTCTCTGGTCGTCTTTCCGAGTGAGATCGTGCGGGTGATATCCGTCGTGCCGTCATAATACGTTCCGCCGGAATCCACCAGCAGGAAGCCATTCGGGCTGATCTTCGCATTGACATCATCATGCGCCGTATAATGCATCATCGCCGCATTGCCGCGGTATGCGCAGATTGTTTCGAACGAAGGCTCAATATAGTTCTTTCCTTCTGCCCTCAGTTCATACAGCTTGTTCTGAACGGAGACTTCATCCATCGGAATCTTTCCGGCATTCTCTTTCAGCCAGCAGATGAAGCGCACCATCGCCACGCCATCTCTCACATGGGCATTCAGCGTATTGCGCACTTCGACCGGATTCTTCACTGCCCGGAACATCCGGATCGGCGAAGGTGCGTTCAGTACGGTATCCGACGCATCCAGCTTCGCATAGAACGATGCATTCAGCCGGTTCAGATCTGCCCATATGACTTTCTTCTTGAGACCTGCCAGATCCTTCGAGACCATGCTGTAAGGACGGATCGTCACGCCTGCTTTCTCAAGATGTTTCTTCACAGCAGCCGGAACCTTGACCAGATCCACATAGTAATAGACCTTCGTTCTCGTCACGATCGCAAACGCGTACGCAACCGGCGTGCAGGCAATATCATTGCCGCGCACATTCAGCATCCAGCATGGATCTTCCAGTTCCGTCAGCACCAGCACATCGGCTTTCTGCGCCTTCATCGCTTCTCTGACCCGGCCGATCCGTTCCGCAGCAGATTCTCCGGTATACTTCTCCGGCAGCACGAAGAGCTTTTCTTCCGGCATTGCCGGGCGTTCATTTCCCCATACCAATCCAGCCAGATCATCGCTCATATGAAGCTTTGCATTCTTTGCCGAAAGCGCATCTGCCAGCTTTCTTGCAACAGCGGCAGAAACGACTCTTCCATCAAAGCCGAGCACGCCGTTCTTCGGAGTATTGGCAATCAGGTAATCCAGCGGATCCGGAACCCCTGCCTGACGCAGCCGCATCAGCGTGACTTCCGTTCCTGCCAGTTCTCCCTCGGCCTGCGTGAAGTAGCGGCCATCTGTCCATAAGCCCGCAAAATTCTTCGTCACGATCAGACAGCCGGCATCTCCGGTAAAGCCTGACAGAAAAGACTTGCACTGAAAATATTCTGCCGTATATTCCTCCGACAGATGATCATCTTCATTCGGCACATAATACACATCAATTTTCTTCTGGTGCATCAGCTTTCTCAGCTGAGCAATGCGTTCGTTAACACTAACCATTTTTCAGATTCCTCTCTCAACAACAGTGATTATACACAAAACCGCCGCACATAGGAAAAGCGGCACCCTGATGTGCATCAGAGAAACCGCTTTTTCTTCATCATGCGATTGTTTCTAGGTATGAGAAATAAAATTCTATTCAGCTGATCGCTGACTGCAGGACGTGTCCCGCATATCTTCCGTCATCCGCGGACGACGGACTATCTGAAGTATTCAATTGTGAACACAGAATTCTCCATCAGTATACCCTCATGCTGCGTACAGCTTTTCAAGATGGAAACAACTTCAGATCTCATGATCTTCCGTTTTCAGAATGATTTCCGTTTCCCGAAACTTCTGCTGGATTTCAGGAAACTCGAACTAATATTCGAGAAGTACCTTTTTCATCCTCTTGTCCTCACTTTCAGGATGATTCTCTTTCTACTTTCAATATAATCAGAAATCGCTCTGTGAACAGTCTTTCAGTGAACCGGATTATTCATTATAATAATATCGTTGGGTGTCCGGATTCTGATCCGGCGCTTTTTTGCAAGGGAGGCAGATCATGATTCAGGATATTGCTCCGAAGCACCTTGATAACACCTGGAAGCCCAGGCTTCCGGAACCGGATGATACCGTATTTGACTATGATGGCCGCAATCTGTTTCTGAAGCCGGATCAGACGTTTTTCCACGTCCGGGATCTTTCGGAGGATACGGTTTATCAGTATCTGTTTTCCATCGGAGAAGAAGGCTTCTTTGCGGCAGATCTGACAAAGCAGAAAGTTATCTCTCTGGATACGAGAATCTGCCGTACCTATCAGCCGAGGTATCTCGGCTTTGCCTGCATTCTCGGCTGGCAGCTTGTCTCCTGGATGCGTGCAAACCAGTACTGCGGAAGATGCGGAACGAAGATGGAGCCTTCCCGCACCGAGCGTGCCCTGGTCTGTCCATCCTGCGGCCAGATCGTTTATCCGCGCCTGAATCCGGCGGTGATCGTCGGCATTCTGAATGAGAAGAACCAGCTGCTGATCACCAGGTATGCTCATGGCACTTACAGCAAGGACGCATTGGTGGCAGGCTATTGCGAATTCGGTGAAACAGTCGAAGAAACGGTACTGAGAGAAGTAAAAGAAGAAACCGGTCTTGATGTCTATGACCTGCAGTACTACAAGAGTCAGCCATGGCCATTCAGCAGTTCGCTGCTGTGCGGGTTCTGGTGCAAGGCAGATAGTCATCAGCCCATCAAGGTACAGGAAGAAGAGCTCCGCTATGCTGAATGGAGAAACCGGACCGACGTCTTCGATGCACTGGATGATTCCAGTCTCACTGCCGAGATGATCGGACTGTTCCGGAATGGAAAGAAGGAATACTGATGGATCAGAATCAGATTATGTATCAGATTTACCCGCTCGGGTTCTGCGGGGCGCCGAAGCAGAATGACGGCATCACTGTCCCGAGAATCCGCAAAGTGCTGGACTGGATTCCGCATCTGAAGAAGCTCGGCGTCACGTGCGTGCTGTTCAATCCGGTCTTTGACAGCGATCGGCATGGCTATGATACCAGAGACTTTGCAAAGATCGATCCGAGACTTGGAACAAATGAAGACTTTGCAGAAGTCTGCGATGCCCTGCATGATCAGGGAATAGCAGTCATGCTGGATGGCGTATTCAATCATGTCGGAAGAGGCTTTCCGTTCTTCCAGGATGTCATTTCGAAGAAATGGGACAGTCCTTACAAAGACTGGTTCTATGTGAATTTCAATGATACCTGGGCAAAGGACGGATTCACATATGGAGACTGGGAAGGCCATCAGGAACTCGTCAAGCTGAACCTGCAGAATGAAACCGTCCGCAGGTGGCTGATGGAACGGGTGGATCAGTGGATCGGAGAATTCGGTATCGATGGTCTCCGCCTCGATGTTGCATACTGCCTGGATCATGAATTCATGAAAGAGCTTCATCGGCATGTGAAGAAAAAAGATCCCGGATTTATGCTGTTGGGAGAGATGATCGGCGGCGATTACAACTCCATCATGAATGATGAGATGCTGGACAGCGTCACGAATTATGAATGCCGCAAAGGGCTGTATTCCTCGATGAATTCGAAGAATCTGTTCGAGATTGGCTATTCGCTGAACCGGCAGTTCGGTCCGGATCCCTGGTGCCTGTACCGGGGAAAGAATCTGCTGACGTTTGCAGACAACCATGACGTCGACCGTCTGGCATCTGTTCTGGAGAATCCGAAGGACCTTCCGCTGACCTATGCCCTGATGTACGCCATGCCAGGCATGCCATGCATCTACTATGGCAGCGAATGGGGTGCGAAAGGCAAGCGGTCTGCTTATTCCGATTCGGCCCTGAGACCTTGCTTTGAAAAGCCGCAGTGGAATGATCTGACCGATACGATCGCTTCCTTTGCCGAGATGCGGAAGCAGTATCCGGTCTTCCATGATGGCGACTATGTGCAGCTCTATCTGCAGAATCAGCAGATTGCTTTCCGCAGAAGAGACGCAAAGGGCCAGCTGACCTTTCTGCTCAACATCGATGACAAGCCGGCAGAATTCCGCTTCGATGCCGGAGTGGAAGAAGGCATCGATCTGCTGAAAGGAAAAGCGGTCCGTTTCAATGAACCGCTGACCTTGCCGGAAAAATCATTCCGCTTTCTCTACAGCAGCTGGGACTGAAGTCCCGGCTGCTTTTCATCTGAACAGCTTTGCCCACCAGGAAGATTACTTTTCTGTTTTCTTTGAACCAGAAGTATTTTCTGCTGAAAGCACCACCTTCTGTGGAAACGGAGAAGGAATGGCTTCACTCTTCTTCGGATCTTCTGAGAAGTCTTCCATGACCAGCGAGGCCATATCTTCTGGCAGGCTGGAATGAATCTTCACTTCTTCCCGGGAAAACGGGGAATAGAGAATGACTTCCGAGCAATGCAGGGCCGGACGGCGGATCAGATCTTCCTTTCCTCCATAAAGCGCATCTCCCAGCAGCGGATGTCCGATGGCTGCCATATGCGCCCGGATCTGATGCGTTCTTCCGGTTTCAATCCAGACTCTGAGAAGGGAGTAAGGTTTTCCCTCACAATGAAGTTCTTTCAGCACGCAGTAATGCGTGATGGCAGGCTTGCCTTCCTCAGAGATCTGACGGCGGCGCTCGCCTTCTTCTTTTCCGATCGGAAGATCAATCGTTCCATCACTCTGTTCAAAAGAGCCTTCCGCTAAGGCCAGATAATACTTCTTCAGCTTGTCCTCGGCACGGTCTCTGCTCATGCGGGCAGCAGCCGGCTGATTGCGGGCATAGAGAACGATGCCGCTCACATCTTTGTCCAGCCGGCCGATCGGACGGATCGTGAAATTCTCTCCGAGTTTCTGATAATGCGACATCAGCAAGGTTCCGAGAGAGTCTTCCAGATGATTATGATCCGGATGAACCGGCATGCCTGCAGGTTTATCTGCCGCCAGAAAGTCTTCTTCTTCATAGAGAATCACCGGTTCTGCTTCCACGATCTTCACCGGATCCTGAGGATCTTCCGGAAAACGCACCGTCAGCACGTCGCCGATCCGCATGGGGTCCGTGACATGAACCGAAGATCCGTTCAGAAGAATCTGCCCGTCGAATTTGAGCCGGGAGATTTCATGACGCGAAAGGCGGAGGCAGTGTGTCAGCACGCTTCCGACGGTTCCTTCTTCTTTGTTCCAGTCTGCAAGGGTCAGACGGAAAGTGATTTCCTTTGCCATGCTTGTCTTTTCTGAAAAAAGCGGAGAACTTCTCCGCCTTGATCGTATGAATTACTGCTGGATCTTGGAACGGAGATAGCTGTAGATGAAGCCATCCAGGTCTCCATCCATGACTCCCTGGATATTGCCGACATTGTAGCCGGTACGAAGGTCCTTGACCATCGTATACGGCTGGAAGACATAAGAACGGATCTGAGATCCCCATTCGTTTGCCTTGACCTCGCCTTTGATCTCGGCCATCTTCTTTTCGTTTTCCTGAATCTTCAGCTGCAGCAGCTTGGACTTCAGCATATTCATGCAGGCTTCACGGTTCTGAAGCTGAGAACGCTGCGTCTGGCAGAATACGGTGATTCCGGTCGGCTTATGCGTCATGCGGACTGCAGAGTCCGTCTTGTTGATATGCTGGCCGCCAGCTCCGGAAGAACGCATCGTGATGACTTCGAGATCTTTTTCATCAATCTCGATATCAAGGTCATCTTCGAATTCCGGCATGACTTCAACGCTGGCAAAGCTCGTATGTCTTCTGGCATTGGCATCAAACGGAGAGATGCGGACAAGGCGGTGAACGCCATTCTCTGCCTTCAGATATCCATAGGCCATCGGCCCTTCGATCTGAACCGAGCAGGATTTCATGCCTGCTTCTTCACCCTCTTCATAGTCCAGCACCGTGATCTTGTAGCCCTTGCGTTCAGCCCAGCGCGTATACATGCGATACAGCATGCTTGCCCAGTCCATGGCTTCCGTACCGCCGGCACCCGGATGAATTTCCAGGATGGCATTGTGGTTGTCATACGGTCCGGAAAGCAGCACATCAATCTCATACTGATCGAACTGCTTCATCGTTTCCGCATATTCTTCATTGACCAGGTCTGCAAGATCCTGATCGAAGCTCGTTCCGAGCTCTGCGACGGAAGCGGACAGCTCTGCCAGTTCACTGCCGAGTTTCTCATAGTTTTCTACCAGGCTCTTCAGCTGGTTGCAGCGGCGGATCAATGCCTGTGCCTTCTTCTGGTCATCCCAGAAGTCCGGGGCATTCATCGCTGCTTCATCTTCTGCAATCTGTTTTTTCTTGCCAGGCAGGTCAAAGAGAGGAGCCAAGCTGCTCCAATTTAGCCTGGCAGCGGGTTACACCCTGCTTCATTTCATAGAGTTCCATGGTTTCTTTCTCCTTTTATGGATTATGCCTGCTTCGTATCAGGCTGACGTACAACAACTTTCAGGTTCATGCAGTACGCAACAATCTCCTGGGCAATATCATGCATCATGTTCTGGAACAGCTGATAGCCCTCACTCACATAGGCCTGCAGCGGATTGTCCTGAGCATAGGAACGAAGTCCGATGCCATCTCTCAGCTTCGACATCGTATCGATGTGGTTGACCCAGGCACGGTCGATGACCTTCAGGGACATCTCGCGCTCGAACTGACGGATCTGCGGACGGACCGGATCGATCTTCTCATCGTAATTCTTCCATGCCCGATCATTGATCAGCGCAGAAGCTTCTTCGGCCGTCTTGCCCTTGAGATCTGCTTCCGTGATCAGATCGCGGAAGCCAAGCTTATTCAGCGCTTCGAGAAGTTCCGGAATATGCAGCTCGCCCGAACGGCTCTCCGGATCGACATAAGCCCCGACTGTATCGCTGATCACACGGCTGAACATCTGCTGGATGATCGAATGGACATCTTCGTTGTCGAGGATGAAGTTTCTCTGATCATACATGACTTCACGCTGCTGACGCAGAACATCATCATACTGCAGCAAGGTCTTGCGGGCATCGAAGTTGACGCCCTCCACACGCTTCTGGGCACTGCTGATGGCGTTGGTGATCGTCTTGGACTCGACAGCTTCATCGCCCAGCGACTTGAACAGACTCTCAAGACGCTCGGATCCGAACCGGACCATCAGATCATCCTGAACGGAGACATAGAAACGGGATTCACCCGGATCGCCCTGACGGCCAGAACGGCCGCGCAGCTGATTGTCGATACGTCTCGATTCATGACGCTCCGAGCCAAGGACGCAGAGACCGCCAAGTTCCCTGACCCCTTCGCCAAGCTTGATATCCGTACCACGGCCGGCCATGTTGGTCGCAATGGTCACGGCATTCTTCTGACCGGCTTTGGCGATGATTTCTGCTTCACGGGCATTGTTCTTCGCATTCAGCACTTCATGCGGAATGTGCTTTTCCTTCAGCATGCCGGAGATCAGTTCTGAAGTCTCGACCGCAATCGTGCCGACCAGAACCGGCTGGCCCTTTTCATGGCGTTCAATCACCTCGTTGACCAATGCTTCGAACTTTGCCTTCTTCGTTCCGTATACCGCATCCGGATAGTCTTTGCGGATGACCGGCTTGTTGGTCGGAATCTCATAGACCAGCATGTTGTAGATCTCGCGGAACTCTTCTTCTTCGGTCTTGGCCGTACCGGTCATGCCGGCCAGCTTATTGTAGAGACGGAAGAAGTTCTGATACGTGATCGTTGCAAGGACGGTGGTTTCCTGACGGATTGAGATGCCTTCCTTGGCACATACTGCCTGATGGAGGCCATCCGACCATTCACGTCCTTTCATGAGACGGCCGGTATTCGGATCGACGATATCGATTTCATCATTGGCAGTGTCAGCCACATAGTCGACATCCTTTGCCATGATGTAATTAGCCTTGAGGGCCTGGTTGATGCGATGCAGCAGCTGCGTATGCTCAAGGTTGTACAGATTGTCGATGCGGAATACCTTCTCTGCCTTGGCAACGCCTCGCTCGGTGAGCTGTACCGTTCTGCCCTTGACATCAATCTCATATTCGCCTGGTTCGATGACTTTGTCATCTTCCATCTTCTGTTCTTTCAGGCTCTTCACAAAGCGGTCTGCCTGCAGATACAGGTTGGCCGTCTGCTTCATTCCACCGGAAATGATCAGCGGCGTTCTGGATTCATCAATCAGGATCGAGTCGACTTCATCGACCAGCGCAAAATTCAGTCCTCTGAGGACACGATCCTGAGCTCTGGTGACCATGTTATCTCTCAGATAATCGAAGCCGAGCTCCGAGTTTGTCGTATAAGTGATATCGCATGCATAAGCAGCCCGCTTCTGAGCCGGCGACATGGAACGCTTGTTCAGGCCTACCGTAAGTCCAAGGAACCGGTGAATCTGGCCCATCCACTGGGAGTCACGTTCCGACAGATATTCGTTGACCGTGATGACATGAACACCCTTTCCTTCCAGGGCATTCAGATAGACGGCCATGACGGAGGTGAGGGTCTTTCCTTCACCAGTCTTCATTTCAGCAATATCGCCGCCCTGCATGACTGCAGCACCCATCAGCTGAACCGGATACGGATATTCTCCGATCACTCTCCTGCAGGCTTCTCTTGCGGTTGCGAACGCTTCCGGAAGAATGTCATCCAGCGTCGCTCCCTCCGCAAGCTTCTGCTTCAGACGCGGCGTTTCTGCCTGCAGCTGTTCATCGCTCATCGCTGCATATTGATCTGCCAGTGCCAGCACCGGCTTGATTTTCTTTTCAATCTGCTTCAGCCGCCGACCATCTACGTTCAGCAGCTGATCAAAAAAGTTTGCCATGATAAAACCTCCTGATTCCTGATCAGCGTGTTCATTATAACGTCCCGAATCCGTCGGTTCAAGAAAACATCAGTACCTGTACGGGGATCTTTCCATTCTATGGATAGAAAGAAGCAGGAGGTGACGCTTCATGCGCTGTCCACGCTGCCATAATACTGATCCTGCATATTTCTATCATGGTTCCAGGGGCTGGTACTGCCGTCGATGCATCTCATTTTCAAGAGTGCTATTGGAAGAAGAACTGGAACCAGTCTCCTTCTCAGACGTACCGGAAGAAGCTTCTGAATATACCCTGCGCTATCCGCTGACCGAAGCCCAGAAGCAGATCAGCCATGCATGCGCCGAGAACGTCCTGCATACCGACGTTCTCGTGCAGGCATGCTGCGGAGCCAGGCAAGACCGAGATGATGGTCGAGACAATCTCAGAGTCGCTGCGCACTGGCAGAAAGATCTGCTTTGCCATTGCCAGACGCCAAGTCGTGCTGGAACTTGCCCAGCGTCTTTCCGAAATCTTTCCCTCTGCAGACATCGTCCCGGTCTGTCAGGGACATACTGATCAGCTGACTGCTGATCTCATTGTATGTACCACGCACCAGCTTTATCGCTATTCAGGATCATTCGACATCCTGATATTAGACGAGCCAGACGCCTTCCCGTACAGGGGAAATCCGGTCCTTCATGGTCTGGCCGAAAGTGCGTGCAATGGGCATACGATCTTTCTGACTGCTACGCCGGATGATGTCCTGAAGCAGCGGGTGAAAGATGGAACTCTGCTCTGTCTGAAGCTGAATCAGCGCCCGCATGGCCATCCCCTGCCAGTGCCGGAACTGATCTGTGCTCCGCTGATGATCCGCCTCATTCTGCTGATCCGCTGGCTTCATTCGCACTCCGATCATCCCCGGATGGTATTTGTTCCGACAATCCGTATGGCTGCTCAGCTGTCCCGCTTTCTGCATCTCTTCTTTTCCTGCTATACATGCACCAGCAAAACCCCGGACCGCGATCAAGTCATCGATGCTTTCCGGAAAGAGAAAGCCGGCATCATCGTTGCAACGACAGTACTCGAGCGAGGCGTCACGATTCCTGGTGCCGATATCTGCGTGGTTCAGGCAGACTCTGGGGTCTTCGATGAAGCCGGCTTAGTCCAGATGGCCGGACGGGCAGGAAGAACCTTTGATCATCCGGATGGCGATGTCCTGTTTCTTCTGAAGCATCGCAGCCGGCTTGCTGAGGCATGCCGCAATTCCATCGAGGAGGCAAATCATTCATGCGCTGTCTGATGTGCGGAAACGAAATCGGGGAAGGAAAGAATCTCCAGGAACTCTTCTATCATGATGATGTGCTCTGCGTCAGCTGCCGGAATACCTGGAAGAAAAACCAGAAACACTTCCGTCTTGATGGGATCCTGGCAGAATCGCTGTGGGACTATCAGGGCGGCTTCCGCGATGCTCTTCTGCAGTACAAGGAATGCGGTGATGAAGCTCTGAAACCCGTATTTCTCTATCCATACCGGAAATACCTGAAGAAGAAATACCGAGGCTACACGATCCTCTGCATGCCAAGCACGATGGAGAAGATGGAACAAAGAGGCTTCTCGCATCTGCCCGGCATGCTGGAAGACGCAGGTCTGCCGATTCTGGAACCATTTCTGAAATGCAGACCGATCGATCAGAAGAAAAAGACCAGAACCGAACGTCTGGCCCTGAGTCATGCAATTGTGCTGAAACCAGGAATGAAGCTCCCGGAGAAGCTGTTATTAGCAGATGATGTGCTCACCACCGGCAGCACCATGCGCGGAGCTCTTTCCTGTCTGGATCAGACGCACCATAAGATCCGCATCTTCGTCTTCGCGCGTGTTCCGGAGCCGAAATTCTGATCAGCGCTTCAGATCCTCCGGCGTCGTGATCTTGAAGTTCTCGTAGCTTCCTTCCACCACCCTGATCTTTGCGGAGGAGAAGTGCTCGACAATCGAGCAGTCATCGGTTCCCTGATATCCTTCTTTTCTCGCAAGATCCATGCAATGCACAAGCAGCTCTGTCCTGAAAGCCTGGGGCGTCTGCGCAGCTTTAATCGTATTGCGTTCAATCGTCTTCACAATGTAGCCGCCTTCAACGATTTTGATCGTATCCTTGCAGGGAACCATCAGGCAGGCAGCCTCTTCCGTCTCCATCGTCTGCTTCATCGCTTCCAGGCATGCCTTGCTGAGAAACGGTCTTGCCCCGTCATGTACAAACACCACCTCTGAAGCCACCGCATTCAATCCATTGGAAACCGATTCCTCCCGGCTCGATCCTCCGCTGACCAGCACCACCCGGCCCGGGATCCGGCTGGGAATCTCTTTCCGGAACATCTCAGAATCCGTCACAACCACAACTTCTGAGCAATCCGGATCCGAAAGAAATATATCCATGGTATGTTCCAGAATCGTCCGTTCATCCAGACGATAATAGGCTTTATTATATCCGAGCTTCATGCGGGTCCCGCTGCCCGCCGCGACAATGAGAGCACTGTAGTTCATATCTTCCTCTTCCCGATTCATTATATCGAAGTTCATGCTGAAATTATGCTAATCTGAAGACATGAACTACGAAGCCGTATCATTTGATTTCAATGGAACTCTGGTCAAAGACGGACCCTATCATGTGGAAGCCTGGTCCCGCATTTCCGAAGAACTCGGAAACGGACCCGTTTCCAGAGAACTGATGGATACCCGCTACAGCGGCATGCCGAATGCGGAGATTCTGAAACTCATGAAACCAGGCCAGTCTGATGAATTCTATGCCCTCTGGTCTGAGAAGAAAGAAGCCTATTACCGCGAAGCCTTTGCCAGCACGCCTGGCGGTCCTCATCTGGTAACCGGGGCAGAAGAATTGTTCGGGATTCTGAAAGCGCATCAGATTCTCTTCAACCTCTGTTCCGCTTCCATTGCCAGCAATATCCGCTTCTACCGGGAAACCTTCCATCTGGATCAGTGGATCGATCCGGATCTGATTGTCTATGACGATGGTTCCTATGAGAACAAGATCACCATGTATGAAGAAAGCGGACGCCGCATGCATGCCGGCACCCGCCTGCTGATCTTTGAAGACGCATTATCAGGCATCCGCTCCGCTTCCGCATTAAGCGAAGCAGGCCTCATTGTCATGCGGATGAAGAATCTTGAATCCGTCTATCCTTCTTATCCGAAAATTCTGAGAGTCATCGATGACTTCACGGAAATCCTGCCGGATATCATGCCGATACTGCTTGGCTGACTTCTTCCGGTTCGTTCATCTTCTCCCTGGCATAGTTCAGAAGCGCGGCACCATCAACATCGCTGTAGATTTTTGATGGAATCATCTCAAACTGGGTATCCGGGTATTTCTCCCTTAAACGCTTCAGCTGATAGCGGATCTGCGGTCCGAGCAGAATTAAATCCGCATCCCGGAATTGATCATCGATGACAATTTCCGGATAGCAGCTGACCGAACAATCGTATTTCTGGACGCGTGCTTCGGCACGCATTTTTGTTACCAGGAGACTGGTACTCATTCCGGAAGTACAGAGCAGTATGATGTTCTTCATGATCCTCTCTCCTTCTCAGGAAATCACTGTCCCAAGCAATCCATAAGAGAAAATACTCATGATCACCGCCGCAAGCGCAACGCCGATCAGAATGGAAATACTTGCTTTCTTCAGATCCATATCAAATACCGCCGCAACCAGGCTTCCCGTCCAGGCACCCGTCCCCGGAAGAGGAATGCCGACAAACAGCGCCAATCCCCAGAATCCGTACTTCTCGATCTTCGGTCTGTTCTTTTCCGCCTTGTTCTCGATCCATGCCGCAAGTCTTCCCATCTTATGGCTGGACATCCAGTGAAGCAGTTTCTTGATAAAGAACAGAATAAACGGAATCGGCAGAATATTTCCGATCACGCAAGGCAATAGTGCCCGCTTCAGCGGAATTTTCAGCATGCTTGCCAGCACGAGACCGCCGCGCTCTTCAATTAACGGAAGCAGGCTTACCAGGAAAACCGATACTTCCGGACTTACATGCTGTCCGAGCCAGGTTGCTAGATACCAGTTCAGAAATGACTCCATGAATCTTTTCTCCTATTTTTTTCTCTGCGCAGAACAAGATAGCATATTTAGCGTTTTCAAACAACATTCCCTCCGGCCTGATTCTCAGAAGAAGGCATGATCATGCGGTTTTCAGATCGTCTGTTTTTCCATCTCCCCTCGGGTTCTGCTTGTGCAGAAGAAAATGAATATGTGTAATCATTCACAGAAATTCCCGGATTCATTTGTATGTTTCATACAAAGGCTTCCGTTAATGATTGTGATAGCATTCTCAATGTCACAGGGGAGAAAAGAAAATGAAGAGAAACGTACTCAGAATGACCGCTGTCTGCCTGGCAGGCATGATGGCCCTCACCGGCTGTTCTTCCGGAACAGCTGCAGCTGCTTCCGCAGCCGCTTCGGCGGAAACCTCCGGAATGAAGGACGGCACCTATTCCGAAACGGTTCAGGGAAGAAATGCTGACATCACCGTGGAAACCACGATCGAAGGCGGAAAAATCACAAATGTCGTCGTGACTGACCAGCAGGAGACCAAGGAAGTCGCCGGCGCAGCCCTCACAGATGTACCGGCAGCGATCGTCGCCGCAAACAGCGTGAACGTGGACGGCGTGACTGGCGCTACCGTCACTTCCGATGCCATCAAACTCGCTGTTTCCAACGCAATCACTGAAGCCGGAGGCGATCCAGACTCCATGGCAGCAGCTGAGAGCACTTCCTCTGCTTCTGCAGAAACCGTGAATCTGGAAGCAGATGTCGTTGTCGTAGGTGCTGGCGGAACAGGTGTTTCCGCAGCCCTCGCAGCGCAGCAGAGCGGTGCCAAGGTCATCCTGCTTGAAAAGGCAGCTACCGTCGGCGGTGTCTCCATCATTGCCGGAGGCCCGATGGGCATTGATTCCCAGGATCAGAAGGATGCCGGCGTTGCCGGAACCTTCACGGTCAATGATGTTCTGGACTACTGGCAGAGCTATAACGCATGGATGGATGACGGACAGCTGTTCTACAACATCGCATCCAAGTCCGGAGAAACCATTGACTGGCTCGAAGAAAACGGCATGGAGTTCACCTTCATGGGAACAGAACAGGCTGCTCACGCAGATGGATTCCAGACCTATCACATCTATGCAGACCAGGACAACAAGCTCGGCTATTATGAGACCCTGGTTCAGAAATTCGAAGACGCTGGCGGCGAGCTGTATCTGGAAACCCCGGCAACCGAACTCCACGCAGAAAATGACAAGATCACCGGTGTCACCGCAGTCGGCAAGGATGGAACGACTTACGAAATCAAATGCGATGCTGTCGTGCTCGGCACTGGCGGATTCGGTGCTAACAGCGAGATGGTCGAAGAAAAAGTCGGATTCCCGTTAGAGACCTTCACGACCGGAACCCAGACTGGCGATGGTGCTACGATGTCCCAGGCAATCGGTGCCGGCGTCGGCAAGACCATTCAGCAGTATCATGGCGTCACCTCCTATTCCGGTATTCAGACCGGCCATGGCAAAGACGAAATTGCCAAAGCAATCTATCTGGCCTCCTCTGTATGGGTCAACCGCAGAGGTTCCAGATTCTGCCCGGAAGATCTGAATTATGACACCGCATTATGCTCCAACGCTGCTGCCACCCAGGGAGAATACTTCTTCTCGATCATGTCTGAAGATATGGTAGATGCAGTCGCAGCCGGCGGATCCCAGGCCCTTGGAGTGGATACTGCAGTTGCCTATGAACCGACGATCCCGATGTTCTCAGTGGATGAACCATGGACCGACTTCAAGGCAGCTCTCGAAGACGGTGTCGATAAAGGAATCGTTTTCAAGGGTTCCAATGCCGAAGAGCTTGCTCAGAATATGGGCGTTGATCCGGATACGCTGAAGCAGACCCTGGCTCAGTATGATGAATACTGCGCAGAAGGCGTTGATGAAGTTTACGGCAAGGACAGCAAGTATCTGACCGCATTAGGAGATGGAACCTTATATGCCGTCAAGGCAAGACCGGTATCCCTCGGCGCCATCGGCGGTGTCCTCGTCAATTCCAACCTGCAGGTCATCAAGGAAGACGGAACAGTCATCGGCGGACTGTATGCTGCAGGCAACGATGTCGCGGAAATCTACAACAACTCTTATCCTCTGGTCGAAGGCGTCACGATGATGACAGCTCTGACCGGCGGAAGAATCTGCGGATTATCTACTGCAGAATACGCTGCAAACTGAACAGAAATCACCAATTTCCATCAAGATCAGGAGGCATTCTCCTGATCTTTTCTTATACAATGGAACTATGAATCAGGAACAGCTGCTCAAGATCCTTCTGCAATGCGAAACGCTGCAGGAATATGTAGATGAAACCGCCCGGGTGCTCGACTGCCCCTACTGGATCATGGACGAGGGATTCCATCTCTCTGCCATCTCGCATAAGCCGGACGCCACTTCCCTCAGCAATCAGTATCTTAGGGATACGACGCTGATGGAATCCGTGAAGAGATGGGAGAAATTCCAGGTATTCTCTGATGAGACACACCTGGAGCCCTATCGGTTCAGAGATGATTTTCTGGACCGGGATGTCATGATCATGGATATCCTTGTCAGGAATAATCCGGTCGGAAGAGTGACGTTCTTTCCTCAGCATGAGATGGATGAAGCATCCATCCGCCTCACGATCCAGGGTGCTGCCACCTATCTCAGAACCACACAGCATGACACGAACCATGACATGTACCAGCAGGCCTTTGCCTCCCTGTTACGCGGAGAGGATCCGGAATCATTTGCAGAATTCCTGGAAAGCGAAGCACCAGGACTAGAGCCTCCGTTTCAGATTTTCTGCATCTCTGCAGAAAACCGCGGCCGCTTGTTTGCCTACAGTTCGAGCATCCGCGAGATTGATGCATGGACGCTTCCGATCGTGACCCAAAGTGCCTTATATGTGCTCTCTTCTGCCCAGCATCCGATCGGCCAGATCCAGAATCAGCTTCCAGGGCTCGGGAAGTCTTTCCCCTTTGAAGATCTCCGGAAGATCAGATCGTACGGAATGCAGGCCTTATATGCCTCACGCCATGGAAATCAGATTGCGCTGAAAGACTATGATCTTTATCTTCTGAGTCAGATGGCTGATCCCGAAAGCCTGATCTCGCCCAAAGTCCGGGCATGCATGAACTATGATCTCAGCTATCAGACACACTATTTTGATACTTTGTGTTCCTATCTCCGCCATGGCGAAAACAAGCAGGCTGTTTCTGAAGAACTCGGCGTCCATCTGAACACGGTGCGCTACCGCCTGGATCAGCTGAAGAACCTGTTTGAGATCGATCTGGAAACTGAACGCACAGAGATCTTTCTGTCCTGTATCGCTGCCGAATATCTGAACTCATGAGCAGAATTTTCCGATGATTTTTCTGCCTCCTGTTCTCTCTCTCCGCGTCAGAATCTGCAGAATATGCAGCAATAGAGAAAAGAATTTTATCAATGCTTTCTTCACGTTTCCTGGGTACTTGAAATTCCGGGTTGCAATTCACAGCCGATCTGAATAAGTGATCAATCGAATCAAACCCTCAGCAAAGCCTGTAACAATGGGCTTTGTTTTTATTCCCCCTCAAAAATAGGCTGAAATTGGCTAAATTTATGTGCCTATTTCATTACATTAATAGGCATTATGCGCCGTGATTTATATGCCTATGGAGGAAGACTTATGGCTATTGTCAAATATTGCAACAAGAATACCGGAGTCACCTACGTGTATGAATCTGAATCCTGCTGGGACAAGGAAAAGAAACAGCCTCGCAATCGCAGAAAGATCATCGGGAAGATTGATCCGGTTACCGGAGAGATTGTGCCGACCGGGAAGAAAGGAAGAACGAAGAAAGAAACGGATCCTGATGCAGAAAGCGAAGAACTGAAAAGACTTCAGGATCAGCTTAATGCATGTCAGGAAGAACTCAGGGAGACAAAGCTTCAGATGGATCTGCAGAGCGTGAAGATCAAGAAGCTGGAAACGGAGCTTAAGGCTGCGAAGGAAGAAGCAGAGAAGCTGCTGTCAATTCTGAGCAGCGCACAATAGCAGATGAAAGACGGAGGGAGGTGAAGAATCATGATCGGGCATTATGATCAGCAGACAAAAATGGCAATGAGAATTGCGGATCTCAGGAAAAGACTGGCTGCTTATGAGGCTGATGATTCTTACGCTGCCCTCCGGGATTACTACGAACGCAGAATCGGCATTCTGGATCATCATGTCAATGACTACCGCACTGCTCTGGAAAATGCACATTAAGCAAACAATCGGCTGAAGAACGAAGATAAAGATCTTCGGGAGAATCTGCAGAAAGAGAAAGAAAAGTATAATGCTGAAGCGGAGCAGCGGACTAAGGCAGAGAATCTCAGAGAGCTGATCTGCGAAACCATACACAGGCGGAAGGAACTGATCGGCAAGGGAAGAAGCGAATTTACTCAGAATGAGATCGATGAGTTCGGAAGACAGCTGGAGGAATGTCTGAAGCTTGGCAGAGAAGAATGCGAAGCTCCCAAGAATCACTACTGCACTCATGATGAGAGAGTTCTTCTCAGACGGATCGAGGAATATCAGGAGAACCACTTTGCGTGGATCAGTGATTTCAGTCTTCCGACGACCAACAATCTGAGTGAGCGCGGTCTCCGGTTCATAAAAACATATCAGAAAGTATCCGGACAGCTCAGAGAGGAGAGAACAATTCAGGAGTTCGCAGCAGTTCAGTCATACCTGGAGACCTGCAGGAGAAACGGAAAAGAAATAAAGGACGCAGCGAGGAGAACCGTATACAGTCGCAGAGCTTTTCGCTGACTGACCAGTGGAAAACTCCATCTGTCATCACGGCAGAAGAGTTTTCCTTTTCTTCTCCCTTACTTTCTCCGGGACTGTGAGTAGTAACAATTCCGGAAAATATTTGAAAAATCTTTGTTGACTTTGGTATAGGGGCGCGGTATTATAACTGAGCATTCGGTAAGAGTTGGGCCTGTAGCTCAGGTGGTTAGAGCGCACCCCTGATAAGGGTGAGGTCGTTGGTTCAAGTCCATTCAGGCCCACCATTATTCTTACTTGATTGTGTATGGGGTTATAGCTCAGCTGGGAGAGCACCTGCTTTGCAAGCAGGGGGTCAGGAGTTCGATCCTCCTTAGCTCCACCATCAGAAAGACATCCGTAAGGGTGTCTTTTTTCTAAATTAGAAAAGAGACCTGATTATGGCAAAAGAACTGACTCGCGTGGAACAGATAGAGCGCAGCATCATCAAGACCTACAAGACAGACCTCTGGGCACCATTTCTCACTTCCATCAACCGCTATGAGCTGATCCAGCCAAATGACCGCATCGCCGTATGTATCTCCGGCGGCAAGGACAGCTTCTGCATGGCCAAGATGTTTCAGACCCTTTCCAAGCATACCGAGATCCCCTTTGAGACTGAATTCCTGGTCATGGATCCCGGCTACAGTGAAGCCAACCGGAAGAAGATCGAAGAGAATGCAGAGATCCTCGGAATTCCGATCAGGATCTTCGAAACCAATATCTTTGCAGTCGCAGATCATGAATCAAAATCGCCATGCTACCTGTGTGCGAGAATGCGCCGCGGCCATCTCTACAACCAGGCAAAGCTCCTCGGCTGCAATAAAATAGCCCTCGGCCATCATCTGAATGATGTGATCGAGACAACCGTCATGGCCATGTTCTACAGTTCCAAGCTGGAGACCATCATCCCGAAAGCACACAGCGAGAACTTCCCGGGCATGGAGCTGATCCGGCCGATGTACTGCGTCAAGGAAAATGCAGTTATCCGCTGGGCTGCCTCGAATCAGCTGGAATTTCTGCAATGTGCCTGCCGCTTCACGGAAAACAATGCAAATCTTCATGAAAGCACCTCGAAGCGCAAGGAAGTCAAAGAGCTCATCCGGCAGCTGAAGAAGACCAATCCCGAAATCGAAGACAATATCTTCCGTTCCCTCCACCGGGTTCAGATTGAAACTTTCCCGGGATATAAAGCAGACGGAGCAATGCACAGCTTTCTCGAGAATTACGAAGGCAGAAACCGATTCCCCGGCTACGGGAAGAAAGATTCCTGATTCATGCATGCAGGGCAATGTCCTGCATTTTCTTTTTCTCCATGATCAGCTTCCATTTACTCCGCAGTTCTGAAACATTTCTGCAGGCATCTCATTCCATGCTTTTCTGATAAAATGAATCCGGCAGAACAATATGAAAATCCAGGTACTGACAATCTTTCCGGAATTATTCGGAAGCTTTCTGAAAGCGCCGCTGACCGCCCGGGCGATCGCAAACGGAAGCCTTGAGCTGAAGATCATTGATATCAAGGACTACGCCTCCGGAAGCTTCCGGCACATTGATGACAGTCCTTATGGCGGCGGTGCCGGCATGATCCTGAAATGCCAGCCAGTGCTCGATGCCCTGCATGCGGCGGAGTCGCCGGATTCCTGGCGGATTCTGCTTTCTCCTTCCGGAAAGCCGTATGATCAGAAACACGCTCATGAACTTCTAAAGAAGAAAGACCTGATTCTGATTGCCGGTCATTATGAAGGCTTCGATGCAAGAATTGAAGCAGGAGCAGATGAGTGGATTTCAACCGGAGACTACATTCTGTCCGGCGGAGAGATTCCGGCCATGACGATCATGGACTCCATGATCCGGCTGCTTGGCGGAACGATCCGGGCAGCCAGCACAGAAGAAGAATCTTTTGAAGACGGACTGCTGGAATACCCGCAGTATACCAAGCCGAGAATCTATGAAGGAATGCAGGTGCCTGAAGTGCTGCTGAGCGGCAATCATGAAGCCATCCGCCGCTGGAAACTGAAAGAATCCCTGCGAAGAACTCTGGAACACAGACCCGATCTTCTGAAAGACCGGAAACTTACCAAAGAAGAAACAGAACTGATGGAGGAACTGCAGAATGAACTCAGCAATCCGCGAGATTGAACTGACCGATATCGGAGGATTCCGGATCGGCAATGCAGAATGGGAAGAAGCAGGAACCGGATGCACGGTCGTGCTGGCCGAACGCGGTGCCAGAGCTGCGGTCAGCGTACGCGGCGGTGCTCCTGCCTCAAGAGAAAATGCTCTGCTGAACCCGCTGGCCGCAAATGACATGATCCATGCGGTGCTCTTATCCGGAGGCAGTGCCTTCGGCCTGAACGCAGCCTCCGGAGTCATGCAGTACCTGGAAGAAAAAGGAATCGGCTTTCCCACTGGCGGAGGTCCGGTTCCGATTGTGTGTGCTTCCTGTCTCTATGATCTGGAATTCGCTGAAAAAGGAAAACGCCCGGATCCTGCCCTTGCCTATGAAGCATGCCTGCATGCAGGAAACTTCCGGGAAGGAAATCATGGCGCAGGAACCGGTGCGACCGTCGGAAAGATTCTCGGCATGGAACATGCCATGAAAGCCGGAATCGGCTGTGCCGCCTTCCAGGCTGGCGATCTGCAGGTCGGAGCACTGACTGCGGTCAATGCAGCAGGCAATATCGTCAACCCGGAAAATGGAGCCTTCGTAGCCGGAATTCATGAAGCAGATGGAACGATGATTGATGCCGAAGAAGCCTTGTGTGCGCTCTCCGCTGGTTCGCTGCGCTTCCACGAAAACACGACGCTAGCGGTCTTATTGACCAACGGAAAGTTCTCGAAGACGGAACTGGCAAAGCTTGCGGATATGGCAAATGACGGATATGCGCGGGCAATCCGTCCGGTTCATACGATGGTCGATGGAGATTCCATCTATGCAATGACGAACGACACCGTCAGAGCTGATCTGAATATCGCCGGCGTCCTTGCCGCAAAGGCTGTCAGCAGAGCGATCGTCTCCGCCGCAGAACATGCCGAAACGTCAAGAGGCATCCTCTCCTGCAGCGATTTCAGGAGGCATGCATGAAGATCATCGAAGGAACCGTTCCGTTTCACGGATATCAGACCTGGTATCGTCTCGTCGGCGAATGCACCGGAAATCAGAAACCGCTGGTGCTTCTGCATGGCGGGCCAGGCAGCACGCATAATTATTTTGAACTGCTCGATTCCCTTGCGAAGCAGGACAGAGCCCTGCTGATGTATGACCAGCTTGGCTGCGGCAATTCGTACCTCGATGGTCATCCGGAATTATGGAACTTCGATACGTGGGACGAAGAGCTCCTGAATCTTCTGGACCGTCTTCACATCACGGAATTCCACCTGCTCGGCCAGTCCTGGGGAGGCATGCTGGCAATGGGATTTCTGCTGAAACATCAGCCGGATGGATGTCGATCCGTGATCCTGTCCTCCACGCTGAGCAGTGCTTCCTTATGGGCACATGAACAGCATCGCCTGATCACCTTTCTTTCAGAAGAAGAGCAGGCCGCAATTGCCGAAGCAGAAAAAACCGGAGAATTCAGCAGTGAAGCCTACCAGAAAGCAAACGCCCACTTCATGGTCCAGCATTGCGCAGCCGTTCCTTCCGAAAATGATCCCGAATGCCTGCGGCGTCCGAAGAAGTCCGGAAGTGAAGCATATCTCTATGGCTGGGGTCCGAACGAATACAATCCGACCGGATCGCTTGGTTCCTTCGAGATCACAGATCGCCTGAATGAACTGCATGTTCCTGCGCTGATCATGAGCGGAACGAACGATCTCTGCACCCCGTTGGTTGCCAAGACGATGTATGACCATCTGCCGGATGCAGAGTGGCATCTCTTCGATGGCTGCCGGCATATGTGCTTTGCCGAACACCCGGAAGAATATCAGAACATCCTGAACCGCTGGATGCTCGCACACGACTGAAACAGGAGGCTTCTCGCCTCCTGCTTTATTAATCCAGAATGGTCAGTTCTTTCGGGTAATGATTCAGCACTTCATGCCCGTTCTCCGTGATCAGAACGAGATCTTCGATTCTGACTCCGGTATCGCCTGCCAGATAGATGCCAGGTTCAATTGAGAAGAAGTTTCCGGTCTTTGTCAGATTATGATTTGCGGAAGAAACATCTCCGTATTCATGATCCGCCAGACCGATGAAATGGCCCAGACGATGATTGAACTGCGGTCCGTATCCGCCCGCCGTGATCAGGTCTCTTGCTTTGGCATCCACATCACATAACGGAATACCCGGCTTCAGCATCTCTTCTGCCTGCTCATTTGCCTGGCGGACAAGTTCATAAATCCGCTTCACCCGCTCATCCGGTTCTTTCTTCCAGTAGAACGTGCGGGTCATATCAGAACAGTAATCATTCACGACACAGCCGATATCAAACAGGACGCAGTCTCCTTCTTTCAGAACCGTCTCATCCGGCATATGGTGCGGATCTGCCGCATTGGCACCGAAGCTCACGATCGGATCAAACGAATATCCGGAAGCGCCGAGAGACTTATAGATCTTCAGCGTCTGATCAGAGATCTCCAGTTCCGTGACTCCCTCATGAACGAGTTTCCGGAACGCTTCCATCGCGAGATCATTGATCCGGGAACTCTCCCGCATCTTCGCCTGTTCTTCCAGATCCTTGACTGCCCTTGCCTCATCTACTGCAATCGAGCTGTTCACCACTTTCTTTGCTGCACCGGTTTCCAGAAGCGGCAGCAGGAATCTCGACTCCATGGTCTTATCGACTCCGAGCACCTTTTCCGGATCCAGTTCTTTTCTGACCAGCGGAAGCACATCATCGGTATCCGAGAACCACACCTTCCGAACACCGATCTCTTCATCAAACCAGAACAGACGATTGATAAACAGAACCGGCTGCTCATTCTTCCGGATCAGCAGGGCAAGAAACCGTTCTCCTGGAAAGACCCACTTTCCGGTAAGCCAGAAGATCGCCCTTGGCTCGGTCACCAGCATTTCTTCTGCACCAATCTCATTCAGACGGTTCAGCACACAATTCAGCCGTTCCTGATTCAGCATCAATGATTACCTCCCGCAGTTTCTGTCTGCAGGTTTCATTGTATCACTGAAGGCAATCCTAGCCTCCCCAGGAGATACTCGTTTCCCCGCCATCCGATCCATGTGTTTCCGTCACCGTCTCCACGTCGTAGTAATACTCTTCTGCCGGGGGTTCATAAGCCGGAGGCACATAAGCAGGCATCGTCGGGGTCTGCACCGGCACTTTCACAGTCGGGACCGGCGTCGGTTCAGGCGTAGGCGACGGTTCTTCGAGATCAATCAGATTCACTTTCAGTACTGCTTCTGCACGATTGCCGGAATGATCGCTGACGGAATAGATCACCTCCTGTTCCTTCTCTTCACTCAATTCATCCGAACAATCAACTTCATCCGTCAGATCTCCATCCACCGCATCACAAGCCCGATTCAGCCACAGCCTGCAGCTGAATGGCGCCCCGCGGATCGACTGTACTTCTTTCAGCTTCAGAGAAATCTCCGGAGGTTTCTGGTCTTCAAAGACCACTCTCAGAATCTGCTGAACTTCCTGATTCTTCCATTTTGCCTGATATGCCGCCATCCGATTCTCAGGCCGCTCTGCCGTCATCTCCTCCGGAAGAATCAGCTCTGCTTCTTCTGAAACTTCCTGCACATACTTCTCGGGATGAAATGTCTCGCCGCATGGAATTCTCACTTCTTTTGCCGTAAGCTCCAGCTTCAGTTCTTTCTTCTCCGGAATCCCCATCCCAAGCAATATCG